>Ga0164242_10000006_pt1 | contig 320490 bp, 277 predicted proteins | sample OricomgcompostMG_FD_108783 | JGI IMG/M metagenome (GOLD analysis project Ga0164242, IMG submission 108783) | Miracle-Growth compost microbial communities from Emeryville, California, USA - Original compost - Miracle growth compost (MG) ...
GCCACCAGGGCCGGCGCGGCGGTGGTGGGCGACTTCCGCTCGACCCTGGCCACCAGCAGCCGGGCGAGACCGTCGAGCCGGGCGCTGACCTCCTCCGCGGGCGGCGCCGTCGGGATCCCCCCGGCGGCCCCGGTCCGGCCGGCCTCCCCGGCGCCCCCGGCCTCACCGGCATCGTCAGCGGCCACTCCGGCACCCCCGGCGGCCGGCTCCAGCGGCTCGGTCGCCGCGAGGGCGAGCGGGAAGAGCTCCTCCGGCCGCTCCGCAGCGCGCCGCGGACGCCCCACGCCCGCGTCCGCGGGCGCACCACCGGCGCCCGCCGCCGACCGCGCGCCCTCGCCCGCGGCGAGCAGGTGCAGCCGTGCGAGGACCTGCAGCGGCGAGTGCCGCCACGAGCTGAGCAGCTGCCCGGACTCGGCGGTCACCCGCAGCGCGCCGCCGACCCGGCGGGCCTCGGCGTCCGCCCCGAAGTCGGTGCGCCGCCGGATCTCCTCCAGCGGCCAGTCGGCGCCGTCCAGCGCCGCGGAGGCGCGGGCGCCGCGCAGCACCGACTCCGCAGTGACCTCGTCGGCGCGGCGGCGCATCACCCGGTGGCCGTAGAGGCGGTCGACCTGGCGGCGGGCGGCGGCCACGGCCGCGGGGACTCCCGGCAGGTCGGCGAGCGGGGCGAGCGGATCAGCGGCGGCAGTAGTCACGCCCCGAGCCTATGTATCCGGCGGAGGGAGCGCTGTGTGGGGTGCCGCACAGGGATCACCCGTACGTGGCACGGGGCGGAGCGGCGGCGGCGGGCGGCTGTGGCGGCGGTCTACCATTCCCCGCGAGCCCCATCGAGATCGATCACACCTGATACGCCGTCAGCATCCTGGGTTTCCACGGCACACCGAGGCACCGCACTCCGAGGCGCAGCACGCCACGGCGCCCGGACGCACGCCACGGCGCCCGGACGCACGCCACGGCGCCCGGACGCACGCCACGGCGCCCGGACGCACGCCACGGCACAGGCAGCGCGAGCGGCCGCCGGCGGCGCGTCCACGCGAAGCCGTCCGCCCCGCGGAGCCGTCCGCCCCGGCAGAACCATCCGGAGTCACGCACCATGAAGATCGCCTTCGTCGGCAAGGGCGGCAGCGGGAAGACCACCCTGTCCGCGCTCCTCGTCCGCCGGCTCGCCGCCGCGGGCCTCCCGGTCCTCGCCGTGGACGCCGACATCAACCAGCACCTCGGCTGCGCCCTGGGCCTGACCGAGGAGGAGGCCGCCGCGCTCCCCTCGATGGGCGCCCACCTGCCGCAGATCAAGGATTACCTGCGCGGGGACAACCCGCGGATCGCGGACTCCGATTCGATGATCAAGACCACTCCGCCGGGCCGCGGCTCGCGCCTGCTGCGCGTGGTCGAGGACAACCCGGTCTACCGGCTGTGCGCCCGCGAGCTGCCGCTCGAACACGGCGGCGGACCCGCGAGCGGCGGGAACGGCGCCGGTGACGACGCGGGGCGGACGCCGCCGCGGATCCTCGCCACCGGCCCGTTCACCGAGGAGGACCTGGGGGTCGCCTGCTACCACTCCAAGGTCGGCGCGGTGGAACTCTGCCTGAACCACCTGGTGGACGGCCCGGGCGAGTACGTGGTGGTCGACATGACGGCCGGCTCGGACTCCTTCGCCTCCGGGCTGTTCACCCGTTTCGACCTCACCTTCCTGGTCTGCGAGCCCACCCGCCGCGGCGTCTCGGTCTACCGCCAGTACAAGGAGTACGCGGCGGACTTCGACGTGGCGCTGCGCGTGGTGGGCAACAAGGTGCAGGACCCGGACGACCTGGAGTTCCTGCGCTCCCAGGTGGGCGCGGACCTGCTCACCTGCTTCGGCCGGTCCGACTGGGTCCGCCGGGCTGAGCAGGGCCGGGAGCCGGGCTTCGCCGAGCTGACCGCGCGCGAGCCGGAGAACGCCGCCGTGCTCGACGTCCTGGTGGAGGCGGCCGACGCGGCCTACGAACGGCGGGACTGGTTCCGCTACACCGAGCAGATGGTCGAGTTCCACCTGCGCAACGCGCGGAGCTGGGGGAACGCCCGCGCCGGGCGGGACCTGGCCACCCAGGTGGATCCGGAGTTCGTGCTCGGCGAGCACCTCCTCGCCGCCGTCCCGGCGTGACTCCGGCCTGAAACGGCGCGAATCCGGGGTGAGACCGGCGCGAGACCCCGAGAGGTCTGGACCAATGCGGCGAAGGTCTTGTCAGCCCAGCTCCCTCCTGGTGAGCTGGGCCACGTAATCGGCCATGATGGGATCCCGCGCTGATCTCGATGAGGAGTGCACGTTGAGCAACGAGAGCCTGGCCAACCTGCTGAAGGAAGAGCGGCGCTTCGCGCCCCCGGAGGAACTGGCAGCCACCGCCAACGTGACCGCCGACGCGTACCGGGCCGCTGACGAGGACCGCCTCGCGTTCTGGGCCGACAAGGCCCGCCGTCTGTCCTGGGCCACCGAGCCCACCGAGACCCTGGACTGGTCCAACCCGCCGTTCGCCAAGTGGTTCGCGGACGGCACCCTCAACGTCGCCTACAACTGCGTCGACCGCCACGTCGAGGCCGGCCACGGCGACCGCGTCGCGATCCACTTCGAGGGCGAGCCCGGCGACGGGCGGACCATCACCTACGCCCAGCTCAAGGACGAGGTCTGCAAGGCCGCCAACGCCCTCACCGAGCTCGGCGTCACCAAGGGCGACCGGGTCGCGGTCTACATGCCGATGATCCCCGAGGCGGCCATCGCCATGCTGGCCTGCGCCCGGATCGGAGCGGCGCACTCCGTCGTCTTCGGCGGCTTCTCCGCGGACGCGCTCACCGCGCGCATCGAGGACGCCGACGCCAAGCTCGTGATCACCGCCGACGGCGGCTACCGCCGCGGCAAGCCCAACGCGCTCAAGGCCATCGCCGACGAGGCGGCCGACCGCTGCCCGTCCGTCCGGCACGTCCTCACCGTCCGCCGCACCGGCCAGGAGGTCTCCTGGAACGAGGGCCGCGACGTCTGGTGGCACGAGCTGGTCGACCGCCAGTCCGCCGAGCACACCCCCGAGGCCTTCGAGGCCGAGCACCCGCTCTTCATCCTCTACACCTCGGGCACCACCGGCCGCCCCAAGGGCATCCTGCACACCTCCGGCGGCTACCTCACCCAGACCAGCTACACCCACCACGCCGTCTTCGACCTCAAGCCGGAGACCGACGTCTACTGGTGCACGGCCGACATCGGCTGGGTCACCGGACACTCGTACATCGTCTACGGCCCGCTCTCCAACGGCGCCACCCAGGTCATGTACGAGGGCACGCCGGACACCCCGCACCAGGGCCGCTTCTGGGAGATCATCCAGAAGTACAAGGTCACCCTTCTGTACGCGGCGCCCACCGCCATCCGCACCTTCATGAAGTGGGGCGACGACATCCCGGCGAAGTTCGACCTGTCCTCGCTGCGGGTGCTGGGCAGCGTCGGCGAGCCGATCAACCCCGAGGCCTGGATCTGGTACCGCGAGCACATCGGCGGCGGCCGCTGCCCGATCGTGGACACCTGGTGGCAGACCGAGACCGGCGCCGTGATGATCTCCCCGCTGCCGGGCGTGACCACCACCAAGCCCGGCTCCGCGCAGGTCCCGCTGCCCGGCATCGCCGCCACCGTGGTCGACGACGAGGGCCACGAGGTGCCCAACGGCTCCGGCGGCTACCTGGTGCTCACCGAGCCGTGGCCGTCCATGCTCCGCACGGTCTGGGGCGACGACCAGCGCTACCTGGACACCTACTGGTCGCGGTTCGGGGCCGGCTCGACCGCGGGCGGTGACAAGTGGCGCTACTTCGCCGGCGACGGCGCCAAGAAGGACGAGGACGGCGACATCTGGCTGCTCGGCCGGGTGGACGACGTGATGCTGGTCTCCGGCCACAACATCTCCACCACCGAGGTGGAGTCGGCCCTGGTCTCGCACCCGAAGGTGGCCGAGGCCGCGGTGGTCGGCGCCACCGACGCCACCACCGGCCAGGCCATCGTCGCCTTCGTGATCCTGCGCGGCACCGCCGGGGAGGAGACCGAGGAGCTGCTCGCCGAGCTGCGCGACCACGTCGGGCGCACCCTCGGCCCGATCGCCAAGCCCAAGCGCGTGCTGACCGTGACCGAGCTGCCGAAGACCCGGTCCGGCAAGATCATGCGCCGCCTGCTCCGCGACGTCGCCGAGAACCGCGCCGTCGGCGACGTCACCACGCTGGCCGACACCAACGTGATGGACCTGATCCAGGCCAAGATGCCGAGCGCGCCGAGCGAGGACTGACGCCGAGGGCCGGGCCCGGGGAACGACCCCGGGACCGGCGCCCCGGCGTCGCCCCGACGCGGCTTCCGGCCTCCGGCCGGGCTCGCGCCTACGATGCGGATCATCCGCCATCGCAGGCCAGCCCGACCGGAGGCCGTGTCGTGCCCGACGCCCGACCCCCCACGCCGGAGCCGCCGCCCGAGCCCGACCCCGCGCCGCCCCGGACGCCGGACGGGAGGCCCGACCCGGCGCCTGACCCGGCACCGGCCCCCGACCCGGGCCCGGCCCTCGGGCCGCAGGCGCGACGCCGGACGTTCCTCGGCGGCCTCCCCCTGCCCGAGCGCACCTTCCTCGCCGACGTGCTGCGCACCGAGACCACCGGCGGCCTGCTGCTGATCGCCGCGGCGGTCGCCGCGCTGCTCTGGGCCAACGTCTGGCCCGGCGCCTACACCGCCGACCTGCATACCGAGGTCGGCCCGGCCGCGCTCGACCTGCACCTCACGCTGCAGGAATGGGCCGAGGACGGCCTGCTGACGGTCTTCTTCCTCGTCGCCGGGATCGAACTCAAGCGCGAGCTGACCGTCGGCGAGCTGCGCGACCGGCGGACCGCGGTGCTCCCGGTGGTCGCCGCGCTCTCCGGCGTCGCGGTGCCGGCGCTGGTCTGCCTGGCGATCAACCTGGCCGCGCCGGGCGGGCGGCCGGCCGCCTGGGCGATCCCGACCGCCACCGACATCGCCTTCGCGCTGGGCGTGCTGGCCGTGGTGGGCACCCATCTGCCGTCCGCGCTGCGGGCCTTCCTGCTCACCCTCGCGGTGGTGGACGACCTGGTGGCGATCCTGGTGATCGCCTTCTGCTACAGCTCCGGGATCCGGCCCTGGGCGCTCGGGCTCGCGGCACTCGGCGTGGCGCTGTTCTGGCTGCTGCTGCGGCTCGGGGCGCGCGGCTGGTGGTGGTACGTGCCGCCGGCGCTGGCGGTCTGGACGCTGGTGCACGCGAGCGGGGTGCACGCCACGATCGCAGGGGTGGCGCTGGGCATGCTGATGCCCTGCCGCCCCGCGCCGGGCGAGCGGCACTCCCGCGGCGAGCGCGTGGAGCACCTGCTGCGGCCCTGGTCGGCGGGGGTCTGCGTGCCGCTGTTCGCGCTCTCCGCGGCCGGGGTGCCGATCGGCGGGCACGCGGTGGCGCAGGTCTTCACCGAGGCGGCGCCGGTGGGGGTGTTCGCCGGGCTGGTGCTGGGCAAGAGCGTGGGAGTGTTCGGCGGGACCTGGCTGACCGCCCGCTTCACCCGGGCGGAGCTCAGCGAGCGACTGGCCTGGGCGGACCTGTTCGCGCTCGCCGTGCTCTCCGGCATCGGCTTCACCGTCTCACTGCTCATCACCGAGCTGGCCCTGCACGGCGATCCGGGACTCGCCGAGCGCTGCAAGGCGGCCGTGCTGGTCGGCTCGACCGCCAGTGCGCTGCTGGCGGCGGCCCTGCTCAGGCGACGCAACCGCCACTACCGGAGTCTGTGGGATGCGGAACGGACGGAGAATGGCATGATCTGATAGAGCGCCACAAACCACGCACCGCACACCACGCGCACCGGGGCACACGCGCACCGGACCGCGCGCACGGAACCACGCAACGCACGGCCGCCACGGAGGAGGAACGCGAATGTCCGCAGCCGACAAGCCCGCGCCCGGAATCGGGGAGCACCCCTACGGGAGCGCGGACGGCGCGCGCTCACTCGGGCAGCTGTTCTCCGCGGCCACCGCCGACCTCTCGCAGCTGGTGCACGACGAGATCGCGCTGGCCAAGGCCGAGATGAAGAAGGACATCAAGCGCGGCGCGACCGGCGGCGCGGCGATCTCGGTCGCGGGCGTGATCGCCATGGCCTCGGTCCCGATGTTCAGCTTCGCCGCGGTCTACGCCATCCACACCACCGGGCTGGGCCTGCCGTGGTGCTTCCTGATCATGGGCGGCGTCTTCGTGGTCATCGCGGCGATCGCCGGGCTGATCGCGGTCGGCCGGTTCAAGAAGGTGAAGCCGCCGGAGCGGACCATCGCCTCGACCAAGGAGACGGTGGAGGTCCTCAAGAAGGCCAAGCCCCGGCCCGCGGTCGCATCCGACGCGCGTGCGGTTCGCTCTCTCGAATGAGGACGGCCCCCGGATGATGTGACACGCTCTTCCGTATGTCCTCTGACGAGCACGCACGGATCGACGGTCCGTGGACCCACCGAGACGTGTCGGCCAACGGCGCCCGCTTCCACATCGCCGAGCTCGGCGAGGGGCCCCTGGTGATGCTGGTGCACGGGTGGCCGATGTTCTGGTGGACGTGGCGCCGGCAGATGACCGCCCTCGCCGAGGCCGGGTTCCGCGCCGTCGCCATGGACCTGCGCGGCGTCGGCGGCAGCGACCACACGCCGCGCGGCTACGACCCGCCGAACCTCGCCCTCGACATCACCGGCGTGATCCGCTCCCTCGGCGAGCCCGACGCCGCCCTGGTCGGCCACGACTGGGGCGGCTTCCTGGCCTGGACCGCCGCCGCGATGCGGCCCAAGCTGGTCCGGCGCCTGGTGGTGGAGTCCAGCGCGCACCCCCGGCGGATGCGCCGGGCGCTGCTCTCCGACCCCGCGCAGATCGCCGCGGCCGGCCATCTGTGGGGCCTGCAGCGCCCGTGGATCCCCGAGCAGCAGCTGGTCGCGGACAACGCCGCCCTGGTCGGCCGGTACCTGGACGAGTGGAGCGGGCCGCACCGGATCGACGAGAAGGCGCAGCTGGCCTTCCGCGGCGCGATGCAGATCCCGGGCACCCCGCACTGCTCGGTGGAGCCCTTCCGCTGGCTGATGCGGTCGATGCTGCGACCCGACGGCTTCCAGTTCTCGCGGCGGATGAAGCGCACGCTGCGGGTGCCGACGCTGCACCTGCACGGCGCGGAGGACCCGGTGCTGCTGGCCGGGACGGCGGCGGGCTCCGGCGAGTACGTGGCCGCGCCCTACCGCTGGCGGCTGATGGAGGGCGTGGGGCACTTCCCGCACGAGGAGGAGCCGGAGGCGTTCAACCTCGAGCTGATCTCCTGGCTGCGGGACACCGAACCGGATCGCTGACGGTTCGTCATGTCCCTGCGTGGCGGCCGCGTTTCCGTTCAGTAAATAGGACAAGCGCATAGGACAGAACTCGAGTGGTGGCGGGATTACGCCGCCCGGGGCGGGGGCAGTGTGGGGATATGAGCTGGATGCACGACCGTGCCCCCGTGTCCCGTTCCCGCCGCCGCACCGCACCGGGCGGCGCCTTGAGCCAGATGAGCCCGGCCGGCCCGGTGGCCGCCTTCGGCCCCGCCACGTCCGTCCGCGACGGCGGCGGCGAGGGCGACGCGGAGCACGTCGGCATCCCCCGCATCCTCGGGCGGCGCGCCCGGTGGATGACCTCCCGGCTCAGCCGGAGGGCGTGAACGCGCGAGCCGCCGCACCTGAGCGGCGCGACGGCTCGTCCCTGCGGCCCGGCGGCCCGGCGGCCCGGCGGCTGCCCGCCCGGATGCCGGCCAGGCGGCGGTCAGCCCAGCGGGTGGGGCGAGAGCGCGGTGAACCACAGCAGGACGACCGTGGCGATGCCCAGCATCGGCACCAGCGCCTTGGTCTCCACGTCGTTGCCGCTGCGCTCGATCATCACCGTCTCGTAGCGGGCCTTGTGCGGCCAGAGCAGCGGGCAGCCCTGCTTGGTGAGGCAGTCCCCGAGCAGGTGCGCGACCGTGCCCACGCAGACCGCGTAGGGGAGCCAGCCCGGCTCGGACGGTATCCAGCGGTCGATGATCAGCGTGGCGATCGCGGCGAGCGCGACGATCGTGCCCCAGGCGTTGAAGCCGTGCCCCGGCGGGCAGAGGTTCAGCGCCCGCACGGCCATGGCCAGCAGGAAGAAGGTCAGGCCGATGGTGAACGGCCGGCCGAGGAAGTTCACCCCCGCCCAGCTGCCGACGGTCACCAGGACCGCGAAGAGTATGGAGTGGGTCGCGTGCCGGTGGCCGCCGGATATCCAGGCCACGAAGCGGCAGAGCAGCTTGGAGACCGGGCCGAGGAAGTTCGCGATCGTGCCGTCGTGGTGGTCCAGGTCCGGAAGCAGCGCGGCGCCGGCGCTGAGCACCGTCCCCATCAGCACGTCGGTGGGTGTGAAGTGCATGCCGAGGTGCTGCGGCACCAGCGGCGCGCTCGCCGCGAACAGGAACGCCCCGCTCACGGCGTGCGAATGACCCATCATCAGCAGTTCCCCCCAGCGGGACGGTCGGCGATCATCCGCGCGGAGACTACCAGTTCGATCTTCGCTCCCGCCCCGGGCTGTCCACAGGCCCGATCGGCGCCCTGACCCGGCGCTCCGTCAGAGCGCGCAGGCCCCCGTCGAGACCGGGCGGCTGTCGCCGATCCCGCTGCTCGCGTCCGCCGCGACCTCGGCCGAGGTGAGGGCGTAGCCGGTGTCCGAGCTGTCCAGGGACTTGGCGAAGACGACGCCGTAGACCTTGCCGCCGGTGGTGAGCAGCGGGCCGCCGGAGTTGCCCTGCCGGACGTCCGCGTAGAGCGAGTAGACGTCCCGGGTCACGGTGGAGTCGTGGTAGATGTCCGGGCCGACCGCGTCGATGCGGCCGCGCACCCGGGCCGGCTGGACGTCGAAGGGGCCGTTCTCCGGGAAGCCGGCCACGATCGCCGAGTCGTCCGTCCGCGCGACCGCGCTGGTGAAGGAGAGCGCCCGTGCGGTCAGGTCCGGCACGTCGAGCACGGCGATGTCGCGCTTGGAGTCGTAGAGCACCACGGTGGCCCGGTAGCGCTGCCCGACCCCGCCGATCTGCACGGTCGGCGCGGAGACGCCGCCCACCACGTGCGCGTTGGTCATCACCCGGTGCGGGGCGTAGACGAAGCCGGAACCCTCGATGATCTTCCCGCAGCCGGGCGCAGTCCCGGTGACCTTGACGATGGAGCCGCGCGCCCGGGTCACCGCCGTGCTGTCCACCAGCGTCGGGTCCGGCGCCTGCACCTGCGTGATCGGCTCGTTCTGGAAGGGGTTGAAGACCTGCGGGAAGCCGTTGCGGGCCAGCGTGGAGGAGAAGTTGCCGAACAACTCCGAGGCGTCCGTCGGCAGCGCCCGCTGCACGCCCGCGAGCACCCGGGAGGTCCGGACCTCGCGCGAGACCGTCGGCAGCGAGGTCCCGGCCAGCGCCGAGCCGATCAGCCAGGCGACCAGCAGCATGGCGCCCGCGTTGACCACGGCGCCGCCCGCGCCGTCCAGCACCCGGACCGGCCCGCGGTCCACCACCCGGCGCAGTTTCCAGCCCCAGTGCGTGGTGATCGCCTGGCCGACGGAGGCGCACACGATCACCACCACGACCGCCACCACCGAGGAGACCGTCCCCGGCGAGAGGTGCCGCAGCAGGAAGGGCAGCAGCTGGACGGCGACCAGCCCCCCGCCGAGGAACCCGATCACCGACAGCACGCCGACCACGAAGCCCTGCCGGTACCCCGACACGGCGAAGCCGACCGCGGCGACGACCAGCAGCACGTCCAGCACGTTCACCGGTCAACCTTCCCATGGCGGTCTCGGCGGCCCGAAGCGGGTGCGCGGCCCGCGCCGCGGCGCCGCGGGGCACGTGCGGACGTTCCCCTCACGGACGAACGCTTCACTGCCCGGCCCCCTGCTTCCCCTGCTTCGAGGCCTCAATCCGGTGCCACGCGCGGGAGGGCGCGGCCAGTTCCCGGCGGCGGGGCGCGAAGGGCCTCCCGCACGCTTCCCCCGCCACTCCCCCGCATCGCCGCCACGCGCGCGGGGGCGCGGTCCGGCGCCGGGGGCACGGTCCGGCGCCGGGCGCCCGCGCGGCGGCTCAGCAGCGCCCGCGCTCCCGCTCGGCCCGCTCGGCCCGCTCGGCCCGCTCGCGCTGGACGCGGTCGCGCTCACGCAGGGAGCGGCGGATGGCCTGCTCGGAGAGCTCCAGCCGGCGCGAGGTGTCCCAGGGTCGCTCCCAGCCGCAGTGGTACAGCAGCCGGTCCACCACACCCGCGGTGAAACCCCAGATCAGGTGCCCGTCCACGTCGAACGCGGGGCCGGTGTGGCCGCTGGGATGGCGCAGCATCGCCCGGTTGGCCGGATCCGACAGCTCCGCCAGCGACGCCCGGAAGACGGAGGCCACCTCGGCCGGATCGACCGGCCCGACCGGCGACTCCCGCCGCCACCAGCCCAGGACCGGCGTCACCACGAAGTCGCTCACCGGGATGTAGAGGTCGGGAAGCCGCCCGAACACCTCCACGCCGGAGGGGTCGAGGCCGGTCTCCTCCCAGGCCTCGCGCAGCGCGGCGTTGACCGGGCCCTCGCCCAGCGGGTCGCCGTCCTCCGGGTCGAGCGCGCCGCCGGGGAAGGAGGGCTGGCCGGCGTGCGAGCGCAACGAGCCGGCCCGCTCGATGAACAGCAGGTCCGGGAGGCCGTCCGCGCCCTGGCCGAACAGCACCAGCACCGCCGAGCGACGGCCGCCGCGCTCGGGCGGCAGCAGACGGCTGAGCCGCCCGGCCGGGACGGTGGCGGCGGTGCGGCGCGCGGGCTCCAGCCACTCCGGGATGACCGCTGCCTCGAAGGCGCTGCCGAGCGGTCCCGCCTCGGAAACCGCCGCGGGCACCCTCGACGCCGCCGGGCCCGCCGCGACGCTGTCCGCGGCGGCGGCTCCCGCCCCGGCCGCCTCCGCGTCGTTCACCTGCGCCGGCGCGTCACCGTCCGCGCCGTCCGCCGTACCGCCGCCCGCCAAGGCCCCGCCGCCGCCCCCGGCTCTGCCGTCCTGCTCGTCCCGCCGCCGTGCCACTCGCGCCCCCGCCCCTTCTCTCGATCCGTCCCGCTCAGCCCTGCTCCGGCGGCGCCTCCTGCGCCGGCACCGCGCCGGGGAAGTCGGGCGGAGGCTTCAGCCGCTGGCCGGCCTGGCCGCCCTTCTCGTACTTCAGCAGCTTCTCCGCCTTCCCGGGATCGGTCTCGCCGATCCCGTAGGACGGGCACAGCGCGGCGATCGGGCATGCGCCGCAGGCGGGCCTGCGCGAATGGCAGATCCGCCGGCCGTGGAAGATCAGCCGGTGCGAGAGCATCGTCCACTCGCTCTTCGGGAAGAGGGCCCCCACCTCCTGCTCGATCACCACCGGGTCCTCGGAGCGGGTCCAGCCGAACCGCCGCGCGAGCCGCCCGAAATGCGTGTCCACGGTGATGCCCGGGACGTCGTAGGCGTTGCCCAGCACGACGTTGGCGGTCTTGCGGCCGACGCCCGGCAGCGTGACCAGGTCCTCCAGCCGCCCCGGGACCTCGCCCCCGAAGTCGTCCCGCAGCTTCGCGGCCAGGCCGAGCAGCGACTTCGCCTTCGCCCGGAAGAACCCGGTCGGGCGGATCATCTCCTCCAGCTCCTCGGGAACCGCCGCGGCCAGGTCCTCCGGCGTGGGGTACTTCGCGAACAGCGCCGGGGTGGTCATGTTCACCCGCAGGTCCGTGGTCTGCGCCGAGAGCACGGTGGCGACCAGCAGCTGGTAGGCGTTCTCGAAGTCCAGCTCGGGATGCGCGTAGGGGTAGACCTCGGCGAGCTCGCGGTTGATCCGGCGCGCCTGGCGCACCAGGCCGGTCCGCGTGGCCGGCACCTTCGCCGCGCCGGCGGCCGGTACGGGAGCGGCGGGGCCGTCGGCCTTTCCGGAGGCCGTCCTCTTGGCCGTGGCCTTCTTGGCTGCGGGCTTCTTGGCGGCCTTCGTGACGGCCGTCTTCCCGGCCGGGGAGGCAGTGGTCTTCGCCATGCGATCAGCCTACGTGGCGCCCGAGCCGCCCGGGGCCGAAGCCCGGCTGCCGGACCCGCCCCCGGCTGCCGCCGCCCCCTCCGGGTGGCCCTGCGGAACGCACCCCGGCGAGTGACGCGGAATACCGTAGGACACACTTGTTGTGATTGATCGCACTGTTCTGCCGGTCGGGCATGATGGGATTGATCCGGCACCTACGAGGAGGACCGAGTGGACGACGTTCTGCGACGCGCCCCGCTGTTCGCGGCACTGGACGACGAGCAGGCGGCGGAGCTGCGCGCCTCCATGACCGAGACCACGCTGGCGCGCGGCGAGTCACTCTTCCACGAAGGCGACCCCGGTGACCGGCTGTACGTGATCGTCGACGGCAAGGTGAAGCTGCACCGCGCCTCCGCCGACGGCCGCGAGAACATGCTCCAGGTGGTCGGCCCCGGCGAGATGATCGGCGAGCTGGCGCTGTTCGACCCGGGCCCCCGCTCGGCCACCGCCACCGCCCTCACCGAGGTCAAGCTGCTCGGCCTCGGCCACGGCGACCTCCAGCCCTGGCTGAGCGCGCGGCCCGAGGTCGCGATGGCGCTGCTGCGCGCGATCTCCCGCCGGCTGCGCCGCACCAACGACGTGATGTCCGACCTGGTCTTCGCGGACGTGCCGGGCCGGGTGGCCAAGGCCCTGCTGGACCTCTCCCGCCGCTTCGGCGTGCAGTCGGAGGAGGGCATCCACGTGGTGCACGACCTCACGCAGGAGGAGCTGGCGCAGCTCGTCGGCGCCTCCCGGGAGACGGTCAACAAGGCGCTGGCCGACTTCGCCCAGCGCGGCTGGCTGCGCCTGGAGGCGCGCGCCGTGATCCTCATGGACGTCGAGCGCCTGGCCCGCCGCTCCCGCTGAGCCGGCCGCTCGGCCGCACCGCCCGACGACCCGCATCCTCCCGACGCCGCGCGGCCCCGCCGCGCGGCGTCGGCGCAGGTCAGACCAGGCCGTGCTCGCGCAGGTACTCCAGCTGCGCGCGGACCGAGAGCTCCGCCGCCGGCCACAGCGCGCGGTCCACGTCCGCGTAGACGTGCTCGACGACCTCGCGGGCCGTGCGGTGCCCGGCCTCGACGGCCGTCTCCACCTGCGCCAGCCGGTGCGCACGGTGCGCCAGGTAGTACTCGACCGCGCCCAGCGCGTCCGCCAGCACCGGGCCGTGCCCCGGCAGCACCGTCCGCACCTCGCGTCCGGCGGCCAGCGCCTGCAGCCGGCGCAGCGAGTCCAGGTAGTCCCCGAGCCGCCCGTCCGGGTGCGCGACCACGGTCGTGCCGCGCCCGAGCACGGTGTCGCCGGTGAGCACCGCACCGTCCGCCGGGATCAGGAAGGACAGCGAGTCGCCGGTGTGGCCCGGGGTGCCGATCACCCGCAGCTCCAGGCTGCCGACCTCGACCACCTCGCCGTGCGTCAGCCCCTCGTCCCCCAGCCGCAGCGCCGGGTCCAGCGCGCGCACCGGGGAGCCGGACAGCTCGGCGAAGCGAGCGGCGCCCTCGGCGTGGTCGGGGTGACCGTGCGTCAGCAGGGTCTGCGCCACCCGGCGGCCGGTGGACTCGACGTGCGCCAGCACCGCGCGGAGGTGCCCCTCGTCCAGCGGGCCCGGGTCGACCACGACGGCCAGCTCCGAGCCGGGCTCGGCGAGCACCCAGGTGTTGGTGCCGTCCAGGGTCATCGGCGAGGGGTTGGGGGCGAGCACGCACCAGGCGCGCTCGCCCGCCCGTCCGCCCACCGCGGCGGCGGGCGCGCCGGGGATCCCGGACGAGGCGGGCCGGCCGGCGGCGGGCCGGCTCCCGGGGGCGGTCATGCCGGGCCCTCCATCGTGAGCTCCTCATGGCCCGGCCAGCGGACCGTGATCCGGCCGTCCTCGACGACGGGGCGGCCCAGGATCGGGGTGATCTCACGCGACGCGGCCGCCTCCAGCACCTGCGCGGGCGAGGAGTACGCGGACAGCTCGGTCAGCGTGGTCAGCTGCGGCGGCAGCATCCGGGCCTCGCCGCGCCGGTAGGACTCGAGTGCCTGCTCCGGGCGCAGCCACTCCACCTGGTCGGCCTCCCTCGGGACCTCCTGGGTGACCTGGCCCTCGGGCACCAGCGCGGTGAAGAACCAGGTGTCGAAGCGGCGCTCCTCGAACTCCGGGGTGATCCAGCGCGCCCAGGCGGCCAGCAGGTCGCTGCGCAGCACCAGTCCGCGGCGCTCCAGGAACGCGGCGAAGGACAGCTCGTGCCCCTCCAGCGCGGCCCGGTCGGCCCGCCAGTCGGGGCCGCTGACGTCGGCGACGACGGAGTCCGCGTCCAGACCGGCCAGCAGGATGCCGGACTCCTCGAAGGTCTCCCGGACCGCCGCGCACACCAGCTCCTGTGCCCGGGCCGGGTCGCAGCCGAGCCGGCGTCCCCATTCCGCGGCGTCCGGGCCGGCCCAGCGCAGGTCGTGCCCGGCGTCCCGGTCGTCGACCGACCCGCCGGGGTACGCGTACATCCCGCCGGCGAAGGACATCGAACGGCGGCGACGCAGAAGGTAGACCTCCGGCCCGGCCGGGGACTCGCGCAGCAGGACGACGGTCGCCGCCCGTCGCGGCGGTGGAGGGGTCAGCTCGCCGTCGAGCAGCGCGCGGATGCGCTCCGACCAGGAGGGTGGCAGCGTGCGATGGGCCATGGGCGGATCGTACGACCTCGATGATCCGCACGACAGAGGCCGCCGCGGCCGGCACCGCCGCCCGAGCGGGCGGCCGGGCACCGGCCCGGGCGGGCGGGTGCCCGGCACGGCGGGTCGAGCGGCGACCCGCCGTGCCGGCAGGCAGGCCAGGCGGCGGGCCGCCCGCGGCCGACCGGGCCGGCGGGCCACGCCGCGGGTCAGGCTCCGGCGACGCGGACCTGGATCTCGACCTCGACCGGCGCGTCCAGCGGAAGCACCGCGACGCCGACCGCGCTGCGCGCGTGCACCCCGGCCTCGCCGAGGGCCGCGCCCAGCAGCTCGCTCGCGCCGTTCACGACGCCCGGCTGGCCGGTGAAGTCGGGGGCGGAGGCGACGAAGCCGACCACCTTGACGACCTGCTCGATCCGGTCCAGGTCGCCGATCACGGACTTGACCGCGGCCAGCGCGTTCAGCGCGCAGATCCGGGCCTGCTCCGCGGCCTCCTCGGCGGTGACCTCGGCGCCGACCTTCCCGGTCACCGCCAGCCGGCCCCCGACCATCGGCAGCTGACCCGCCGTGAAGACGTACTCGCCCGAGCGCACCGCCGGGACGTAGGCGGCCACCGGCGGCACGACCTCGGGCAGTTCGACGCCGAGCTCCCGCAGACGGTCCTCGACCCGGCTCACGACTGCCGCTCGCGCTTGAAGTAGGCCACGAGCTGCTCGGGGTTGTTCGGGCCCGGCACGACCTGGACGAGTTCCCAGCCGTCCTGGCCGAAGTTGTCGAGAATCGCCTTCGTGTTGTGGACGAGCAAAGGCGCAGTCAGGTATTCCCAGGTGGTCATGGCGAGAGCCTAACCGGCGGACCGGCGGGCCCGGGGCGCGGCACGGACTGGTTACCCTCGCGTGAGGGTAGACGTGCGGGGAGCACGCACGTCCGGCGCACACCGCGCCCCCTGACGGAGTGGGACGGAGGCTCGGCGCATGGCCCGTATGGCCCGCGACTGGGAGGGCGTACGCCTGCACGTGGTCAGCGGCAAGGGCGGCACCGGGAAGACCACGGTCGCCGCGGCGCTGGCGCTGGCGCTGGCCGCCGAGGGCCGGCGCACGCTGCTGATCGAGGTCGAGGGACGGCAGAGCATCGCCGAGCTGTTCGGGATCGCCGCGCTGCCCTACGAGGAGCGGAAGATCGCCGCCGTCGGCGGGGCCGGCGGTTCGGGCGGCTCGGGCGGCTCGGGCGGTTCCGGCGGCTCGGGCGGTTCGGGCGGCTCGGGCGGCGGCGAGGTGTACGCGCTGGCGATGGACCCGGAGGCCGCGCTGCTCGAATACCTCGACATGTTCTACAAGCTCGGCCGGGCCGGTAAGGCGCTGCGCAAGGTCGGCTTCATCGACTTCGCCACCACCATCGCCCCCGGGCTGCGGGACGTGCTGCTCACCGGCAAGGCCTGCGAGGCCGCCCGCCGCAAGGGGCCCGACGGCCGCCGGTACTACGACGCGGTGGTGATGGACGCGCCGCCGACCGGGCGGATCACCCGCTTCCTCAACGTCAACACCGAGGTCGCCGGGCTGGCCCGGGTCGGGCCCGTGTACAACCAGGCCCAGGCGGTGATGAACGTGCTCCGCTCCGGGGAGACGGCGGTGCACCTGGTGACGCTGCTGGAGGAGATGCCGGTGCAGGAGACCGTGGACGGCGTGGCCGAGCTGCGGGCCGCCGGGCTGCCGGTCGGCGGGGTCGTGGTGAACATGGTCCGACCGCCGCTGCTGGACGACGCCGCGGTGCTGGCCGCCGACGGCGACCACCGCGCCGAGGTCGAGCGGGCGCTCGCCGGCGCGGGGCTCGGCACCCTCGGCGGGCGGGGCCGCGGCCGCACCCGGTCCGCCGCGGCGGTGCGCGCGCTCGCCGGCCCGCTGCTGGAGCAGGGCCGGGCGCACGCCGAGCGGGTGGAACTGGAGCGGGAGCAGCGGGCGGAGGTCGCGGCGCTCGGCCTGCCCACCTACGAGCTCCCGCTGCTGGGCGAGGGTGTGGACGTCGGGGCGCTGTACCGGCTGGCGACGGCGCTGGGCGAGCAGGGGGCGGCATGAGCGGCGCGGCAGGTGCGACCGGCGCGGGGTCCGGCCCGGAGACGGGCCCGGAGTCCGGCTCGGCCCGCGAAGAGCTGGCGGCTCCGCCGCTGGACGTCGACGGGCTGCTGGACGACCCGGGGATCCGCATCGTCGTCTGCTGCGGCTCCGGCGGCGTCGGCAAGACCACGACCGCCGCGGCCCTGGGACTGCGCGCGGCCGAGCGCGGCCGCAAGGTCGTCGTGCTGACCATCGACCCGGCCCGCCGACTGGCGCAGTCGATGGGCCTGAGCGAGCTCGACAACACCCCGCGGCTGGTCAAGGGCGCGACCGACGAGCGGTCCGGTGGCGGCAGCCTGCACGCGATGATGCTCGACATGAAGCGGACCTTCGACGAGGTCGTGCTCGCCCACGCGGACCCCGAGCGGGCCCGCGCGATCCTGGAGAACCCCTTCTACCAGTCGCTCTCCGCGGGCTTCGCCGGCACGCAGGAGTACATGGCGATGGAGAAGCTCGGCCAGCTCCGCGCCGACGCCGAGGACCACTGGGACCTGATCGTCGTCGACACCCCGCCCTCGCGCTCGGCGCTGGACTTCCTGGACGCCCCGGCGCGGCTGGGCTCCTTCCTCGACGGCCGGCTGATCCGGATACTGACCGCCCCCGCGAAAGTCGGCGGGCGCAGCGCGATGAAGGTGCTCAACTTGGGCATGGGCATGTTCTCCGGCGTCTTCGGGACGCTCGGCAAGGTGCTGGGCGCGAACGTGCTGGAGGACGTGTCCACCTTCATCGCCGCGATGGACTCGATGTTCGGCGGCTTCCGCGAGCGCGCGGACCGCACCTACCGGCTGCTCCAGGCCCCGGACACGGCGTTCCTGGTGGTGGCCGCGCCGGAGCGGGACGCGCTGCGCGAGGCGGCGTACTTCGTCGACCGGCTCGCGGCGGACCGGATGCCGCTGGCCGGACTGGTCCTCAACCGCGTCCACACCACGGACGCGCCGCAGCTGGGCGCGGAACGCGCGCTCGCGGCGGCGGAGACCTTGGAGGACTCAGCGGCGGAGACGGAGGCGGAGGGTGCCGCTGACGCTGACGCTGCGCCCGCCGCTACGGCCGTCGCCGGGGACGGTTCCGCCGAGGAGCCGGCCTCCGGCGGCGCCCTGCTCACCGCCGGGCTGCTCCGGCTGCACGCGGAGATCGTCCAGGTGATAGGCCGTGAGCGGCGGATGCGCGACCGCTTCGTCTCGCTCTACCCGGACGTCCCGCTCGCGGAGGTACCGGCCCTGGCCGGCGACGTCCACGACCTCGACGGCCTCCGCGCCATCGGCACCCGCCTGGCGTCGGCCGCGCCGCGAGCGCCACGCCCGGAGGCGCGGGACTGAGGTCTGGCGGTGGTGCGGGCGCCGATGGTCGGCTCGTCCAGCCAGACCGGACGAGCGCGGCGTCCGCGCGGGGGCAGGCGTCGGTGGCCGAGTCGGCCGTCACGGCCGGACGCGCGCCGTTCTGCCCGCGCAGGGCGCGGGTGGTCGGGGCCCGGGCCCCAGCACGACCGGAAGGCCACAGGCGCACAGTGGCGGGCATCGGCGCCCGACGCGAACGAGCGCGCACGGCACTGCCGCTCGCGGGCCGGGGGCGAGGCGGTGCCCGGTCCGCCTCCCCGGACGCGCGGCCGCGGGCCGCTCGGCGCGGCACCCGGCTCGATCCGCGTCACCGCGGACTCCACCGCAGGCCCGCGTCACCGCGGACCGCATCGCCGCAGGCCGCATCGCCGCAGGCGCGCCGGCCCCAGCCGCGCATCGCGGCCGCGCGCCGGATCCGGCCGCGACCGACCGCGTCGCGGCTCCGCCGGCCGCGCTTCTCCGGCTCCGCCGGCTCGACCCCGCGAGGTCAGCCCGCCTGGGCGTACTCCTCCGCAGCGGCGACCACGTCCATGCCGAGGACGCCGCGCTCGTACTCGCTGCGGGCGGTCTCCAGAAGCCTCCGCCAGGAGACCACCGTGGGCCTCCTGCGCAGCAGGGCTCTGCGCTCGCGCTCGGTCATCCCGCCCCAGACGCCGAACTCCACCCGGTTGTCCAGGGCATCGGCAAGGCACTCGGTACGCACCGGGCACCCCGTGCAGACGGCCTTCGCGCGGTTCTGCGCGGCCCCCTGCACGAACAGTTCATCCGGATCACTGGTGCGGCAGGCAGCCTGCGCACTCCAGTCGTCTACCCAGCTCATGCTGGTGCCGTCCTCTCCCGAATCGAGGCTCCCCCACGGCGCAACGGCATATTCACCGCTGCCAGTTGAGGACGTTACGGAAGAAGAACAGGTTGCAACAGCCCCCGAGGCATCATTCCTGCCTGGCCCGATCGGACTATGCGTGCCGACGAGATCACCCACTGGAGTGAACATCAGCCATGACGAACGCGGGGTTCGGGGCCCCGGAATCCGACACGGCTCGCACGCGCACCCGTGACACATCCGACAAAACTGTCCGTTCCGGTCAGAACTCATCACTCACTGGAGTGAGTTGACAGGGTGGACCGGAACTTGTCGCAACCTTGTGACAAGAGTAGGCGAACAGTTGGCCGCGTGTCCCAAGAACCGCGACGTATCCTCCTGCTCATGGCTCGAACCGGTTCGCCCTTGCGCAAGGTCTCGCTGGGAGTACGGCTGCTCGGGGCCAGCGTGCTGGCCGGGGCCGTGGTGGCCGGGATGGCCCTCCCCGCGGTCGGCTCGATCGGCATCGGCACCAAGTCGGCCGTGACCGACTTCAACGCCCTGCCGTCGGACTTCACCGCTCCCCCGCTGACCCAGGCGTCCAGCATCTACGACGCCGACGGCAACCTGATCGCCAAGGTCTACGCCGGCGACCGGGACCGCACGGTGGTCAAGAGCGACCAGATCGCGCCGATCATGAAGAAGGCCCAGGTCGCGATCGAGGACAACCGGTTCTACCAGCACGGCGCGGTCGACCTGAAGGGCATCCTCCGGGCGCTCACCAGCAACGCCGACGCCGGCGGCGTCAGCCAGGGCGCCTCCACGCTGACCCAGCAGTACGTGAAGAACGTGTTCGTCGAGGAGGCCGGCGACAACCAGCAGGCCGTCGAGCAGGCCCAGGCGCAGACGCTGAGCCGCAAGATCCAGGAGCTGAAGTACGCGATCAAGGTCGAGCAGACCCTGACCAAGGACCAGATCCTCACCAACTACCTCAACATCACGTTCTTCGGCGAGCAGGCCTACGGCGTCGAGGCCGCCGCCGAGCGCTACTTCAGCGTCCACGCCTCCCAGCTCACCCTCCCGCAGGCCGCGCTGCTGGCCGGCATGGTCCAGTCGCCGACCAACTACGACCCGGTGCACAACCCCACCCTGGCCAAGCAGCGCCGCGACACCGTGCTCGCCGACATGGCCAAGTACGGGGACATCACCCAGGCGCAGGCGGACGCGGCGATCAAGACCCCGATCACGCTGCACTACCAGCCGCCGCGCACCGGCTGCACGACCGCCGGCCAGGGCGAGGGCTTCTTCTGCGACTACGTGCGCCAGACCGTCCTCACCGACCCGGTCTTCGGCAAGACCGCCGCCGCCCGGCAGAAGCTGTGGAACCAGGGCGGCCTGGAGATCCACACCACGCTCGACCCGAAGGCGCAGGCCGCCGCGAACTCCGCCGTCACCGGCCACGTCAACGCCAGTGACACGGCGGCGACGGCGATCAGCATGGTGCAGCCGGGCACCGGCAAGATCCTCGCCATGGCGCAGAGTCGCCCCTACGGCGTGGACGGGAACAAGCACGAGACCACGATCAACTACAACGCGCCGAACAGCCTCGACGGCGGTCAGGGCTTCCAGACCGGATCGACCTTCAAGCCGATCATCGCCGCCGCCGCGCTGGAGAACGGCGTCAACCCCGGCCAGTCCTACCCTTCGCCGTACTCGATGAAGTGGCCGGAGATGACCAGCTGCACCGGGACCTTCCCGGAGGGCGCCGGCGCCACCGGCGACGGCTCGATCGTGCACAACGACGCGAAGAGCCTGGTCGGGCCGTTCAACATGCAGCAGGGCATGGCCAAGTCGGTCAACACCTACTTCGCCGCTCTGGAGGCGCAGACCGGCCTGTGCAACGTGAAGAACATGGCCGACAAGCTCGGCCTGGCCAAGCAGGCCAACGGCGACTCGCTGACGGTCGTGCCCTCCATGACCCTGGGCACCAACCTCTTCACCCCGCTCTACATGTCCTCCGTCTACGCGGCCTTCGACGCGCACGGCGTCTACTGCTCGCCGATCGCGATCACCTCGATCACGAACGCGGACGGCAAGAACCTCGCCGTGCCGGGCGCCAACTGCCAGCAGGCCATGTCTCAGAACACCGCGGACACCGTCACCACCATGCTGCTCGGCGTGGTCCAGGACGGCACCGGCACCCCGGCCGCGCTGACCGGCCGCGACAGCGCCGGCAAGACCGGTACCACGGACGGCGACAACAACGTGTGGTTCGTCGGGTACACGCCGGAGATCTCCGCCGCGGTGTGGGTCGGTGACCCGGCCAACCCGAACCGGTCCATGGACGGCCAGACCATCGGCGGCACCTACGTCGGCACCGCCACCGGTGGCGGGGTGGCAGGGCCGATCTGGCGGTCCGCGATGACCGACGCCCTCAGCGGGGTCCCGGCCAGCACCTTCACCACGGTCAAGCTGCCGTCGAGCAGCAGCGGCAAGAAGCCGAACCCCGGCAAGAACCAGAACCCCGGCGGGGCCGCCGCCCAGGGCGGGACCACGGGCGGCCTCTTCGGCGGCATCTTCGGCACCGCCGGAACCGTCGGCGTCGGCGGCAACGGCGGCAAGAAGCACTGATCCTGCGGACGCGCGGGAGGGCGGCTACCGGGCATCAGCGCGGGGCGGGCACCCGGCTGCGGCGAGCAGATGGCTGGTCGCGCCCGCCCTTTCAGGGGCGCGGGGAACTGCGCGACCAGCCCGCTCCCTCCCGCAGCCGGCCGACCGCAGTCAGTTGATGCCCGGTAGCCGAACCGGTCCGCGCCCGCCCGGCGGCTACGCGGTGAGCGCGCGCTTGACCGCCGCCGCGACGCGGCCGCCCTCCGCGCGGCCGGCCACCTTCGGGTTCACCAGCTTCATCACCGCGCCCATCGCCTTCGGCCCGGACACCCCCGCCTCCGCGACGGCGTCCGCGACCAGCGCGTCCAGCTCCTCGTCGGACAGCTGCTTCGGCAGGTACCCGGCCAGCACCTCGCCCTCGGCGCGCTCCCGGGCCGCCTGCTCGGGACGGCCGCCCTGCTCGAAGGCCTCGGCCGCCTCGCGGCGCTTCTTCGCCTCGCGGGTCAGGACCTTGAGCACCTCGTCGTCCGAGAGCTGACGCGCCTGGTCCCCCGCCACCTCCTCCTTGGTGATGGCGGAGAGGGTCAGCCGCAGGGTTGCGGAGCGGAGCTCGTCACGCCCCTTGATCGCTGCCGTGAGGTCGTCCTGGAGCTGCTGCTTCAGCGTGGTCATGGGGACTTCATATCCCTCCGTCCCCTTTCGTCTCAACCCGGATTCAGCGCCTCCCCCCGATGCCGCAACCGCCTCATCCCCCGGGAGCACCCGCCCGCACCCGATCTCCGCCGGGGGCTTGATCCGCGGCCCGTTCGGGTCTGGAACGATGGGATCCATGCGACCGCTCTATTCCGTGCCGCTCGCCGTCGCCGCCGCAGGCGCGGCAGGGCTCGCCTACTCCGCCGGGTACGAGGTCCGATCGTTCCGGCTGCGACGGGCCGAGATCCCCGTGCTGCCTCGGGGCGCGCGCCCGCTGCGCGTGCTGCACGTCTCGGACATCCACATGGTCTGCGGGCAGCGCAAGAAGCAGCGCTGGCTGCGCTCGCTCGCCGGGCTCCGCCCCGACTTCGTGGTGAACACCGGGGACAACCTCTCCGACCCGCAGGGTGTGCCCGAGGTGCTGGACGCGCTCGGCCCGCTGCTGGAGTTCCCCGGCGCGTACGTCTTCGGCTCGAACGACTACTACGGCCCGGTCGCCAAGAACCCCGCCCGGTACATCGCCGCCCGGCTGACCGGCGCGCACGGGATGAACAACGCCGACGGCACGGCCCGGCGCGGCATCACCGGCGCCGTCCACAACCCGTGGGAGAAGCTGCGCGACGGCTTCGACCAGGCCGGCTGGCTGAACCTGACCAACGCCCGCGGGCGGATGGCCGTCGGCGGGCTGGACCTGGAGTTCACCGGCCTGGACGACCCGCACATCCGCCGCGACCGCTACGCGCGGGTGGCCGGCGGACCGTCGGCGGACGCGGACCTCTCGCTCGCCGTGGTCCACGCGCCGTACCTGCGGGTGCTGGACGCCTTCACCGCCGACGGCTACCCGCTGATCCTCGCCGGGCATACGCACGGCGGGCAGCTGTGCGTCCCCTTCTACGGCGCCCTGGTCACCAACTGCGACATCGACCCGGGGCGGGTCAAGGGCCTGTCCTCGCACGAGGCCGAGGGCAAGCGGTCCCACCTGTACGTCTCGGCGGGCTGCGGCACCAACCGGTACACGCCCGTCCGCTTCGCCTGCCCGCCGGAGGCGACGCTGCTGACGCTGACGCCGCGTCAGAACTGAGGCGGGCCTCGGGCGGCGGCCGGGCCTCGCCGCGTCGGCCGCGGGTGCGCGCGGAGTGCCTCTTCGATGGGAAGCGCCGCTCACGCGGGGCGCGGCTCGGCGCGGGGCGCGGCTCCGCGCGCGACGCGGCCGTCGCCGAGGCGGCACTGCCGTCACCGAGGCGGCTGCCGTCACCGCGCGGCGGCCGTCACCGCGGGGGCTTGAGCCAGCCGTTCCGCTCGGCGGCCGCCTCCGCCACCCGCAGCACCCGCTCGACCGAGGCCGAGCGCTCGTCCGTGCGGTTGATGAGGTGCACCTCCATCGCCGCGGCCGGATCCAGCGGCAGCCACAGCAGTCCGGCCGGCAGGCCCACCTGCCCGGACGCGCCCACCATCGTCACCGCCTCGCCCGAGGACACCGGCCCGTACGAGGTCTCGTAGTGCTGCCCGCGCACGAGGATCTCCGGCTGCGCCCCGGCCGCCTCCAGGATCCGCATCACCGCGTCGTAGTGGCCCGGGTTCTGCTCGCGGCTGTGCAGCAGCAGCTTCACGCCGTCCAGCGCGGCCGGGTCGACGGATTCCGCGCCGCGGGCGAGCGGGTGGTCCTTGCTGATGATCACGCCCTGCCGCTCCAGGCGGACCAGGGTGTAGTTCAGCCCGTCCAGGCGCGGCGCGCAGCGCACCAGGCCGACGTCCAGCAGCCCGTGCAGGACCCCGTTGACGATGTCGCCCGAGGCCATCACCCGCGCCGAGACCTCGATGCCCGGGCACTCCTCGGTCAGCACCCGCAGCAGCGTGGGGCCGGTCTCGTAGCCGGCGCTCATGCCGTAGCCGAGCGAGATGTTGCCCAGCCGGCCGTCCGCGAAGCGGGCGACCTCGCGCCAGAGCGAGTCCGCGAGCGAGAGCACCACCGGGCCGCGCTCCAGCAGCAGCAGACCGGCCTCCGTCGGCACGACCTCCTCGGAGGTCCGGTTCAGCAACTCGACTCCGAGCTCGCGCTCCAGTTCCCTCACCTGGCGGCTGACCACCGGCTGTCCGACGTGCAGGCGCTCAGCGGCGCGGGCGAAGTTCCGCTCCTCGGCGACGGCGAGGAAGTAACTCAGGCTGCGCAGCTCAGGCATGCCCCCCATCCTATGAGGACCGCCCCGGCCTGCACCGGGACGAGCAGGACGAACGCCCGGTAAACACCGCCCGCACCCCCGCGCCGCCCACCCGCGGACCGCCTCCCCGGGTCCCCCGCCGCACCCGCGGGAATCGGATTTCGTCCCTGGCCAGACGTCCGCTAGAGTAATCCTCGTTGCGGCGACGAGCCGCAGCGAGCAGGACCGGGGTGTGGCGCAGCTTGGTAGCGCGCTTCGTTCGGGACGAAGAGGCCGTGGGTTCAAATCCCGCCACCCCGACCCAGGAAACAGCAGTCAGGCCCGTTCTTCCGCTCGGAAGAACGGGCCTGACTGCTGCTCCGTCCGTTTTTTGGAGCGGATTTGGAGCGATCATGCTCCGGAAGGCACGGGTCAGGACGTCTTCCGCTCGTCCTGACGCTCCCTCAGCAGGATGTCGAGAGCGGCCACGGGCGAGCCTGGACACACCCCAGTCGCACCTGTTGCGGGTTTCCCTTGCCCGAGGCGCGGCGACTCATGGTGGTCGAGTAGCCCTCCAGGCGGTATGGTCGATGGTATGGCAACCAAGAAGTACACCGTGACGCTGCCGGAGGAGCTGGCGGAGGAGATCCGCTCCCAGGTGGGCCCCGGAGGCTTCAGCCGCTACGTCACCCAGGCCGTGGAACGCCAGCGCGAGCGGGAACGGCTGCACGAGGCCGTCGACTGGTGGGAGTCGGAGTACGGGCAGGTCACCGAGGAGGAGCTGGCCGAGGCGGAAGCCGAGCGCCGGGAGGTCGAGCGGGCCCACGCCGAGCGCGAGGAGCGGGCACGGAAGGCAGCCAACCCGCCCGGGGCTGCCGCATGAGTGACGGGCAGGTCTACCTGCTCGACAGCGAGGGGCTATCCCAGTGGGTGCGCGGCGACCGGCGGATGGGTGCGCGCATCAAGGACGCCGACCGCTCGGACATCCCCGTGGTCACGACCTCGATGACTCTCGTCGAGGCCTACCACGCCAAGCTTCACCGGCCGGCTTGGCGCTGGGCGCTGTCGCGGCTGCGTGTCGAGCCCGTCACCGAGCAGATCGCCAACGACGCCATCGACCTCCTCCAGGACGCCGGTCTCCACGGCCACAAGTACGCCATCGACGCAGCGCTGGCCGCCGTGGCCCTGCGCCAGCCGGGCCTGGTCACGATCTTCACCTCCGACGAGGACGACATGCGCAAACTCTGCGGCGACCGCGTGGTGGTCGTGAAGCTCTGACGCCCCGCTTCCTGCACTCGCGGACGGCGTGGGAAAGCCGCCTCCTCACACCCACTAAGACCAACCCCGCAGCCGCCGCGACCCACCGCTGGAGTAGCCGATGAACGAGATCACCGAGGCCGTCGCCGTGGGGAAGGCGGTCGTGCTCGGGCTGGTCCTTTCCGGGCTCGGGGATGACAGGCCGCCGCTACCCGGCCAGGTCTGGCAGGTGTTCCGTCTGGGCGGCGACGGCCTGGTGACCGACATCCGCGGCTACCCGCGGCGCGAGGACGCACTGGCCGCTGCCCAGGACGGCACCGCCTGACCCCGCCGTCGCGCAACACATCGCACCACGCCTCACCACGCCGCACCGCGCCGTAAGGATTCCCATGGAGATCTGGATCAACCCGGCCTGCTCGAAGTGCGCCTCGGCGCTGTCCCTGCTGGACGAGGAAGGCGCCACGTACACGGTGCGCAGGTACCTGGACGACCCGCCGACCGCGTCCGAACTGGAGACGCTGCTGCGTCGGCTGGGTCTGGAGCCGTGGGACATCTCCCGCGCCGGCGAGCCGATCGCAGCCGAGCTCGGCATCGGCACCTGGGCCAGGGACGCCGACGCCCGCCCTCGCTGGATCCAAGCACTGGCCGCGCACCCGGTCCTGATCCAGCGCCCGATCATCACCGCCGACGACGGCACCGCGGTGATCGCCCGCACCGAGGAGGCCGTCCGCGCCGCCCTCCTCCCTGCGACTGATCCGGAGAGCTGATCGGGGAGCGGGCTCGACCGGCAGAGGCCGGTGACTCGACGCGAGTCACCGGCCTCCGGTGCGACCGGGGCCGAGGCCGAGGCTCAGGGGGTGTCAGGCGGCGGTGGCGCCCGCGTAGTCGCTGTCGAAGGTGGTCTCGATGGTGCTGGCGACGGACTCGGCGACGCCGGTGCCGGTGAGGATGATGCCCAACTCGCGGTTGTTGCTGAGCGAGTTGCTGCTGAGGTTCATGGAGCCGGCCTCCACCTGCTGGGTGGAGAGGCCGTAGTCGGCGACCATCGCCTTGGCGTGGATGTAGAAGCCGTTGGGGTCGGAGTAGCCGACGACCTTGCCGCCCGCCGCCTTGATCTCGGAGACCTCGCTGGAGTAGCTGGAGGGGTCCTCCAGCACGACGCGGACGGCCACGCCCGCCTTCGCCCGCGCCACGATCGCGTTGACCACCGTGCTGTCGCTGAACTCCAGTTCCTCGACGTCCAGCGTCTTGGTCGCGCCGTTGATCACGGTCAGCAGGCGGGAGCGGGAGTCGGTGGGCGACCAGAGCAGGTGGTCGCCGTCGGTCGGGGTGATCGCCGTGTTGGTGTAGTCGGCGTTGAAGACCTTCTCGATGGCGGCGACGTCGCGGGTGTCGTCGGTGAACACCCCGTAGTCGCGGCTGGTCGTGTAGTACTGCGAGGTCAGATTGCCCGTGAGGATCAGGGACTTGGTGTCGTCGACCGTGATGGTCTTCTGGTGCGTGTAGGTGAACCGGGTCGACGACCAGGCCACGCCGACGCCCGCGCTCGTCAGGGAGTTGTAGGCCGAGGTGTTCTTGCTCTTCTCCGCCTGGTCCAGGATCACGCGGACGGTGACGCCCTTGTTCTCCAGGGCTATGAGGTCGTTGACCGCGGTGGTGTCCTCCAGCTCGTACATCGTCATGTCGAGCGAGGTGGTGGCCGAGTTGATGAAGTTGTAGATCGTGCTCTCGCTGCCGGTCTGCGAGAACGCGAAGGCGGTGTACGTGGCGGCGTTCGCGGGGACGGCGGTGGCGACGATGGCGCCGGCGGCCGCGACGGCGACACCGACTCGACCGAGAACCTTCGACAGCATGCGTGACTCCTAGTCAGTTCACGCCCACGGAAGAGGGAAGGGCGTGGGCACACGTTGACGAGCAGGGAACGTACGTGTGCATGACACCACGCGGAGGGGGGAACATCTAGGCCGCATGCGTGAACTTGTTTGAACCAGATGGCCAACCGGTGGAGTTGAAGGTGCATCAGCCGCTCGGACGCGGTTCACTCCCGCGAGGCCGCGTGCGCTCGCGGGAGGGCGAAGGCCCCGGCTCGCCGACGAGGTGCCGTGCCAGGTGCGGGAGGAGCCGCGCGGTGGCGGGGCGGGCGCCGGGGCGACGCCGGGCGGGAACGGGTGGGAACGGGTGGGAACGGGTGGGAACGGGGCGGCTCCGGACGAGCGCCGTGCGAGAGCGGGGCGGCTCCGGGCGCGCGCCCGGACGCAGAGCGGGGCCCTGCCGGATGGATGGTCCGGCAGGGCCCCAGTGGGTCTGCGCACGCTACGGGTGTGTGGGGCTGCGGGCGGGCCTGCGCGGCCGCGGGTCCGAGCGTCTGCGGGTCTGGCAGCCCCACGGCTGCGCGGGAGGCGCGGGAGGCGCGCGAGGCGCGCGAGGCGCGCGAGGCGCGGGAGGCGCGCGAGGCGCGCGAGGCGCGGGAGGCGCGGGGCGCAGCCGAGCGGCCCCTGACCGGTGGTGCCGGTCAGGGGCCGCTCATGGGTCTCGTGATGAAGAGTGCAGGGCTCGCACCCATCGGACGACTAGATCTTGGTCATCGCGGTGAACGGGGTCCTGATCCGCCTGCGGGTCTCACCGAAGTCGACGACGACGGAGTCGTCCTCCACGGTGACGACCCGGCCGAGGCCGTACTTGTCGTGCGTGACGCGGTCTCCCACGGAGAACTCTTCGGGGGGTGAGGTGACCGCTCGTATGAAGGGGCTGGTGGGCAGGGTGCGTCGGGGTCCGCCTGGATTTTTCATTACTGCCAGTATGCGCCGGACGGGCCGTCCTCTCGACGTCCGTCGGCGGATCGGCTCGTGTCAGCGACCCCGCGCACGGAGCCGGAGGCCCACCAGCAGGGCGATTCCGGCCGCCGCGAAGACACCGGCGATCGAGGCGATCAACCGGCGTCATCGCCCCCGCCGGTGTGCGCGGGGCCCCGGCCGCAGCCGAGAGGCCGCCGGGGCGAGGCGGAGGAGTCGTCGGCCGGCGTCACCGTGGCCGCGGCCGTCGAGGAGGCGGCGGGCGGCGTCGAGGAGTGCGCCCCCAAGAAAGAGTCTGTATGGACAGGACAGAACTCCGACGGTCGAGTGCGCTTCACGCTCACGGTCTGTCATGGCGCCGTCACAGCACTCGTTCAGGGGTGGCCGGGCCGGGCGGAGCCGCACGAGGGCGGTGAGGGAGGGGTGCGGGACGCGAGGGCCGGGGATCTGCCATGATCGGCCGGGGCGTATGCCCGTTCGGTGATGGATCGTGGAGTCGCGCCATGGAGTCGCAAGAGAGAGCCGGCCACGGTGCCGCGGAGCACGAGGCTGCGCCGGCACAGCGAGAGAGCGTGCCGCAGGGGCAGAAAAACGAGCCGCTGTCGATGTTCGAGGCCGTCGGGAAGCTCACGCCGGACCAGGCCGGGCTGCTCGGCGTCCTGCTGGGGCTGCAGCGGCTCGGCGACGACTGAGCGGAGCACGGCCCGGACCGAGCGGTACCGGCCGGGACGACGACCGGGAGCGGCGCGGCATGTGAGCCCTCACGCGGGCCGGGGCCGCCGGAGGGGGATTCCGGCGGCCCCGGCGAGGCGCGGCGTGCCGCACCCGGCGTGCCGCACCCCAGGGAGCTCCCCAGGTCGGGTCGGAGACCGGGTCGGTCAGAGACCGGCGTTCAGCGGCAGGGCGCTGGTGAGCTGGTTGAAACCGGCACCGAGCTGGCCGACGACGCCGGCGACCGGGCCGGAGGTGGCCACCGAGTTCAGCACGTCGCCGAGGTCGACCAGGTTCACGCTGCCGTTGCCGAGGCCAGGGGCGTTGATCGAGGCGGAGATCTGGCCGCCGGCAACGCCGTCGAGCTCGGACTCGGACAGCTCGCGGGTGGCGATGTTCTCGCGCATGGGTAGTCCTTCCGTGGAACGTGAGACGTGCATGGGCGTTACTCCTGGGATCCCGTGCCGCACGATGCAACCACCTCCGGTGGGGTGGAGACAGGCACCACCGCTGGTGATCCCGTGAGGGTTTCTGCATGGCCGCCGGGTCGTATGCAGATTCGCGAGCCGATTGGTGACGCCACTCCCGCCGGAGGACATCCGGGGAAGCTTCGGTGCACCAGGGAAGGGCCGATCCACACACATCCGACCAGAGCGGGCGGCCCGGCGGAGGCTGGTCGGGGGGTACGGACAGGGGTTGCGACGGCAGTCGGGCGCGGGCGCGCAAGCGCGTACGCCCCCGGGCGCCGGCGGCCGGCGGAGGGTTCACATCACGCGGGGCGCGGGCCGACGGCGAGTCCCGGCCGCCGCTGATGCACCGTCAAGTAGGCCAGCCCGTCGGGCCCAGCGGAGAGCGAGCGGCGCGATCCGCGCGGGAGCCACACTGCGGCTCCGGGCGCCAGCGCGATCTCCTCCGAGCGGGCTCCCCCGGCCTCCGTCGAGCCCTCCGCAGCGCCACCTGCGGCCTCGGCGCCGCCCGCCGCACCGCCGCCCACGACCGCACCGCCACCCGCCGCGCCGCCTCCCGTCTCCGCGCCACCACCCGCCGGTATCGGCTCGGGCCGGAGGCTGCCGGAGCCGGCGACCGCGAGCAGCAGCACGTCCAGCACGCCCTCGGCGTGCGCGGCCACGCGCGCGCCCGGCGGCAGGCGGACCAGGTTGGCGTCCAGCTGCCGGCCGGGTTCGGCCAGCCGCCACAGCGCCCCGCGCTGCTCGGGCGGGGCAGCGGCGAGGGTCGCGCCCACCTCCATCAGCAGGCGGGGCTCGGGTCCGGTGATCTCGTCCATGCCGCTCAGTCTCGCGCACGACCACCGCGATCCGCAGACGGCGGCCCACAGCCCTGTGGACAGCCGGCGGACCTGTGGACAACCGCACGGGCACGCGCGCGGGATCAGGTTGGATGGGGGCATGAGCGACGTCGACGTCACCCCGAGCACAACGAGCACAACGAGCATCCCCAGCACGGCCGGCGCATCCGACACCGCCGGCGCACCCGGCGCGCCCGGAGCGCCCGGGGCGCCCGGCGCCCAGAGCACGCCGGCCGCCTCCGCCGCCCCCGCGACGACGCACGGCTCGCCGGATCTGCCCGAGTGGGAGGCTCGGTTCCGCGCCCCGCGCGTCTCGCTGCCGGACTGGGCGGAGGACGCCCCGGAGCGTTCGCTGTTCACCTCCAACGCGACCGGCACGTACGAGGTCTACGCCTGGGACCGCTCGACGGGCGTCCGCCGCCAGGTCACCGACCGCCCGAACGGCACCACCGACGCGGTCCTGAGCCCGGACGGCGAATGGATCTGGTGGTTCGACGACACCGACGGCGACGAGTTCGGAGTCTGGCGCCGCCAGCCCTTCGCCGGCGGCGCGGACGAGGTGGCCGTGCCCGGGCTGCCGCCGTCCTACCCGGTCGGCCTCGCCCTCGGCCGGGACGGCACGGTCGTCGTCGGCCGCTCCACGGACGCCGACGGCACCACGATCCACCTCGTCCGCCCCGCCACCGGCGACGGCGGGCCGGAGGAGGGCCGGCGCGGCGGCGAGCCGGTGGAGATATACCGGCACCGCGAGGCGGCCGCCGTCGCCGACCTGTCGTACGACTCGGCGCTGCTCGCCATCGACCACACCGAGCACGGCGACGCCATGCACTCGGCGCTGCGCGTCGTCCGCACCGCGGACAACACGGTCGTCGGCGAGCTCGACGACGTCACCGGCCGCGAGGAGCCGACCGGCCTGCTCTGCCTCGGCTTCGCCCCGGTCGCCGGCGACACCCGGATGCTCGTCGCCCACCAGCGGCGCGGCCGGTGGGAGCCGATGCTCTGGGACCCGGTGACCGGCGTGCAGCAGGAGCTGACGCTGCGCGGCCCCGACGGCGCTGAACTCCCCGGCGACCTCGAGGCGCAGTGGTTCCCGGACGCCTCCGCGCTGCTCGTCGAGCACACCCATCACGCCCGCAGCGAGCTCTACCGCTACGAGCTGGCCGACGGCTCGCTGACTCGAATACCGACCCCGCCCGGCACGGTCTCCGAGGCGACGGCCCGACCGGACGGCAGCGTCGAGTACCTGTGGTCCTCGGCCGAGCAGCCGCCGGCCGTGCGGACCAGCGTCGACGGCGCCGTGGTGCTGGACGCCCCGGGCCCGAAGGCCCCGCCCGCCCGCGCGGTCGAGGACGCCTGGGTGGACGGCCCCGGCGGCCCCGTGCACGCCCTCGTCCAGCGCCCGGACCCGGCCAGGTACGGCCCCGGCCCCTACCCGACGCTGTTCGACATCCACGGCGGGCCCACCTGGCACGACTCGGACGCCTTCGCCGCCGCGCCGGCCGCCTGGCTGGACCACGGCTACGCCGTCGTCCGCGTCAACTACCGCGGCTCGACCGGGTACGGGCGCGCGTGGACGGACGCACTGCGGCACCGCGTCGGGCTGATCGAGCTGGAGGACATCGGCGCGGTCCGGGAGTGGGCGGTCTCCTCCCGCCTGGCCGACCCGGCGCGGCTGATCCTCTCCGGCGGCTCCTGGGGCGGCTACCTCACTCTGCTCGGGCTCGGCACGCAGCCGGACGACTGGGCGCTGGGCCTGGCCGCGGTCCCGGTCGCGGACTACGTCGCCGCCTACGAGGACGAGATGGAGGGACTGAAGGCGACCGACCGCACCCTCTTCGGCGGCACCCCGGAGGAGGTCCCCGAGCGCTACGCGGCGTCCTCACCGCTCACCTACGTCGAGCGGCTCTCCGCGCCGGTGTTCATCAGCGCCGGGGAGAACGACCCGCGGTGCCCGATCCGGCAGATCGAGAACTACGTGGAGCGCCTGGCCGCGCTCGGGAAGGAGCACGAGGTCTACCGCTACGAGGCGGGCCACGGCTCGCTGGTGGTGGACGAGCGGCTGAAGCAGCTGCGCCTGGAACTCGCCTTCGCCGCCCGGCACCTGGGCACGGCGGCACCGATCGGCGGCTGAGGCATGGGGCTCGGGGGCCGGGGCTCGGACCGAGGCCCGGGGCCGGGGCTCGGACCGGGGCCGCGCGGCGGGGGGAGGGGCAAACCGCGCGGCGCGGGGAACCGCGCGGCGCGCCGGCGTCAGACCCGCTCGGGCTCGCCGAGCGGGTCGAGGCCGAGGGCGCGGTCGCGCTCGGTCTCGGCCTCGTTCCGCACCAGCCGGAACCACATGAAGATCGCGAAACCGGCGAAGACGAACCACTGGCAGGTGTAGCCGAGGTTCTGGATCGCCTGGAGGGAGACGCCCCCGCCGCCGGACGGCTGGTACGTCGGCACGGCCGTGAGTCCCTTCGGCACCTGGTCCAGCGCCACCCAGCCGTTCCACACCGAGTAGGGGAGCTGGTTGACCAGGTTGGCCGCGCTGATCATGCCGGTCTGCCCGGCGGGCAGCGCGCCGCTGCCGATCACGCCAGGCGTCGTGGCGTCCTCCGGCGCCTGCAGCCGGCCGACCAGGGTGACGACGCCGCGCGGCACCGGATGCGCCGCGGCCGCCGACGCGGTCGCCGCGCCCTGCATCCAGCCGCGCACGACCTCGATGTACTCGCCGTTCGCCAGCCGCAGCGGGGTCATCAGGTAGAAGCCGTTGTGACCGTCCACCTGCCGCTCGGGGACCAGCAGTTGGTGCGCCGCGTCGTAGACGCCGGTGAAGCGCACCTCCGCGCCGACGTCGTTGGCGGTGATACCGGAACGGTCCCGGCCGGTGAGCAGCACGTCGAGCGGCTGCGCGGCGCTGACGTCCGTCGAGCGCTCCTTCTGCTGCTCACTGCTCTGGACGCGGGTGTCGAACCTGCCGAGCTGCCAGAGGCCCAGCCAGACGCAGACCGGGACGGCGATCACCGCGAAGAGGGTGAGCCCGAGCCAGCGCGGGGTCAGCAGAAACCGGTACACGCTCCCCACGGTACGCACCGAACACGGTCTTTATCTCCCGGGGTACCGCTCACGGCGCGGCGCCCTCCGGGGCCCGTGCCGGACCCTCGCCGGACGGCCTCGGGAGCCTTGCCGGAACTCCCGGCGGAGGTGCCCGGTGACCTGCCGCGCGAATCAGTCCGGGGCTCCGGGGTCGAGGAAGGGCTCGGTGCGGTAGACGGTGCCGGAGCAGGCTCCGGGCAGGCGGATCCACGCCGCGGGGGCGCCTCCACCGTCGGGAGTGTGCTCCAGCGTCACCGACGCGCCCCTCCCGGGCACCGCCGAGTCGGTCTCGGAGGGTGTGGCCGACGCCCCGCCGCCCGCGATGCTGTCGGAACCGCCGGCCGAGGGCGGCTCCCCAGCCGGATCCGCCACCGCGAGGGCGATCCCCGGGCCGCCGTCCGGGACGAAGGACGTCTCGCGGGCCTCCGACGCCTCAGACACCGCCGACGCCACCCGCGCCGCCGATGCTTCCGACACCGCCCACGCCGCCCACGACCGCACGGTCCACGACCGCACCGGCGTCCGTTGCCATGGCGTCGGCATGGTCCCGACCGCCGCCGGCACCGCGTGCGGGCGGCTCGCCGGACGAGCCGCGTCGCCGCCCCCACGCCCGGCGCCGCCGTTCCCCCTGCCGCCGCGCCCGGCGTCGCCGCGGCCCCCGGCGTCTCCGCCGCCGCGCCCGGTCGCGCGGCCGCGTGCTCGGCCCTTCCCGCGCGGGCGCGCCTCACCGCTCGCCGGGGCCGCCGAGGCGGAGGCCGTCGCCGTCGGAGCGGCCGTCGCCGTCGGAGCGGGGCTGCCCGAACCCGTGGTGATGCCCGGGTCGTTCCCGCTCCCCTTACCGTTACCACTCGCCTCGCATGTGACACCGTTGTCAGGGGCGGGGATCCAGGCGATGTCGATCCGGTAGGCCTGGCCCGGCCGGAGGACGACCGGGTCAGGCGCGTCCCGCGGCGGCGGCAGGGAGGTCGCGGGATCGTCCGCAGTGTGCACGACGACGCGGATACGAGAACCGTCCGTCCTCCTCCGGTGGGCGACGGTGACCGCTCCTCCCCCGGAGACCGTGCAGGAGGAGTCCGAGACGTTGCTGACCGTGAACGCGCCATGGACCTGGCCGTCGGCGTCGGGTTCGCCCACCGACCCTGTCCCGTCGCCGAGTTGCGCGCGCGAGCACGGCGCCGGGAGGGGGCTCGGCTGGGCCGACCCGGAGGACGCCGCGTAAGGGCCGGTCGGGGAGGCCGAGGGGACGCCGGCGCCTCCCGCCGCGCCCGGACTCGCGGAGCCCGTGAGGGACCCCGGCGCGCCCGCGCCACCGCCCGGTGCCGCCGTGCCGGCCGGCTGCGACGCCGTCGGCGGTACGCCCTGCTGCCCCGCGCCGGCCGGAGCGCTCGCGCGAGGCCCGGCTCCGGGCTGCCGTACGGCGCCCCCGCCGGCGCCCGGGGCTCCGCCGGGCCGGGAGATCGCCGGTTGAGCCGACTGGTCGACCCGCTCCACGGTGTCCTCGGTGATCCGGGCGACCGGCACGGCTCCGACGCTGAACAGCAGCAGGGCCACCGCGCCTCCCACCACCCGTACGCGCCTGGCCCGCGCCCGCCGACGCGGGACGGCGCGCCGGAGCCGGTCCAGGGCGTCCGGCGAGGGCTCCAGCCCGGACAGCGATCGTTCGAGCCGGGTACGCAGCGCGGACGGATCCAGATCGGGGGCCGCCGGCCCGTGGCCCGCACCCGAAGCCGCCGCGGGTCCCGCTCCCGCTCCCGGTCCCGCTCCCGGCCCCGGTTCCACCGGCGGGCCGGTCTCCCCCGTCCTCGGCCCGCCTCGGCCCTCGGCGGGCGGCTCGATCGTCACGACTGCTGCTCCATCAGTCCTCGCAGAGCGGCGAGGCCACGCGATCCGTAGGCCTTCACCGAGCCCAGTGACAGGCCGAGCGCCTCCGCCACTTGGGCCTCCGTCATGTCCGCGAAATAGCGCAGCACCAGCACCTCCCGCTGCCGGCGCTGCAGCCCGCGCAGGGCCCGTATCAACGCGTCGCGCTCCAGTGCGTCGTACGCCCCCTCCTCCGCGCTCGCCGCGTCGGGCATCGGCTTGGGCAGCAGCCGGAGGCCGAGGATGCGGCGCCGCAGCGTCGAGCGGGACAGGTTCACCACCGTCTGCCGCAGGTAGGCGAGGGTCTTCTCGGGCTCGCGCACCCGGCGGCGCGCGGCGTGCACCCGGATGAAGGCCTCCTGCACGACGTCCTCGCAGGACGCCGCGTCGTCGAGGAGCAGCGCGGCCAGCCGCATCAGCGTGGCGTAGTGCGCCTGGTAGGTCTCGGTGAGATGGCGGACGGACGTGCCCTCGGCGGCTCTGTCCGCCTCCTCACCGTCCTCGACGGCCGCCGCACCGCCGGGCTCGCCGGGCACCGGGGTGGTCGCCGCGGTCTCCGGGTGCCGGGGCTCGTACAGCGTGCCGCGGACCGGCAGGCCGACGAAGAGCGCGGCGCCTCTGGCGGCGCGCGGCGGCCGCCGACCTGGCAGACCCAGCCCGAGTGGCTCCACACCCACCATCTCCGTCACGCTTGTTGGACACGCCGAACCCGGCAAGGGTTGCACGGCCGGCCCCGGCGAGGAACCGTTCCGGCCCGCACGACGAACGGACACCCCGGAGCGGTTCCCTCCGAATCGGGCGGTCACCGGACGGGAAGGCCAGATTCCGGGCGATTCGCACCACCAGCGCGAACAGCGCCTTCGCAGGCCGGAGGTGGAACGGCGGCTACGCCCGCTCCGCCGGCTCCATCCGCTCCAGCCGCTCCGCCGCGATCAGCTCGGCGATCTGCAGCGTGTTCAGCGCCCGTCCCTTGCGCAGGTTGTCGCCGCAGAGGAAGAGGTCCAGCGCGTTCGGATCGTCCGGCGCGCGGCGCACCCGCCCCACCCACACCGGGTCGGTCCCCACCGCGTCCGCGGGGGTCGGGAACTCACCGGCGGCCGGGTCGTCGCAGACCACGACGCCCGGCGCGGTGCCGAGGATGTCGTGCGCCCGCGCGACGTCCACCGGATTCTCGAAGACCGCGTGCAGCACATAGGAGTTGGTGGTCACCACGGGCACCCGCACGCAGGTGGCGGCGACCTCCAGCGCCGGGAGGCCGAGCACCCGCCGCAACTCGGCGCGCAGCGCGCGCTCGTCCGCCGAGTACGCGTCGGCACCGGCCTCGGCGTCGTCGGACGCCTCACCCACGGCGTCGCCCGAGGCGACCTCGGAGCCGGCGTCCTCCTCGGAGCCGGCGTCCACCTCCGAGGCAGCGTCCTCCTCGGGGACCGGAGCACCTCCGGCGTCCGGATCCCCCGTCCACGGAACGACGTTGAGCGCGAGCGGCGCCGGGAAGGCCGACGTGCCCTCCGCCGCTTCCCCGTCCGCGCCCGGGTCGGCGGCGTCGCCCACCGCGCGGCGGATGTCGCCGGGGTGCGTACCGGGACGCCGGCCGGCCGACTGGGCGACCGCCACCGCCGAGATCTGCGCCCGCAGTTCGCGCATCCCGTCCTCGCCCGCCTCGGAGGCCGCCTGGTAGGAGGCGACGACCAGCCCGGTCAGCCCGAACTCGGCGTGCAGGGCGCCCAGGACGAGCGCGGGCGGGACGGTGGCGCTGGCCGGTCCGGCGACCACACCGCGCGGACGCCGGCGCACGGCGGCCGCGTTCACCTCGGGCACCACGATCGGCACCTCCGGGTCACTGCGGAAGGCCGCGGAGGCGTCCACCACCGCGCAGCCGCGGGCGACGGCGACCGGCGCCCAGCGGGCGGACAGCGCGGTCGGCAGGTCGAGCAGCGCCACGTCGGCGTCCTCGAAGCAGTCCGCGTCCAGCGGCCGGACCTCCACCTCCTGCCCGCGCACCATCCGCGTGACCGGAGCGGCCTCACCGGCCGGAGCTGCCGGATCCGCAGGAGCCGCAGAATCCGCCGGTGCTGCACTCGCCAGCCGGATCTCGCCCCACACGTCGGGCCTGGTGGAGAGCAGTTCGAGCAGCACGGCGCCCGACGCACCGCCGTCCCCCGCGACCAGGAGGGTGGGACGGCGACGCCGCGCCCGGGGCGCCGCCGGCGCGCTGTGCGCCGGTGACGCCGCGGACGCGGCGGGCAGTGCGGGGACGGGCTCGGGCGAGCCCGGGGCGGTCATCGCCCGGTGCCTCCGTAGACGACCGCCTCGTCGCTGTCGCTGTCCAGGCCGAAGGCCGTGTGCACGGCGCGCACGGCCTGGTTGACGTCGTCGCCGCGGGTGACGACCGAGATGCGGATCTCCGAGGTGGAGATCAGCTCGATGTTGACGCCCGCGTTCGACAGCGCCTCGAAGAAGGTCGCCGTGACCCCCGGGTTCGACCGCATACCGGCGCCGACCAGCGAGATCTTGCCGATCTGGTCGTCGTAGCGCAGCGAGTCGAAGCCGATCGAGGCCTGCACCCGCTCCAGCGCGTCGATGGCCTTGCGGCCCTCGGCCTTCGGCAGGGTGAAGGAGATGTCGGTCAGCGAGGTGGTGGCGGCGGAGACGTTCTGCACCACCATGTCGATGTTGATCTCCGCGTCGGCGATCGCGCGGAAGATGCGCGCGGCCTCGCCCGGCTTGTCCGGCACACCGACGACGGTGACCTTGGCCTCGGACGTGTCGTGGGCGACTCCGGAGATGAGCGCCTGCTCCACAGCGGCTCCCCCTTCGGGCTGGTTGCGGACCCACGTGCCTTCCAGGCCGCTGAACGACGACCGGACGTGGATGGGGATGTTGTAGCGGCGCGCGTACTCCACGCACCGGTGCAGCAGCACCTTGGAACCGGACGAGGCCAGCTCCAGCATGTCCTCGAAGGCGATCTCGTTGATCTTGCGCGCCTTCTTCACCACCCGCGGGTCGGCGGTGAAGACGCCGTCCACGTCGGTGTAGATCTCGCACACCTCGGCGCCGAGGCCGGCGGCGAGGGCGACGGCGGTGGTGTCCGAACCGCCGCGGCCGAGCGTGGTGATGTTCTTGGTGTCCTGCGAGACGCCCTGGAAGCCGGCCACGATCGCGATGTTGCCCTCGTCGAGCGAGGTGCGGATGCGACCCGGCGTGACATCGATGATGCGCGCCTTGTTGTGGACGGAGTCGGTGATGACGCCCGCCTGGCTGCCCGTGAACGACTGCGCCTCGTGCCCGAGGGATTTGATCGCCATCGCCAGCAGGGCCATGGAGATCCGCTCTCCGGCGGTCAGCAGCATGTCGAGCTCGCGGCCGCCGGGCATCGGCGTCACCTGCTCCGCGAGATCGATCAGCTCGTCCGTCGTGTCACCCATCGCGGACACCACGACGACGACCTCATGGCCCGCCTTCTTGGTGTCGACGATTCGCCTGGCGACGCGCTTGATGCCCTCGGCATCGGCAACGGAGGAGCCTCCGTACTTCTGCACGACAAGGCCCACGTGCGCTCCTCGGTCCGGTTGATGCGGTCGCCACAGTCTAACGACCACGGGCTTCGCGCTCCCGTGCCGTCGCATGCTGAGACGTTTGCATGGAGTGGCCGGCGCGCGGGTAGGGGCGGGCGTTGACCGCGCGCGGGAGGGTGCCGCGCGCCCCGGGTGGCGTGCGCGGGCGCCCCCTGGGGGCGTGCTGCGCGGCGCCGACCGCGGCGGCCGACGATCACCCAGCGTCATCGGGGGCCCGTCATCGGGGGCCGGCCGTGGCCCTCGGCCCGCCGCCCTCCCCCCCATCCCCGGGCGAAGCGCGGCCAAGGGGCGCGGGGCTGTGCCATCCGCGGCTCCGCCGCGTGGGCGCCGGCCACCGGGGCCCGCCGGCCCGGGGCCGCCCTACCCCAGCCCGCCCGGCAGGCCGAGTTCCGCGGCCATCACCGCGCCGGCCTGCTCGGCGAGCTGCTCGTCCGTGAGCCCGTCGTCGTCCGTGTCCGCACCGTCCGGGGCCGCCGCGATCGGGCTGTCCAGCCGGACGTGCGCGACCAGCGAGTGCAGCGCGCGCAGCACGCCCGTCGTCGTCGAGCCCCAGTTGGCCAGGTAGGAGAACTGCCACCACCACAGCGCCTCGGCGACCCGGCCCTCGCGGTAGTGCGCGAGGCCGTGCCGCAGGTCGGCCACGACGCCCGCCAGGTCGTCGGAGATACGGAAGGCGTTCGGCTTGTCGACCTCGCCGTAGGGGTCGAACACCTCGTGGTAGACGTCGATCGGGGCGAGCAGCTCGGCCAGCTGCCCGCGCAGGACGTCCTCGTCGTCGGCGTCGGCCGGGCCGGTGTCCGGCTCGTAGCGGTCCTCCGGCAGGACATCCTCGATCGCGCCCAACCGGCCGCCGGTCAGCAGCAGTTGGGAGACCTCCAGGAGCAGCAGTGAGATCGCGCTGCCCGGCTCGTCTCCCTTGGCGATCTCGGTGACCGACAGCACGAAGCTGTCCACCGAGTCGGCGATCTGCACGGCGAAGTCGTCCGGCACCGCGGAGTCCCCGTGCACGCCCGGCGCCACCGGCGCGGCGCCGGACGGTACGGACGAGGCCGAAGCGGCGGATGCGGCGGCGGATGCGGCCGATGCGGCGGAACTGGCGTCAGACATCGAGCAGTCGTCTCCCTTCGAAGGCCCGGCCGAGGGTGACCTCGTCGGCGTACTCCAGATCTCCTCCCACCGGCAGGCCGCTGGCCAGCCGGGTGACCTTCAGACCCATCGGCTTCACCAGCCGGGCCAGGTAGGTCGCGGTCGCCTCGCCCTCGAGGTTGGGGTCGGTGGCCAGGATCAGTTCCGTGACCTCACCGTCGGCGAGGCGCGCCATCAGCTCGCGTACCCGAAGATCGTCCGGACCGACGCCCTCGATCGGACTGATCGCCCCGCCGAGCACGTGATACCGGCCACGGAACTCGCGGGTGCGCTCGATCGCGACGACGTCCTTCGGCTCCTCGACCACGCAGATCACCGACAGGTCCCGGCGCGGATCCTGGCAGACCCGGCACTGCTCGGCCTCGGAGACGTTCCCGCAGACCGCGCAGAACCGGACCTTCTCCTTGACCTGCTGCAGCGCGTGCGCCAACCGGCGTACGTCGACCGGGTCGGCCTGGAGGATGTGGAAGGCGATGCGCTGCGCGCTCTTGGGCCCGACGCCGGGCAGCCTGCCCAACTCGTCGATCAGGTCCTGGACCACGCCTTCGTACAACGCCACGCCTTCCGCTCACCCCACCCGCGCATCGGCCGGGGTCGATCCGTCGATCCTGCTCATCATCCAACGCCGGGCGGCCGGGGACACCGTCCGACGCCGGGAATTCACATCCGTCACGCCCGGTGACCGCGAGGCGACTGCGGCGTCGCCGTCCCGCCGCCCGCCCTGCGCCGCTGCCCGCCCGCGCCGTCGCCCGTCCGCCCGCGCCGTCGCCGTCGGCGACGTCCGTCAGAACGGCAAGCCGGGGATGCCGGCGCCGCCCGCGCCGCCGCCCAGCGCCTGCGTCAGCGGGCCGAGCTTGTCCTGCGCGAGCTTCTGCGCCTTGCCGTGGGCGTCCCGCACCGCGGCGAGCACCAGGTCCGCGAGGGTCTCGGTGTCCTCCGGGTCGACCGCGGCCGGGTCGATCACCAGCCCCACCAGGTCGCCGCCGCCGGTCACCGTCGCCTTGACGAGCTCGCCGCCCGCCGAGCCGCTGACCTGGGTCTCGGCGAGCTCCTGCTGCGCCTTGACCAGGTCCTGCTGCATCTTCTGGGCCTGCTGGAGGATCTGCTGCATGTTGGGCTGACCGCCACCGGGGAACACGGGCTCGCTCCTGCCTTGGGACGTCGTTCTCACCGTCGTTCTGTCACCTGACACCGCGAGCCTACGCGTCGCCGCCGGGTTACTCGTGCGCGATCTCCTCGATGACGGTGGCGCCGAGCTCGCGCACGATCAGGTCCTGACCGGAGAGCGCGGTCTCGTCGAGATCGGGGTCGTCGTCCTCGGGGATGTCGTCCTCGGGCGGGGCGTACGGCGGGGGCGGCGGGAGGTCGTCCACGGCGGGGCGACCGCTCGGCGCGGCGGAGGAGGCGGCTCCGGCAGCGGCTCGCGGGACCGCTGCCGCCTGCGCCTGCGCGGGGGCCCCGGCGGCGCCGGCGGGCGCGGACGCGGCGTAGCCGGCCGCCGCGGAGCCCGCGGACGGGCCGCTCCCGCCGAGCGGCCCACCTGCTCCGCCGCCGGATCCGCCCGGCGCGGCGGAGCCGCCGAAACCCGCGCCACCGCTCGCACCACCGAACCCGGCACCGCCGCCCCGGCCGCCGAACCCGCCGCCGGCGCTGCCGTCACCGCCGCCCGCCGAACCCCCGGAGGGGTCGACGATGCACTCGATCCGCCAGGAGGCGCCCACCGAGTCCTGCACGGCCTGGCGCAGCACCTCGTCGTGGCCGCTGTTGACGAACCCGTCCCGGGTCCCGGCGTTGCCGAAGGCGAGCTGCAGCGTGGCGCCGTCGAACCCGGCGACCTGCGCCTGCTGGAGCAGCATCCAGGTCACGCGGCGACGGCCCTTCACCGCGTCCAGCAGCTGCGGCCACATCCGCCGCACGTCCGCCGCGCCCGCCTGCGCGGCGGGGCTGGGCGCGGACGGCGAGCCGGGCGCCGAACCGGAAGCCGCGGGCGAGGAGACCGCGGGCGGCGGCGCGGAGGCCGGAGCCGAAGGCGGCGTCGCGGCAGCAGAGGCAGAGGCGGAGGCGGACGTCGCGGGTGCCGCCGGGCCGGGAGTTCCGGCCGCAGCAGGGCCGCCCCCCGGCGTGAAGCTCCGAGGCACCGGCCAGGCCCCGCGCGCGGACTGCGCGTTGGCGGGCGCCGACGGGCTCGCCGGCGCGGGAGCCGGCGGCGCCGCTGCCGTCTGCGCCGACGGCGCGGGAGCCTCCGCCGAGGCCGGATGCGAGCCGTGCAGCCCGTAGACCCCGGGCGCGACCCGCGTGCCGGACGTACCAGGCCCACCAGGCGCGTCCGTACTCGCCGCCTCCGGCGCGCCGACGCCGGCCGTCCCGACCGGAGGCCGGGACGGCGCCACCGCGCCGCCGCCCAGTGAGCCGCCTCCGCCTGCGTCCAGTGAGCCGCCTGCGCCCCCGCCTGCGCCTCCCCCGCCGCCGAAGACCGCCTGCCGTTCCAGCTTCTCCAGCCGCGCCTGCAGCGACCGCTCGTCCTCGTACGCCGCGGGCAGCATCACGCGGGCGCAGATCAGTTCGAGCTGGAGCCGCGGCGCGGTCGCCCCGCGCATCTCGGTCAGCCCGGTGTTGACGATGTCGGCGGCCCGGCTCAGCTCGGCCGCGCCGAAGGAGCGGGCCTGCCGCTCCATCTCCTCGATCCGGTCGGCCGGGGCGTCCACCAGCCCCTTCTCCGCCGCGTCGGGCACGGCGGAGAGGATCACCAGGTCGCGCAGCCGCTCCAGCAGGTCGGCGACGAACCGGCGCGGGTCGTGCCCGCCGTCCACGACCCGATCGACCAGCCGGAAGACGGCCGCACCGTCGTTCGCCGCGAAGGCGTGGATCAGCTCGTCGAGCAGCGCGGAGTCGGTGTAGCCGAGCAGCGCGGTGGCCATGGCGTAGGTCACGCCCTCCTCGCCCGCGCCGGCCAGCAGCTGGTCCATCACCGACATCGAGTCACGCACCGAGCCCGCGCCCGCGCGCACCACCAGCGGGAAGACGCCCTCCTCGACCTGGATCGACTCCCGCGCGCACACCTCCTGCAGATAGGAGCGCAGCGTCGCCGGCGGGACCAGGCGGAAGGGGTAGTGGTGCGTCCGCGAGCGGATCGTGCCGATGACCTTCTCGGGCTCGGTCGTCGCGAAGATGAACTTGAGGTGCTCCGGCGGCTCCTCCACGACCTTGAGCAGGGCGTTGAAGCCGGCCGTCGAGACCATGTGGGCCTCGTCGATGATGTAGATCTTGTAGCGGCTGGAGGCCGGGCCGAAGAAGGCCTTCTCCCGCAGGTCACGCGTGTCGTCGACGTTTCCGTGCGAGGCGGCGTCGATCTCGATCACGTCGATCGAGCCGGGGCCGCCGCGGGCGAGGTCCCGGCAGGACCGGCACTCGCCGCAGGGCGTGGGCGTGGGGCCCTGCTCGCAGTTCAGGCAGCGGGCCAGGATGCGCGCGCTGGTCGTCTTGCCACAGCCGCGCGGGCCGCTGAACAGGTACGCGTGATTGACCCGGTTGTTCCGCAGCGCCTGCTGGAGCGGACCGGTGACGTGCTCCTGCCCGATCACCTCGGCGAAGGTATCGGGACGGTAGCGGCGGTAGAGAGCGAGCGACACGTCACCGACCATAACGGCCCCCACCGACAGAACCCCCATGCCGACCGGAACCGGTCCCGCGAAGGCGGCCGCGCGCCCCCGCCCCTCCGGCCCCCGAAGTCCCTGAAGCCCCCGGAACGCAAAGGACCCCTCGCACACCCACCAGAGCTCACCTACCCTTGCTGCCTTCCGGCCCTGGGGGGGTTCAGCGAGATAGCGCCGCACGAGGGGCTGTTAACAGCGTAGCGGATCCCCGCCCCTACCCGTGACCACCCTCCGACCACCCTCCCCGCCTGCGTTCCCGCCCCGTCCGCGCGTGATCCACCTCTCCTCCCGCCCGCCCTGGAGGCGTGCGCGAGCACCCCTTCGCATCTAGTAAGCTCTCCCACGGAGGATTCGCCTAGAGGCCTAGGGCGCACGCTTGGAAAGCGTGTTGGGGGCAACCCCTCACGAGTTCGAATCTCGTATCCTCCGCACGCGCCCACCAGGGCAAACGAAAGGCCCCGACCGTCACGGTCGGGGCCTTCGTCGTGTAATCAGGACCCGTTGTCCTGGTTTTTGGCCACAAGCGGTGGCCCGTCGGTTCCCCAGATGAATGCTCGGATCTTCCGCCCCCTGTTCAGCGAGGAGGGGCGGGAGCGCCGTCATCGCCGGCCCCGCTCGCGGCGGTCTCAAGCGAGGTCGGCCGTTCCGGCCTCCGCCGGGCAGCGTCCGGCGCTCCGCTCTCCCGGCTACGCCAGGCGGGCGGGGAGGGGGGCCAGGGTGTAGTTGGCCCAGACGAAGGCGTCCATCTGGTGCTGGTCGCCGGACAGGTTGACCACGCGGTCGACCTTGCCGTCGGCGTTGAAGTGCCAGACCAGGGCCCAGATGGTGTCGACGCCGCCGGTGCCCCGGGTGGACCAGCCGCGGTGGACGTCGACGACGTACTCGTCGTTGGCCTCCAGGAACACCGTCTCGGCCTGGAAGCCGGCCTTGCCCAACTCGGTGAAGAAGGCCGCGACTTCCTCGATACCGCGCTTGGTCCCCGACAGCGGGTGATGCCCTGGGATGGTCCACTCGATGTCGTCGGTCAGCACCTCTCGCATGGCGTCCAGGTCGTAGTCGGCGTACGCGGCGAAGAACGCGTCGATCGCCCGCAGCTTCGGGTCGTCCTTGCTCGTCATGGTCGTCCCCCTGGTTCGGCGCCGGATCGGCGGCTACTGGCTTGCGACAACCGGCATCCGGCGCTGCGTGAGCAAAGCTTGACCGGCCGCAGGGTTCCCCGTCCAGCATTCCCGGCGGTCAGTTCAGGTCAGGTCAGCTCAGGTCAGGTCAGGTCGCGGGCGCGTGGTCGAAGGTCGGGACCAGGGCGGGGTCGTTGAAGGCCGTGATGCGGGCGACGCGGGGACCGGTCAGGGTCAGGACGTGGATGCCGTAGGGGGCGTACCGGCCGTCGCCCGCGTGCCGGTGGACGACGAACGCGGGCTGGCCGTTGGCGCGGGTGGGCGTCAGCCGCCACAGGCCGGGGCGCAGTACCCGCCCGCGGAGGAAGCCGACGACAGCGTTCCGGCCGGTGAACCAGGTCGGGGTGGGCGGCATCTCCATCTCCACGTCGACGCGCAGCAGCTTCACCAGCGCGTCGGGGTCGGCCCGGGTGAAGGCGTCGACGTACGCGTCGAGGAGATCGCGCCTGGCTCCGTCGTCCGGCTCGTCCAACTCGTCCTGGACCGGCCCGAGTTCGGCCAGGCGGGCGCGGGCGCGGCGGAGTGCGCTGTCGACGGCCGCGACCGTCGTGCTCAGCATCTCCGCGACCTCGGCCGTCCGGAAGCCGAGCACGTCGCGCAGCGTCAGCACGGCGCGCTGCCGGGCGGACAGGAACTGGAGCGCGGCGATGAAAGCGAGCCGCACCCCCGCGCGCCCGACGACCACCGCCGCGGGATCGCCGGCGCTGCTGCCGCTGCCGCTGCCGCCCAGCAGCGCGTCCGGCGCCGGCTGGAGCCACGCCCTCGACGGTTCGCGGGCGGCCACGGTCACGCGGTGATCGTCCTCGGGCCCGGCCAGTCCCGACGGCAGGGGCCGCCGGGAGCGGGACTCCAACGCCGTCAGACAGGCCATCGTGGCGATCTTGTACAACCACCGCCGCACCGAGGAGCGGCCCTCGAAGCCGTCGAACGCCCGCCATGCGCGCAGGTAGGTCTCCTGCACCAGGTCCTCGGCGTCGTGGATCGAGCCGAGGATCCGGTAGCAGTGCGCGAGCAGCTCCGGCCGGAACGGTTCGGTCAGGGCGGTGAACTGGGCGTTCGGCGGCTCTGACGGCATCGCGGTCCCTCCCCGGGTTGCGGTGCGCTCCAACGTAGCGGGCGGGTCAGTCGAGGGGCCGCAGGCCGGTGCCGGTGCCGATGTACTCCGGCGCGCTCTTCGGGTCCGCGGCGACCGCCACCACGCCCTTGGCGAGCTGCTCCGGAGCAAGGATCGGCGGCCGGGCCTCGACGAAGGCGGCCTCGTCGACGCCGGTGCGCGCGGCGTAGCCGGCCACCGCGACCGACCCGATACCGGTGCCCGGGGTCATCTGCGGAAGCAGCGTGACGAACCGGATCCCCAGCCCGGCCCGCTCCGACTCCTCGGCCGCGTACCCCCGCAGGTTCCGGACGGCTGCCTTGGCGCTGGCGTAGCCGCCGCTGAGCGGCGACCCGCCCAGGACGGCGCCGCTGGACACCGAGACGACCACGCTGCCCGGCGCCAGCGGCTCGCGCAGCGCGGCCTTCGTCCAGGCGAAGACGTGCCGGGTGTCGACCTGCCAGTTGCGGCTGAACGTCTCCCAGGTCTGCTCGTGCACGGGTGCCATGTGCGGCACCGCGCCGGCGTTGAGGACGAGCAGAGTGGGGCGGTGTTCGCGGATCACGTCGCGCGCGAGCCCCTCGTCGGTGGCGTCGGCGGCGAGGGGCACGAAGCCGTCGCCCAGCTCCGCGCGGACGGCGCGGAGATCTTCCTCCTGCCGGGCGATGCCGATGACGCGGATGCCTCCGGCGACGAGCGCGGCGCTGATCGCCCGCCCGAATCCGCGGCTCGCACCTGTGACGACGGCGGTCTCGAAGCTCTGGAACTGCTCGGACATCGGACTCTCCTCCGTGGCGGCTGGTCTCGTCACAGATCAAGACCAGCCGGCGCGCGGAAAACCGTCGCCGCGGCGAGGACTTCTTCCGCCGGCTCCGGGACGCGCGCACCGGCCGCCGGTTCGCTCGGCCGACGCGACGCGGCGCCACCCCCTTGACCTCGGGAACGCGTTCGCGTCTCCGACCCGCGCCCTGAGGACACGGCCAGCTGATCGGCGGACCCCCGCGGAGCCTCGGGCCGGCTCTTGGGTTGACGAAGACAGAAGCGAGTGGTTAATTACTTTCATGCCACTGGGCCGCAGCCGTGCGTCGGGGCTGCGATCGAGTCGGTGACTTGACCTTTTCCGCACGGAAGTATGTGGTTGCTCGCATGGAGACGAGGACACGGCAGCGCTCGACCGCGGAGGAGCGCCGGGCCACGGTCATGCGCACCGCGATCAAGGCCTTCGCCGAGCGCGGGTACTACGGGACCTCCACGATGGACGTCGCCAAGGCCGCCGGCCTCTCCCAGGGGTATCTGTACCGGCTGTTCAAGGACAAGGAGACGCTGTTCGCCGCCCTGGTCGAGCACTGCTCCGGGCTCCTGCGGGAGGCCGCCGCCACCGCGGCCGCCTCGGTCACCAGCACCGACCCGGAGGCCGTCCTCGCGGCGATGACCTCCTCCTACGGCGAGGTCATCGCCGACCGCGAGGTGCTGATGATCCTGATGCACGCCCAATGCGCCGCCACCGAGCCGGTGATCGGTGAGGCCGTACGCGCCTGCTACGCCAAGCAGGTCGAGTACGTCCGGGCCGTCTCCGGCGCCTCCGAGGAGCAGCTCCGGCGGTACTTCGCCGACGGGCTGCTCGGTCAGGTCATGGTCGCCATCGCCGCCGATTCGCTGGACGCGCCCTGGGCGCGCACCCTGCGCGGGGGCGGCGCCCGGCAGTAGCAACCGAGTCGAAGGCTTTCGCACCGGGCCGCCCTGCCGGGTGGCCCTATTTTCAGCCCTGGATGTAAGCGGACAACCGCTTACTTACACGAAGGGACGCCCATGTCCTCCCTGTCCACCCCCGTCCCGCGCCGCGGCCCAGCCGCCACCGGGACGCTGCTGCTCGCGCTGCTCGCCTTCGCGCAGTTCATCAGCGCCATCGACTACAACATCGTCTACGTCGCCCTCCCCGAGATCGGCCGCAAGGTCGGATTCGACGGACACAGCCTGCAGTGGGTGGTCAGCGGCTACGCCGTCGCCTACGGCGGCTTTCTCCTGCTGGGCGGCCGGGCGGCCGACATCCTCGGCCGGCGCCGCACCTTCACCACCGCCCTCGTCCTGTACGGCCTGGCCTCGCTGGCCGGCGGCCTGGTGAGCGAGCCCGGACTGCTGGTCGCCGCCCGGGCCGTGCAAGGACTGGGCGGAGCGCTGCTGCTCCCCGCGACGCTCTCGCTGATCGCCACCAGCTTCACCGAGGGCCCCGCCCGCAACCGCGCGCTCGCGGTGTGGGGCGGCGCCGGAGCGGTCGGCCTGGCGCTCGGCTCACTGCTGGGCGGGGTGCTGACCAACTACCTCGGCTGGGAGGCCGTCTTCTTCGTCAACGTCCCGCTCGCGCTGGGGGCCGCCCTCGCGGCCCTGACGATCATTCCGAAGGACCCGCCGCGCGAGCGGGGCCGCAGCTTCGACCTGGCCGGCGCGCTGACCGCCACCGTCGGCTTCACCGCGCTCGTCCTCGGCGTCGTCCAGGGGCCGGCGGCCGGCTGGGGATCGGCGCAAACGATCGCCGAGCTGCTGGGCGGCGTCCTCTTCGTCGGCGTCTTCCTGCTCGTCGAGGGACGCGCCACCGACCCGCTGATGCCGCTTCAGCTGCTCGGCAACCGCAGCCTGGTCGCCGCGATGGGCGTGACCTTCGTCTTCATGGGCACCTTCGGGGCGCAGTACTACTTCTTCACCGTCTACCTCCAGGACGTGCGCGGCTACAGCGCGCTGGCGACCGGCCTGGCGTTCGTCCCGGCGGCGCTGCTGGGCACCGTCAGCACCAAGCTCAGCGAGAAGCTGCTCGGCAGGGCCGGCGCGCGCACGACCACCGTCACCGGACTGCTGGTCGGCGCCGCCGGCATGGTCACGCTCGCCGCGGGGATGTCGCCCGGCGGCGGCTACCCGGCGCTGCTGCCCGGCGTCGTCCTGCTGAGCGCGGGTCAGGGGCTGGCGTGGACCGCGATGTTCGCCGCCGCGGCGACCGGGGTCACCCCGCACCATCAGGGCATCGCCTCCGCGATGGCCTCCACCACCCAGCAGATCGGCTCCGCCGTCGGGCTGGCGGTCCTGGTCGCCGTCGCCGACTCCCGCACCCGCGGCGGCGCGAGCGCGGGAGCCGCGCTCGTCCCGGGCCTGCGCACAGCGGGATTCACCGCCGCCGCCCTCACCCTCCTCGGCGTCGCCATCGCCCTCACCCTCCGCCGCCCCGCCCCCGCCGAAGGCCCGCGGCAGCGCGCGCAACAGGACCCGGCGCACGATCAGGGGCAACTCACCGACACCCCGGTCTGACCCGCCACTCCCGCCCGTCCGGCGCGCCGGCGGCCGGGCGGGCGCGGCGTGTTCGGGGGGTGTTCGCCCGGTGTTGGGGCGGGCGTCGGGTGGTTCAGAGGCGGGCGGTGTTGCCTGCGGGCGGAGGCGGGTGGTCCGCCCTGTCGTCAGTCCCGCGGAAGAGGATCGATGTCCGTACCCATGGCCGGCACCCCGAGATCAAACCGCCGCGTCGTCGCGGCCGGTGCGCTCGCCGCCGCGGCGCTCTGCTCCACCGCGCTGCTCGGCGGCGCCCCCGCCCACGCTGCCGGTACTCCCGCGCTCGTCCCCGGCGACCTGCTGGTGAGCCGGGTCCACTACACCGGCACGCCGGGCATGATCACCCCGGGCGTGACCGTTCTGCCGACCGGCGCCACCGCCGTCGCGGACGGCGGCTTCGCGCACGTCTGGGACAACGTCTCGGTCGACGAGAACTTCGGCGTCACCGCCCCGATCTACCTGGACCAGATCACCCCCTCCGGCGCGCCGGCCGGCAGCATCGCCGTGCCGGACGGCACGCCGGGCGCGTCGAGCCGCGGCCACGACCTGCTGATGGGCAGCTTCTCCTCCAAGTCCGAGCTGGCACTGAACCTTTCGGCCGGCGGCTCGGCCGTGACGTTCATGGGCTACGTGACGCCCGCGAACACCCTGGACGCCTCCAACGGCAACACCCCCGGCGTGTACGACCCGACGAACCCGGACGCGCAGTCGGTGTACCGCGCGGTCGGCGAACTCGACGCGAACGGCAAGTTCTCCTTCACCGAGACCAACGCCTACAGCGGCGACAACGGCCGCGCCGCGATCCTCGACGAGGCCACCGGCAAGTACTACACGGCCGGCAACTCCAACAACGGCAGCGGGACTTCGGTGCCCGGCCTGATCTACGGCACCGGCGCGCAGCTCGTCACCCCGGCCGACACCCCGGAGGCCGTGCAGGATCCGGGCGCCCCGACCCCCGTCGGCGGCTTCAGCACCACCCGACTCCCCGGCGTCACCAAGGCGGACAAGCTCGGCAAGGACACCAACTTCGCCGGCGTGACGATCGAGGACGACGTCCTCTACTACTCCAAGGGCAGCGGAAGCAACGGCGTCGACACCGTGTACTTCGTCGACACCACCGGCACCGCCTGCCCGAACGGGGTCGGCCTGCCCGTTCCGGGCGCGCCGCTGCCGACCGCCGCCGACGCCTACGACGCGGCCACCGGCAAGCCCGCGGACGACATGTGCGTGCTGGCCGGGTTCCCGACCGGGCTCGCCAAGTCGATCTCGACCCCGGAGGTCGGGCCGGTCTCCAACTCCTCGGCGTTCGGCGGCATGTGGTTCGCCGACCCGACCACGCTCTATGTGGCGGACGCCGGCAACGGCGACGACTCCTACGCCGGCGGCCTGTACACCGGCGCCGCCGCGCAGACGCTCGCCGGCATCCAGAAGTGGTCCCTGAGCAACGGCTCCTGGCACTACGACTACACGCTCAACGCCGGCCTCGGGCTGGGCCGGCCGTACACCGTCGCGGGCCTGCCGAGCGGCACCAACGCGGTCACCGGGCGGCCGTGGACCCCGGCCGTCGACGGCGTCCGCAACCTGACCGGCCGCCTCAACGCGGACGGGACGGTCAGCCTCTACGGCGTGACCACCTCGGTCGGCGGCGTGTCCGACTACGGCGCGGACCCGAACAAGCTCGTCGCGATCACCGACGACGCGGCGGCCACCACGCTCCCCGCCGGCGAGAGCTTCACCACCCTGCGCACCGCCGCGGCCGGCGACGTGCTGCGCGGCGTCTCCTTCACCCCGGGCAAGTAGCGGCGGCGGCAGGGGATTTCACGGCACCTACCGGCCGCCCGCTCCGTCGCGGGCGGCCGGGCGCGGTGACTACTCCGGCTGGTCCGCCACGAACGCGTCGCGGCGGACGACGACGGTGCCGGCGACCATGTCGACGAGCGTCTGCCGGCGGTCGAAGAACGGCGCGATGATGTTCGCCAGGAAGACCAGCCCACCGGTCATCCCGGAGACGCAGGACATCGCCAGGCCGCCGATGAGGAAGTTCCGCAGGAACAGCCAGGTCCAGGTGGCCTGTTCGCCGGTGTCGGCCTTCACGATGCGCAGGCCCAGCAGCCGCTGGCCGGGGTTGGCGCCGTGCTTCGCCCAGGTGACCATCGTCCAGACCAGCCAGCCGATGCCCAGGGTCACGATCACCAGCAGCAGGTCCAGCGCCCAGGCGCCGAACCGGGTCATCGCCCCCACCCGCAGCTCCGCCGGCACGCCCGGCAGGGGCGGGCGGTAGGACGCCCCGTACGGCGGGGCCCCCGACCACCCGGAGCCGGACGGTCCGGCGGGGCCCGCCGGTCCTGGGAAGTCGGCGGGGTCAGCGTCCGCAGGCGGGGCGAAGGGGGTCGAGGGCTGGTCGTCGGCGGTCACCGTGGGGTCTCCTGGCTGGTGGAACGCTGGTAAGACGCTGCTGGAGCAGCGCGCTGGTCCGGACGCTCACGAGATCAGTTGCGGCGTCCCACCGGCCAGTCCCCGCGGTGATCGGTTATGGATTCGGTACCCGCGCCCCGTCCGGCTCCGACGCCCGTGGCGGCAGCGGAGGGAGCGGCGGCAGCGGCAGCGGCAGGCCCGGAAGGCCGTCGATGCTGGTCTCCACGTGTTCCTTCTTCCGGAAGTACGCGTCCAGCGACTCGTCGGTCTCCCGCGCGAAGCGCGAGCCGTGCAGCGGGCGATCCCCGTCGTAGGTCATGAACGGCACCGCGTAGCCGCAGGTGTCGCGGATCTTCTCGGCCCTCACCACGATGATCGCCCGCAGCCCGTGCGCGGTCGGGTCGATGTCCGGGAAGTGCGCGAGCAGGCCGGACCACCGCGGGTCGTCGCGGAAGACCGGCTCGCCGCGGCCGTGCACGCGCACGATGTTCGGCGGGCCCTGGAAGGCGCACCACATCAGCGTGATGCGCCCGTTCTCCCGCAGATGAGCGATGGTCTCCGCGTTGCTGCCCGCGAAGTCCAGGTAGGCGACGGTGAGTTCGTCGATGACGGCGAAGGAGCCGCGCAGGCCCTTCGGCGACAGGTTGACGGTGCCGTCGCCGTCGAGCGGCGCCGTCGCGGTGAAGAACAGGGGCTGCGCCTCGATGAAGGCGCGCAGCCGGCCGTCGATCTGCTCGTAGCTCTTGCCCACACGCCGAGTATGGCCCCGTCGGCCCCACGCCAGAAGAGCGCGCGCCGCGCGCTGGAGCACCGGCGCGTCGGCACCCTCGCGCGCGGGCGTGCCCCGGGGGAGGATGGCCCGCATGGACACCAGCCGGCCGATCTCCCTGGACGAGGCCCTCGCGTCCTTCGACGCGCTGTGGAGCCCCCGCATCGTGACCTCCGTCAACGACTACGACGTGCGCATCGCCAAGGTGGCCGGCGAGCACGTCTGGCACGCTCACTCGGACACCGACGAGTTCTTCCTGGTCCTCGACGGCGAGCTGCGCATCGCCCTGCGCGAGCCGGCCGGCGAGCGCACCGTGACCCTGCGCAAGGGCGACGTCTTCACCGTCCCGCGCGGCACCGAGCACAAGCCGTTCGCGCCGTCCGGGGCCGCGATCCTGCTGCTCGAACCCACCGGTACCTCCACCGTCGGCGACCGCCACGACGACGTCCCCGCCCACGTCGACGCCACCACCGGCCACCCCCTCGCCTGAAGCCCCACTGAAGCCCTCCTGAACCTCACCCGGGCGGCCGCGGAGCCGCGAGTTAAGGGGCTGAAACCTGTGGATCAGCTCCCGATCGGCGGCCCGATTGGCGCTAGTGTCGGCGCCAGCGGGATCGGAACGGACAGAGGCGGGCAGGACCCGGGCAGGACGGGAACAGGACCCGGCCCGGCAGGGACAAGGCCTGGCAGGGACAAGGCCCGGCAGGGCGTGAACGGGGCGCGAGCAGAGGGCGGCCGAGGATGGCGCGGGACGAAGCGGTGATCGGCCTCGTCGGGGAGCTGCTGGTCGGCACCCGCGGCGCGGGGGGTCCCGGCGAGGTCCTGGTGCGGGTCAGGGGCGGGTCGGAGACCTTCCTCGCCTGGTCCGAGGAGACGCTGCCGCGGGGGACGCCGGTGCTGGTGGTGGAGTCCCGCGGGGCCCGCCAGGTCGACGTCATCGCCTGGTCCGATCCGACCGATCCGCTGGACACCGCTCTGCGCTGAGCGGTGCGCACACGGGGTACCCCGCGGTGGGTCCGCGGGGAACGGAAGGGACAGGGACGACGATGTTTGGATACCGGGTTCCGGCGCCGGATCAGGCGATGCTGATCTCCGGTGGCCGGCGCGGGCTCAAGGGTGCTCCGTTCCGGGTGGTGACCGGGCACGGCAAGTTCGTGCTTCCGGTCTTCCGCAAGGTCCGGTTCCTGACGCTGGCCATGTGCGAGGCGGAGGTCGCCGAGACCTGCGTGACCCGGCAGGGCATCGCGCTGACCGTCCGGGCGGTGATCGCGTTCAAGGTCGGCAACGACGACGAGTCGATCGTCAACGCGGGCCAGCGCTTCCTCTCCGACCAGGACCAGATGGCGGTGCTGACCGGCCGGATCTTCGCCGGTCATCTGCGCGCCATCATCGGCTCCATGACGGTCGAGGAGATCGTGACGGAGCGCCAGAAGCTGGCGACGGAGGTGCTGGAGACCTCCAAGGCCGAGATGGCCAAGATCGGCCTGATCGTGGACTCGCTGCAGATCCAGTCCATCGACGACGGCAACACCGGCTACATCGACGCGATGTCCGCCCCGCACCGCGCCGCGATCCAGCGGCAGGCGCAGATCGCCCAGGCCCAGGCCACCCAGGCCTCCGCCGAGGCGCAACAGGAGGCGGCGCGCAACCAGGCCGAGTACGCCCGGAAGACCTCGGTCGTGCAGGCGCAGTACCAGGCCGAGGTGGACCGGGCGCAGGCGCAGGCCGCGCAGGCCGGCCCGCTGGCCCAGGCGCACGCCCAGCAGGAGGTGCTGGCGGCGCAGACCGAGCTCGCGCAGCGGGCCGCCGAGCTGCGCCAGCAGCAGCTGGTCGCGGAGATCGTGAAGCCGGCCGAGGCGGACGCGGAGCGGGTCCGGATCCTGGCGCAGGCGGAGGCCGAGCGGATGCGGATCCAGGCGGAGGCCGCGGCCTCGAACGACCGGGTCGCGCTCGACCGGATGCTGATCGACCAGCTGCCGCTGATCGTGAAGGAAGCGGCGGCGGGCCTGGCGGGCGCCAACGTCAACGTCCTCAACGGCGCGGACGGGCTCGGCGAGATCGCCGCCGGCCTGGTCGGCCAGGGCCTGACCATCCTGGACTCGGTCCGCAAGAACCTCGGCGGCGCGCAGAACAACGGCGGCGCGGGCAAGCCGAAGGACGGCGGTGCCGGTGGTAACGGCGGCGGCGCCGGCCAGCGCCTGGAGCTCGACGGCGGCCCCAGCCGCTGACCCCGGCGAGCCGCGGGCTCCGCGGCGGCCGGACCGGCAGCGGCGGCCACCGCGGAGCCCGCGGCTCGCGGTACCTCGCCGGGGCCGGAGGCCGAGACGAAGGCCGAGCAGGGGCGGAGGCCGAGCAGGGGCGGCGCGGACGCCGGGCGGGCCAGCCGATCCGCGAGCCGGGCCGCGCGCAGGCGCGGCCCGGCGCCGCACGGGACCGCCGGCGCCGCACGGCGCGACCCGCGGATGCCCGGGTGTGCGCGGGCCGCGCCCAGCACGGCACGGCCGGCGGTTGGCGATCCGGCGGCCGGAGACCGTTTCGCACCGACCGTTCGGATCGTCGCGGGCCGTTTTCCCCGGCACGGGACGATTTCCGGGCGCCCGATTACCCGCCGGACCGGACGCCTTTCGCACAGCTGTGGAAATGAGGTGCGGGAAGAGCACCCGGAGCACTCGGCGTTCGGAGGGCCTTCCCACCGCACCGCGAGCGGCGCCCCTCCTACCGCCCCTGGAACTGACGGCAGCTCAGTTCACGGCCGCCCGAACGCACTCCAGCGCGCGGCGCAGCCCGGAAGCGCACGCCTCCGATGACGCACGCACCGAAACGATCGGCAAACCTGCGGGGATTCTTCGAATAATCGAATCTTCCGCCGGGGAAGGCCACCCGGGAGCGCATTCCGGCCGCACCGGGGCGCACTCCCGCGGACGCGCGCAGGGTACCCCGCTGCAACGCCCCGCGCGGGAACGGTAGGCTTTCCGTGTGATCTTCAAGCGCATCGGCAATGGGCGGCCGTATCCCGATCACGGCCGGACGAGCACCCGCCACTGGGCGGACGTCGCGCCGCGCCCGGTACGCCTGGACCAGTTGGTGACCACCAAGGGTCAGCTCGATCTGGAAACCCTCCTCGCCGAGGACTCCACCTTCTACGGGGACCTGTTCGCGCACGTCGTGAAGTGGCAGGGTGACCTCTATCTCGAGGACGGCCTGCACCGCGCGGTCCGGGCCGCCCTCCAGCAGCGCCAGGTCCTGCACGCCCGCGTGCTCGAACTCGACGAGCGGGGAAACACCCAGACCTCCGCCGCCGAAGGCGCCTGACGCAGCCCGCTCCCGCCACACCCGGCGCACCGGGCGTACCCGCCCCGGCCGTGCCCCGCGCACATACCGCGCACATCCCGCGTAAGTCGCCTGGGGTAAGGGGGTGGGCCCATTCGAGTGCCGGTTACGCCCATATGATGATCTGTAAGTTCCCACCCGCACAGCACCGCAACTAGTCTCGTGGACACGGGTACGCCGAGACGCCGTTACCCCACCCCCAGCCATGAGGAGCGACCACGGTGAGCATGCTGACGCCCCCGGGCATGCAGGGCAAGCAGTACCGGATCACCGGCAACGCCTATCCGCGCCTGCACCGCCCCAACCGGCGCCGCCGGAAGGTCCTGCTCAGCGTCTCCGCGCTGGTCGCCGCGGCCGCGGTGAGCTGGGGCTCGCTCCAGCTGGTGGACGTCTTCGGCGGGCGCACCAAGGCCTCGGCGGCGATCGGCTGCGGGAGCGCGGTGCACCACGCCGCGGGCTCCGGCGACGCCGCCTCGTTCTCCGCGTCCCCGGCCTCCGCGACGGCCCCGGCGCCGGGCGCCGCCTCGGGTGCGGCCTCCGGCGCCGCGTCCGGCGCGGCCTCCGCTCCCGCCTCGGCGAACGCGCAGGCGCTGGCCGCCTGGATCTCGGCGGAGGCGGCCGCGGCCCGGGCCGGACTGCCGAAGGCCTCCGGGATCACGGTGAACGTGCTCAACGCGACCAGCCGCAGCGGTCTGGCCGCGCAGACCGCCGGCCTGCTCAAGCAGCGCGGATTCCACATCGGCACGGTCGCCAACGCTCCCGCCGCCCTTCAGGACAAGGTCACCGGCCCCGCCGAGGTGATCGGCGGTCCGACCAGCGGCGCGATCGAGCGCGTCCTCGGCACTCAGGTGGCCGGCGCCAAGGCCGTCTCGGACAAGCGCACCACGGCCGCGGTCGACCTGGTGATCGGCAACAACTTCTCCGCCCTGGCGACCCCGCAGCAGGCCGCCGCCGCGCTGACCGCCCTCGCCGCGCCGAGCCCGAGCGCCTCCGCCACCGGCCACTGCTGAGCCACCGGCCGCTGCTGAGCCAGCGGCCACTGCTGAGCCACCGGCCACCGCTCAGCCACCGGCCACTGCTCACCCGAGCCGCGCCGCCAGGCGCGCCCGCCGCCGGAACCCCCGCCACCACGGCGGGCGGCGGCTCGCGGCGGGCGCGCTCCTCCGCTCAGCCCCCGGCGTTCCCGTAGAGCCGGTCGCCCGCGTCGCCCAGCCCGGGGACGATGTACCCGTGCTCGTTGAGGTGGGAGTCGACGGCCGCCGTCACCACCGTGACCGGCAGCCCGGCCAGCTCCTTCTCCATCGTCGCGACGCCCTCCGGCGCGGCCAGCAGGCACAGCGCCGTCACGTCGTCCGCGCCGCGCCGGATCAGCAGCTGGATCGCCTCGACCATCGTCCCGCCGGTCGCCAGCATCGGGTCCAGGACGTAGACCTGACGGCCGGACAGGTCGTCCGGCATCCGGGTGGTGTACGTGGACGCCTGCAGCGTGTCCTCGTTCCGGACCATGCCGAGGAAGCCCACCTCGGCCGTCGGCAGCAGCCGCGTCATGCCGTCCAGCATGCCGAGCCCGGCCCGCAGGATCGGCACCACCAGCGGCCGGGGATGGCTGAGCCGGACCCCGGTGCAGACCGACACCGGGGTGGTGATCTCCACCGTCTCGGTGCGCACGTCCCTGGTCGCCTCGTAGGCCAGCAGGGTGACGAGTTCGTCGGCGAGCCGACGGAAGGTCGGGGAGTCCGTGCGCTGGTCGCGCAGGGTCGAGAGCTTGTGCGCGACCAGAGGGTGGTCGATCACGTGAATCCGCATGTCAAGACAGTACGCGACCCGGGGGAAGTCCGTAACGGAGGTGTCGTGCGGGCTCAGTCGGGAACGAGAGCACCATGCCCCCGACCAGCGACGATCCGATACGCCGCCCGATCACCGCTCCGCCGGCGGACGAGGGCGGCACCCCGCTCGACCCGGCCGCCGAGCGCCGCAGGCGCCGGGCGCTGTTCCTGCGCGAGCTGGACGAGGCCCGCGAGCTACGGGCCCGGGTCCAACCGCGCCGCACCCGCGAGCGGCGGCTGCGCGAGGCCCTGCGCCGACGCACCTTCCGCATCTGACGCGGACCTGATGCCGGGCGGACGCGGATCCGGCGCAGACCTGGCGCGGAACCCGCCCCGCCCGGCGGCGCGCCGAAGCGGCGCGGCGAGAGTTCGCCCTCCGCTTCCCTCCCGCTCACGCGCCACACCCGTACCGTTCCGTCCCGGTCGGCACCCTCTGTCCGGCCCGCGACACGACCCGACCGCACGCGAACCAGAACAACCCCCGTAACGCTCGGCTTTCTGTCACGATGCCGATGAGGGCGGGGCCTCCGCCCGCGGGCGGTCACCCCGCCGGTCCGCTACAGCGCAGAGACCTGGGAGAGTCCTGGTGGCGTACTTCGCTGCATTGCTCGCTCGCACCGAGGACGGGTGGGACGTGAGCGAAACGGAGCTCGACGACGTCGAAACCCTCGCCGACCTGGCCGACCTCGCCCGCGAGGCGTCGTTCGACGAGGAGACCGTGCTCGTCTGGATCGAACAGGAGGACGCGTGGTTCGCCGTCGTCCGGGTGGACGGCGAGGAGGATCCGCGGATCTTCGTGTCCGACGGCAGCTCGGCGGCGCGCAGCGCGTACGGCGAGATCCTGCTCACCGACGAACTGCTCGGCCGCGTCTCCGGCGACGAACTCGACGAACTCGACCACCTGGTGGCCGAGCTGGACGAGGCGGAGGCGGACGACGACGAGTCCGCCGCCTCCGACCTGCTCGCCGACGGATCCGAGGACGACGACGAACCGCTCGACGACGCGGTCCCGGCCGGCCCGCTCGGCGACGCGGGCCTGCTCATCGACTTCGGGGTGGACGCCAAGGCGCTGATGGACCTCAGCGGCGAGGGCGCCGTCCCGGGCGACGCCCTCGCCGAGATCGCCGACGCGCTGGGCTGCGGCGAGATCCTCGAAACGGTTCGCTGACCCGTCCACCCGCGCGGGGCCCGTCCCCCGCGCGGGTGGACGCGGCAGCGTCGCCACACGCCGCCCGACCTGCTCCGCGCGGGGCTCAGGCCCCCGATCTCTCCCCGGCCAGGCCACACGGTCGCCTTCTCAGCGGCAAGCTCCGACCGCGACGGCTCGCCATGCGCCACGCCCGAGCCGGCCCCTCCCGGGAGCGCCCCCGCCACCGCGCGCCCCGCCGCTCCCCGCACACTGGACCCCATGCCGCAGCCCCACCCCGCGCCCGCTCCACCGCCCGAGCCCGCGCCGCAGCCCCACCCCGCTCCCGGGCCCACGGCCGACGGACCCGCGGCTCCCGCATCCGCACCCGCACCCGCACCTGCCGGCGCCGAGCGCCCGGGCGCAGCACCCGTCCGCCTCCGCCCCGACCCGGTGCGGGACCGCTGGGCGGCGTGGATGCGCGAGGCCGTGGCCGAGGCCGCGCACGCCCCCGCCACCGGCGACGTCCCGGTCGGCGCCCTCCTCCTCGGCCCGGACGGCGAGGTGCTCGGCCGCGGCCACAACGCCCGCGAGGCCGACGGCGACCCGACCGCGCACGCCGAGGTGCTGGCCATCCGCGAGGCCGCCGCCCGCCTCGGCGAGTGGCGCCTGACCGGCTGCACCCTGGTCGTCACCCTGGAGCCCTGCACGATGTGCGCGGGCGCCATCGTGCTCTCCCGCGTGGACCGGGTCGTCTACGGCGCCTATGACGAGAAGGCCGGAGCGGCCGGCTCGCTCTGGGACGTGATCCGCGACCGCCGCCTCAACCACCGCCCGGAGGTGATCCCCGGCGTCCTCGCCGAGGAGTGCGCGGCCCAGCTCACGGCCTGGTTCGACGACCGGCGCACCGAACTCCGCGGTTCCTCGCATCCCTCGGAAGAACCGTTTTGGGACTGAGCCCGGGTCTCCGGTAGGCTCTCCCCCGGTAGCGTGTCCGAGCGGCCAAAGGAGCACGCCTCGAAAGCGTGTGTGGGGGCAACTCCACCGTGGGTTCGAATCCCACCGCTACCGCTCCGAGCAGTACGAAACTGGAGCCCTGTCACCCACGTGACAGGGCTCCGGCCGTTGCGGCAGCCGGCGCCCTTCTTCGGCCCACGCCTTTCCCGGCGCGCGGAGGCTCGGGCCTGGGAGCATCAATGGATGACGTCTTCACTGCTCGCTCTGGAGCGCTCCGGTGAGCGGCTGTCAGCGCTGCTGGAGGCGGCCGGCGAGGTCATCGCCGTGTTCGACCGGCAGGACTCCGGCTGCTGGTCTGCCGGCGTCGAGGAGCGCGACGGTCGGCGCTGGTTCGTGAAGCTGGCTCGGGATCCCGCCGCCGCAAGCGCTCTGCGGCGCGTCCGGAGCCTTCACAAGCAGGTCCGCCACCCGGCGCTCGTCCCGGTCGTCCACCACTTCACCTGCGCGGACGGCATGGTCAACGTCTACCCCTGGGTGACCGGCGAGGTGCTCTACGGGCCCACTCTCGACGACCGGCCCGACCGCACGCATCCCGCCCACGCGATGGCGCGGTTCCGCACGCTGCCGCTGCCGCGTGTCGAGCGCGCCCTGGGCACGGTGCTGGACGCGCAGCAGGCCGTCTCCGACGCCGGTTGGGTGGCCGTGGACTTCTACGACGGGTGCCTGCTCTACGACTTCGACACCGACGTGATGCGGCTGATCGACCTGGACGAGTACCGGCCCGCCCCCTTCACCGTCCCCGGGGAGCGGCTGCCGGGGTCGGCGCGCTACATGGCCCCCGAGGAGTGGCGCCACGGCGCCCTCGTCGACGAGCGCACATCGGTCCACGCGCTCGGCAGAATGCTCCGGCTGCTCATGGACGGCGGTGACCGGGAGAGCGACTGGCGCGGGACGGCAGCCCAGCTCGCGGTCGTCGCCCGGGCCACCGAGCCCGACCCCGGCCGGCGCTGGCGGTCCGTCCGCGCGCTCCGCGAAGCGTGGGAGAACGCATGACCCCCGTCGGCGAACGTGACGCTTGCCACGGAAAGACTGCCTCTTCGCAAGTCTTGCATTGTGCAATACTTTTGCCATGGTGAACGCAGCAGGTCACAGCCCTGCCCCTACGGAAGAGGAGATAGCCGCGTTCCAGCGGGCGACGCGGGATCTGATCGGTGTCGCGCTGCACAGCCTGGACGCGGCGGGCGACGGGGTGTCGCTGCCGCAGATGCGGGTGCTGCTCGCGCTCGCGGATCTGGGGCGATGCCCGTCGTCGAAGGTCGCGCAGACGCTCGGGCTCGGCGCCTCCTCGGTCACGCGCCTGGCGGACCGCCTGATCGCCTCCGGCCACGTCGTGCGCGGCGGGGACCCGCAGCACCGCAGCGTGGTGACCCTCGAACTGAGCGAGAACGGACGGCAGTTGGTCGACCGGGTACTCGCCTGGCGGTACCGCGAGCTGGAGCGGCTGCTGTCGCCGATCGACCCGGTCCTGCGGGCGCACGCGGCGGAAGCCCTCGGGCAGATGCACGCCGCGGCCGGTGACGCCTACGCGACCGAGCTCCCCGGACCGGTGCCGCTGTGACCGGCAAGGCGACACAGCCGAACGCCGCACAGCCGAAGACCGCACAGCCGAAGGCCGCACAGTCGAAGACAGCACAGCCGAAGTCCGCACAGCCGAAGGCGGCGCACGGCGTCGCGCAGCACCTCGGGGACTTCACCGTCCGCCCGCGCATGCTGCGGATCACCCTGCTGGCGCTGCCCGTCGGCGGCGCCGGCGCGGTCGCCGCGCTCGTGCTGCTGCGACTGATCGGGCTGGTCACCAACCTGGTCTTCTACCACCGCTGGAACACCGCGATGGTGGCGCCGGGCGGGGTGCACCACCCGTGGTGGCTGGTGCTCGGCGCGCCCGTCGCCGGCGGGCTGGTCGTCGGCCTGATGGCCCGTTACGGCTCGGAGAAGATCCGCGGCCACGGCATGCCCGAGGCCATCGAGGCGATCCTGACCGGCGGCAGCAAGGTCGCCCCGAAGGTGGCGCTGCTCAAGCCGGTCTCCGCCGCGGTGAGCATCGGCACCGGCGGACCGTTCGGCGCCGAGGGCCCGATCATCATGACCGGCGGCGCGATCGGCTCGATGCTGGCGCAGTTCCTGCGGCTGTCGGCCGACGAGCGCAAGACCCTTCTGGTGGCCGGCGCCGCCGCCGGCATGGCGGCGACCTTCAACTCCCCGCTGGCCTCGGTGCTGCTGGCCGTCGAGCTGCTGCTGTTCGAGTGGCGTCCGCGCAGCTTCGTGCCGGTCGCCGCCTCTGTGGGCGTGGCCACGGTCTGCCGGGGGTTCCTGCTCGGCACCGGCCCGGTCTTCCCCGTCCCCACCATCGGCCTGCACCTCACTCCCACCGCCGAGGTGCTGGCCGCGGTCGTCGGACTGACCGGCGGTGCCCTCGCGGTCGGCGCGACCTGGCTGGTCTACCGGGCCGAGGACGGCTTCGCGAAGCTGCCGTTCCACTGGATGTGGTGGCCGGCCATCGGCGGCGCCGTCATCGGACTCGGCGGGCTGATCGAGCCGCGCGCCCTGGGCGTCGGCTACGACGTCATCGACCAGCTGCTCACCGGACGCGCCGGGCTCTCGCTGATCATCGGCATCCTCGTGGTGAAGACACTGATCTGGTCGCTCTCGCTGGGCTCCGGCACCTCGGGCGGCGTGCTCGCGCCGGTGTTCATGCTCGGTGGAGCCCTCGGTGCGCTGGAGGGCATGGCGTTCCCGCACGTCATCCCCGGCTTCTGGGCCATGTGCGGGCTGGCGGCGGTCGTCGGCGGGGTGATGCGGTCGCCGCTGACCGGCGTGGTGTTCACCGTCGAACTGACCCACGCCTGGGGCGCCCTGCTCCCGCTGCTGCTCGCGTCCACCGCCGCCTACGCGCTCTCCGCGCTGGTCCTCAAGCGCTCGGTGCTCACCGAGAAGATCGCCCGCCGAGGACTGCACCTGACCCGCGAGTACTCCACCGACCCGCTGGAGACCTTCTTCGTCCACGAGGTCATGAACCGCGCGCCCGTGGTGCTCGACGGCGGCGACGTCGTCGACGAGATGCTGGTGAGCCGGCTGGCCCGGGACCGGGTCGGCGGCAGGCAGCCGCACTACCCCGTCGTGGCCGACGGCCGGCCGGTGGGCGTCGCCACCCCGCGGGGGCTGCGGGCCGCCGCCGGCGCGAGCCGCGAGAACCGCGACGGCCGAGGGCGGGTCGTCCTGGTCGAGGAGGTCGCCCGGCCGCTCCAGGCCGTCGTCCGGCCGCACGACACGCTGCGCCACGTGGCCTACCTCTTCGCGGAGCAGGGCCTGACCAGCGCACCGGTCGTGGACGAGGAGGAACGGGTGGTCGGCCTGATCGCCCTGCCCGACCTGCTCCAGGCCCGGCTGCACGACCTCACCGAGGAGCACCACCGGCAGCGCCTCCTCCCCGCACGCGCGGCGGCGCCCGCCACCGCACTGGCGGCGGCCGAGCGGGAAGAGGCCCGCGCGGCCTGACAACGGCTCAGGCAGCCCCTCAGCGGCCGGGCCCGGCGGACCACACCGCCGGGCCCGGCCGCGCGCTGTCGTCGCCAGGGCTGTCCACCCGCCCCCGGGTGGACTCCGCACGGGGGATGTCCGGGCCGTCCGTGCCCCGCGTGGGCCAGTGCCGCGCGCGGTCGGCGCGGGGCCGTGGTCGGGTGGGGGCATGGCAGAGCGACGTGCAAAGCCGGCCACGAAGACCGCGTCCCCCTCCCGCCGTGCCTCAGCGGCACGGGGCCCCGAGGACGCGGGCCAGCGTGCCTGCGAGTGTCTGGACCGACTGCTCGCCCACACCGTCGAGGGCGTCTCCGCGGTGTGCCGGAGCGAGGACGACGGCTGGCGGGTCTGCGTGGACGTGCTGGAAGTGCCGCGCATCCCGGACACCACGAGCCTGCTCGCCACCTACGAGGTGGAGTTGGACCGCAGCGGAGAGCTGCTCCAGTACCGCAGGGTCCGCCGCTACCGACGAGGCGCGGCGGACGCCTGACCGCCTCCGTCCGCGGCCCGGCCGCTCGGAAGGACGATGCTCCATGAGCACAACGACCAGCACCACCGCCTACAACGACGAATTCGTGTGCGTCCCCCGCGCGGGCACGCTCTACGACGTCCTCGAACTCATCCTCGACCGCGGCATGGTGATCGACGTCTTCGTGCGCGTGTCGCTGGTGGGGATCGAGATCCTCAAGATCGACGCCCGGATCGTGGTCGCCAGTGTGGACACCTATCTGCGCTTCGCCGAGGCCTGCAACCGGCTCGACCTGGAGAACGACACCCGCAGCACCACCGTCCCCGAGATGTTCGGCGGCCTGGGCGGCGGCATGGTCAAGAAGGCCGGCAAGAAGGGCCTGAAGCGGGCCGCCTCCTCCGTCGGCGACAAGGTCAAGGGCGCGATCGGCGCCGGCGGCGACGAGGACGACGACGAGCAGGACGAGGAGCAGGAGGAGAACGGCTCCGGCGGCAAGCAGTCGGCGCGCCGCCGCGCCTCCGGCAGCCGGGCCCGCTCCGACTCCCGCCGCCCCGCCCGCAGTTCCTCCCGCAGCGGCTCCGGGAAGTAAGCCGTGGCGGCCGCACCCTCCCCCGCATCCGCGCCCGCGCCCGGGCCCGCACCCGCCGCCGGGTTCGCACCCGCCGCCGGCGAGGTCTACGTCTACGGCATCGTCGGCGCGGACCACCGCCTGCGCCCGGAGCACCGCGGCGTCGGCGCGCCGCCGACCCCCGTGCGAGCGCTGCGCCGCGGCGAGCTCGCCGCGGTGGTCGGCGGCGTCCCCGACGGCCTGCGCGCCCGCCGCCGCGACCTGCTCGCGCACCAGGAGCTGCTGCTGGCCCTCGCGGCCGACGGCCCCGTGCTCCCGATGCGCTTCGGGATGGTCGCGCCGGACGAGGCCGCCGTGCTCGATCAGCTCGCGACCGGCCACGACCGGTACCTGCGCGCGCTGGAGCCGTTGCGCGGCCGGGTCGAACTCAACGTCAAGGCACTGCCGGTGGAGATGCAGGACGCGCTGGCGGCCCTCGTCGCCGGCGACCGCCGGATCCGCAGGCTCCGCGACGAACTGCGGCGCAGCCCCGGCTACGAGGCCTCGATCCGGCTCGGCGAGGCGGTCGCGGCCGGCCTCGCCGAGCGCGCCGCGGAGTCGGCGGATCGGCTGCTGCGCGGGCTGGCGAAGCTGTCGGACCGCTGGGTCCGCGGCCCCGAGGTCACCGGCTGCGTCGCCAACCTCTCCTTCCTGGTGGAGGAGAAGGCCCAGGCGGCCTTCCAAGCGGAGGTCGAGCGGTTCGCCGCCGCCCACCGCGACCGGGTCGCGCTGCGCCTGACCGGCCCGCTCCCCTGCTACAGCTTCGTCGCCGACGACACACCCGCGCACGGCCCGCGCGTCCCCGCCGGAGCCTGAGATGGGGCTGCTGAGCGGAGTCCTGCTGCTCCCGCTGGCCCCGGTGCGGGGCGTGACGTGGATCGCCGAGCGGGTCGCCGACGCGGCCGAACAGGAACTGCACGACCCGGCCGTCGTGCGGGCGCGGCTCAGCGCCCTCAACGAGGCCCACGAAGCCGGCGAGATCGACGACGAGCGGTTCGAACGCGAGGAGGAGCGACTGCTCGACCTCCTCGAATCACGGCTGCCCACCCCGCACGACGCGGCCCGCCGAGCCCGTCACCCGCAGAACGCGCAGGACCCGCAGAACGCGCGGCACCCGCAACACCCGTGAGGACAGCCCACCAGGAGGACATCGATGGACGACAGCGACAAGATCGCCTTGGCGGCGGCGGTCGCCGGCGGCTACCTGCTCGGCCGCACGAAGAAGATGAGGATGGCGCTCGGCCTGGCCTCCCTGATCGCCGGCCGCAAGCTCAATCTGACGCCGAAGGAACTGCTCGGGCAGGGCGCCCGCATGGTGTCCGAGTCCCCGCAGTTCGCGCAGCTCACCGACCAGATGCGGGAGGAGCTGCTGCCGGCGGCCCGCTCCGCGCTGACCTCCGCCGCGAACTCCGGCCTGAACTCCGTCGCCGACGCCATCGGTGCCCGTGCCGGCGCCTTCGGCCTCAGCAAGGACGAGGACGAGGACGAAGGCCCCGAGGACGAGGGCGAAGACGAGGAGACCGAGGAGGAGCCGGAGGAAGACGAGGCCGGCGAGCCCGAGGAGGACGAGGAAGACCAGGACGAGGGCGAGGACGAGGACGAGGAAGCAGAGGACCGCGAGGAGGAGCCCGAGGAGCCCGAGGAGGAGGAACGCCCCCGTCGCCGCCGGCGTCCCGCCGCCGCCCGCCCCGCGAGGAAGGCACCCTCCCAGCGCCCCGCCGCGAAGAAGGCTCCGGCCAAGAAGGCTCCGGCGAAGAAGACCGCCGCCAAGAAGGCCCCCGCCAAGAAGACGGCTTCCTCCGCACGCAAGAAGGCGTCGGCGGCCGAGGGCTCCCCGCGCCGGACCGCCACCAAGAAGTCCGCGTCCGCGGCGAAGAAGTCCCCCGCGAAGAGCACCGCGAAGCGGACCGCCTCGAAGCGCACCACCGGCCGCTCCGGGCGAGGGAGGTAGACCGCCATGGCCAAGACCAAGCACGCACACCGCGAGCCCGAGGACCAGGAGCAGGGCCCGGACCAGGAGCAGGGCCCGGACCAGGAACAGTCGGGCCTCGGCAGGATCCGCGAGGAGCTGGGCAACTACCTGGAGTCCGGCGCCCAGCACCTGGTGGACAAGGCCGGCGGCAAGCTCTCCGACCTCACCGACCGGCTCACCGACGCCGCCGAGAACGGCGGCGGGCTGCTCGGCGGCGGGGTACTCGGCTCCGCCGGCAGCCGCATCCTCAAGGGCGAGTCCCCGGTCAAGGCCTTCGTCTCGGAGAAGGCCAAGAGCATGGCCAGCCCGGTCACCGACAAGGTCAAGGGCCTCTTCGGGGGCGGCGGCGGGGACGGTGACGGCGGGGACGGAGGCGGAGGCGGCGGCAAGAGCGGCGGCGGCGACACCAAGGTCACCAACATCGTCGAGACCGTCGACGTCGGCCTCCCGCTGCGCCGGGTCTACGACACCTGGACGCAGATCGAGGACTTCGGCTCCTTCACCAAGGGCGTCCGGAACGTCTCCAAGAAGGAGGACACCGAGTCCGACTGGAAGGTCAAGGTCGGCCCCTCGACGCGCGGGTGGAAGGCCACCATCCAGGAGATGGTCCCCGACGAGCGGATCGTCTGGACCTCCGAGGGCGCCAAGGGGACCACCCGCGGCTCGGTCAGCTTCCACGAGATCACGCCGACCCTCACCCGCATCGTCGCGGTCATCGAGTACTACCCGTCCGGCTTCTTCGAGAAGACCGGCAACCTCTGGCGGGCCCAGGGCCGGCGCCTCCGTCTCGACCTCAAGCACTTCGTCCGCTACGTCACGCTCGCCGCCGACGAGGACATCGAGGGCTGGCGCGGCGAGATCCGCGACGGCGAGGTCGTCCGCAGCCACGAGGAGGGCCTGGAGGACGACGAGCGCGACGAGAACGAGGAGAACGAAGAGCCGGAAGAGGACGAGGAGGAGGACGAGGAGCCCGAGGAGGGCGAGGAAGAGGACGAATACGACGAGGACGAGGACGAGGACGGCGGCGAAGAGGACGCCGACGAGGACTGGGAGGACGAGGACGAGGACGAGGAAGACGAGGACGAGGGCGACGAGGACGAGGACGAGGGCGACGAGGACGAGGACTACGACGAGGAAGACGAGGACGAGGACGTCTACGACGACGAGGAAGAAGAGGAGTGATCGACCGCTGTGACCGACTACGACGTGCTGACCGCCGCGCCCCCGGCGCAGCACCCCACGACCACCAACCTCGCCGACATCCTCGAACGGGTCCTCGACAAGGGCATCGTGATCGCGGGTGACATCAAGATCGACCTGCTCGACATCGAGCTGCTGACCATCCGCCTCCGGTTGTTCGTGGCCTCTGTGGACACCGCGCGGAAGGCGGGGATCGACTGGTGGGAGACCGATCCCGCGCTGTCGTCGCGCGCCGCCCACAGCGCGCTCGCGGAGGAGAACCGCCGGCTCCGCGAAGCACTGGAGAGCCTCGGCGACAGCGGCGAGGTCGGTGACGGCGGCGAAGCCGGCGAGCTCGAGTCGGCAGGGGACGGCGGGAACCGCGGGAGGAAGGCGGGCCGGTCATGACGGCGCCTTTCCCCGCAGTGGACCCGCAGGCCGCCCAGCGGTCTGCGGACCCCGCCACGGCGACCTACGTCTTCGCCGTGAGCCGGGGCCTCGCCCCGGAGGCCGTGGCCGGCCTGATCGGGCACCGCGAAGGCGGCCCCGTCCGGCTGATCGACGCCGGTGGGCTGCAGGCGGTGGCGCAGGACGTGCCGTACGGCGAGTTCTGCGCGGAGGCCCTGCACCGCCGGCTGTCGGACCCGCCGGAGCTCGAACGCTGCACCCGGGCGCACCACGCCGTCGTCGACGCGGTCGCCCGCGCGGAGGGCGGCACCGCTCCGCTGCCGCTGGCCACGCTGTATCTGGGCGACGACCGGGCGCGGGCGGCGCTTCTCGCGCACGAGCGGCGGTTCCGCGCCTCCCTGGACCGGCTGGCCGGCCGGACCGAATGGGGCGTCAAGGTGCACGTGCCCACGGACGACGGGCCGCGCCCGGAGACCTCGGCATCAGCGCCCGCCGGACCCGGCGCGCCCGCCGGACCCGGCGCGCCCGCCGCGCCCGCCGGACCCGGCGCGAGCCGGACGCCCGGCGCCGGCCGGGCCTACCTGGACCGGATGCGCGGCCGGCAGCGCGCGCGTGAGCAGCAGTGGGCGGCGTCCCGGCAGGCCGCCGACGCGGTGGACCGCGAGCTGCGGACCCTCGCGGTGGCCGCCCGCCGGCTCCGCACCCGCGACACCGGCATCGGCGCGGCCACCGGCGCCGGCGCCGGCGCGCTCGGGCCGCAGATCCTGAACGCGGCCTACCTGGTCGACCGCGCCCGCTCGGCGGAGCTCCTGGCGGCGGTCGACCGGCTGCGCCGCGCCCCGCAGCTCTCGGGCGTGCGGATCGAGCTCTCCGGCCCCTGGCCCGCCTACTCCTTCGCCGAGACCGACTCCGAGTCCGAGTCCGAGTCCGAGTCCGACTCGGACCCCGGCTCCGGCGAAGGAGGTGCCGGCCGTGACCGCCGCTGACCTCGCGCCCTGGCGGCAGCCCGAGCCGGTGCCCTGGGAGGGCCCGGGCGTGGACGCCCCGATCGGCGTCCCGCTGGTCGACCTGCTGGACCGGGTGCTGGCGACCGGGGTGGTGATCAGCGGCGACCTGGTGATCGCCATCGCCGAGGTGCCGCTGGTCAGGCTTTCCCTGCACGCGCTGCTCGCCTCGGTGAGCGAGCGCGTCCCCGCTCCCTGGGGCGACGGAGGCCCGCTGTGACCACGACCGGCACGACGACGACCACCCCCGCCGCGCGGCGCGCGTCCACGCCCGCCGCAGCGCCCGCCGCCGCGCCCGCCCCGGCCCCGGCCCGTGCCCCCGGCCGGATCGACATCGACCCCGACGACGTCGGCCGCGACCTGGTCGCCCTGGTGCTGACCGTGGTGGAGCTGCTGCGGCAGCTGATGGAGCGCCAGGCCGTCCGCCGTTTCGACCAGGGCGATCTGACGGACGACCAGACCGAACGGGTGGGCACCGCACTGATGCTGCTCGACCAGCGAATGGACGAACTCTGCGCCCAGCACGGCCTGAGCCGCGATGACCTGAACCTGGATCTCGGCCCGCTGGGCAGTCTGCTCCCCCGCGACTGACCCGCCGGGAACCCTCCGGCCAACCTCTGACCTGCGCCGGGGCAAGTTCCCCGGCGCTTTCCCATGTCCGCTTGGTCTAAACCATTGACAGGCCCATGCTTACAGGAGTTGTATGCACACGCGCACTACGAAGGGAGCCTCCCCTCCGTGCCACGAGGAGCGGTTCCCGTCCACCTACGCATCTGGGAGCCGCAGATGGCACTCGCGCACATGGGCCTACCGAACCAGCGCAGATTCGCGCACCGACTCCGGCGGCTGGGCGTCGCGCTGGCGGTCGGGGTCGCGGCAGGGCTGAACTTCCTGCTGCCCACCACCGCCGCGCACGCGGTGACCGTGCCCGCCCCGCCCTCGGGCTGGTCGACCGTGTTCAGCGACGACTTCTCCGGCTCCTCCGGGGCCGGCGTCAACACCTCGAAGTGGATGTACGACACCGGCGCCGGCTCCACCTTCGGCACCGGTGAGATCGAGACGATGACCAACTCGACCAGCAACGTCCACCTGGACGGGTCGGGCCACCTGGACATCACCGCCCTCGGCAGCGGCAGCAGCTGGACCTCGGGACGGATCCAGACCACCTCCGCCAACGTCGGCGCCCCGGCCGGCGGCAAGCTGGAGGTCACCGCGTCGATCCAGCAGCCGAACCCGAGCAACGGCCTCGGCTACTGGCCCGCCTTCTGGATGCTCGGCCCCGGCCAGTGGCCCGAGAACGGCGAGATCGACATCATGGAGGACGTCAACGCCCTCTCCGAGGTCGCCGGCACCATCCACTGCGGCACCGACCCGGGCGGCCCCTGCAACGAGAGCAACGGCATCGGCAGCGGTCTGAAGGCGTGCTCCGGCTGCCAGACCGGCTACCACACCTACTCGATGATCCTCGACCGGACCAACACCTCGGCCGAGTCCATCACCTTCTACCTCGACGGCGCCTCGTACTTCACCGTCACCGAGGCCCAGGTGGGCACCAGCACCTGGCAGGCGGCCTTCGACCACAACCTGTCGATCATCTTCGACCTGGCGATGGGCGGCGGCTTCCCGAACGGCGTCTGCGGCTGCACCTCGCCGTCCTCGGCGACGACCTCCGGCGGCACCATGAGCGTCGGCTACGTCGCGGCCTACACCACCAACGGCTCCACCTCCGGCGGCGGCGGCACCACCGGCGGCTCGGGCACCGGCCCGATCACCGGTTACAACGGCCTCTGCCTGGACGACCGCTCGGCCAGCACCGCGAACTTCAACCCGGTCCAGGTCTACACCTGCAACGGCACCGCCGCGCAGCAGTGGACCGTGGTCCAGGCCGGCAGCACCCTGCATGTCCTCGGCAAGTGCCTGGACATCAACGGCGGCGGAACGGCCGACGGAACCACCGTCGACCTGTACGACTGCAACAACACCGCCGCGCAGGTGTGGATCCCGCAATCCAACGGCGAGTTGTACAACCCGCAGTCCAACAAGTGCCTGGACGACACGGGTTACGGCGGGTCCGGCACCCAGGTCCAGATCTGGGACTGCGCGGACACCTCCAACCAGATCTGGCACCTCCCGAGCTGACGCCGGCGGCCGGCACTACTCGACAGGTCGCACAGCACGGCAGGCGGGGCCTTCCGGGACCGCGGCTCACCCTCGGGTGATCCGCGGCCCGGGGGCCCCGCCCTCGCGTCAGGGGCCGTCCGGGCCGGTGAGGACCGCGGCGGTGGCCGCGCCGCTGTCCGGGTAGACGGGGATGACCTGGTCCAGCCCGATCACGGCCAGGATCCGCAGGGTGGGGGCGGGGACGGCGGCCAGGGCGATGCCGGCCCGCTCGGCGTGCGCGCGGTTGCGGGCGGCGATCAGCGCGGTGATCCCGCTGGAGTCGCAGAACGCCAGGCCGGCCAGGTCCAGCACGAGGCGCTGGCCGGCGCGCAGCTCCAGGGTCGCCAGCAGGTCGCGCAGCCGGGGGGCGGAGGCGAAGTCGAGCTCGCCGCTGATCTCCAGGACGGGACCGGTGGCCGCGTCGCGGACGGTGATATCCAGTGTGCTCATCGGTTCGTGGTCGCGGGGGCGGGAGACGGGGCGGGAGAGGGCCGGGCGGGGACGCCGATGGCCAGCAGGGCGGTGTCATCGTCCAGCCCCTCGCCGAATTCGTCCAGCAGGGCGCTCAGCGCGCGGATCAGCTCGGCGGCGGAGCGGCCCGCCTGGCCGGCCGCGAAGGCGCGCAGGGCGTCGTCGCCGTAGAGGGCCGTGCGGTCCTTGCTGGTACGGGCCTCGGTCAGGCCGTCGGTGTAGAGGAGCAGGCAGTCTCCGGGCTCCAGTGTGGTGGTGGCCGTGGTGAAGACCGGCTCCGGCACGATGCCGGCCAGCATGCCGCCAGGGGTGTGCAGGAAGTCGGCGCCACCGCGCGGGCTTCCGTCCCGCGGGCATCCACCGCGCAGGCTTCCCCCGCGCAGGCTTCCCCCGCGCGGGCTTCCCCCGCGCAGGACGAGCGCCGGGGGGTGGCCACCGGAGGCCAGCCGGACCGTCAGGCGGCCGTCGTCGGGGTCGGGTTCGAGGATGCCGAAGACCAGGGTGCAGTAGCGCGGGTCGCCGTCGGTGTAACGCTCGAAGAGGGCCGCGTTCAGCGTGGTCAGCGCCGCGACCGGGTCGGGGTCGTGCAGCGCGGCGGTGCGCAGGGTGTAGCGGATCAGCGAGGTGACGGCGGCGGCCTGCGGGCCCTTGCCGCAGACGTCGCCGAGGAAGAACGCGTACCGGTCGCCGCCGATCGGGAAGACGTCGTAGAAGTCGCCTCCGAGCCGGTCCGGGGAGGCGGTGTGGTAGTGGACCGCCGTCTCCACGCCCGGGATCGACGGCAGCGAGGCCGGCAGCAGGGACTGCTGGAGCACAGAGAGGGCGTCCTGCAGTCTGGCCCGGTCGGCCTCGGCGCGCCGGGCGGCCTCCTCGGCGGCCTTCCGGGCCCGCAGCAGCTCCTGCTCGTAGGCGCGGCGCTCGCGGGCGTCGAAGACGGTGGTGCGGATCAGCAGCGGCTCGCCGGTGCTGCCGGTCTTGACGGTGCTGGAGACCAGGACCGGTATCCGGTCGCCGTCGGCCCGCCGGATCTCCAGGGCGACGCCGCTGACCTCGCCGCGCATCCGCAGCAGCGGGGCGAAGTGCGTCTCGTGGTAGAGCCGGCCGCCGACGGTCAGCAGATCGTCGAAGCGCAGCCGGCCGACGACGTCCTCGCGGGCGAGGCCGAGCCAGTTCAGCAGTGTGGTGTTGATCTTCGCGATGGTGCCGTCCATCAGCGTGGAAAGGTAGCCGCAGGGGGCGTGCTCGTAGAGCTCCTCGGCGCTGTCCTCCAGCAGGACGGCGAAGGCTGTGTCCGCGGCGGTGCCGCCTCCTCCGTGCCGCGGGTCCGGCTCCGGCCCGAAGGGGCAGGTCACCGCAGGCCCGCCAGGAACTCGGTGACGGCGGCGTTGGTGGCTTCGGGCGCGGACAGGTGCGGGCAGTGGCCGGTGGCGTCCAGGGTGATCAGCCTCGATCCGGGGATCTCCCGGTGGACGTAGGCGCCGACCTCGCGGGGCGCGATCACGTCCTGGGTGCAGTCCAGGATCAGCGTGGGGACGGTGACGCCGGGCAGGTCGGCCCGCGAGTCGGAGAGGAAGGTCGCGGCGGCGAAGATCCGGGCCATCTCGGGGTCGGTGGCGCAGAAGCTGTCGGTCAGCTCCCGGCCCAGCTCCGGCCGGTCCTCGTTGCCCATGATCACCGGGGCCATCGCGGCCGACCAGCCCAGGTAGTTGGCGTCCAGGGAGGCCAGCAGTTCGTCGATGTCCGCGCGGCTGAACCCGCCGCGGTAGCCGTCGTCGTCGATGTAGCGGGGCGAGGGGGCGACCATGACCAGCGCACCGATCCGCTCCGGCGCCGCGGCGGCGGCCAGCACGCCGATCATGGAGCTGACCGAGTGCCCGACGAACACCGCGTCGCGCAGGTCCAGCTCCTCGCAGATCTCCACCACGTCCCGGGCGTAGCCGTCCAGCGTGGCGTACCGCCGCGGGTCGAAGGCCGACAGATCCGAGCGGCCGGCGCCGACGTAGTCGAACAGCACCACCCGGTGGTCCTCGGCCAGAGCGGGGACGGTCAGCCGCCACATGTTCTGGTCGCACCCGAACCCGTGGGCCAGGATCACCGCCGGCCCGTCGGGGTCGCCGGTGAGGGTGACGTTGTTCCTGCGGCCTATGTCCATACCATCCATCCTCGCAGGTCGCGATCGAAGCCCGGGCCGGAGCGGCCGCCCGCCGCGCGAGGGCCGCGTGCGGGAACCGCGCACGCTCGGTGCGTACGCGAAAAGGCCCCCGCCGGGCGGTTGGCGTTGCCCGGCGCGAGGCCTCGGCGCGGCCCACGGACGGCCGCGCCCTTCGCGGATCCGAGGCGGGGGGAGCGGGGGCGGGGGGACACTCCGCTCCCCCCTGGGGAGTCCCGCAACCGGGCCGCGTCGGGGGGGGTGCCGCGGCGTCCGGTCCCACAGCGCGGGCTCCGGATCCTCGTCCCGGGGAGGTTCCTGCCATCCCGTCCCCGGTACGTCTCCCATCCTGCCGCGCGCGGCGCCTCCGGACATCGGGCCAAGGCCCCCGGCGGCCGGGACTTTGGTCAGCGGTCCGGGAGGGCCCGTCCCCGGGCATCCCGGCCGGGGGGCGTACCCGTGGCGACGGGGCTTGCGGACTGTTCCGCACTCCTCCGTCTCGCGCCCTCGCGCTCGCCCGAGCGGCCGATAGGCTTCCGCTGGAGACGGCCCGGGAAGCTCGCGGGAAGCGGCTGCGAGAGGGACGGCAGGCAGGTTGGGGAGGCCATGGCACAGGCGAAGAAGATCGCGACGATCATCCTGGTGATCTTCGTGCTGTATACGATCATCACCTCGCCCGTGCGGGCATCCGACCTGGTCAAGACCGGGTTCGTGGGCATATCCGACGCCGCGAAGTCGGTCGGGACCTTCATGTCGAGCCTGGTGAAGTAGCCGGCCCCGATCAGCCCGGACGGCCCTGCGCCGCCAACACACCCGATCACGGTCCTTGCCCTCATACGGTGCGACTTGTGATGCTATGACCGGTTTGACGGAACGTGGACCGCGTGGGGCCCGCCGTCTCACGGAAATCCGGGACCGTCCGAAGGGTGTGGCATTCGTGCGGGCACAGCAGGCCGGCCCTGGAGCGAGCAGGGGCGTACGGCGACAGGCGCCCACCGGCGCCGGCGCGAGCGCGCGCCCGCCCGCGCCGGAGGCCGCCGCCGGGCAGCTGGCGGCGCAGGCCGGCGAACCCGCCGTGGAAACCACCGCCGCCGACGTCGCCGCCAACGCCGACGCCGCTGCCGCCGTGGAAGCCGCGGCCGGCGCCGCCGGAACCGCCGGCGAGGCGCCGCAGCGCCGGTCCACCCTGGACGTCCGGGCGCTGACCAGGACCCTCTTCGACCGGCTGGCCGAGCTGGGGCCGGACGACCCCGAGCGCGACCGGGTCCGCGCCGCGCTGATCGAGCTCAACCTCCCGCTGGTGCGCTACGCCGCCGCCCGCTTCCGCGGCCGCAACGAGCCGATGGAGGACATCGTCCAGGTCGGCACGATCGGCCTGATCAACGCGATCGACCGGTTCGACGCCGAGCGCGGCGTGCAGTTCCCGACCTACGCGCTGCCGACCATCCTCGGCGAGATCAAGCGCTATTTCCGCGACAACGTCCGCACCATGCACGTGCCGCGGCGGCTGCAGGAACTGTGGGTGCAGGTCTCCAGCGCCACCGAGGAACTGACGCCGGCGCTCGGCCGCGCCCCGCGCGCCCAGGAGATCGCGGCCAGCCTGCGCATCCCCGAGGAGGACGTGCGCGCATGCCTGGACGCCGGCCGGGCGTACAACGCGGCCTCGCTGGAGGCCGCCACCGAGAGCGAGGGGGGAGGATCCACCCTGCTCGACCGGCTCGGCTACGAGGACACCGCCCTCACCCACGTGGAGCACCGGGACATGGTCCGGCACCTCCTCGTCCAGCTGCCGGAGCGGGAGCGGCGGATCGTCCTGCTCCGCTTCTTCGGGAACCTGACGCAGTCGCAGATCAGCAGCGAGCTGGGGATGTCGCAGATGCACGTCTCCCGCCTGCTCTCCCGGATCTTCGCCCGGCTGCGCAATACCAATGCGTGGGATGGGAACTGACGAACGGTCACCGTTCGTTTCCGCCACGTGACATCTGACGCTGTTCGGGTTTGCCGGGGACCCTGGGCCGGTATCTCAGTGGAGGTACGCCGAGTCGTCGTCATGTCGACTCGTCGGCGAAGCCGCAGTCTCGAGCTTGGAGGGGTGGCATGTCCGTAGAGCTGGGCATCCCGGGGATCGACTCCGAGGCAGCGCTGCTGCCGACGCCGCGCGCGGCGCTGGACGGCGCGGTGCCCGGTGCCGAGGCGGCGGGCGAGGTCGCGGTCGACGACGCGGCGGCGGCCGCGGAGATCGCCGCCGACGAGGTCCCGGCCGCTCCGCCGGGCGGCGCCGAGGGCATCGACACCCGGACGCTCTCCCGCTCCCTCTTCCACCGGCTCGCCTCACTGCGGCCCGGCTGCCCCGAGCACACCTACGTCCGCGACACCCTCATCGAGCTCAACCTGCCGCTGGTCCGCTACGCCGCGGCCCGCTTCCGCTCGCGCAACGAGCCGATGGAGGACATCGTCCAGGTCGGCACGATCGGCCTGATCAAGGCGATCGACCGGTTCGACCCGGAGCGCGGCGTCGAGTTCCCGACCTTCGCGATGCCGACGGTGATCGGCGAGATCAAGCGCTTCTTCCGGGACACCAGCTGGTCGGTGCGGGTCCCGCGCCGGCTGCAGGAACTCCGGCTCGCCCTGACCCGCGCGGGGGACGAACTGGCGCAGCGCCTGGACCGCTCCCCCACCGTCGCCGAGCTCGCCGCCTACCTCGGCGCCTCGGAGGAGGACGTGGTGGAGGGCCTGGCGGTCGGCAACGCCTACACCGCGAGCTCGCTGGACTCGACCCCCGCCGAGGAGGACGGCGACGGCCCGCTCGCCGAGCGCCTTGGCTACGAGGACGTCGCGCTGGAGGGCGTGGAGTACCGGGAGTCGCTCAAGCCGCTGCTGGCCAAGCTGCCCGCACGCGAGCGCCGGATCATCATGCTCCGCTTCTTCGCGAACATGACGCAGTCGCAGATCGGGGACGAGGTGGGCATCTCGCAGATGCACGTCTCCCGCCTGCTGACCCGCACCCTCGCCCAGCTCCGCGAGGGCCTGATCGCGGAGGCGTGACCCGGGCGCGAGGGGGAGCCGTGATCGCCGACCGCTCCGCCCCGCCGCCGTGGCGGCGGGGCGTCAGCGGCCGTCGGACGCTTTCTTCCGCGTGGAGGACCGAGAGGACCCAGAGGGCTCAGAGGGCTCAGAGGGCTCAGAGGGCGAGGTAGAGCACCACGACGATGACGATCAGCGCCACCACCGCGCCGATGATCATCTTGTTCCGGTTGCCGCCGCCCTCCGCCTCGTAGGTGGTGGACGGCGTGGCCGACGCGGCGGCCGGGCCGCGGCTCTCGTTCACGAAGGCCTGGAACATCTGCGTGCTCGCGGCCGGGTCGTCCCCGCCGATCCCCTGGTCCCCGAAGGGCGCCTGGCCCTGCGGGGGCTGCGGCTGCTGGGGCTGCTGCGCCCCGCCCTGCGGCGGCTGCCGGTAGCCCTGCGGCGGCTGTGGCGGCTGCTGCCCGCCGTAACCCTGCCCGGGCTGCCCCTGCGGACCGGGCTGCCGCGGCGGCTGGCGGTACCCCTGCTGCTGCGGGTACCCGCCCTGCTGCGGGGCCTGCGGGGCCTGGGGCGCCTGCGGGGCGCCCTGCTGCGGGTAGCCGCCCTGCTGCGGCGGATACCCGCCCTGCTGCGGATAGGAGGGGTAGCCGCCCTGCTGGGGGCCGCCCTGCGGGTAGCCCTGCTGCGGGTAGCCGCCCTGCTGAGGGGCCTGCGGGCCCCCCTGCTGCGGGTAGCCGCCCTGCTGCGGGCCGCCCGGGTAGCCCGCCGGCGCCTGCGGGCCGCCCTGCGGACCTCCTTGCGGCCCGCCTTGCTGGGGATAGGCGGGCGGGTTCTGGTAGCCAGGGTGGTTCTGGTAGTCCGACATGGCAGCTGAGCCTAACGACTCAGGGTGAACGCCTCACCCGTGCCCGCCCCGCCGCGGAAGCGCGCCGCCGCCCCTCACCACCCCGGGCCGCCGCCCCTCACCACCCCGGTGTGTGCGGCCGGTAATAGGGATCGACGGAACGCATGTAGCCGGTGTCGTCGCGTTTGCGCAGCCCGCAGTCCAGGTAGAGCCGGTGCAGCCGCTCCAGGCTCTCCTCGTCCAGCTCGACGCCGAGCCCGGGGCCCGTGGGAACGGCCACCGCGCCGCCCTCGAAGGCGAGCGTGCCCGGCGCGATGACGTCCTCGTCCTCCCGCTTCCACGGCCAGTGGGTGTCGCAGGCGTAGCTGAGGTGGTCGGTGGCGGAGGCGAGGTGGACCATCGCGGCGAGCGAGATCCCCAGGTGGCTGTTGGAGTGCATGGACAGCCCGACGCCGAAGGCCTCGCAGAGCGTGGAGACCCGCTGGGACATGCCCAGCCCGCCCCAGTAGTGGTGGTCGGAGAGCAGGACCTGGATCGCGTCCCGGCGCAGCGCCGGCTCCAGGTGCTCGAACGCGACCACGCACATGTTGGTGGCGAGCGGCATGGGGGTGTCCATCCGCAGGGTGTGCCGGGCCACCTCGGCCATGCCGTCGATGGTGTCGGTCGGGTCCTCCAGGTACTGCAGGACGCCTTCCAGCGCGTCGGCGACCTTCAGCGAGGTCGGCACGGTCCAGGCGGCGTTGGGGTCGAGCCGCAGCGGCAGCTCGGGGAACTCCCGGCGCAGCGCGCGGACCGCCTCGATCTCCTCCTCGGGCGCGAAGACGCCGCCCTTGAGCTTGATCGCGCCGAAGCCGTACTCGTCGACCATGCGCCGGGCCTGGCGGACGATGCCGTCGGGGTCCAGGGCCTCGCCCCAGCGGTCGGCGCGGGCCTCCTCGGGGCCGGCCGGGTGCTCGGCCCACTTGTAGAAGAGGTAGGCGGAGAACGGCACGGCGTCCCGGACCGGGCCGCCGAGCAGGTCGGCGACCGGCCGGCCGACCGCCTTGCCCTGCGCGTCCAGGCAGGCGACCTCGAAGGCGGAGAAGACCGAGAGCACGGTCTTGGAGCTGGAGGAGCGCCCGGTCAGGCCGTGGCTGTCGGCGAAGGCGCCGCCGCCGCAGGTCTCGCGCACGGCGGCGCGGATCCGGCCGAGGTGGAAGGCGTCCAGGCCGACCAGCCGGGGGGCGGCGGCGTTCAGCAGGGCGAGGAAGGCGTCGTCGCCGTAGGACTCGCCGAGGCCGACGATCCCGCCGTCGCAGTGCAGCTGGATCACCGAGCGCAGCGCGTAGGGCTCGTGCACGCCGACCGCGTTGAGCAGCGGGGCGTCGTGGAAGGCCACCGGGGTGACGGTGACCTCGCGGATGACCAGGGACTCGCTCACGCCGCCTCCTTCTCGTCGGTACCGGCCGCGCCGGTCACTCCGTGCGCCCGCAGCACCTCGCGCCCGGCGGCGATCAGCTCCGCGAGCCGTTCGACGTGCTCCGGCGCGGGCTCGACCAGCGGGGGGCGGACCGGCCCGGCCGCCAGGCCGCCGAGCCGGGCGCCGGCCTTGACCAGCGACACCGCGTAGCCGGGCACCCGGTCGCGCAGTTCGCCGAGCGGCAGCAGGAAGGCCGCCGTGAGGTCGTCGACCAGCGCCTGGTCGCCGCGGTCCAGGGCGCGGGCGAAGGCGTGCGCGAGGTCGGGCGCGAAGGAGTGCACGGCGGAGGAGTAGCTGCTGACGCCGATGGCCCGGTAGGCGGCGGCGGAGAGCTCGGCGGTGGGCAGGCCGTTGAGGAAGTGGAAGCCGTTCGCGCGCGGGTGCCCGCTGGTGCGGACGGCGGCGACGATCCGGTGCATCCGCTCGACGTCGCCCAGGCCGTCCTTGAGGCCGACCACCTGCGGCAGGTCGAGCAGCGCGACGGCGGTGGCGGGGTCGAGCACGGCGGTCGAGCGCTGGTAGACGATCACCGGCAGCCGGGTGTCGCGGACCGCGTAACGGATGTGCCCGAGCACCCCCTCGGGGGTGGATGAGACCAGGTAGGGCGGGAGCAGCAGCGCCCCGTCGGCCCCGCAGTCGGCGGCGTCGGCCAGGTACTCACGGGCGGTGGCGGGCCCGCCGCCCGCGCCGGCGAACAGCGGCACTCGGCCGGCCACGGCCGCGGCGGCCGTGCGGACGACGGCGCGGTACTCCTCGCGCGAGAGCGCGGTGAACTCGCCGGTGCCGCAGGCGGCGAAGACCGCCGGGGCGCCGGCCTCGACCTGCGCGGCGACGTGCTCGGCGAGCGCGCCGAGGTCCACCGCGTCCTCGGCGTCGAAGGGGGTGAGCGGGAAGGACAGCGGCGGGGCGAGTGCGGCGTGCAGATCCATCGGGCTCCTCAGGCCTCGGCGACGCGCGGTGCGGTGTTCACGTGTGTGTACGCCATTCATGTTATTGAATCACCGGCTCGGACGGAAACCCGCGCCCGGTGTGCCCTGCCCCACAGGGGGCAGGCCCCAGGGGAAATACCCCCACAAGCGAGGCCGTTGCGACGATCATGGATTCCGTCATCCCGAACCCGAACCCCCCGTACACCCGGATCGGCACCTCCGACCTGACCGTGTATCCGCTCAACCTGGGCGGCAACGTCTTCGGCTGGACCGCCGACGAAGCCGAGTCCTTCGCCGTGCTGGACGCCTACGCCGCGGCCGGCGGCAACTTCCTGGACACCGCCGACGGCTACTCCCACTGGGTCCCCGGCAACTCCGGCGGCGAGTCCGAGGAGATCATCGGCCGCTGGTTCGCCTCCCGCGGCAACCGCACCGGCATCGTGCTGGCCACCAAGATCGGCCGGTTCCCCGGGCTGAGCGGCCTGCGCCCGGAGACGATCCGCCGCGCCGTCGACAACTCGCTCTCCCGCCTCGGCACCGACTGGATCGACCTGCTCTACACGCACTTCGACGACGAGTCGGTGCCGGTCTCCGACATCGTCACCACCCTCGACGAGCTGGTCCGGGCCGGCAAGGTCCGGCACATCGCCGCCTCCAACATCTCCGCCGAGCGCCTGGCCGCCTCGCTGGAGTTCTCCGAGCGCGAGGGCCTCGCCCGCTACGTCGCGATCCAGCCGCACTACAACCTGCTCTCCCGCGACAGCTACGAGGGCCCGCTCGCCGAGCTGGCCGCCCGGCACGGCCTCGCCGCGCTCCCCTACTACGCGCTCGCCTCCGGCTTCCTCACCGGCAAGTACCGGCCGGGCACCGCCGTGGACAGCGCCCGCGCCGAGCGCGCCGCCGACTACCTGAAGGACGAGCGCGCGCTGCGCGTCCTGGACGCCCTGGACAAGGTCGCCGCCGAGACCGGCGCCGAGCACGCCACCGTCGCCCTCGCCTGGCTGCGGCAGCAGCCCACGGTCGCCGCGCCGATCGCCAGCGCCCGCACGCCGCAGCAGCTCCCCGCGCTGCTCGCCTCGACGACGCTGGAGCTCACCCCGGAGCAGCTGGGCCTGCTCACCACCGCCTCCGCCTGACGCGGCCGGCCCAGGACGCTCCCGGACACGCGAAAGCGCCCGCCGCCCCCGGAAGGGAGCGGCGGGCGCTTCGACGTCGGCCGTCAGGCCTCGGGCAGCTTGTCGCCCTGGACGGTCTGGATCTCCAGCTCGACCCGGAGCGAGGAGCCCACCGCCGCTATGCCGGCGCGCACCATCGGGTTGAACCCGCCCATCGCGAAGTCGTCCCGGTTCAGCACGGCGGTCGCCCGGTAGGCGGCGCGGGTGCCGCCCCACGGGTCGGGGCCGGTGCCGAGGTACTCCAGGTCGAGGTCGACCGGCCGGGCCACCCCGCGCAGGTTGAGCTCGCCGGAGACCGTCCAGCGGTCCGGGCCGTTCGGGGTGAGCCCGCTGGAGACGTAGGTGATCAGCGGGACCTCCTCGACGTTGAGGAAGTCGGCGTTCCGCAGGTGGTCGTCGCGCATCGAGTTGCCGGTGTCGATGCTCGCGGCCTTGATCTCCGCGGTGACGCTGGACCTCTCCACCACCGGGTCGATCACGACCTGGCCGCCGAACTCGTGGAAGACGCCCCGGATCGTGGACAGCCCGAGGTGCTTGGCGATCGCCGCCACCTCGGAGTGCACCGGGTCGATGGTCCACACCCCGGGCGGGGGCAGCTCGCTGCCGCCCATCCGGGACAGCACCACCGTGCCGAGGTCGGCGCCGGAGGCGGTCACCATCGCCGTGGCCGCGGCCGGGGCGTACCCGGTGGCGGTCACGATCGCGGTGTACATCCCCGGCGGCACCGCCTCGGTCGCCACCGAGCCGTCCTTGGCGTCGGCCTCCACCCGGGCGACCTGCGCGCCGGTGGCATCGGCCAGGGTCAGCACGGCGTGGCCGACCGACCAGCCGTCCTTGGTGCGGATCAGGGCGCGGACGCCAGTGCTCATCCGTGGATCTCCTTGCTGTGCTGTGCCGCCGCGAGCCCGGCCGGGGCGTCCGCGGCCGCGCCGTCGCCCAGGGCGTCGTGGCCCAGGGCGATGTCGAAGCCGTCGGCGCCGGAGCCGTTGACCCGCAGCGGGGTCGCCACCGGCGCGTAGCCGGAGGCGATCACGGTGTACTCGCCGCTGTCGAGATCGGTGAAGACGTAGCTGCCGTCCTCACCGGTGGTGGTGGCCGCCACCACGCTGCCCGCGGCGTTGAGCAGGGTGACCCGGGCGTCCCCGAGCGGCAGGCCGGTGGACGTGGACCGGACCGTGCCGCCCAGGCGCGCGCCCGGCTGCAGCTCGATGTCCTGGCGTCCCGGCGCACCGGCGGCCACCTGCACCGGCAGCGCGGTCGGCCGGTGCCCGGCGCCGCTCACTGCGAGGGTGTAGGCGCCGGGGACCAGCTGCGGGAAGTCGTACCCGCCGTCGGCGCCGGTGGTGCCGGAGGCGACGACCTCGCCGCGCGCGTCCGTGGCCACGACCAGGGCGCCGGCCAGCGGCTCGCCGCCGGCCGCGTCGCGGACCGTGCCGGACAGGCCGCTGTTGCAGCTCAGCACCAGGTCGTAGTCGACACCGGTGCCGTCGACCATCACCGTGGCGGCCTGCGGCTGGTGCGCGTCGGCGGAGCCGATCAGGACGTACGTGCCGGTGCCGGGCACGCCGAGGGCGTACCGGCCGTCGCCGCCGGTCGAGGCCCGGCCGAGCTGGCGGCCGGCCAGGTCGATCAGGGTGACGGTGGCGGAGGCCACCGGCGTTCCCTCGCCGCTCCGGACCAGGCCGTGGATCTCGGCGGCCGCCGGGGCGGCGCCGTTCGTCGTCGTGCTGTTCAGGGAGTTCACCACCTCGGGGAATTCGGTCGTCTGCGGGGCGGGCGCGCGCTCGGCGAGCGCCACCGCGGAGCCCGCCGGGGCGGGCGCGCCCTGCGCGGCCGAGCCGTTCGCGGCCGCGGCCGCCGTGGCGGCGAGACCCGCGGGCGCCTCCGAGGCGGCCGGGGCCGGGGCCGACGCCTCCGGGGTGCCCGGCGCGTCGCCGGCGCCCTTGTCCTCGGCGGCGCGCGCCTGCATCGCGGACATCGCGCGCAGCGGCACCTCCCGTGTCCACAGGATGACCAGGAAGGCGACCGCGACGATGCCCGCCGCGATCAGGAAGACGATGTGCATCGACTCGGCGAAGCCCTGCTTGAAGGGCGCCGCGAAGACCGGGTCCAGCTTCTGGATGAAGGAGGAGTCGTTCAGCGCCGAGCTCGCGGAGTTGCTCGTCCCCGGGTGCTGGAGCATCTGGACGACCGGCGCGTTGTTCGGGTCGCTCGCGACCGCCGGGTCGTGCAGCTTCGCCTGGAAGGCGGCGGTCGGCACGGCCTTGGCGAAGGCGTTCCCGATCTTGCCGGTCACCGAGGAGAACAGCACCGAGAGGAAGATCGCGGTACCGGCGGTGGCGCCCATCTGCCGGAAGAACGTGGTGGACGAGGTCGCCACACCGATGTCCTTGGGGTCGGCCGCGTTCTGCACCGCCAGCACCAGGGTCTGCATGCACTGGCCGAGGCCCAGGCCGAAGACGGCCATGTAGACCATGGTCTGCCACAGCGGGGTGTCCCACTGCACACGGAAGTAGAAGAGCAGCATTCCGACGACCATCAGCGGCGCGCCGATCGTCGGGAAGATCTTGTACCGGCCGGTGCGCGAGGTCAGCTGGCCCGCGACGATGGAGGCGATCATCATGCCCGCCACCATCGGCAGCATCGTCAGACCGGACATCGTCGGGCTCTCGCCCTTCACGATCTGCAGGTACTGCGGGATCATCATCATCGCGCCGAACATGCCCATACCGATGAGCACGGACGTCACCGAGGTCTTGGAGAAGACGTCGTTGCGGAACAGGCGCATCGGGATCAGCGCCTCGTCCTTCATCGCCCGCTCGACGAAGACCCACACCACCAGGGCCGCCACGCCGACGATGTAGCAGGCCAGCGAGCGGCCGGAGGTCCAGCCCCAGTCCCGGCCCTGCTCGGCCACCAGCAGCAGCGGGCCGATGCCGACCACGATCAGCAGGGCGCCCCACCAGTCGATCCGGTGGTCCCGGCGGGTGTGCGGGACGTTCAGCACCCTCGCCACCACGAACAGCGCGACGATGCCGATCGGCACGTTGACCAGGAAGACCCAGCGCCAGCCCGCCAGTGCCGCGATCGAGTGCTGACCGGCGAGGAAGCCGCCGATCAGCGGCCCGAGCACGGTCGAGGTCGCGAAGACCGCCAGGATGTAGCCCTGGTAGCGGGCGCGCTCACGCGGCGGCACGATGTCGCCGATGATCGCCAGCGCCAGCGACATCAGACCGCCGGCGCCGATGCCCTGGAAGGCCCGGAAGCCGGCCAGCTCGATCATCGAGGTCGAGAAGGAGCACGCGGCGGAGCCGACGACGAAGATCCCGATCGAGGCCAGGAAGAACGGCTTGCGTCCGTAGATGTCGGAGAGCTTGCCGTAGAGCGGCGTCGCGATGGTCGACGTGATCAGGTACGCCGTGGTGACCCAGGCCTGCTGCGAGAGGCCGTTGAGGTCGTCCGCGATGGTCCGGATCGCCGTCGAGACGATGGTCTGGTCCAGCGCGGCCAGGAACATGCCCATCATCAGGCCGCTGAGGATGGTCAGGATCTGGCGGTGCGTGAGCCCGCCCGATGGCGCCGGGGCCGCTATCGTGCCGCCCCCCGTGGACCCCGCCGAGGGCGGGGTAGTGGCCCTGCTCATGCGTGTGCGTCTCCTTGCCTGGTGGTGCCGGGGCCGTTCGCCGCCGCGCACCGCCGTGCGTACTGTTCCGTCAGGGTGTCGTTGAGCCGCCCGAACAGGCGGCACAGGTCGTAGCGGTCGGCGGCGGACCAGTCCGCCAGCAGACCGGCCAGGTCGGCGTTGCGTTCCTCGCGGTACTCGGCGAAGGCCGCGCGCCCGGCCTCGGTGGCGGCCAGCAGCGCGCCCCGGCGGTCCTCCGGGTCCGGGCGGCGCTCCACCAGCCCGCGCTCCACCAGCGCCCGTACCTGCCGGCTCACCGTCGACAGGTCGAGCATGGCCTCCGCCGCCAGGTCCGTGGCCCGGCGTTCGCCGCCGAGCACCAGGCGGGCCAGCAGGACCCGGTCCGCCGTGCCCCGCTCCTTCGCCGCGTGCTTCCAGGCCGCGACGAGGCGGCCGAACCGGGTGAACTCGTCACCCAGTATCTCGGCCGCCTCCGCGGCGCTCCGGTTCCGCTGCTCCCTGGGGGCCTTCGGCTGCCTGGCCGGGGCCGGTCCCGCGGTCGGCAGAGGCTGGACCGTCCCCTTGTCCATGTCCCCACCCATACTCTGCTGGTCGTCAGATGGTTGTTGCTTGCGTCCAGCAAGTAAGTGTACGCCCCCAGGGACGGGCCTTCCTCCTCACCCCTCCCTGCCGGGCTCGTGCCCGAGCGCGAGGTCGACGCCCTCCCGGTTGCTGCCGTTGAGCAGCACCCGGTCGGCCACCGGCGGATAGCCGCTGGCGACCAGCGTGTAGTCGGCGCCGTCCAGGTCGGAGAAGGAGTAGGTGCCGTCCTCCCCGGTGGTGCGGACCGCGAGCACGTTCCCGGCGGTGTCCAGCAGCGCGACCCGGGCGTCGGCCAGCGGCCGGCCCTCCCGCGAGCGCACGGTGCCGCGCACCGCGGCGGCCGGCTGGAGCACCACGTCGTGGCCGGTGCGGCCGGCACCCGAGACGGTGACCGCCTCGGCGGTCGGCCGGTGGCCCGGGGCACTGACCGTCAGCACGAAGTCGCCGGGGAGCAGGTCCTCGAACAGGTAGCCGCCGTCCGCGCCGGTCGTGGTGGCGCCGGCCACCTGGCCCTGCGGGTCGGTGGCGACCACCAGCGCGCCCGCCACCGGCGCCGAGCCGTCCCGCACCACGCCCGCGAGACCGGCCGAGCCGACCAGCTCCAGGTCGTGCCGGATGCCCTCAGGGCCGATCGCGAGCGCGGCGGCGCGCGGCTGGTGCCCGGGAGCGGAGCCGACCAGGACGTAGCCGCCGGCGCCGGGCGCCCGCAGCAGGTACCCGCCGGAGGCGTCCGCCGTGGTCCGGGCCAGCTGGCGGCCGGTCTGGTCGATCAGCGTCACCGAGGCGTCGGGAACGGGCTCCCCGCCGCGGCCGGTGACCCGTCCGGACAGGGCGACCGACCCGGGTGCGGCGGCCCGTCGCGCGGCCGCGGCACCGGCCGCCGCGGCGGCGGCACCGGCCACGGCCCCGGCGGCGGCCGCCGTCGGGGAGGGTGCGTCATCGGCGACCGGCCGCTGCTGCTGCTCCGCCTCCGTCCCCGCCTCCGCCTCTGCCGCGAGGGCGGGCTGCGGCCGGGTCTCCGCCTCGGACGCGGCCGCCGTCTCGGCCTCGTGCGCGGCCCCGGCTTCCGGCACGCCCCCCGCCTCCGCCTCCGCGGCCCGCTCGGCGGCGCGCATCTGCGCCATCGGGCTGCCCTTGCGGTACAGCAGCAGCGAGATCACCAGGCCGGCCGCGAAGAAGCCGGCCGCCCACCAGTACGCCGTGGCGTAGCTGTGCAGCGAGGCCCGGGCCTGGACGAGCGGCGTGGCCGGCTGGTGGTCCCGGATGTACCGGTTCATCGCGCTCACCGCGAGGGTGTTGAACAGCGCCACGCCGATCGAGCCGCCGACCTGCTGCATGGTGTTGACCGTCGCCGAGGCGACGCCCTGGTCGTGCCGGGCGACGCCGAGCGTGGCCAGGCTCATCGCGGGCGGCATCACCATGCCGATGCCGGCTCCTATCAGCAGCAGCGGCGGGAGCACATGCGCCGGGTAGGTGCTGGTCAGGCCCAGCCGGGTGAGCCAGACCAGGCCGCCGGCGGCGAGCGCGCAGCCGACCGGCACGATCGGCTTGGCGCCGATCCGCGGCACCAGAGCGATGTTGGACACCTGCGCGAACAGCGACAGCGCGGCGATCATCGGCAGGAAGGCGAGTCCGGTCCTGACCGGCGAATAGTGCAGGGTCTCCTGCAGGTAGTAGGTCAGGAAGAGGAAGACGCCGAACATCCCCACGCCGGCGACGAACACCGAGAGGAAGGACGCGGCCCGGTTCCGGTCCGCGAGGACGCGCAGCGGCAGCAGCGGCTGCTTCGCCCGCGCCTCCCACAGCCCGAACAGCAGCAGCAGGACCACGCCGGCGGCCAGGAAGCCCCAGGTCATCCAGTGCGACCAGGCGTGCGTCTCGGCGTTGGAGAAGCCGTAGACCACGCAGAACAGGCCGCCGGCGGCCAGCAGGGTGCCGGGGACGTCGAGCGAGGGCCGCTCGCCGCGCGGCGGCCGGTGGATGAAGACCAGCGCGCCGATCACGGCGAGCACCGCGATCAGCAGGTTGACGTAGAGCGTCCAGCGCCAGTTCAGGTGCTCGGTGAGCAGTCCGCCGAGCAGCAGGCCGATGGCGCCGCCGGAACCGGCCAGCGCACCGAAGATGCCGAAGGCCTTGGCGCGCTCGCGAGGCTCGGTGAAGGTCGTGGTGAGCAGCGAGAACGCGGCCGGCGCGAGCACCGCGCCGAACGCCCCCTGGATCGCGCGGCCGCCGATCAGCATGCCGATCGAGGTCGAGGCGCCGGCGAGCGCCGAGGCCGCGGCGAAGCCGATCAGGCCGACCAGCAGCATCGCCTTGCGACCGAGCAGGTCGGCGAGCTTTCCGCCGAGCAGCAGCAGCGAGGCGAAGGCGAGCGAGTAGGCGGTGACCACCCACTGCCGGCCGTTGTCCGAGAAGTGCAGGTCGGTCTGGGCCGAGGGCAGGGCTATGTTCACGATGGTCGCGTCGAGCACGACCATCAGCTGGGCGAGGCCGATCACGGCCAGCACCCACCAGCGGTGCGAGGTGTGGTGCGCCGCGCCCCCGGCGGTCGAACCCGCGGGCTCCGGAGCCACGGGGTTCCGGGCCGCCGGGGCCGCCCGTTCGGCGTTGCCGCCGGGCGCGGTGGCGGAGGTGGGTGACATCGGCAAGTCCTCCGGTGGTCTCCGGCGCGCCCCGTCCCTCTGCGGCGGGAGGGCGCACCTTCGGTAGATCGTTCGAAAGTCAGTGCAAACGTTGGGTCGGGGGCGCCATCAGCCCCGGATGGTCAGTCCCGGACGAGCACCGGGAGCACCACGGCCTCCAGATAGCGCTCGAGGTAACCGGTGTCGGCCTCGCGCAGCTCCACGAAGGGCCGGGCGAAGACGGCGCCGGTGAGGGCGTGCGGGACGAACTCCAGGGCGGGGTTCTCCGGGTCGACCTCGCCGCGCCCGACGGCGCGGTCGATGATCTGCCGGAGGACGTCCAGCTCGGGCCGGCACACGGCGTCGTGCACCGCCCGGGCCAGGTCGGGGTCGCGGTGCAGGGCGGGGCCGATGGCCCGGATGAGCTCGACGTCCTTCCGGGTGCCGCCGAAGCGGCGGGCCAGCTCGCGCAGGTCCCCGCGGAGCGAGCCGGTGTCCAGCGCGTCCAGGCTGAAGGGCATGTGCTTGTGGTGCCGCAGCGCCGCGGCGACCAGGCGGGGTTTGCCCTGCCACTGCCGGTAGAGGGTGGCCTTGCTGCACCGCGAGCGGGCCGCGACGGCGTCCATGGTGAGCGCGTCGTAGCCGTTCTCGCGGAGCAGCCCGAGGACGGCCTCGTAGAGCTCGCCCTCGCGCTCCGGGGTCAGCCGGGTGCGCCGCGCGGGAGACTGCCGCGCGGAACTCTGGGCGGGGAGGGTCACGGAACGAACCTCGGCACGGATGCGGCGACCGGGCGGACGCCCCGGCGCCTGACGACGGCCCGTCCATTGCGGACCGAAACGGTTTCGTACGCGACGAGGCTAGGACGCGAAGATACGAAACGCAAACGTTTCGTTTGTGCGGCGGGTCGCGCCGCCGCCCGGGGCGCGATCATGGCCGCATGGCAGACCGGATCATTCACAACGGAGACACCTTCCCCGCCGACGGCCCGCGCATCGCCGTCCTCGACGACTACGACGACGCGGCGGCCGGGCTCGACTGCTGGTCCGCGCTGGCCGGCGGCGCCCGCCCGGACTTCTACCCGGACCACCTCGCCGACCCGGACGCGCTCGTCGAGCGGCTGGCCGGCTACCCGATCGTCGTCGCGATGCGCGAGCGCACGGCCTTCCCGGCGCAGGTCATCGAGCGTCTGCCGGAGCTGCGGCTGCTGGTGACCACCGGGCTGCGCAACGCCGCGATCGACACCGCCGCCGCGGCCCGCGCCGGCGTCACCGTCTGCGGCACCCGGATGTCGGCCTACGCCGCGGCCGAGCTGACCTGGGCGCTCGTCCTGGAGCTCACCCGGCGCGCGGGGGCGCAGGACGCCTCCGTGCGCGCCGGGGGCTGGCAGGCCGGCGTCGGCACCGAACTGGACGGCCGGGTGCTGGGCCTGCTCGGCCTCGGCCGACTCGGCACCCGCGTCGCCGGCTACGCCCGCGCCTTCGGCATGGAGGTGCTCGCCTGGTCGCCGAACCTCACCCCGGAGCGGGCGGAGGCCGCCGGGGTCCGGGCGGTGCCGCGCGAACGGGTCTTCGCCGAGGCGGACGTGGTCAGCGTGCACCTGCGGCTGAGCGAGCTGAGCCGCGGGCTGGTCGGCACGGCGGAACTCGCCGCGATGAAGCCGACCGCGTACCTGGTCAACACCTCGCGCGGGCCGATCGTGGACGAGGCCGCGCTGGTCGAGGCGCTGCACGCGGGCCGGATCGCCGGGGCGGGGCTCGACGTCTTCGACGTGGAGCCGCTGCCGGCCGGGCACCCGCTGCTCACCGCCCCGCGCACCGTGCTCACCCCGCACATCGGCTACGTCACCGACCGCAGCATGCGGGTGGCCTACGGGGACGCGGTCGAGGCGGTGAACGGCTGGCTGGCCGGCACGCCGGTCCGGGTGATCGAGGGCTGACCGGCGGCCGAACGGCGGCCGCGGACCGGTGGGCGGCGGAGCTGGCCTTGACGTCGGCGTCAGGACCTAGCGTGGAGTCCATGCGGATCGGCGAACTCGCGGAGCGGGCCGGCACCACCCCCCGCGCCCTGCGCTACTACGAGTCACGAGGCCTGCTCACGGCCCGGCGCGACGGCCACGGCCACCGCGCCTACGGCGAGCGGGACCTGCGGGTGCTCCAGCAGATCAAGCTGCTGCAGGAGTTCGGCTTCGACCTGGAGGAGACCCGGCCCTTCGTGGAGTGCCTGCGCGCCGGGCACGAGGAGGCCGACTCCTGCGCCGGCTCGGTCGAGGTCTACCGCAGGAAGCTGGCCGAGCTCGACGCCTGCATCGACGAACTGGAGGCGGTCCGCGCGGCGATCCGGCGGCGGCTCGGCGCGCTGACCGCGCTCGCCGGTCCGGACGGCGCCGCCGAGCCCGCCTGCGAGCTCTTCCCGCCGGCCGCCGCACCGACGGCCGCCGCATCGACGGCCGCCGATCCGCCGGCCGCCGCACCGACACCCGAGGAGGCACAGCCATGAACCGACCCGCCGCCCCAGCGCCCGCCACCGGGCACGGAGCCGCCGTCCGGCACGTCACCGACGCCGACTTCGCCGCCGAGGTGCTCGCCGCCGACGTCCCCGTGCTGCTGGAGTTCACCGCCGACTGGTGCGGGCCCTGCCGGCAGCTGGCGCCGGTGCTGGACGCCGTGGCCCGCGAGCGCGCCGGGAGCCTGCGGGTGGCCGCGATCGACGTGGACGCCAACCCCGCCACCGCCGCCGCCTACGGCGTGCTGTCGATGCCGACCCTGATGCTCTTCCGGGCCGGCGAGCCCGTGATGTCCGTCGTGGGCGCCCGGCCGAAGCGCCGGCTGGAGGGCGAGCTCGACGCCGCGCTCGCCTCCTGAGCACTCGCCGGAACGCACGCGAACACGCGCGAGGCCCCCGCCGGGATTCCGGTCGGGGGCCTCGCGTCCGCTGGTGCGCTCGGCAGGATTCGAACCTGCAACCTTTTGATCCGTAGTCAAATGCTCTATCCGTTGAGCTACGAGCGCCGGTCTGCGTGAGCAGTCTACCGGACGCCGGAGGCGGTACGTCACACCTCCCCCGCGGGGCCGTCCTCCGTCCCGGCCGAACCGGCAGCGCCGGCCACGCGCCGTTCGGTGGCGAGGGCCAGCAGGGAGGGCCCGCGCGCCCACTGCAGCGTGCCGCCGAGTGCCCGCGCGGCAGGCCGGTCCAGGCCCCGGCGCACCGGCAGCGGCCGCCGGACCCCCAGCTCCGCCCGGGCCCAGCCGGGCAGCAGCCCCAGCGAGGCGTTCATCAGCACCCGTACCGCCGCCCGCTCCACGGGCGTGCGGCCGAAGCCGCGCAGGAAGCGCAGCGCCTCGATCGCCGCCGGGGTCGCGGACAGCTCCGGCCGGATCGCGGAGAGGTAGCGCGCGACCTCCCGCGCGCTGCGCGGCACGTCCTTCGCCCCCAGTTCCTCGGCGACCACCGCCGCCTGGTCGTAGTAGCGGTCGCAGTCGGCCGGGCCGAGCGGCTCCGGACCGAAGACCTGATAACCCGCCAGGAAGCAGCGCACCTCGGCGGTGTGCACCCAGGTGAGCAGGGCGGGGTCGTCGGCGCGGTAGGGGCGGCCGTCGGGCGCGGTGCCGTGGACGAAGGTGTGCACCCGCCGGACGGTGTCCAGCGCGGCGCGCGCGGAGGCGGTGGAGCCGAAGGTGGTGGCGTTGACGAAGCGGACCGTGCGGTTGAGCCGGCCGACCGGGTCGGTGCGGAAGTCGGAGTGCTGGTCGACCGCGGCCATCGCCAGCGGATGCAGGGACTGCAGCATGAGCGCGGCGAACCCGCCGGTCAGCATCCCGGTGACGTGCGCGTGCACCCGCCACGGCAGCCGCTCGCCGCCGTCGGCCGGGGCCGGGATCAGGCCGGGGTCGCCCGGCGGGCGGTCGTAGCGCTCCAGGTGGAGGTCGCCGCCGTGGACGGTACCGCGGACCTCGGCGGTGATCCGCGCGCGCAGGGCGTCCAGCAGGGGGGCGAACACGGAGGCGGGCATACCGCCGAGGATCGCAGATGCACCGCGCGGGCCGGAACGCACCGAACCCCGGCCGCCTGAGCGGACCGGGGTTCGGTGGGTGGTGCATGGGATGGTGCGTGCTGTGCGCTCGGCAGGATTCGAACCTGCAACCTTTTGATCCGTAGTCAAATGCTCTATCCGTTGAGCTACGAGCGCGTACTTCGAAGGCGGGCGGGCCGCCCTCTCTGCGTTGCGGGGACAACATTACATGACCCCGCCCCCGGGGCGAAATCGAGTTGTCGCCCGCCCGCACCCCTCCCGTACCCGCCCCCGGCCTGCGGTGTTCGCCGCAGGCGAACAAGGAGAGTTGCGGGAGAACCCCGGGCGAGCCTCGGGAGGGACGGTGCCCGCACGGCCCCGGCAAGCGTCCGGGAAGCGTCCCGGAACCGCCCGGAAAAACGACTCGGCCCCGGCGGCTGATGCCGTCGGGGCCGAGGACGAACCGCGGAGGCTGAGGGATTTGAACCCTCGATGGGCTTGAAGGCCCAAACCGCATTAGCAGTGCGGCGCCATAGACCGGACTAGGCGAAGCCTCCCCACGCGCTCGCCCACCCGCACTGCTGCGGGTGCGTGCTCGCGTGCAAGGATGATGCCACAACCCGGGGGGTCGCGGCGAACCTGAGCCTACGGTACTAGGGGAGTCGTCACGCCCGCAAAGAGGATGGGATAGTGCTGCCTGGCGCGCCCCGCCGCCTGTATTAACGGGAGGAAGCCGAGGCGCACGTCACCAAGGTCAGCCAAGGGAGGTCCCCCCGTCGTGAGCAGTCGGCCGAACCGAGGCTCTGCTCGCCTCGCAGCGATACTCGACGCCCTTCCGGACGCATTGCTGCTGGTGAACAGCAACGGAACCGTCGTGGAAGCCAACCGCGCCGCCCGCCTCGGCCTGCAGACCGAGGGCACGTCCCTGGTGGGGCGCGGCGTCCTGGACCTCCTCCCCGAGCTCGACCCCACCCTGATCCCCGGCTCGATGCGCCCGCGCCCCGCCGGCGACGACAGCATCGCGCAGGAGCCGGTGCGGATGTCGGTCCGCCGCACCGACGGCTCGACCTTCCCCGCCGAGGTCTCCGCGAACGACTTCGAGGGCGAGCCCGGCGCCTACGACGCCGGCTACGACCCCTACGGGTCGGCCTCCCGCTACGGCGGCTCCTCCGCGCGGCCCGAGCCGCTGCTGCTGATCGTCGTCCGCGACCTCACCGAGCGGCTGGAGACCGAGGCGGAGCTGCGCCGCCAGCACAAGCAGACCGAGATGATCCTGCGCGCCGCCGCCGAGGGCGTGGTCGGCGTGGACACCGAGGGCCGGGTGGTCCTGGTCAACCCGGCGGCCGCGCACATCCTCGGCTACCGGGCGAGCGAGCTCGGCGGCCAGGAGCTGCGCCCGCTGGTGCTGCACTCGCGCGCCGACGGCAGCCCGATCCCGGACGAGGAGTCGGCGTTGATCGACACCCTCGCCTCCGGCCGCAAGCACCGCATCCGGCGGACCGTGCTGTGGCGCAAGGACGGCCGGTCCGTGCCGGTGGAGATGTCCACCGCGCCGGTGCGCGACGGCGAGCAGCTCGTCGGCGCGGTGATGACCTTCTCAGACCTCACCTCCCAGCTGGCGCTGAAGGCCCGTCACGAGCACCTGACCGCCGTGCTGGAGGAGGAGCTGCGCGGGCCGCTCGCCTCGGTGCAGAGCAAGCTCGGCACGCTGGCCAACGACCCGGCCGGCCAGCTGTGGCCGGAGGCCAACTGGCTGCTGCACACCCTCACCGCCGAGTGCGCCCGCTTCGCCCGCCTGGTCGACGGGGTCCTCGCCCACCAGCGCTTCGACGCGGCGGCGGACGCCGGCAAGGAAGCGCTGGAGCTGGAGACGGTGCCGCTGGAGAAGGTCCTCGGCCGGGCCGTGGAGATCGCCACCGAGCTCTCCGGCCCCGGCAGGATCCGCTTCGTGGTGCACCCGTCGAGCGCCGAACTCTGCGCCGACACCGAGCGGCTGGCGCAGGCGCTGGGTCACCTCATCGTGGACGCGGCGCTGGCCCGGGACGCCTCCGGGGCCGTCGTGGAAGCCTCGGGCGTGGACGTGGTGGTCGCCGCCGCGCAGCGCGGTGACGTGGTCCGGGTCGAGGTCCGCGGGCCCGGCGAGGGCGGCAAGGTGCACCTGCCGATCACCCGCGGCACGGTCGAGCGGCACGGCGGCGTGCTGCAGACCCACCGCACGCCCGGGCCGGACGGCGCGCCCGGCGTCACCTTCGTGGTCGAGCTGCCGATGGACGCCGACGCCGCGGCCGCCGCCCAGCACCGCACCGGCGCGGCGGCGCGCGCCCAGGCCACGCGCTCCCGCGAGCACGAGACGGCGGTGCTGCCGGAGCTGCCGGCCGGCGTCTCCGGGCCGGACGGCGGCGCGGGGCCGCAGGGCCCGGGACAGCAGGGCCCGGGACAGCAGGGCGCGGGCCCGGCCCGGCCGGGAGGCGGCGGCCGGCGGCGGGGACCGTCCGGCGACGGTCCGGGGCCTGAAGGCGGCCGGGACGGCGACGGCGGCCCGCAGGACGGCGGCGGCCCCGGTCCCGGCGGCCCGGGCGGGGGGCCGGGAGGCGGCGGTCGCGGGCCGCGTCGCGGCGGACCGGGCGACGGCGGAACCGGCGGTGGCGGCGCGGAGGTCCGCCCCGACGGCTCCTCGGGCCCGATCGCCCTCGGACCCGCGCACTCCGGACCCGCAACCGCTCCCGCAACCGCTCCCGCACCCGGGCCGGGCACGTCCGGCGGCTCCGGCCGGCGCCGCGCCGCGCCCGCGGAGTCCGCCGTCGGCGCGGAGCTCGCACTCCCCGGCCAGACCGACGCGGCGCAGGAGGTGGACCGCTCCCAGCGCCGCTCGCTCCCGCCCCCGGAGGTGGTCAGGCCGCCCCGCCACAGCGGGCACCGCCGCGCGGAGCCGCCGGAGGAGGCGGCCCCGGCACCCGACCCGCTGGCCGGTCTGCTGGACCGGCCCGCCTACCCCGGCCTGGAGCAGTCCCTGGCCGCAGCACAGCACCTCGCGCCCGTCGCTGGGTCGCCGAACGGACCGACCGGTCCCGGTGGCCAGAGCGGTCCGGGCGCGCGGCCGTCCTCCCCCTCCGCGCCCGCGGGTTCCGCGCCTGCCGCGCCTGCCGCGCCTTCGAACGGTTCGGGACGCCGCCGCAGGCTGGCGGTCCCGCCCGCGCTGGAGTCGGCGCAGGCGTCCGCGTCCGTCCCGCCGCAGCGCCGGGGCGCGGGCCCGCTCGAGCTCTCCGCCGCGCCCCCGCGCGGCCCCCAGCACGGCCACGGCGCGGAGGAGTCGGACGAGGCCGAGGAGATCCCGGAGACCGCCACCGAGACCGCCCCCGCCCCCACCGATCCCCAGCAGCCGCAGGCCCAGCAGCAGCCGGACCGGCAGCAGCAGCCCGGCCGCGCCCGGCACCGCAACCACGGCACGTCCGAGCGCGCCGAGGGCGGCCCGATCGCCCTCGCCCTCCCGGCCGGACCGGCCTCACCGGCGCCCCCCGCATCCCCGGCGACCTCCACCGTTCCGGTGCCGCTGGGCGCGCTGCCGGACGGGGCGCGCACCGGCGAGCAGAGCCCCGCGCGACCCGCCGAGCCGGCGGAGTTCACCGGCCCGCGCCGGCTCCTGGTGTGGCCGCAGCCCGACCCGTCGACCCGCCAGGCGCTGGTCGAGCGCGGCTACGAGCCGGTGACCGTGCGCTCCCGCGACGAGGTGGACGCGCAGTCCGCCCACGGCGCCGGCGCCGCCTCGCACCCGGCCGCGCTCTTCGTGGACCCGCTGACCGGGCCGATCACCCGCACCGCGCTCCAGTCGCTGCGCACCGCCGCGATCTCCGCCCACGTGCCGGTGCTGGTCACCGCCGGGCTCGGGCAGGCGACCCGGGAGGCCGCCTACGGCGCCGACCCGGCCGTGCTGCTGCGCGCCCTCGCGCCCCGGGACAGCGAGCAGCACGCGCCGCGCGTGCTGCTGGTCGAGCAGGACGCGGACATAGCGGCCGCGTTCACCGCCACCCTGGAGCGGCGCGGCATGCAGGTCGCGCACGCCGCCTCGGAGAGCGACGCGGTGACCCGGGCCGGGCAGCTCCAGCCCAACCTGGTGGTGATCGACCTGATGCTGGTGCGGCGCCGCCGGGTCGGCATCATCGACTGGCTGCGCTCGACCGACCGGCTGCACCGCACCCCGATCGTCGTCTACACCTCGGTGGACATCGACGCGCAGGAGCTGCCGCGGCTGCGCGCCGGCGAGACCGTGCTGTTCCTCGCCGAGCGGTCCACCAACCCGGAGGTGCAGGGCCGGATCGTGGACCTGCTCGGCAAGATCGGCTCGCTGGCCTGAACCGCCTGTTCAGATCGTGGTGACGTCCAGCTTGCCGTCGGCGTAGGAGCGGCGGATCACCTTCTTGTCGAACTTGCCGACCGAGGTCTTCGGCACGGCCTCGACCAGGGCCCAGCGCTCCGGCAGCTGCCACCTCGCCACCCGGCCGGCGAGGTGCTCCCGCAGGTCCTCGACGCTCGTGGTCGCGCCGGCCCGCAGCACCACCGTGGCCAGCGGGCGCTCGCCCCACTTGGCGTCCGGCACCGCGACCACCGCGGCCTCGGCCACGTCCGGGTGCGCCATCAGCTCGTTCTCCAGCTCGACGCTGGAGATCCACTCCCCGCCGGACTTGATCACGTCCTTGGCGCGGTCGGTGACGGTGAGGTAGCCGTCCGGGCTGATCGTGCCGACGTCGCCGGTGCGCAGCCAGCCGTCCGGGCTGAACTTGTCCTCCGGGCGCAGCCCGCTCGGGTCCCCGTCGGCGCCGCTGTAGTAGGCGCCCGCGATCCACGGCCCGCGCACCTCCAACTCGCCCGCGGAGACACCGTCGTGCGGAAGGAACGAGCCGTCCGGGCCGACCAGCCGGGCCTGCACGGAGGCCGAGAACCGCCCCTGGGTGATCCGGTAGGCCCACTCCTCCTCGGGGCTCACCCCGGCCGGCGGGATGCCGAAGGAGCCGAGCGGCGAGGTCTCGGTCATGCCCCAGGCGTGTATCACGCGGACGCCGTGCCGCTCCTCGAAGGCCTTCATCAGCGCGGGCGGGCAGGCCGAGCCGCCGATGATCACCTCGCGCAGCGAGGAGACGTCGTAGGTGCCGGGCTCGGCCGCGTCCAGCTCGTCCAGCAGCCCGCTCCAGATGGTCGGGACGGCGGCGGAGACGGTCGGGTGCTCGGTGGTGATCATCCGGGCGAGCGGCGCGGGCTGCAGGAAGCGGTCGGGCATCAGCAGGCTCGCCCCGGCCAGGAACGCGGCGTGCGGCAGGCCCCAGGCGTTGACGTGGAACATCGGCACGACGGGCAGCACCTTCTCGTGCGCGTTGAGCCCGAAGTTCTCGGCCGTGCAGACCTGCAGCGAGTGCAGGTAGACCGAACGGTGGCTGTAGAGCACGCCCTTGGGGTCGCCGGTGGTCCCGGAGGTGTAGCAGAGCGCGGCGGCGGAGCGCTCGTCGATCTCCTCGCACCACGGGAAGTCCTCGGGGCGGCCGGCGATCAGCTCCTCGTAGTCGTGCACCCGGCCGCGGAATCCGTCCAGCACCCCGCGGTCGCCGGGGCCGACCACGACCACGTGCGCGGGCGAGCCCTCGTCGAGCAGCGGCAGCAGGGGCGCCAGCAGCGGCAGCAGCGAGCCGTCCACGATGATCACGTGGTCGGCGGCGTGGTTGACGATCCAGCTCAACTGGTGTGCCGGGAGCCGGAGGTTGAGGGTGTGCAGGACGGCGCCCATGGCGGGCACGGCCAGGTACGCCTCCAGGTGCTCGGCGTTGTTCCACATCAGCGTCGCGACCCGCTGGTCGCCGTGCACGCCGAGCTCGTCGCGCAGGGCGTGGGCGAGCTGGGCGGCGCGGGCGCCGACCTCGGCGTAGGTCCGGCGGCGCGGCTCGGCCTCGCCGGTCCATGTGGTCACCGTGGAGCGGCCGTGCACGGCCGCTCCGTGTCGCAGGATCCTGGCGACGGTCAGGGGTACGTCCTGCATCGAGCTCAGCACCGGGACCTCCGTGTTCGCGTTCCTACCTGCCGGTAGGGAGGGGTGGGCTGCGGCGATTCTGTCGCTCCCGGGGCAGGCTGTCAGCAGTTCCGGCGGGGGGTTTCGCAAGAGGTTTCCGCAGGGACGCGCACGCGGGCCTACGGTCGGCGGCGGCGGTGCGGCCGGGCGGGAGTGCGCGGTGCGCGGCGGTGAGCGGTCGCCGCCCGGCTCGATCCCCGGTGCGCCCCGGCCCGGAGCGGCGTCGCGTGCGCGGACCGGCCGGACCGCCGGCCGGCGGCGCCGGGACGGCCGCGCGTGACGGCCTCCTCGAGCTGCGCCGCCAGGCTCTGCTGCAGGTCCGCGTCGCCCGGGCCGCCCGTGTCCGCCGCGCTCGCGGCGGGGACGCCCGCTCCCGACCCCGCGCCGACCAGCGCCACCGGCGCGTCCACCGCGTCCCGGTCGACGTTCATCGCCACCCCGCCGTAGGTCTCCTTGGCGCCGCCCCGGTACTGATGGACGCGGCGGTGCCCGGACCAGTAACCGCTCGGCAGCGAGCGTTCGTTCACGGTGCTCGCCTTGTTGTTCCACCGCCCGTACCAGACCAGGTCGGCGAGGCCGGGATGGGCCGCGAGGTCGACGATGCCGGAGTTGGCGCTGCTGTAGAAGCCGGCCAGGTAGCCGGAGCCGCGCACCACCTGCGACCAGCCCTCGGTGTAGGCGAGCACCGACTGGACGCAGGACGTGTCCGAGCGCTTGTAGGCCTCGACGTCGAGCGTGATCGGGCTGCCCGGGGCGATGCCGAGGTCGCCGGCGTCGCTCACCGCGTCCTCGCCGTCGGAGGTGCCCTCGGCCTCGGCCTCCCCCGGGTCGATCCGCGGCTTCTTGCTGCGGGCGTCGCTGATGCAGGGGGCCTGCGCGCCGACGAAGATCGGCAGGATGCGCCAGCCCATCCGGTCGGTCGCGCTCACCCAGGAGGCGTTGAGCCCGGGTTGGCTGCACCCGCGGCCCTCCCCGCCGATGTAGACGCCGACGGCCTTGAACGGCGAGCGGCCCCACCAGGCGCGGAGCGCCTTCTGCGTGGGCTCGCGGCAGGTGTCGAAGCCGAGGCCGGTGTAGATGCGCGGGGCGGGGACGGCGTCACGCGGGCGGGCGTGGGCACCCGCCTCACCCGCCCCGGCCAGCACGCTCGCGGCAAGCGTGCTCGCCACCATCAGGCTCGTGACCAGCAGGCTCGTGACCAGCGAGAGGGCCAGGGACGAATGCGAGTAAAGGCGGTGAATACGCACAAGCGATGATCACCACGGCAGGTGATCATCCCGGTGGAGGCCACGCCCGGATCACTCGCATGCCACATTTACCGACAAAAGGATCGGCCTGTGACCAACCCGCGATCGGACGCGATCGGCCCGCCCACCGCGCCGAGGCGGTCGGTGGACGGGCCGGGTCACGCGCGGCCCGTCACGCGCGGCCGAGTCGCGGGGCGGCCGCGTCGCGGGCCGCCCGCCGCCGCGGCCGGATCACGCCCGGCCGGTCACCGCAGCTGGGCCACGGGCAGCCGGGCCTCCGGCTCAGCCGACCGGGCCGAAGGAGATGTCGACCACCCGCTGGACGGACGTCACCACCCCCGTGTTCCCGTTCACCGCCGTCGTGTCATTGGTGTTGTGCGCCCCCGCGCCGGTCGCGGTCTGCTGGTTCCACAGAGCGTTCCCGTGGACCGAGCCGAGCAGATTGCTGCTCCCCCAGTTCGAGACCACCCCCGAGTTCCCGCCGTGGTCGGCGTAGGAGCCGGTGTCGGCGGCGGCGGCTCCCGCCCCCGCCAGTACCAGGACGGCGGTGGCGATCGGAGCGGCGACGAGGGCGGCGATGCGGTTGCGAGTCATGAGGTCCTCCCACGGACGTTTCCGGACCCGCCGGCGCGCTCGGCGCCGACGGTCCGCATTGCTGTCTGCACTGCGGTCTGCACTGCTGTCGGGTTACTGCCTGTGCTGCTGTCTGCGCTGGTCAGCCCGGGTTCTGCGGACGGGCTGACGGCGCTTTCCGGTTCCGACTGCGACGTCGCACCGGGAGACTGGCTCGCCGCGCGGCCGGGCAACCGCGGCGAACCCGGCTTTCCCTCCCACGCGTGATGACGTGCCGTCAAACCCGCACATCGGTACGAGGCGCGGCATGAGGCGGCACGAGGCGGCCCCCCGCAAACGCGGGGCCGCCGGTACTCAAGGCCCGCGAAGTGGGTACTGAGCCGGGTGTGTGGCCTCGGCCGGCCCCGGCGAAGTTGTCGCCGAGGCCCCCCGAAGCCGTGGGGGAGCAAGGTAGGCTGCCGAACGGAAGGCGATTTGCCCAGGTCACACGATTGTGGACAGCCGCGCGAAGGCCACCCCACTCCAGGAGCGGGCCGGATCGGCGGACCATCGGAGGACGGGGGAAGGCATGGCCAACGGGCTGCAGTCCGAGATACGCGGGCAGGTCCTCCTGATCGCCGCGGCGCCCCACCAGGCCAGACGCCGGCTCGCCGAACCCGAGGCCGTGACGGCCGCGCTCGCGGCGGTGCCGCTGCCGGCGCTCACCGGCCACCCCTGCCCGGCCGACCTGGTCCAGCTCGTCGACCCGGCCGAGCCGCAGGCCGTCCTGGCCCGGATCCAGCGCGCCGCGCACACCCCCGGCCCGCTGCTCGTGCACCTCGCCGGACAGCTCACCCGTGACCGCCGCGGCCGCCGCCTGCACCTGGCCCTCTCCGCCAGCACTCCGCGCACCGTCAGATACCGGGCCCTGCCCTGGCACTGGCTCGCCGAACAGCTCCGCGTCCGCGCCCCCGGCACCACCCGGGTGGTCGTCGACCTGGTCGCGGACGACGCCGCCTGGCCGCAGCTGCGCGAGCACCCGGAGGAACTCAGCGCCGGACTCGCGCTGTGGGGCGCGGTCACCCCGCCCACGCGGCGCGGCCCGGCCGAACCGGCCGGCTACACCCGGGCGCTGGCCGCACTGCTGCGCACCACACCCGGTGCCCACCTCGCGGGGGTGACGGGTAGTGCCGGCGCGACGGGCGTGTCCGGAGTGGGTGATGCGATAGCGCTGGGCGGTGTGGGGGATGCGGTCTTCACCGCACTGCACGACCGCGCGGCGCGGCAGGCCGGACTGCCGGACGAGGCGTTGCGGTATGCGCCGGCTACGGCGGCGCCTGGGGCAGCGGCGGTGCCTGCGGCTGCTGCGGTGCCGGGTTGGGGCACGGCGGCGGGCGCCGCGGCGCGGGACGGCGGCGCGGTTGCCGGTCTCGGGGTCGGCGTTCCCGGGGTCGGCGTGCCTGGGGTCGGCGTTCCCGGGGCTGCCGGCACGGGGGCCGGTGTGCCCGCAGTGCCGCCTCCCGGCTACACGCGCGGCTTCACATCCACGTCCACGTCCGCGCCCGCGCCCTCGGCCGCCGATCCCGGGCGCACGCCGGCATCCGTGCCGGTGCCCGGAACCGCAGCGCTGTCGGCGCTGCAGCCGGTCCCCCTGCCGACCCCACCGCGTCCCGCGCCGCCGTCACCCTTCCCGACGTCGGCGCCGCTGCGGCAGCCGCTGCCGCAGGCGCAGGCGCAGCCGGGCGCGAACGGCGGCCGGCGCGCCGCGATCGCCGCCGCGCTGCGCGCCGGCCGGCACGCCGAGGCGGACGCCCTGGCCCGCGACTGGGAGCACCGCATCCTGCGCACGCCCCGCGACACCGCACCGGCTCCGCACCCGGCCGAACTGGCCGAGCTGCGCGAGGTCCAGGCGCTGATCGCCACGGAGTCCGGCGCGTTCACCCGTGCCGTGGCCCACTGGCTGGAGACCGCCCGGGTCCGGCTCACCTGGCTCCCGCCGGACCACCAGGACGTACGCGCCGCCGTCGACAACGCGCACCACCTCTGGTCCCGGCTCCCGGCCGGCAGCGGCGCCCGCGAACTCGGCGCGGCGCTGGTGGACCTGCGCCGCCGCGTCCCCGGCGCGAACGGCCACGCACTGGCCGCCGCCGAACGCCGCTTGGAGCGCCTCGCCACCATGCTCCCCGCCCTCGCCGCCGGGCCGGCGCACGCCCAGGCGCACGCCGAAAACCCGGCGTCCGCCCCGGGTCCGGCGGCCGACCCCTCCCCGCCGGCCGGGCAGCACCCCTAGGCGGCGGGGCCGCGCTCAGCTCCGGCACCGCCACAGCTCCGGCACCACTCAGTTCCGGCGCTGTTCCTCCCACCCGCGCCGGCCCTTGCGGCTGCGGCCCGAGTCGTCCCCACCGGGGAGGTTGTCCAGGGCGTCCAGCAGCGATCCCCCGCCGCCTCCGCCTCCGCCACCCCCTCCGCCGCCACCGCCACCGCCACCGATGTCGAAACCGTCGAACCCGCCCTCGGCGAGGACGACCGCCACGGTGACGATCAGCACCGCGACCCCCGCGATGACCATCCCGACCAGCGCTGCCAGCGGCACAGCGACCAGCAGCGTCCACCGGCGCCTGACGAACGGCCGGGCGAGCAGCACCGAGCCGATCACGAAGGCGACCGTCCCCACCGCCAGGAGCGCGACCCCGGCGTGCGCGTGCAGCGACTCGTGCCACGCGAACCGGATCGTCGCCGCGCTGAGCACCCCCGTCCAGGACTCGTGCCACGCCTTGGTCAGCACGTACGCGGCCGGTCCCCCGACCCCGGCGACCTGCAGCGCGATCCCGCCGGTGATCCATGCCCATCTGCGCCTCACGGGAGCCAGCAGCTCCCACCGGCGCCCCACCCCGACCTCAGCAGCCATGGCACACCACATTACCGGCGGCGCTCCCTCCTCGCCCCAACTGTGCGGCACCGCCCAGTAGTTCGAGCCGCCCCGGCGCGTGGCGGTTATCGTGCGGCCCATGACCGACAAAGCCATGGACGCGCGCGGCTGCACCCTCCGCTACGACGACCTCGGGCCCCCGGCCGGCCTTCCGGTGCTGCTGGTCCACGGCCACCCGTTCAACCGGACGCTGTGGACACCGCAGTCCGAGGCGCTGGTCGCGGCCGGCCACCGGGTGCTGGCTCCCGACCTCCGCGGCTACGGCGGCAGCGGCGTCACCCCGGGCACGGTGCTGCTCACCGACTTCGCCGAGGACCTGGCCGCGCTGCTCGACCACGCGGGCGTCGAGCGGGCGGTGGTCGGCGGGGTCTCCATGGGCGGCCAGATCGCGATGGAGTTCCACCGCCTGTACCCCGAGCGGGTGCGCGCGCTCGTACTCTCCGACACCTCCGCCCCCGCCGAGACCGCCGAGGGCAAGGAGCACCGCAACCGCCTCGCCGACCGGCTGCTGGCCGAGGGCATGGACGGCTACGCGGGCGAGGTGATCGACAAGATGCTCGCCGCGTACAACGTCACGGCGATGCCGGAGGTCGCGGCCCGCGTCCTGGCCATGATGCGCGCCACCGACCCGCGCGGCGCCGCGGCCGCCCTGCGCGGTAGGGCCGAACGGCCGGACTACCGGGACACCCTGCCGGGCGTCCACTGCCCAACGCTGATCGTCGTCGGCGCGGACGACGTCTACACCCCGGTCGCCGAGGCCGAGGCGATCCAGCGGCTGGTCCCGCACGCGACCCTGACCGTCATCGAGCGGGCCGGCCACCTCCCCGGCGCGGAGCAGCCGGCCCGCTTCAACGCGGCCCTGCTCGACTTCCTCGCGACGCGGGTGCCGGCCACCGGCTGAACCCGCTCTGTCCCGGATTGTCAGTGGTGGGTGAGAGAGTGAGGGGGTACGAACTTCTCCGGGGGGTGGGGGCGTTGTCGCAGGTCAATGAGTTGACGGGCGATCAGTTGGCTGCGGAGCTGGCGCGGGCGGTGCCGGGGGCGGCGAGCGCGGCGCTGCTGGACGGCCTGCGCGCCGGCGGGCTGTCCGACGCGGGCCGGATCGACGCGCTGGTCGCGGTCCACCGGCACCTGTGCCGGCTGCAGGCGCTGGAGTTGACGCTGCTGGCCGATCTGGAGGACCGCCCTCTGGTCAGCATCCCCGGGCACCCGAACGCGCTGGTCGACTTCCGCGAGACCCGCGAGCAGGTCGCCGCCGCCCTGCACCTGTCCCCGGACGCGGCGGCCGGCAAGCTCGCCGACGCGCAGCGCCTGGTGGGCACGTTCCCGGCGACGGTGGCGGCGCTCGCCGAGGGCCGCATCCACTTCATGCAGGCCAAGGTCCTCTCCGACCTCACCGCCCCCCTCAGCCACGACGCCGACCGCGCCGCCGAGCTGCAACGCGCCGTCGAGGCCCACGTCCTGCCCCGCATGCCCGAGCAGGCCCTCTCCGCCACCCGCAAAGCCGTCCAGCGCGCGGTGATCAAGGCCGACCCCGCCGGCGCCGAACGCCGCCACCAGTCCGCCAAGGCCGACCGCTGCACCTTCACCGTCCCCGAGCCCGACGGCATGGCGATGTTCGGCGCCCGCCTCGCCGCCCAGGACGCCGCCCGGGTCGAAGCGGTGCTGGACGACCACGCCCGCTCCGCCGCCCCCGACGACCCGCGCACCCTCGGGGCCCGTCGAGCGGACGCACTGGTGGAGCTGGTGACCGGCGTGGACGCCGACGGTGTCCCGAATTCCTGGACAACTGGGGCCTCCGGCACCCTCCAGGCCGATGCTGTCCCAAAAAACGGGACACATTCGCCCTCCCGACGCCGGCCCGGCGTCGCCGTCCAGATCACCGTTCCCTGGGACGTCCTGCTCGGCACCTCCCAAGCCCCCGCCGAGCTGGCCGGCTACGGCCCCATCACCGCCTCCCAAGCCCGCGACCTGGCCTTCTCCACCGACGCCACCTGGCGCCGCCTGCTCACCGAGCCCGCGACCGGCCGGGTCGTCAAAACCGACCCCGCCGCCTACCGCCCCACCGCGGAACTGGAACGCCACCTCATCGCCCGCGACCCCCACTGCCGCTTCCCCGGCTGCACCCGCCGCACCAGTGCCCGCGGCACCGACCTCCACCACGTCCGCCGCTTCACCGACGGCGGCCCCACCGACGAAACCAACATGATCCCCCTCTGCCGCCGCCACCACCTCACCACCCACCGCGCCGGCTGGAGCATCGAGTACGACCACCGCACCGGCACCACCACCTGGACCGCCCCCACGGCACACACCTACACCACCCACCCCGAACCGGCAGCGGCCTGAACACGAACAGCAAGCCCTGTCGAAGGAGGAACCATGGCAGAGACGGAAACCGCGGCTCGTCTCGTGGCACAGCTCGCCGACCAAGCACACTGGGTACGAAACTGGCCGGACAACCCGAACTGGCGTGAGCGGCTCCGCCGATGGTTGCACCCGGGTGCCTACCGCTTCGACCGAACCGCCGTCCCTCCGAAGCCGTGGATCGATCGGCCGGCAGGGCCTTACGAACGGACGGGCTGGCGTATCCGAGCTGCATACGTCGGATCCGAGCCGGCTTTCGAGGTTGAATACGTGATCTGCGACCAGTGCAAGATCGGTTGGGTGGAGTCGCCGTACTCCTCCGACGGCTACAAGCGTTGCGGCCTCGCCTCAGCCGCCCTTCGCGCATTACGACGCGCCTATCCGGGAGTCACTTGGCACACGGCGGGCGGACACTTCCGCGAATCCGAGCCCTTCTGGAGTGCCGTTGGTGCGGAGGTGCCCGGGGGCTACACCCGACGGGAGAGGTGTCACCACATCGAACCGCGGGGAGCGGGCGAGTGAGGCTGGTCAGGCCCGAACGCCCAGGCCCCGACCGGGTCTGACGTCCGCGATTCGTTCCACGGATGTTCCACACTCACTGGTCAACGGCGGGACATCCCTGGGACGAGGTGAGACACCGTCCGGCGACTGACAACCACCGCGGAGCCGCCGTAGCGTTCCGAGCCACCGTGCCCCCCGCGTGCCCCAAGGAGCGGTAACTGACGGGGAGTCACGGAGACGAGCGGAGTGACGGCATGCGAACGGCCCCCGGCCGTTGCTGCTGGTCGGGGGCCGTTCGGCGAGGTCTCAGCGGAGAGTGTGGGATTCGAACCCACGGCCACGGTTCCCCGTGGCGACAGTTTTCAAGACTGTTCCCTTAGGCCGCTCGGGCAACTCTCCCCGGCCGCCGGAGTGGGCGGCCGTCTGGGGCGATCTTCTCATGAGTGGGAGGGGCAACGGCCGCGAACGACCGCGAACGGCGGGGAACCGGCCACCGGGAGGTGGGCGGTTCCCCGCCGGGGCGGGACGGGGCGGGTCGAGCCGCGGGGCGAGCCGCGACGCGAGCCGCGGGCCGGCTACTGGTCGCCGACGCGGGAGCCGAGGGTGAGCTGGGTGGTGTGGGCCTTGCCGTCGCGGGTGTACTCGACGGTGACCGTCTGGCCCGGCACGTGCGACCAGATCTCGCTGACCAGGGTGGGGCCGCTGTCGATCGGGACCCCGTCGAACTTGGTGATCACGTCGCCCGGCTTGAGGCCGGCCTTGGCGGCCGGGCCGCCGGGGGTGACCGCCGGGGTGCCCTGGATCGCGGTCGGCGAGATCTGCGCGCCGTTGCCCGAGTAGTCGTCGTTCCGCAGGACGCCGATTATCGGGTAGACCGGCTTGCCGGTCTTGATCAGCTGCTCGGCGACGCGCTTCGCCTCGTTGATCGGGATGGCGAAGCCGAGGCCGATCGACCCGGACTGGGTGCTGCCGCCGAAGGGGTCGCTGCTGCCGCCGCTGGTCGACTGGATCGCCGAGTCGATGCCGATGACCTGACCCGACCCGTTGAGCAGCGGGCCGCCGGAGTTGCCGGGGTTGATGGACGCGTCCGTCTGGATCGCGTTCATGTAGGAGGTCTGGCTGCCGGTCTCGTCGCCGGAGGCCACCGGCCGGTTCTTGGCGCTGACGATGCCGGAGGTGACCGTGCCGGAGAGGCCGAAGGGCGCGCCGATGGCGACGGTCGGGTCGCCGACGGCGACGTCGTCCGAGTTGCCCAGGGTCAGCGGCTTGAGCTTGCCGGACGGCGGGTTGTCGATCTTGATGACGGCGACGTCGTACCCGGACGCCCGCCCGACGACCGACGCGCTGTAGGAGGAGCCGTCGGCGAGCTTCACCGTCAGCTTGCCGCCGCCCACCGCCGGGGCCACCACGTGGTTGTTGGTGAGGATGTGGCCCTGGGTGTCGAAGACGAAGCCGCTGCCCGTCCCGGACTCCTGCGAGCCGCTGGCCTCGATGGTCACCACGCTCGGCAGGGCGCGCTGCGCTATCCCGGCGACGCTGTCCGCCGGCCGGTTCAGGGCCTTGGAGTTGGAGTCGACGGTGGTGATGGTGGTGCTGGACGAGTCGTCGTGGCTCTCGACCACCGCCCCGATGCCGCCGCCGATCGCGCCGGCGACGATCGCCACGGCGGCGAGCAGCGCGACGAGCCCGCCGCGGCGCTTCTTCGGCGGCTGCGGCTGCGGCGGGAAGCCGAACGGGCCGGGCTGCCCGCCACCGGCGCCGCCGTCGGCGCCGTAGCCGGCCGCGCCGTAGCCGGAGCCGGCCGCGCCGTCGCCCTGGAGGTACTGAGGGACGGTCGGCGGCGCCCAGGGGTCGGACTGGCCGGCGGGGAGAGCCTCCCGGGCCTGCGCGGCGGCGAGCGCGTCGGTCGCGGGAGCGGGAGCCGCGTCGGACGGCTCGGCCGGGGCAGCCGGGGCAGCCGGGGAAGCCGGGGAAGCCGGGGAAGCCGCGGCGGGCGCCGAGGGCGCAGCCGCCGCCGGGGAAGACGCCGGATCAGCGGGGGGAACCGGCGGAACGGGCGGCGGGAGCTGGCTCAGTTCGCCTTCGCCTCCCGGGGATCCCGCCGCCGGCTGCGCGGCGCCCCCGCCCTCCTGCTCGGTGCTCACCTATGACCTCCTTGGAACAGGGCGATTGACCGGAACCTGTCGCGTGTACCCAGCTTCGCCCACAACCTGTCTGCACACCGTAAGCGGAACCCGTCAACCCGGAGGCCGGATCGGCCGATCCCCGCGCTCTTGGACGAACTCCCGGGTCCGTCCTACCATGACGAGCTGAATACGAACGCGGGAGCTTGGACCAGCCAGGCTGAGAGGGTGTCGTTCGCGGCCGTGCAAGGAGCCGCGAGGGGGCGCCGACCGCCTGAACCTGACCGGGTAATGCCGGCGTAGGGAGCTGTCTTCACCGTGCCTCCGCTCACACCTTCTTCTTCCTCCTCCGCGCAGTCGCCGTCGGGCACACCGTCCGGCAGGCCGTCGGGCACACCGTCCGACATACCGGAGGAGCACACCGGCGGCGGCACCGCCGTGGCGCTGCTGACCGGGTCCCGCGACTCCGAGGCGCCGCTGGTGCTCGACACCGCTCCGCCGCGCACGCTCGGTTTCCGCGACCAGGCGGCGTTCTGGGCGAACCTCGGTGTCAGCCTGATCGGTTTCAGCAGCGCGGCCACCGTCCTCGGCAGCGCCGGGCACGAGCTGTCGCTGGCCGCCGCCTTCACCGCGATGGGTGTCGGCACCGTCATCGGCACGCTGATGCTGGCGGTGGCGGCCGTCGTCGGCACCCGCACCGGCGCGCCGGCGATGGCGCTGCTGCGCGGCCTGTTCGGCACCCGTCTCTCCTACGCGCCCACGGTGCTCAACATCGTGCAGTGCGTCGGCTGGGGCGTGTACGAGCTCACCGTGATCGCCATGGGCGCGGAGGAGCTCTTCCACGGCGGGCCGCACTGGCTGTACGTGGTGATCGCGGGCGTGCTGACGACCGCGCTGACGATCCGGCCGCTGGGCTCGATCGGGGTGCTGCGCCGGTACGTGGCGATCGCGGTGGCGGTCGCGATGCTGTACTTCACGGTGCAGCTGATCCGCCACGGCGTGCCGGACGTCGGGCACGGCAACTGGAACGGCTTCCTTCCCGCGACCGACGCGATGATCGCCGTCTCGGTGTCGTTCGTCCCGATGGCCGCCGACTACACCCGGCACGCGCGCACCTCCTCCGGGTCCTTCTGGGGCACCTTCGGCGGCTACACCGTCGCCCAGGTGTGGTGCTACGCGCTGGGCGCGATCGCGCTGGAGCAGGTCGGCGGGGACCCGGACAAGATCTTCTCGACCTTCCTCGGGGTCGCGGCGGGCTGGGTGTTCTTCGCCGTGCTGGTGCTGCGCGAGGCCGACCAGTCGTTCGCGAACGTGTACTCGACGGCGATGTCGCTGCACAACCTGCTGCCCCAGGTGGACCGGCGCTGGCTCTCGCTGGGGATCGGCGCGGCCGTCACCGCGCTGGGGCTGCTGGTCACCAACTTCGACTCCTACTTCGCCTTCCTCTCGCTGATCGGGGCGGTGTTCGTCCCGCTGTTCGCGGTGCTGGCGGTGGACTACTTCTTCGGCGCGGGGCGGCGGCCGGAGGGCTGGGACCTCTCCGAGCGGGCGCCGACCCGGTGGCTGATGCTGCTGCCGTGGGCGCTGGGCTTCGCCGCCTACCAGCTGCTGGCTCCCGCGGAGCTGACCGGCTGGGCCGCGGGCTGGCCCGAGTTCTGGGGCCACGCGCAGAACCTGACGCACATTCACCCGCAGGACTGGACCTCCGCCTCGCTCTTCTCCTTCCTGGTCCCGGCGCTGGTCACCGGGGCGCTCGCGCCGCTGACCCGGCGGGGGACGGGCGGGCGGTGAACGTTCACGGGCGCGTCATCGGGGCGTAGCGGGGGCCGGGCCGGGCGTGCGGCGCGGCCCCCTAGGCTGGGGGCTGTGAGCCCCGACCCCGCCACCTCCGATTCGCAGACCGCCCCGCACGACGTCACCGTCGACGTCCCCGACCGCCGGCAGGTGCGGGTGGTGGCGCACCGCGGTTCCTCCGGCCTGCTGCCCGAGCACACCATCGGCGCCTACCGGCGGGCGCTGGAGGAGGGCGCGGACGGCCTGGAGTGCGACGTCCGGCTCACCGCCGACGACCGGCTGGTCTGCGTGCACGACCGGCGGATCGACCGCACCTCCGACGGCACCGGAATCGTCTCCGCGCTGACCTTCGAGCAGCTGCGCCGCCAGGACTTCGGCTCCTGGAAGGCGGACGGCGGCGGCCCGGCCGAGGTGCTCGCCTTCGACGAGCTGCTGGAGCTGGCGGTCGACTGCGGCCGCCGGGTCGAGCTGGCCGTGGAGACCAAGCACCCCACCCGGGCGAGCGGCCGGGTCGAGCTGCGCACGCTGGAGGCGCTCAGGCGGTTCGGGCTGCTGAAGCGGCCCGAGGAGTCGCCGGTGCGGATCATGAGCTTCTCCCGGCTCGCGCTGCTGCGCGTGCAGCGGATGGTGCCGGGGCTGCCGACGGTGTTCCTGACCGAGCACCCGCTGCTGTCCGGCTCCGGCGCCCGGATGCCCGGAACCGCGCGGATCGCCGGGCCGGGTATCTCCCTGGTGCGCTCCCGCCCCGGCTGGGTCGCCCGCGCGCACCGGGCCGGCTACCGCGTGCACGTGTGGACGGTGGACCGGCCGGAGGACGTCGAGCTCTGCCTCCGGCTCGGCGTGGACACCCTGATCACCAACCACCCCGCCCGGGTCCTCGCCCAGCTCGGCCGCGGCCCGCGGGCGTAGCCGAGGGACCGCCGGGGCCGGGAGTGTTCCGGAAGGGTCACGGCGTGCCCGGATCCCCGCATTTCCGTTTCCGGCTCCGCACGCCAGGGCATTGACACCTCGGCGTACGGCGAAAAAGGGGAGGTCCGGGGGTGGCGGTGGTGGTTGCGCAGAACCGGCCGGCAGCGTCGGTCATGGCCGTGCCCCACGGTCCGGCGAACGTCGGGGGCGCGCGGCGCAGGCTGCGCAGGGAACTGGCCTCGCAGGAGCTCCCGGACGCGGTGATCGACGATGCGGTGCTGATCCTGTCCGAGCTGCTGAGCAACTCCTGCCGGCATGCCCGGCCGCTGCCCGCGGAAGGCCCGGAAGGACCGGAAGGCCCGGAAGACGCCGGGAGCCCGCAGGGCGCCGGCGGCGAGGTGCGGGTCGGCTGGGAGCTCGACGCGGAGCGCGTGCTCACCCTGCGGGTGACCGACGGCGGCGGGCCGACACGCCCGCGCTGCGCCCGCCCCTCGCTCACCGCGCGCGGCGGACGCGGGCTGGGCATCGTCGGCCGGATCGCCTCCCGCTGGGGCGTGGACGACCAGGAGCCCGGCGAGGTCACCGTGTGGGCCGCCCTCCCCACCCGCGCGTCCGCCCCCGCGCACGCCCCGGCGTCGGCCGCCGCCCCGGCCGGCGGTCGCGCCGGTGTCCCCCACGCGGCGCAGGGACGGCGAGCCCTCCGCTGACGCTACGCTTCCGGGCGAGGAGGCGGGCCGCCCCGGTGGTCCCGCCCGCCGTTTTCCGACCGGGAGAGACTCGTACATGGGCAAGAAGGCCGCAGCGAAGAACAGCAGGCGCCTGCCGCAGAACGCCGGGCGCGCGCCGCTCGCCGCGAACGAGCCGGTGCCGGTGGTCGGCGCCCGCGAGCCCTGCCCCTGCGGTTCGGGCCGCCGCTACAAGGCCTGCCACGGCCGCGAGGCCTCGCACGCCCCGCAGGAGCTGGTGCTGCGGCCGTTCGAGGGCCTGCCCGGTGAGACCGACTGGGTCGCGCTGCGCGAGCTGATCCCGGCCGCGACGGCCCCGCTCACGCTGCGCGCGGAGGCGCTGGCCGGCGCCGAGGGCGAGGTGCCCGCGGTGGTGCTGGCGACCGTGCTGCCGATGGCCTGGCCCGCGCTGCGCCGCGAGGACGGGACGGTGCTGCTCGGCCTGCAGACCCAGAGCGGCTCCGGCGACCTGAGCCGCGACGCCGGGGACGCGCTGGCCCGGGCGCTCGCCGCGCCGCCCGGCAGCCCCGTGCCCGCGCAGCGCCCGCGCCCGGACTCGCCGCGGCTGCAGGACCTGCTCGACCCGTCCGCGCCGCTGGAGCTGACGCTGCATCAGGACTTCGGTTTCTGGCTGGAGGACGCGGACGCCGCCACCGGCGAGGTCGCCGCCTCGCTGGAGCGCGCCAACGCGGCCGTCATCCCGACCGAGCGGGTCCAGGCCGAGGGCGTGGTCTCCGCGTACTGGTGCCAGGCGCCGGAGAAGAACCACCTGCGCTGGGTGATGACGCACGACGAGGAGCGGCTGCTGGACGCGCTGGCGCGGCTGTCCGCGGCCGGCGAGGCCGGGCTGGGCGAGGGCACCCGGCTGGTCGGCTCGTTCCGGGCGCACGGGCTGACCGTGCCGGTGTGGGACCTGCCGTCCACGATGACCGCCGCCGACTGCGAGAAGCCGGCCGCGGCCTTCGCCGAGCGGCTGGCCGGGGCGCTCGCGGCGAGCGGGCCGCTCACCGCCGAGGAGCGGCGAGCGCGGGCCGGGCTGGTGAACCGGCAGGTCACCCTGAACTGACCGCCCGGCAGAGCCGACCGCCGCCTTGGCGCGTGACCACGCTCACATCATCGGCGGTATGCGAACCGAAACGGTCGCGACCAGGCAAAAGGCGATCGGAGCCCTGACAGGAGAATTTGCGAGCGGGCCAATTCTTGTTACTGTTTAAACAGCCCGACCGCTGGTGCATCCCCCGTCGCCAGCGGTCGGGCCTTTCCATGCCCGGGGTCCGACGGCCCGTCAAGTCCGTGCGCGAGCTCGGGCCGCCGACCGCTCGGGACGCGAGCCGCTCGGGCCGCCGGCCGCTCGGGACGCGAGCCGCTCAGTACGCCAGCCGCGTGCCGTCCGGGGCGGAGACGCTCGCCGCGACCAGGGCGTCGATCAGCCCGGAGACCGGCGGCAGCCAGGGCGCCACCCCGCCGACGCCGATCCGCGCCCCCTTCACCTTGATGCCCGGCGGCGGCAGCGGCTCACGCACCCAGCGCAGCTCGCCGGTCGGGATGCGCGAGGGCGGCAGCAGGAGGTACCCGCCGGGGCCGTGGTAGCGGAGGCTGGTCGGCACCCACTCCTGGCGCGCCAGCATGTCGCCCAGCTCCTCGTGCGTGTAGGGGGCGACCAGCAGCAGGTAGCGGCTGGGCGTGCCGATCACGGGCCCGGTGCGGATGCCGAAGGCGTCGAGATGGCCGAGCAGCAGCTCGCCCGCCTCAGCCGGCAGGCTGACCGCGCAGACCCGCTCGCCGGTCGCCACGGCCAGCGCGGCCCGGGCGGTGCTCGCCCCACCACCAGCGGACCATGCGCGGATCCGTCGTCGCGGCCAGCAGCGGGGGGTCGTAGGGGTGCGCGCCGGGGGCCAGGCAGTCCGGCCGCGGGCAGGAGCAGCGGCCGCCGCCGTCCCCGGCGTCTTCGGCCTCGCCTGCCTCGCCGCCCTCGCCCCGGTCGCGCACGGGGCGTGCGGGCCGGGAGGGCCCCGCGGCCCCCGCGGGTCGTGCCGGGGCCGGCAGTACCGCCGGAACCACCGGCCAGTTCCACTGCTCCACGCAGGTGATGGCCGCGCCGAGCAGTGCCGTCCTGGTCCTCCGTCGTCCTCCGAGGATCTCGCGCATCAGCGCTCGTCCTTTCCGTGACAGGTCAAGCCAAGGAGCGGTACGTGACTTCGCGCTTCGTCAGCCTTCCTCAACGCTGAAGGCGAGCCGCCCATCGAGCCGGGCGGCGGTGGGGCGGCGCGGTGCGCCGTCGCGCGCACCGCGGCTGCGCACGTGCCGAGAGCTTGCCGTTCGCTGTTCCCGAGAGGCACGCTGCGCCTCTCACAGGCCCCTGCCCGGGGCCACTCGCCGCACACGCCCGCCGCACACGTGCACCGGTGGAGCCGACACCAGCGCTGACTCCAGACTGACGCATCATCCCGATTGACGCGCGGCCCGGCGCCCCGGTTCCCACGGAAGGGTGAGTCGGGGGTCTGGGGTGGCGCGTCTCACACTCGTACGATCCGGACCATGGATGCGCAGCAGCGCCGCGAAGCGCCCAGGGCCGAACGGGAATCGGGCGGAGACGCGGAGGGGAGCCGGTCCCCCGCCGCGGCGGTCGTGGTGCCGGCGCGGGACGACGCGGCGCGGATCGCCCTGACCGTGCTGGCCGCGCGGGCGATCCCGGGGATCGACCTGGTGGTCGTGGTGGACGACGGCTCGACCGACTCCACCGCGCGGGTGGCGGAGGAGTCCGGCGCGGCCGTGGTGCGGCACCGCGAGCGGCTGGGCCGGGCGGCGGCGCTGGAGTCGGGCGCGGCGGCGGTGGCGGCCTGCGACGACATGGACGCCCGGGAGCGGCCGCGCCCGCTGCTGCTGCTGGCCGCCGACCTCGGACCCTCGGCGGCCAGCGCGCAGGCGTTACTGCATCCCGTGGTGAGCGGCGAGGCGGACATGGCCGTCGGGCTGCCGGGGCTGCCCGCGACGGTCGACCCCTCGCGGCGCCGGGCGGGGCCGCGGGAGTCCACCGAGCGCTGCCTGACCCGGGACGCCTTCGAGGCGGCGCGGCCGCTCGCGCCCGGCCGGCGGCTGGAGCCGCGGCTGACGGAGGCGCTGCGGCGCTCCGGGTTCCGGGTGGTCGAGGTGCCGATCGACGTCGTGCACCGGGGGCCGGTGCGGCGCGGCCGGCGGTCGCTCCGGCCGCTGCGGCCGCTCGGGGACTGGTGAGTATTTTCCGATAACCGTCGGTTTATTCCGGTTGCCGGGCAGCGGGAGTTCACCAAAGGACACCAACCCTCCGTCAAGCGACGATCCTGGACATCCCCCGATTGGTATGTGTAGGAATAGGCCAGAACTTGCCATTCGGCAGGAGATGGGGGTATGCGATGTCTTCTCTCGGCCGCGCAGAGTCGGAATTCGCCCACCTGTCCACCCCCGTGTCGCCCGCCCCCGTCACGGCGAAGACGGACGTCCTCGCCGCGGTCTCCGCGCCCGCCGATCCCGCAGCCGCCGAAGGCTGCGGGGCCCCGGGCGCGCCGGCCGACGCCGTGACCTCCGGAGGGTCACCGGGTACCGGACCGGAGGACGAGCCCCGCCCGGGGCAGGGGATCGCCGCGGCCGCCGACGGCGCCGCGATCCACGACCGGATGGCGAGTTGGCTCTCCGACCTCACCACGCTGCACGAGCTCGGCGGCAGGCTGGCCGGCGCCGCCACCCTGGAGGAGGCGCTGCACGAGCTGCTCGACGCCGGCGGCGCGCTGCTGGGCGCCCGGCGCGGCATGGTGGTGATCGCCGGACGGCCCACCGGATCCGCGCGGCCGGGCGGCGGCGAGAGGGGCGCGGCGAGCCGCAGGACCGTTTCTGCCGGGGCGTCCGCGGGTGCCTCCGGCGGCGCTTCCGCCGCATCCGCCGCGCGGCAGCACGCGGGCGGCGATCCGGTCGTCGCCGCGCTGGCCACGGCCGCCCCGGACCTCGGCGAGGAGGCGTTCGGCTCCGTGCTCCACCCGGGCACGGTCGTCGGCTACGGACTGGACCGCTCCGCGCTCGGCGCGCTGGAGACCGTCCCCCTGCCGGGCGGGCCCTTCGGCGGGCTGCTCTCCGGCGGGGCGGAGTCCCATCACCCCGACCTGCTCGGCCTCGCGACGGCGGCGCCGGCCCCCGCGACAGCGGACGGTGCGACCGCGGCGGACCCGGCCGAGGCCGCGGGCCCCGCCGCCGACTCCATGGCCCCCGTGGCCCCCCGCTACCGCGAGGTCGCCCGGCAGCTCGGCATCGCCTCCTCCTACGCGCTGCCGCTCGCCGTGGAGGGCGAGCCGCCGTTCGGCGCCGCCGTGTGGTTCCACGACGAGCCGACCGCGCCCACCCCCCGGCTGCGCCGGCTGGCCCGGCACTACTGCTCCGACGCCGGCCGGCAGCTCGCCAAGGAGCTGGACCGCCAGCGGCTGCTGCGCACCACCGCCGCGCTGCGCGACGGCCTGCTGCCCGACCGGCTCCCGGACGTGCCGCGGCTGCGGCTGGCCGCCCGCTGCCTGCCAGCCGGGCTCGACCTGGCCGACGGCAGCGACTGGTACGACGCGATCCCGCTGCCGGACGGGACGGTCGGGCTCACCGTCGGCTCGGTCAGCGGCAACGCCCCCGGCCGGCGCGACGGCGGCGGGTCGGCGGACGCGAGGTCCGGGGCGGGCGCGGCGGCCGCCATGGGCAGACTGCGCTCGGCGCTGCGCGCCTACGCGGTGCTGGAGGGCGAGGACCCGGTCTCCGTCCTCGGCGACCTGGAACTGCTGCTCAAGACCACCGAGCCGAGCCGCAGCGCGACCGCGCTGTACGCGGTGGTCGACCCGGCGAGCCGGCGGATCGCGCTGGCCGGGGCCGGGCAGTGCCCCCCGCTGCTGGTCACCAACTACGGCGCGAGCTTCGTGGAGACCTCGCTGTCCGCGCCGCTGGGCATGCTCAGCTGCTGGGAGGCGCCGAGCGTGGAGCTGCGCGCGGACCGCGGCGACCTGCTGGTCCTCTACACCGAGGGCCTGGCCCGCCGCTCCGGCGGCTCCCTGCACACCGGGCAGGCCCGGCTGCGCGCCGCCGCCGCCGACGCCCCGCACGCGCTGCGGCAGGACCCGGAGCGGTTCTGCGCCCATCTGCTGGGCCGCTGCCTGGACGGGACCGGCGGCGGCGAGCGGGGCTCCGCCGACGACCTGGTCATGCTGGTGGCGCGTTTCCAGTAGCCGCCGCTCCGGTAGTACCCGCCGGCTCGAACGGCCGCTTACCATGTGCGAGGACCGTTCGAGCAGGAGGCGAGTGCAGGTGACCGAGGACTCCCCGCAGGGCCAGGAGCAGGAGCAGGCCGAGCAGGCCGAGAAGCCGATCAAGCAGCGCAAGAACGGCCTCTACCCCGCGCTCTCGGACGAGCTCGCCGCCGCGATGAAGGCCGGCTGGGCCGACACCGAGCTGCGCGGCCTCGCCCCGCTCGAGCAGGCCCCCTACGCCGCCAAGCGCCGGGCCGCGCTGTCCGCGCGCTTCCCCGGCGAGCGGCTGGTGATCCCGGCCGGGAACCTCAAGACCCGCTCCAACGACACCGAGTACGCCTTCCGCCCCTCCACCGAGTACGCGTATCTGACGGGCGATCAGACCCAGGACGCGGTGCTGGTGCTGGAGCCGCGCACGGACGCGGCCGGCGGTCACGAGGCCACCGCCTACCTGCTGCCCCGCTCGAACCGCGAGAACGGTGAGTTCTGGCTGGACGGCCAGGGCGAGCTGTGGGTCGGCCGCCGGCACAGCCTCGCCGAGGGCGAGCAGCTGCTCGGCCTGCCGTGCCGGGACGTCCGCAAGGTCGCCGAGGAGCTGGCCGAGGCCTGCGCGGAGCGGCCGGCGCCGACCCGCGTGCTGCGCGGCCACGACGCGGCCCTGGAGTCCGCGCTCGCCGAGCACACCACCCTGCACGGCGACGAGGAACTCGCGGTCTTCCTCAGCGAGCTGCGCCTGGTCAAGGACGAGTGGGAGGTCGGCGAGCTGCAGAAGGCGGTCGACTCGACCGTCCTCGGCTTCACCGACGTGGTGCGCGAGCTGTCGCAGGCCGTCGCCACCTCGGAGCGCTGGATCGAGGGCACCTTCTTCCGGCGCGCCCGGGTCGAGGGCAACGACATCGGCTACGGCTCGATCTGCGCCGCCGGCCCGCACGCCACCACCCTGCACTGGGTGCGCAACGACGGCCCGGTCCGCCCCGGCGAGCTGCTGCTGCTGGACGCGGGCGTCGAGACGCACTCCCTCTACACGGCGGACGTCACGCGCACGCTGCCGATCGACGGCCGCTTCACCGAGCTCCAGCGGCGGATCTACGACGCGGTCTTCGACGCGCAGGAGGCCGGCATCGCGGCGGTGCGGCCGGGCGCCCGCTACCGCGACTTCCACGAGGCCGCGCAGCGCGTGCTGGCCGAGCGCCTGGTGGAGTGGGGGCTGCTGGAGGGCCCGGTCGAGAAGGTGCTGGAGCTGGGCCTGCAGCGCCGCTGGACCCTGCACGGCACCGGCCACATGCTCGGCATGGACGTGCACGACTGCGCGCAGGCGCGGGTCGAGACGTATGTGGACTGCGTGCTGGAGCCGGGCATGGTGCTGACCGTCGAGCCCGGGCTGTACTTCCAGCCCGACGACCTGAGCGTGCCGGAGGAGTACCGCGGGATCGGCGTGCGGATCGAGGACGACGTCCTGGTGACCGCGGACGGCCGGCGGAACCTCTCGGCGGCGCTGCCGCGCGGCTCGGCCGAGGTCGAGGCGTGGATGGCGGAGTTCGCCGGCTGAGGTCGGCGGGGCTCGGCAGGCGGGGCTCGGCAGGCGGGCTCCGCAGGCGGGTCGAGCGGGCGGTCAGGAGGCGCGCAGCAGGCGGGGGTCCGGGCGGCCGCCGCCGGCGCGCTCGGGCCGGCGGGCGGCCGCGGCGGTGCGGCCGGTGTCGTGCGCGCGGTAGCGGAGCGTCTTCTCGAAGCTGACCACCGTGCCCTGGCGCGGGTGCGCGTGCAGGTGGACGTGGTCCACCAGGGAGCGGATCAGGAACAGGCCGCGCCCGTGCTCCGCCTCCGGGTCGGGGAGCGCCGTCCCCGGCAGCTGCACGCCGGGCAGGTCCGCGGTCGCCGCGGTCAGCGCGTCGAGGCCGTACTCGTCGGCGTGCCCGGCGGGTTCGGCGCCCGTTCCCGCGGTGGCTGCGGCCGGATCGTGGGCCTCCGAGGCGGCGCCGGCCGGCGCCCGCCGGAGGGCGCGCGCCACGGTCAGGGGGCGTCTGCGGCGACGCGCACGCCGGCACGCGACGCCCGGCACGCTTCCGGTCGCGGAAGCGGTCGGTGAGGCGTCCCCCGCGGGGGCGGGCGACGTGACCAGCGGGGCGCGCAGCACGGGCGGTGCGACGGTTCGCACCGGGATCGGCGAGCCCGAGTCCATCACCTGGACGTGCAGCCGCCCCTCGCGGATGGCGGCGGTGACCTGGAAGGTGTCGCCGGCCTCCGCCGAGCGGACGTGCTCGACCGCGTTCGCGCAGGCCTCGGTGAGGGCGAGGGCGATGTCGTGGCTCTGGTCCGGATCGACGCCCGCGGTGCTCATGGTGTCCAACAGCACCCGCCGGGCCAGCGGGACACTCGCCGCTTCGCGCCGGAGATGCAGGCTCCACCACATGTCCACCGCGGGCTCCTCCGAGCGGCTGTTCCCCATATCAGTAGGTATTGCCGACTGTCCGGCGAATCAACCGCCACCCCGGGAACTTCTCCCCCGTTCAGGGGATGGTGGTTCAACTCTCGGCGGGGTATTGGGCCGAGCGGAGTACGTCGGGCCGGCCGGACGCCTCGGGCGCGCCCGGCGGCGGACCTCCCGGCGGGGCGGCCGGAACCCGGTGAGATGATGTCCCGGTCATGGCCGGCGTTCACTCACCCCTGCCGAACCACCTCCGCGCGCCGCGGGCCCTGCGTGCCCTGCCCTTCGCGACGGTGTGCGTCGTCGTGTCCGCGCTCGGGCACGGGCTGGGGTCGGGTCTGGGCTCGGGGGCGGGGTCGGGGCGGATGGCCGGGGTCGTCCCGGTGGACGTCCTGCTGGCCGCCTGGCTGGGCGTCTGGGCGGTGGCGACGCTGTGGATGAGCGCGGGGCGCGAACTGCGCACCGGCGCCCTGGCGAGCGCGCTCGCCGCCGGCGAGACCGTGCTGCACCTGGTCTTCCACGACTTCGCGATGAGCCCGGCCGCCATGCCCGGAATGCCCGGGATGCCCGGCATGCCGGGTCCATCCGCTGGGGGCGCGGGATCTGACGGCGCGTCGTCCGGGGCGCTCGCCCGGCTCGCCGGGGAGCTGACCTGCGGGCCGCTGCCGCACGGGCTGAGCGCCGCGCAGATCGTCGCACGGGCCGGCCTCGACCCGTCGAAGGTCGCCGGCTCCGCGGCGCGCACGGCGGCGACCGCCTCCGGCGCGCACGGCCTGGTGCTCGGGCTCAGCCCGGCGATGATCGCCGGGCACCTGCTCGCCGCGCTGGTCGCCGGCTGGTGGCTGCGCCGCGGCGAACTCGGGCTGGCCCGGCTGCTGCACTCCGCCGCGCTCCGCGTGCCGGCCGCGCTGCGCACCGCGCTGGCGAGGGCCGCCGCGCTGCTGCGCGCGCTGCTCGCGCCGCTGCGCCCGGAGGAGGACGCCGCGGCCGCCCGCCGCCGGCGCCGGCGTACCGGGGCGGAGACGCGCCCGGCCGGGCTCCCGGTGCTCCGGCATGCCGTGATCCGGCGCGGCCCGCCAGCGACGCCCTGCGCGCACAGCCTCGCCCTCGCCGCCTGACGCCCGATGTCCGGCGCCCGACGCCGGACGCCGGAGCAACGCTCCGACGACGAGGTCCGCGTGCGCGCACGCGTCCGTGTCCCCGCATCGCATCGCCTCGTCACGCATCGGAGCAGATCTCCTCATGTCCAGCACCCTGCGCATGCCTTCGCGTCCGCTCGTCCGCCGGGCCGCCGCCGTCGGCGCGCTCTCCGCCGCCGCCCTGCTCGCCGCCGCCGGCGCCGCCTCGGCGCACGTCACCGTGCAGCCCTCCACCGCCGCCAAGGGCGCGGCCGACCAGACCTTCTCCTTCCGCGTCCCCAACGAGCAGGACGGCGCCTCGACCACCAAGGTCCAGGTGTACTTCCCGGCCGACCACCCGATCCCCTCGGTCCTCGTCGCGCAGGTGCCGGGCTGGACGGCGACGGTGCAGACCACCAAGCTCAGCAAGCCCATCCAGACCGACGACGGCCAGGTCACCGACGCCGTCTCGGAGATCACCTGGTCCGGCGGCGCGATCAGGCCCGGCCAGTACCAGGACTTCACGGTGGACCTCGGGCAGCTCCCGAGCGACACCGACGCGCTGACCTTCAAGGCCCTGCAGACCTACAGCAACGGCCAGGTCGTGCGCTGGATCGAGGAGCAGCAGCCCGGCCAGCCGGAGCCGGAGAACCCCGCGCCGGTGCTGAAGCTCACCGCGCCCGCCGGCACCACCGCGTCCGCCACCGCACCCGCCCGCGAGGCCGCGGCGCCGGCCGGCGGGTCCTCCTCGGACGGGACGGCGCGGGCCCTCGGCATCACCGGCATCGTCGTCGGGGCGGCGGGCGTGGTCACCGGCGTGCTGGGACGGCGCCGCCGCGGCGGGTCCCCCGCGGCCTGACCCGCCCACTCCGACGCCCGACGCCCGACGCCCGCCCACCCCGCTCTCCTCTGAGGCTCCGTCACATGAACCGCTTCCCCGTCCGCTCCACCGCCCTCGGCGCGGCAGCCCTGGCCGCCGCGGCCTCGCTGCTGCTCTCCGCCTGCGGCTCCTCGTCCGGCGGCTCCACCGGCTCGGCCGTCGGCGACGGCTCGGCCCAGGTCTCCCAGTCGCACTCCGGGCCCTACCAGGCCAACTACCTCTCCGGCAGCTTCGCGATGCCGGACGTCACGCTCACCGACACCTCCGGCAAGCCCTACAACCTCGCCGAGCGGACCCGCGGCAAGGCCGTCCTGCTCTACTTCGGCTACACGCGCTGCCCGGACATCTGCCCGACCACGATGGGCGACATCGCCGTGGCGCTGCAGAAGCTGCCCGCCTCCGTGCGGGCCGAGACCGACGTGGTCTTCGTCAGCACCGACCCGAAGGACGACACCCCCGCCGCGCTGCGCAGCTGGCTCAACTCCTTCAACTCCTCCTTCATCGGCCTGACCGGCGACTTCACCACGATCCAGAAGGCGGCCCGCTCGGTCGGCATCTCGGTCGACCCGCCGGTGAAGAACGCCGACGGCTCGGTCACCTCCACGCACGGCGCGGAGGTGCTCGGCTACTTCCCGACCGACCACCGGGCGCACGTGCTGTTCACCAGCGACGCGGGCTCCTCGGAGTACGCGCACGACATCCCGCTGATCGCGGCGGCGACGCCGGGGACGTCCTCGTGAGGGTGAAGGTGAGAGCGCGCGCGCTGCTGCCGACGGCATGCGCGACGGCTCTCGCTCTGGGGCTGGGTGTGCTGGCCGCCTGCGGCTCGACTTCGGGCTCGGGCTCGGGAGCAGGCTCGCGCTCGGGAGCAGGCTCCGGCTCGCCCGCGAAGCTGTCGGTGAGCGGCTCGTACGTGCCGCAGCCGGCCACCGCCGACATGGCCGCCGGCTACCTCGTCGTCCGCAACAGCGGCGGGACCGCCGACCGCCTGGTCTCGGCGAGCAGCCCGGACGCGAAGAACGTCAGCCTCGACCAGACCACGGCGAACAGCATGACCGAGGTCAGCAGCATGACCGTGCCGGCCGGCGGGGAACTGGTGCTCGCCCGCGGCGGGAAGCACCTGATGCTGATGGACCTCGGCAAACGGCCCGCGGTCGGCTCCACCGTCGAACTGCGGCTGACCTTCGCCCACTCCGGCACCCTCGTGGTGCGCGCCCCCGTCGAGCCGCTCACCTGGCAGCCCGGGGACCCGCGGTGAGCCGCCGGCGGCACGCCATAGGCACCGGCGGCACGCTGCTGGGCCTGCTCACGCTGCTGCTCGGCCTCGCCCTCGGCGGCGCGACCGCGGCCTCCGCGCACGCCGCGCTGCTCTCCACCACCCCGGGCCAGGGGTCGGTGGTGGCCACCGCGCCGAAGGAGGTGGTGCTGCACTTCAGCGAGCAGGTCACGCTGCCCGCGGACGCGTTGCGGGTGTTCGACCCGGCGGGCGCGCGGGTAGACACCGGGAGCGCGACGCACGCCGCCGGCAACCCCTCCACCTCCGAGATCGCGCTGCGCTCCGGGCTGGGCCGGGGCACCTACACGGTCAGCTGGCGGGCGATCTCCGCCGACACCCATCCGGTCTCCGGCGCCTGGACCTTCTCGATCGGCGCGCCCTCCGCGACCACCCCGGTCGCCGGGGAGTCGGCGCCGCACGGCGACGCGGTGGTCGGCGGCCTCTACGGCGCCGCGCGCTTCGTCCAGTACCTGGCGTTCGCGCTGCTGGCCGGCGCGGGGGCGCTGGTGCTGGGCTGCTGGCCGCGCGGCGCAGGGCGGCGCGGCATCCAGCGGCTGCTGCTGACCGGCTGGATCGCACTGCTGGTCGCCACGCTCGCGCAACTGCTGCTGCGCGGGCCGTACGAGCAGGCGAGCGGCCTTGCGAAGGCCTTCGACCTGGACCTCGTCCGGGCCTCGCTCGGCGAGCGGCTGGGGACGCTGCTGGTGGTGCGGATCCTGCTGCTGGCCGCCTGCGGCGCCGTCCTCGCCTTCCTGCAGCCGGTGCTGGCACCGGAGGAGCCCGACGAGCCGCACCAGGAGGCCGAGGAGGGCGGCGGCGCGGCCGGTGCCCGGGGCCGGGCGTGGCTGGGCGCGGTGGGCGCGCTGCTGGCGGTGGGGCTGGCCGCCACCTGGGCGCTCGCCGACCACGCCTCGGTCGGCATGCAGGTCGGGCTGGCCGTGCCGGTGGACATGGTGCACCTGCTGGCGATGGCCGGCTGGCTCGGCGGGCTGGCCGCGGTGATCGTCGGCCTGCGGCGGGCGGAGGAGCACGGCGGGATCGGTCCGGCGGCCGTCGGCCGCTTCTCGGCGGTGGCCGCCTGGAGCGTGACCGCGCTGGTCGCCAGCGGGATCTACCAGGCGTGGCGCGGCCTCGGCTCCTGGGGCGCGTTCACCTCCACGAGCTACGGGCGGCTGCTGCTGGTGAAGCTGGCCGGCGTGCTGGTCATCCTCGGCACCGCCTGGCTCTCCCGGCGCTGGACCGCGCTGCTGCGCGAGCGGGCCGCCGCACCCGGAGCGGCGCCAGCGGCCGCCGCTCCTGGGCCCGAGCCCGCTCCTCCGGCGGACGCGGACCCCGCGCGCGAGGCGCAGCTGGCGCGGCAGCGGGCCGCGCGGGCGGACGCGGCGGCGCGGCGGGCCCGCGAGGCGGTGCCGGCGCGCGGCATGCTGCTGCGGTCGACGCTGCTGGAGGCGGTGTTCGCGGTGGCCGTGCTGGTGGTGACGACGCTGCTCACGAACACCGCGCCCGGACGCGCGGAGGCCGCGCAGTCCGCCGCCACGGCGCAGACGCAGACCCGGCCGGTCGACGTCTCCGTGCCCTACGACACCGGCGGCACCGAACACGGCGCGCGCGGCACGGTGCGGGTGCAGATAGACCCGGCGCGGGCCGGCACCCCCAACGACGTCCACGTCTACGTGGACGACGCCGCGGGCGAACCGGTCGACGTCCCCGAACTCGACCTGGCGCTGACGCTCCCCGCGCAGCACCTCGGGCCGCTCGCGGTGAAGGTGACCAAGGTCGACGTGGGCCACTGGGCCGGCACCGGACTGCAGATCCCGCTCGCGGGCAGCTGGCAGCTCTCGGTCACCGTGCGCTCCTCCGACATCGACGAGGTCACGCGCGCGGTACAGGTACGGATCGGCTGAGGCGGACATCGGACATGGCTGGGATGGCTGGGAAGACACGGAAGAACCGCGACATGACGGCGGGTCAGGCCGGCGGCGAGGCGGCGGAGGCGGATGCGGCGGAGGCCGCCGGAGCGCTCAGCCGGCGCGCCCTGTTCCGGGCCGGGGGCGGCGCGGCGGCCGCGGGTCTGCTGGTGGGCGCGGGCGGGACGGCGCTCGGCGAGGCCCTGGCCGCCTCCCCCGCGCCCACCCCGCTGTCCGCGCTCGGCGCCACCGCGATCCCCTTCCACGGGGCCCGCCAGGCGGGGATCACGCAGCCGCAGCAGGCGCACGTCCACGCCGCCGCCTTCGACCTGGACACCCGCGCGCACCCGGTCGGCTCGGCCGCCCGTACCGCCGCCGCGGGCCTGCTGCGCCGCTGGTCGGAAACGGCCGCGCGGCTGACCGCGGGCGAGCCGGCGACCGAGGACGACGACGGATCCGCCCTCGGCTCCGGCCCGTCCTCACTGACCGTCACCTTCGGCTTCGGGGCGAGCCTGTTCACCCGGACCGGCCTGGGCGCGCGGCTGCCGCAGGCGCTGGCGCCGCTGCCGGCCTTCCCCGGCGACGCCCTCGACCCGGCACGCAGCGACGGCGACCTGTGGGTGCAGATCTGCGCGGACGACCCGATGGTGGCCGTGCACGCGCTGCGCACGCTCCAGCGGCAGGCCGCGGGGACGGCGTCGGTGCGCTGGCAGATGAGCGGCTTCTCCACCGCCCCCGGCGCCGCCCCTGCGGGCGCGACCCCGCGCAACCTGATGGGGATGAAGGACGGCACCGGCAACCCCCGCCCGGATCAGCCCGGCTTCGACCGCGCGGTGTTCGTCCCGGCCCGGCCCTCCGGCGGGCAGCCGGAGTGGATGGCGAACGGCAGCTACGCCGTCTTCCGCCGCATCCGGATCCTGCTCGACGACTGGGACCCGTTGCCGGTGGACCGCCAGGAGCGGGTGATCGGGCGGCGCAAGGCGAGCGGCGCTCCGCTGTCCGGGGGCGGCGAGTTCACCGCGCTCGACCTGGACGCCACCGGCGCCGACGGCGGCTACCTGATCCCCTCCGACGCGCACGTCCGGGTCGCGGCGCCGGAGTCCAACCAGGGCGCGCGCATGCTGCGGCGCGGCTTCTCCTACCACGACGGGCTGCGTCCGGACGGCGCGCCGGACGCGGGGCTGCTGTTCATCGCCTTCCAGGCGGATCCGGCGACCGGGTTCGTGCCGGTGCAGCGCAAGCTCGCGCGCGGGGACGCGCTCTCGCGCTTCCTCGTGCACGAGTCCAGCGGGCTGTACGCGGTGCCGGGCGGCGCCGCGCCCGGCGGGTACGTGGGGCAGGCGCTGCTGGAGTCGTGAGCGGCGGGGCGGGAGCGGCTAACGTGACGGACGGGGCCTCCCGCTCTCCCGCATCGCCCTTCATCCCACTTCTCGTCGCTCGCGTTCGCGCCGTCCGGAGGCAGCATGTCGGCCACCCGCTACACCTATCTCGGCCCGGAGGGCACCTTCACCGAGGCAGCGCTGCGCACGCTGCCCGAGGCGGCCACGCGCGAGCTGGTGCCGATGGTGTCGGTGCCGGCCGCGCTGGACGCGGTCCGCGCCGGTGAGGCGGGGGCGGCACTGGTGCCGATCGAGAACTCGGTCGAGGGCGGGGTCACCGCCACGCTGGACGAGCTGGCGGCCGGCCCGCCGCTGATGATCTACCGCGAGGTGCTGCTGCCGATCTCCTTCGCGCTGCTGGTCCGGCCGGGGACGGCGCTGTCGGACGTGCGGACGGTGACCGGCCATCCGGTCGCCCAGCCGCAGGTGCGGCACTGGCTGGAGAAGCACCTGCCGGACGCCCGGTGGACCTCCTCCGCCTCGAACGCGGACGGCGCGCGGCAGGTGCGGGAGGGCCGGTTCGACGGGGCCTTCGCCGGCGAGTTCGCGGCCCCGCTGTACGGGCTGGAGCCGCTGGCCGCCGACATCCACGACGCGCAGAACGCCACCACCCGGTTCGTGCTGGTCGGGCGCCCGGGCCGGCCCGCCGCGCCGACCGGGGCGGACCGGACCTCCGCGGTGTTCTGGCTCGGCGACGACCATCCGGGCGCGCTGCTGGAGCTGCTCCAGGAGTTCGCGGTGCGCGGGGTCAACCTGATGCGCATCGAGTCCCGGCCGACCGGCGAGGGTCTGGGCCGGTACTGCTTCTCGGTGGACGCGGAGGGGCATCTGACGGACCGCCGGGTCGCGGAGGCGCTGATGGGCCTGCGCCGGATCTGCCCGAAGGTCCGCTACCTCGGCTCCTATCCGCGCGCGGACCAGGTCCGGCCGCGGCTGCGCCCGGGCACCGCCGACGCGGACTTCGACGGGGCCTCGGACTGGCTGAACCGCTGCCTGGACGGCCGCGGGGAGTGACGGGTGCGGGGAGTGACGGCCGTGGCGGGTGAGGGGGGCGGCGGCTCGGCCCGGAAGGAAACGGCTTGATCGGAAACGCCCTTTTCCGACCGGGACAATTGGTTGTCGATCACCTGCTTTCGCGTCAATCTGTCGACAACGCACCAAGCCGACCTCGTCGCCGAGGCACTCCCGAGCCGCTCCGAGGCCTCCTTCGAGCCGCCCACGAGCCGCCCGCGGGCCGCCGGCGGAGGCTCCGGCCGGCCGTCGCCCGCTTCGTCCACAGCCTTGGGAGAGGATCGCCGCGCGGGCTGACCGGGCGGGTTTTCCCCAGGCGATGATCGTCGACCAGAGTTATCCACAGGGCAGGGATGAGTCGACAAAGCGGCACGACGGCCACCGCTTCCTGGATTCGGACATATCAGGACTCGGCCGTCCCGTTTACCGAAAGTCACCCGTGAGTGCCGGAATTGTCATGCGGACGTGCAAGGACATCGGGTTTGAACCGCTCGGTGACGTTCGAGTCCGGACCCCCGCTTCATCCACAGGGCCGGTCCGATACCTGTGGACAACTGATGCCGGGCGTCGCTCCGAGCAAGATATCCACAGGCGTCGGGCGGTTATCCCCAGCTTTTCCCGCAGCCGTGCCGCGGGGGTGCGGGAGGGGTGCCGCCCGTGTGCCGCCCGTGTGCCGCACGGCCGCCGGGCGCTCCGCCGGCCGGCCGAGGTGGGCCGAGGAGCACCCTGCCCGAGATCGCACCGACCCGTCGCGGAATGATCAATTCCTGCCCTCATTCGGAGGTTCTGCGGCAATCCATGATCACATCATGGGCGATCTTCAGCTGATTTCCGGCCGAACCCGCCCGCATGCCCCTCCCGCGTACTCCTGCCCGCGCTCCCCGCACACTCCCCGGCCGCGCGCCGTCCCGGTACCGGCTCCGTGCGAAAAGAACCGGCGGTCGCCCGGTACCCTCTTCGGTGTGATTGACCTTCGCCTGCTCCGTGAGGACCCCGACCGAGTGCGCGCCTCGCAGCGCGCCCGTGGGGAGGACGTCGCGATCGTCGACGCCCTCCTTGCCGCCGACGAGCGCCGCCGGTCCTCCGGTTCCCGGTACGACGAGCTGCGCAACGAGCAGAAGCAGCTCGGCAAGAAGATCGGGCCGGCCAAGGGCGAGGAGAAGGCCGCCCTGCTGGAGCGCGCGGGCGCGCTGGCCGCCGAGGTCAAGGCCGCCGACGCAGAGCAGCGCGAGGCCGCCGAGGAGCAGCAGTCGCTGCTGCGGCAGCTGGCCAACCTGCTCGACCCCCAGGCCCCGATCGGCGGCGAGGAGGACTTCGTCACGCTGGAGGAGGTCGGCACCCCGCGCGACTTCGCCGCCGAGGGCTTCGAGCCCCGCGACCACGTCGACCTCGGCCGGATCCTGGGTGCGATCGACGTCGAGCGGGCGGCCAAGGTCTCCGGCTCGCGCTTCTACTACCTCACCGGCGTCGGCGCACTGCTCGAACTCGCGCTGGTCAACATGGCGATCGCGCAGGCGGTGGAGGCCGGGTTCACCCCGATGATCACCCCGGCGCTGGTCAAGCCGCCGGCGATGGAGGGCACCGGCTTCCTCGGCCAGGCCGCGGAGAACGTCTTCCACCTGGAGGAGGACGACTTCTACCTGGTCGGCACCTCCGAGGTGGCGATCGCCGGCTACCACATGGACGAGATCCTCGACGAGGACCGGCTGCCGCTGCGCTACGCCGGCTTCTCCCCCTGCTTCCGCCGCGAGGCCGGGACCTACGGCAAGGACACCCGCGGCATCATCCGCGTCCACCAGTTCGACAAGGTGGAGATGTTCTCCTACGTCCGCCCGGAGGACGCCGAGGCGGAGCACCGCCGGCTGCTGGGCTGGGAGAAGCAGTTCCTGGACCGGCTGGAGATCCCCTACCGCGTCATCGACGTCGCCTCGGGCGACCTCGGCGCCTCGGCGGCGCGCAAGTTCGACATCGAGGGCTGGATCCCCACCCAGGGCAAGTACCGCGAGCTGACCTCGACCTCCAACTGCACCGAGTTCCAGGCCCGCAGGCTGGACATCCGGATGCGCGGCGAGTCCGGCAACCGCCCGCTGGCCACGCTCAACGGCACGCTCTGCGCGGTGCCGCGGACCATCGTCGCGGTGCTGGAGAACCACCAGCGCGAGGACGGCTCGGTCGTGCTGCCGGAGGCGCTGCGGCCGTTCCTCGGCGGCCGGGAGGTCCTGGAGCCGGTCGGCAAGTGAGCCCCCGCACCGGCACGGACGCGACCACCGCGGGCGCCGTCGTCCCCGCACCGGCGGCCGGACCCGCGGCCGGACCCGCGGCCGAACGCGCCCCGGCCGGTCCTGTGCCGGCCGAGCCGCCGTTCGACCTGATCGCGACCGACCTGGACGGAACCCTGCTGCGCTCGGACGGCACCGTGTCCGAGCGCAGCAGGGCCGCCCTCGCAGCCGCGGCGGCCGCCGGCGCGGCGCACATCGTGGTCACCGGCCGCGCGGTGCCGTGGACGAAGCCGATCCTGGACGCCATCGGCTACACCGGCCTGGCGGTCTGCGGCCAGGGCGCGCAGCTCTACGACGCGGGCGCGCACCGGCTGCTGACCTCCGTCACCCTGGATCGCGCGGTCGCCGCCGCCGCGGTCGCCCGGATCGAGGACCGCACCGGCCCGCTGGCGATCGCCGCCGGGCGGGACGGCCTCGACGGCGAGGTGGTCTTCGGCCCCGGCTACCGGGTGGGCAACGGCCTCGCCGCGCTCGCCACCGTGGACCGCGCCGAACTGTTCGCGCAGCCGCTGAACAAGCTCTACATCCAGCACGCCGAGCTGGACTCCGACGCCCTCGCCGCCGCGGCGCGGGAGGCCGCCGGGCCGCTGGTCGGCGTGGTCATGGCCGGGCCCGGCATGGTCGAGCTGCTGCCTCCCGGGCTGTCCAAGGCGACCGGGCTGCGGCTCGCCGCGCGCCGGCTCGGCGTCCGCGCCGAACGCGCCCTCGCCTTCGGCGACATGCCGAACGACATCCCGATGTTCGGCTGGGCCGGGCGCGGCGTGGCGATGGCCAACGCGCACGCCGAACTCCGCGCCGTCGCCGACGAGTCGACGCTCTCGAACGACGAGGACGGGGTGGCGGCGGTGCTCGAACGGCTCTTCCCGGCGGCGTGACGCCCATGCCTGAACTGCTGGGTCCGGGCGACGAGGTGCTGCTCGACGACATGGGGGCGGAGGTCGTCCTGCGGCGTCCGGTCGGCCGCGTCGTCTCGCTGGTGCCCTCGCTCACCGAGGCGGTCGCCACCAGCTGCCCCGAGGTGCTGGCCGGCGCCACCGACTGGTGCACCCACCCGCCGGACCTGGACGCGGTCCGGGTCCGCGGCACCAAGAACCCGGACCTCGACGCCGTGCGCGCGCTGCGGCCCGACCTCGTCCTGGCGAACAAGGAGGAGAACCGGGAGTTCGACGTCCGGCGGCTGCGGGAGAGCGGCGTCCCGGTCTGGGTGACCGTCATCGAGACCGTGCCGCAGGGCCTCGGCTCCCTGGAGCGGCTCTTCACCGCCGCGCTGGGCCGCCCGGTTCCGCAATGGCTGCGCACCGCCCGGGAGCTGTGGGACGCTCCGGTGCCTCCGGAGGCCGCGGCGGTGGCCGTGCCGGTGTGGCGGGACCCGTGGATGGCGGTCGGGCGGTCCACCTTCACCGGGGACCTGCTGCGCCGCGCCGGGCTGCGCAACATCCTCGCCGACCACCCCGAGCGCTACCCGCACATCGACGCCGCCGTCCTCGACCGCAGCGGCGCCGACCTGGTGCTGCTCCCCGACGAGCCGTACCGCTTCGGCCCGGAGAACGGCCCGGAGTCCTTCCCGGGTACGCCCGTCGAGCTGGTCAGCGGCCGGCTGCTGACCTGGTACGGGCCCTCGCTGGTCGAGGCGCACCACGTGCTGCACGATCTGGCCGGCCGGCACCGGCGCCCGCACTGACCAGGCCGGCGGTCACCCCTCGCGTCACTCCTCGCCGGCGAGGGTGAGCCCGGCGAGCTTGACCGAGGCGAACACCGTCGCCCCCACCACGACCACGATCAGCAGCGGGATCGCCACCGGGAGGTGCACGTCGGAGGTGAGCGCCCCGGCGTCGGCGACCTTCCGCGTCACCGCCAGGCCCCACTGCTGGACGCTGAGCGTCCGCGCGCCGGGCACGAAGTTGCCCACCACGCTCTCCCACAGCAGCGAGTAGAGCAGGCCGACCACCACCGCGTGCCGGGTGAGCACGCCGAAGAGCAGGAACAGCGCACTGTAGGCGATCCCGGCGACCAGCGCGCCCACCCCGTAGGCGAGCGCGATGTGCTCGATGTTCCCGTAGAGGATCTCGCCGGCCAGGAAGGTCGGCACGGCGGCGAAGACCACCGAGGCCCCGATCGCCACCAGCAGCTTCGTCAGCACGATGCGGTAGCGCGGCAGCGGCTTGGCCAGCAGGTAGATGATCGAGCCGTCGTCGATCTCGGTGGCGATCACCCCGGTGCCGGCGATCAGGCCGAGCAGCGGGACCATGGTGCCGAGCGCGAGCTTGCCCAGCACGTTCACCGCGGTGTCGTGGTCCGGGCCGACGGAGGCGCGGATCAGTACGGACAGCAACAGCAGCAGCACCGGCACGGCGAGCAGCAGCAGCCCGCGGCGGCGGCCGAGCAGCCCCCGCACGGTCAGCGCGGCGACGGTGTAGTTCACGGGATCACCCTTCGCAGGTGGCGGCCGGTCATCGTGGGACCGGGCAGCGGCAGGCTGGTCGTCACGAGGACACCAGGTAGGAGAAGACGCTCTCCAGGGACTCGTCCGCGGGGGCGACCGTGCGCAGCCGCACGCCCGCGTCCCGGGCCACCCGCGGGAGCAGCGCGGTGAACCGGTAGAAGTCCACCGCCTGGACGCGCAGCGCGCCCTCCGCGTGGTCGACCTCGATCCCGGCCGTCGACGGGTCGGCGATCAGCGCGGCGGCGAGCCGCCGGTCGTCGCTGGAGCGGACGAGGTAGCGGTGCGGGCGGTCGGTCATCAGCCGGCGGATCTTGCGGAAGTCGCCGGAGGCGGCGTGCCGGCCGGCCACGATCACCTCGATGTGCCGGGCGAGCTGCTCGACCTCCTCCAGGATGTGCGAGGAGAACAGCACCGTGCGGCCGTCGGCGGCGAAGCCGCGCAGCAGCTCCATCAGGTGCATCCGCTGGCGCGGGTCCATGCCGTTGAACGGCTCGTCCAGCAGCAGCACCGACGGGTCGTGCACCAGCGCGGAGGCCATCTTCACGCGCTGCTTCATGCCCTTGGAGTAGGTGCCGACCTTGCGGTCCTGGGCGTACTCCATCTCCACCACGGCCAGCGCGCGGCGGGCCGCGGCGCCCGGGTCGGGCAGCCCGTGCAGCTCCGCGTTGGCGAGCACGAACTGCATGCCGGTGAGGAAGTCGTACATCGCCTCGCGCTCGGGGACCAGGCCGATCTTCCGGTAGCTCTGCTGGTTGCGCCAGACCGGCTCGCCGTCCAGGGTGACCGCGCCGGAGGACGGCGCCAGGAAGCCGCTCATCATGTGGATGAGGGTGGACTTGCCCGCGCCGTTGGGGCCGAGCAGGCCCGTGACGCCGGGGCCGATGGTCATCGAGACGTCGTTGACCGCGACGACGTTGCCGAACCAGCGCGAGGCCTTGTCGATGGTGATGGTTGCCATGGCGGATACCTGACGGCCTCTCGGCTCAGAGCGAGCGGTAGCGGTGGACGAGGAGGGCGTAGCAGCCTGCGCTGATCGCGACCAGCTCGGCGAGCATCACGATGCCGCCGGCCGTGCTCGGCGCCCCGGTGGGGCCGGTCGCCCCGCCCAGGTGGAACAGCCAGGTGGTGATCGAGTCGACCAGCTGCGCGGGCGAGAGCACCGACGCCCAGCGGGCGGAGACGTCCGCACCGCCGCGGGCCAGCACCGCCCAGACGATCCCGGAGATCGCCTCCGAGATCAGCAGCACCGCGATGATCGCGGCCACGCCGAAGCCGCGGCGCGGGGTCGAGGCGGCGATCAGCGAGCCGATCGCGGCGTAGAGCACCGCGTAGCAGGCGGCGGCGACCAGGCCGAAGAGGAAGTGCTCGGTCTGGTGGCCGAAGGACATCGAGGACAGCACCGCGCCGAGCCAGAGCACCAGCATCGGCAGCCCGGTGAGCAGGAAGGCCGCGCTCGCCATCCCCGCGAACTTCGCGCGGACGTAGTCGCCGGCGCCGAGCGGGCGGGAGAAGTACAGCGGGATCGTCATGAACCGCAGGTCGCGGGAGAAGGCCGCGGGCGCCTGCGAGGCGACGAAGACCGCGATCACGAACTCCATCACGGACAGGTAGTGCGCGTAGTCGATCGGCAGCTTCGTCATCTTGGTGTAGACGGCGACGGCCACCACGATCAGCGCCGGCACGCACATCACGCCGGCCAGGAACATCGGCAGGATCTTCGACTTGACCGAGCGGCCGAGGCCGAAACTCCCGCGCAGCGTCTGGAGGTAGAGCGAGCGCACGGCGTAGGAGCGGCCGAGCCGCGGGCCGTCGTAGTGGCGGTAGCCGATGTCGTGGATGACGTCGGCGCGGGGGCCCGGGCCGAGACCGGGGCCGCCAGGGAACGGGCCGGGGGCCTGGTAGGGGCCGGGGCCCTGGGTGGGGACGGTGGTGTCAGGCATGCGCGGTGCCCTCCTGCGGCACGACGGGGGCGGGCGCCGCGTCGGCGCGCGCGGTGAAGACCTCGGCGATGCGGTGCCGTCGCTGCTCCATGCGCACCAGGCCGAGCCCGAGGTCGACGACGGCGTCGCGGATCACGTCGTACACCGCCTCGACGTCGGCCGATGCGGCGTCGGGGGTGGCGGCGTCGGGGGTGGCGGCGCCGGGGGCCGCGGGGACCTGTGCGGGGACCTCGACCAGCAGGGCCCGCGAGCCCGGCACCGGGTCGTCCGCGAGCTTGAGGCCGGCCCGGGACAGCCGCTCGCGCAGCGCCGCGTCCGAGACGTCCCCGGAGGCGTCCGTCACCTCGACCGCGACCAGCGGCGTGGTCTGCGTGAAGTCGGCGGTGGAGGAGGAGCGCAGCAGCTTGCCGCCGTCGATGACGACGACGTGGTCGCAGGTGCGCTCCAGTTCGCCCAGGAGATGCGAGGTCACCAGCACCGAGATGCCGAAGTCCCGGTGCACCCGGCGGATCAGGTCGAGCATGTCGTCCCGGCCGACCGGGTCCAGGCCGTTGGTCGGCTCGTCCAGCAGCACCAGCTGCGGGTCGTGGACCAGGGCCTGGGCGAGCTTGACGCGCTGCTTCATGCCGGTGGAGTAGCCGCCCATCGGGCGGTAGCGCTCCTCGTAGAGGCCGACGTGGCGCAGGGTGTCGGCGGTGCGCTCGCGCGCGGCGGGGGCGGGCAGCCCGGACATCCGGGCCATGTGCACCACGAACTCGGTGGCCGAGACGTCCGGCGGCAGGCAGTCGTGCTCGGGCATGTAGCCCACCTGCGCGCGGATGGCCTCGCCCTCCGTGGCGACGTCCAGCCCCAGCACCCGGGCGCTGCCCGCGCTGGCCGGGGAGAGCCCGAGCAGGATCTTGATCAGCGTGGACTTGCCCGCGCCGTTGGCGCCGACCAGACCGACCACGCCGGGCCGGACCTGGACGGTGAGCCGGTCGAGGGCGGTGACCCGCGGGTACCTCTTGGTGAGGCCGTCGGTTGCGATGACGTCGGTGACTGGAGACACGCTGAGAACCTATGCCCGCGGGGCCGCCGCCCGCATCGCTCTCGGGGTTTACCGATCCCCCACCTTTGGGCTGACGGCGAGGGGGCGCCCCCTAAGGGACACCCCCGGGAGAGTTCAGGGTGGCGGTCTCAGGCCAGCATCTCCTCCTGAAGCACCATCACCTGCCGGAAGTCCACGGCCGGCACCGCCTTCCCGTCGGGCGCGGTCATCACCACCATCCCCACCATGTCGCCCGCCTCGACGAACCCGACCCGCACGGCGCCCTTCCCGGAGCCGGCCGGCTGGGACATCGACATGTCGTCCTCGCCGTTCGGCGCCGGGTCTCGGTCGTCGAGCACCTGGTCCCTCGCCGCCGAGGCCGCGACGGCGAGCCGCCGGCTGTCGTCGGTGAACTGCGCGTAGGTGTCCGAGGCGGTGTCGGACGACCGGAAGTGCAGCAGGTAGACGCGGGTGGTGGTGCCGTCCGGCATGGTCCAGCCCCGGGCGGCGATGGTGCGGACGGCGTCGGTGGACAGGTCGACGCGGGCCTGGTTCGGGTCCTGGAACAGCGCGGCGAACGCCGCCGCGCCGACCAGTCCGTCGCCCGACGCGAGGGCGTGGTCGGCGGTGGCCCCGGTCGGCAGCGGAAGCAGCAGGCCCCGCGGGTCCGCCGCGTGCGCGAGGCCGCCCGAGGCATTGCCGTTGGGCGCGGAGGCACCCGACGGCAGGGCGGGCAGCACCAGCGCGGGGAAGGACCAGCGGCCGTCCGCCGGCGTCCCCAGCCCCGGGAGGTCGGTGCGCGCGGGCGCGGTGAGGGCGAAGGTCAGCCCGGTGCCGATCCCGCCGGCGAGCAGCACCGCGACGCCCCAGCGCGCGGCGCTCCACAGTCGTTTGCCGCGCCCTCGTCCACCGGACGGGCTGCCGGCTGCGGGCCCGGGACCGGACGGTGGTGCGAACGCGTCCACCGGCTCCGGCTCGGGCTCCGGGGCCCCCGACGACGCGGGGATGAGTGTCTCAGTCACAGCGGCACGCTCATATCTGCTGGTCCGGGATCGCGATGCGGTCCAACTGCTGCTTGAGGAGGTCCATCGCCTCGGAGGTGTCCAGCGGCGCCGGCCCGTCCACGTGCATGTCGACGAGCAGGTCGCCGACGGACACCTCGCACTCCATCGAGTCGAGCTTGTCGCCGGGCGTGGTCGGCGGCAGCATGCAGTGCTCCGACGGGTGACCGGGGATGGCCGGCCCGGTCCGGTAGAGGTTGGTCCCGGCCGCGAAGCCCGCGTCGAACTCCTTGTCGAACTTCACCGATTTCTGGTTCGCCTGGAGGAGCATGATCTCGGCCGCCTGCCCGCCGAGGTCGTAGGTGCGCAGGGCGGCGCCCCGGATCCGCTCGGCCGTGAGCAGCTTCTTCACTGCCGCCCGCTGCTTGGAGGTCAGCCCGTCGATCCCGGAGGTCTCGGCCGTCAGGACCTGGCTGGGCGTCAGGTCCGTGTTCGAGCCCCATGGCGCGTCGTCCGGGCCCAGGCTGTCGCCGCCGGGCACGGGAGCCAGCAGGTCCTTGAGGTCGCCGAAGTGGCTGCCGTCGGACTTCGCGCCGTAGCTCGGGGCCGTGGGCGAGGCCGAGGCGGAGGCCGCGGAGGCCGTGCCGCCGTCCTTCCCGTCGTGCACCACGTGCAGCTCCACGAGTCCGCCGGCGGCGCCGATCGCCATCGCAACGAGCACCGAGCCGGCGCGGACCGCGATCCGCCGGCGCGCGCCGCGGAGGCGGGGCGCGGCGGGGGCCGTGGCCTCGGTGGAGGCCTCACCGGTGAGGGGTTCCGCCGCCTCGCTGCCGGGGTCCGCCGGCGGCGCGGGGGCGGTCAGGTCCTGGCCTTCGGTCGATGTCGTCACAGTCGCTCCACCTGTGCCTCGAGGAGTTGCGCGATCGACGGCTCGCTCGGGATCCGCGCGGTGTCGACGTAGATCGCGACCACCAGATCGCCGTGCTGGGCGAAGGCCGCGCTCTCGTACGTGGACGAGTCGCCGTTGCTCCGGAGCTTGTGACCGATGATCACCGCGCCGGGCTGTCCGTGCTCCGCCCCGTAGACGGCAACCGAGTCGTTGTCCGTACCCGCGGAAATGATCCAGTCGGACGCAAGGGTCCGGGTCTCCAGCTCGTGGTCGTGCTGGTACTGGACCACCTGGACCTCGTAGTAGTCGCCGTTCTTCGCGATCCAGTCGCTCTCGGCCGCCCGGCGGAACCCGTTGGTCAGGTCGTTGGTGAAGGCGGAGGCGGGATTGTCGAACATCTCGGCGTAGTCGGGGAGGGACAGCCAGTGCGGGCCGAGGGGATCGCCGAACGCGCTCTTCGCGCCCTTGGGCGCCGACATCATCAGCTTGGTGAGGTCGCCGTCGGTCTTCACCATGTCGTCCTCGGCGGCGGTGAGCGCCTTGCCGGTGCGGGCGGCCGGGTAGTGCGGCTCGGCGGCGGCCAGGCGCGGCGGCGGGGTCTGCGCGCGCGAAGCCTGGATGCCGTAACCGGTCCCGACCCCGCCCACCACCCCGATCGCCACGGCGACGGCCAGCAACCGCCCGGTCCGCACCCGTCGCGTGCGACGCGGAGTGTCGGCCTCGGGCGCCGGAACGTCATCGCCGCCCTCGGCGTCCGCCGCGCCGGCCTCCGCCGACTCCACGGCGTCGGTGGTGGCTGCCGACTCGGCGGCTGGCACGGGCTCCGCCGGCTCCGCGGCAGGAGCGGGTTCCACGGCGGACGCGGGCTCCCCGGCGAACGTGGGCTCCGCCGCAGGCGGGACTTCCACCGGCAGGGCCTCCGCGGGCTCCGCGGCAGGCGCGGGCTCCGCGGCCTCGGTCGGCTGCTGCGGTGCCGTCGCCGCCCGCTCGTTCTCCGGCTTCGCCGGCTTCTCTGGCTTATCGGTGGTCATCTGCCCGTCCTCAGGCGCTTTTCCTCGCGGAGCATCAGGGGCGCGAGCAGGGAATGCGAGAGCTTTCCCTGCCCGGCGACATCCACCTCGTACTCGACGTCGCCGACGTGCGACACGCCCTCCAGCGAGCCGGTGCCGTAGTCGTCACCGGGGTCGAAGGCGACCGCCTTGGCATTGCTGACGCCGCTCGGCGTGAAGCTCTTGCCCTTGCCGAAGCTGAGCCCGCTGACCCAGTAGCCGGCGTCCGCCGACGAGCCGAAGCGGATCAGCCGCACGGTGACCTCGAGCGAGCCGTCGTCCAGCCGGTAGCTGCGGTAGGCGCCGGAGTGGAAGCCGTACTGCCGGAGGATCGTCTTGCTCTCGGACGCGTTGGAGAGCTCGCCGGCCACGTCGGTGAGGCTCATGGTCGTGCCGTTGATGTCGCCCTCCGCCTGCGCGTCGGACGGCACCGGCAGCAGGAAGTAGCGCAGATCGCCGGTGTGCTCGGAGCCGTTGACCGTGCCCTTGACGGTCGGCGTCGGGCTCGGCGGGGTGGGGGACGCGGACGGAGTGGGCGCGGCGGTGGCGCTCGCGTCGGCGCTCGGGCTCGCGCTCGCCGTGGCGTCGGCGCTGGGCGCGGACGCGGCTTCTGCCGTCGTCGTCGTACTGAACCCGCCCCCGACGGCGATCACGACCAGGGCAGTGGCCGCGGCGACCGCGACCAGCCCGGCCCCGGCGACCGTCCGCCGCACCGCGGCCGGCTTGGCGGCCGACTCCGGCCGATCCTCGGCCGGCGGCTCCGGCGTAGGAGGTATCGGAGAGGTCCCATCCTCGGGACTCGTTGACAAAGCGTCACCTTCCAAGGTGCGTACCGCGCGGAGAAGTTCGGGAAGGTGTGCCCGGTTCGCACGGGAACCGTCACGCGTCGGACCACCGAGCGCACCGGCCGCCGATTATGCTCGCCCTCCACAGCCGAGGTACAGACCATTTATGGTTTCGTCATACAACCTCGCGTCACGCCCGGTGCCGACCTTGCGGCGGGCCGTCACTCACCCGGACGAGCGGAGCCCGGAGTCGGTTCGGGAGTCTCGAGGTGGCGGCGGGCGGGCGCGTAGGGTCGGGGGATGCGACTGAGCACGGTGATTCTGCCGATCCATCGGTGGGGCGAGGGGCAGCGGGTGTGGCGGCGGGCCGAGGAGCTCGGGTTCCATGCCGCTTACACCTATGACCATCTGAGCTGGCGGAGCTTCCGGGACCGGCCGTGGTTCGGGGCGGTGCCGACGCTGACCGCGGCCGCGACGGCCACGCACACCATCCGGCTCGGCACGATGGTCACCTCGCCGAACTTCCGGCACCCGGTCACGCTCGCCAAGGAGTTGATGACCCTCGACGACGTCTCCGAGGGCCGGCTCACCGTGGGCATCGGCGCCGGCGGGACCGGCTTCGACGCGACCGCGCTCGGCCAGGAGCCCTGGACGCCGCGCGAACGCGCCGACCGCTTCGGCGAGTTCGTTCCGCTGCTGGACCGGCTGCTGCGGGACGAGGTGACGACGCATCAGGGCACCTACTACTCGGCGACCGAGGCGCGCATGCTGCCGGGCTGCGTGCAGCGCCCGCGGCTGCCGCTGTTCGTCGCCGCGACCGGCCCGCGCGGGCTGCGGCTCGCCGCCGAGTACGGCCAGGGGTGGATCACCTACGGCGACCCGCGCGGCCCGCGCGAGGTGCCCGCCGCGCTGGCGCCGGACGTCGTCGCGACGCAGCTCGGCCGCCTGGAGGAGGCCTGCGCGGCGGTGGACCGCGACCCGGCGACCCTGGAGAAGGTGCTGCTGGAGGGCTCCACGCAGGAGCGCCCTCTGGACTCCTTCGACGCCTTCGTGGACTACGCCGGCCGCTACGCCGAGCTGGGCGTCACGGAGATCGTGCTGCACTGGCCGGTTCCGGACTCCGTCTTCGACACCGACATGGCGGTCTTCGAGCGCATCGCCACGGAGGCGCTCGCCCAGCTCCCCGGCGGCACAGAGCCGCCGCTCGGGCTCGCCTGAGCGGCGCGCGCCGGAGGGCGCCGCCGAGGGCGCGCGGCGGTGACGCGCGCCCGGCGGCGAGCCGCTCCGGATGGCGGGGCGGGGCAGGGGCGAGCAAGGTGGTCGGCGAGGGGGACGCGCCCGCGTGCGCGCCGCGCGTCCACGACCGCCTGGGAGGCGACGATGCCTGAAGTGACCAGCCCCTATCTGCCCGGAACCCCCTGCTGGGTGGACCTGATGGTCCCCGACCAGCAGGCCGCGCTCGACCTCTACCGCACCCTGTTCGGCTGGCAGGGGGAGGTCGGCTCGGACGAGTTCGGCGGCTACTCGGTCTGCACGCTCAAGGGCAAGCCGGTGGCCGGGATCATGAAGACGATGGCGCCCGGCGACCAGCCGGCCCCGCCGCCCGCCTGGACCACCTACTTCGCCGTGACCAGCGCCGACGCCACGCAGGCCGCGATCACCGAGCACGGCGGCACCGTGCTCGCCCCGGCGATGACCGTCGGGCAGCTCGGCCGGATGCTGGTCGCCGCCGACCCGCAGGGCGCGGTCTTCGGCTGCTGGGAGGCGCTGGACTTCCCCGGCGCGCTGCTGGTCAACGAGCCGGGCGCGCTGGTGTGGAGCCAGCTCAGCACCACCGACCCGTCCACCGCCGGCGCGTTCTACCAGGCGGTGCTGGGCGTGGCCTTCGGGCCGATGCCGGAGATGCCGGAGTTCACCGGCGTGCTGGTGGACGGCCGCCCGGTGGGCGGTGTCCAGGACATGTCGCACCTGCCGCCGGGCGTACCTCCGCACTGGATGGTGGACTTCTGCGTGCAGGACGTCGACGGCACGGTCGAGGCCCTGCGGAAGGCGGGCGGCCAGGCGGTGGTCGAGCCGTTCGACATGGAGAAGGTCGGCCGGATGGCGGTGGTCCAGGACCCGCAGGGCGCGGCCTTCGGCATCGCCGCCGTCGAGAACGTGAACGCCGGATAGCCGCGCGGGATGGCCGTGACGTACCCGACCGGGCATGCGCGCCGGCGGGTACGTCAGGATTGCGGGGTGACCACACCCACCCCGCGCGCCGGGCGCGCCGACCGCGCCGCGCGCCCCGAGATCATCGCCACCGACCTCGACGGCACCCTGCTGCGCAGCGACGGCACCGTCTCCCCGCGCACCCGGGAGACGCTGGCCCGCGCCGAGGATGCGGGCCTGTGCATCGTCTTCGTCACCGGCCGGCCGCCGCGCTGGATGGAGTCGCTGACCGAGGTCATCGGCCGGCACGGGGTGGCCATCTGCTCCAACGGCGGCGCCGTCTATGACGTGCGGCGCAAGGAGATCCAGGAGTCCTTCCCGCTGCGCGCCGAGGACGCGCTGGCCGCGGTCGAGGCGCTGCGGGCGGGGCTGCCCGGGGTGAGCTTCGCCTTCGAGTATCCGGGCGGCTTCTCCCGCGAGCCCGGCTATCCGGTGCAGATGTGGGACCAGGACAGGGTGGAGCGGATCGCGGAGGCCGAGGAGATCCTGGGCGCGGCGGACTCCCACGGCGTTTTCAAGGTGCTGGCCAAGCACCCCGACCTCGACCCGGACGAGTTCCTGCGCCGGGGGCGGGCGCTGACCGGCGACCTGGCCGAGGTCACCCGGTCGGCGCCGATCGCCCTGCTGGAGCTGAGCGCCTCCGGGGTCAGCAAGGCGACGACGCTCGCCACCTGGTGCGCCGAGCGCGGCGTCGGGCCGGAGCGGGTCGCGGCGGTCGGCGACATGCCCAACGACCTGCCGATGCTGGCCTGGGCCGGCCACGCCTACGCGGTCGCCAACGCGCACCCGGAGGTCCTGGCCGCGACGGGACGGGCGGTGCCGTCCAACGACCAGGACGGGGTCGCGGTGCTGATCGAGGAGCTGCTGGCGGGGCGGGACGGCTGATCCGCGGCGCGCGGCGTCGCGGCGGGGCCGCCCCGGCGTGGGCGGAGTGGAGACGGGGTGCCGGCGGGGCGGCCGGGCGGCCGGGGCTCGGCGGCGCGGTCGCGGCGGGGTGGCACCGAGGGGTCCTGGGGCGGCGGTGTGGGAGGTTGCCGCGCCTGCGAGGCGGTTGCGGGATCGGCGGCGCCGGCGGTTGGGTGAGGCGGCCGCTCGCAGCGGTTCGGCGCGGGCGGCGCGGGCGGCGCGGGCGACGGCGCGACCGCGTCGGCGGAGACGCGATGTTTCACGTGAAACCGCGGCTGCCGATCAGCGCAGGGCGGTCCAGTGGACGGTGGTGCCGCGGCCGCCCGGGCCCGGTTCGTGCCAAGCGTGGCCGCCCCGGCCGTGCGCGCGGTCGGCGAGGTTGCGCAGCCCGCTGCGCCGGCCGCCGGCCGGGATGCCCACGCCGTCGTCGGTGACGCTGACCAGCACGCCGGGCCGGGCCGCGCTCGCCCGCACCAGCGCCTCGGCGAGCGCGGCGTCGGCGGCGTCCGCCTCCCCTGCGTCACCCGCGGAGCCGGCCGCGCCCGCCTCCCCGACGGCCGCCGCGGCGGCGTCGGCGGTGTCCGAGGCGAAGGTGGGAAGCCCGTCGGCGTCGAGCAGCACGCTGGCGTCGACCTCGACCGTGACCCGGTGCGCCCGGGCGTGCCGGGCCGCGTTGGAGAGCATCTCCCGCAGCGCCACCACGAGCTGCCGGGCGGTCGCCGCGCCGACCGCGGTGTCCACCGGGCCGACGAAGGTGACCGCCGGGCGGAAGCCCAGCACCGCCGCCGACTGGCCGGTCTCGCGCAGCACCCGGGTCCGCAGGCCGACCTCGGCGTCGTCCTCCGCCTCGTCGTGCTGGAGGGCGTAGATGGTGCCGCGGACCTCCTTGATGGTGGCGTCCAGCTCGTCCACGGCCTTGCCGATCCGCTCGCGGACCTCCTCGGCCTCGATCCGGCGCTCGGCGCCCTCCAGCACCATTCCTGTGGCGAACAGCCGTTGGATCACCAGGTCGTGCAGGTCGCGGGCGATCCGGTCGCGGTCCTGGTAGACGGCCAGCCGCTGCTGGTCGGCCTGGCCCTCGGCGATCCGCAGGGCGAGCGCGGCCTGGGCGGCGAAGGAGGTCGCGAGGCGCCGCTCGTCCGCGCCGAAGGCCGGCGCGCCCGGCGGTCTGACCACCGTCAGCGCGCCGAGCAGCCGTCCGGTGCTGGTCAGCGGCAGCGCCATGGCGGGGCCGGCGGCGGGGGCGCCGGGAGCCGGCTCAGGGGACGGCGGCCGGGGGAGGAGGCCCGCGGCGCGCGCGTCGTCGGTGAAGACGGGCTCGCCGCGCAGCAGCCGGAGGGTGGCGGGGCAGGGTTCCAGCAGCGTGCCGTGCAGGTCCTCGACGGTGCCGCCGGCGGCCGTGCGGGGCGCGGCGGGCGCCTCCGCGGCGGTCGAGGCGTAGACGACGCGCAGCGTCTCCGTCCCCTCCATCCCCTCCCCCGCCTCCGGCGCGGGGCCGGGCGTGCCGGAGGCGCCGGGCGGCGAGCCGTCCCGGCCGCTCGGGGCCGTCGGCTCCAGGATCAGGCCGAGCTCCCCCTCGGCGAGTTCGCGGAGCTGGTCGGCGACGAGGGTGAGCGCCTCCCGGGTCTCCTCGGCGCTCTCCGAGGCCAGCAGGGCGGTCCCGACCACCTGGGTGCCGACGACCCAGCGCTCGCGCCGCCGGGCGGCCTCGTAGAGCCGGGAGTTCTCGATCGCGGCGCCGGCCGCGGCCGCCAGGGCGAGCACCACGCGCTCGTCCCCGGCGTCGAAGCCGCCCGGCTTCTCGGTGAGGTAGAGGTTGCCGAAGACCTCGTCCCGCACTCGGATCGGAACGCCGAGGAAGGAGTGCATCGGCGGGTGGTGCGGCGGGAAGCCGTAGGAGCGCGGGTCGGCGCCGAGGTCGTCCAGGCGCAGCGGCCGGGGGTCGGTGATCAGGGCGCCGAGCAGGCCCCTGCCGCGCGGGAGCGGGCCGATGCGGGCGGCGGTCCCGGCGTCCACGCCCTCGTGGACGAAGTCCGAGAGCCCGGCGCCGTCCGGGCGGATGACGCCGACGGCGGCGTAGCGGGCGCCGGTGACGGTGGTCGCGGCGGAGGCGATCCGCTGCAGGGTCGCGTGCAGGTCCAGGCCGGAGCCGATCGCGACGACGGCCGCGAGCAGCGCCCGCATCCGGCCCAGACCGGCGTCGCCGGCCCCGGCGCCGGTCGTACCGCCCGCGCCGGCGGGGGATCCGGCGGATCCGTGGTCCTCCACGGCGTCGGCGATCTCGTGCGCGAGCGCGTGCAGCGCCCCGGTACCCGCCGCCTGCGGGGTCGGTGGGGCTTGCGAGGTCGGTGGGACTTGCGGACCCTCCTGTGGCTCACGGCCGCGCTGGGGCTCCGGAGCCTCGCGGGCCGCTCCTGTCCTTGGGGCCCGCCGTGCCTCACGGACACGCCCGGTTTCCGGGGTGTCCCGCGGCCCCCGGGCCGGGGGACGGCCGGGGGTGGTCTCGCCCTCGCCGGGGTGCTCCTGCGCCATGGGTCGAGGGTAGTTTGTCCGGTTATGCCGCTGCGGGAACTCCCGTCGTGAGCAGCGCGTCGGCCTCCCGCTCGCGTTCCAGCAGCGCGCGCAGGGCGCCGTCCTCGCGGGCGGCCAGCTCGGCGAAGGTGCCGCGTTCCACGACCCGGCCGCGGTCGAGGACCACGATCTCGTCCACGGCCTCCAGCCCCGCGAGCCGGTGGGTGATCAGCAGGGTGGCCCGGCCGCGGGTGGCTTCCAGCAGGTCGGCGGTGAGCGCGTCGGCGGTGGCCAGGTCGAGGTGCTCGGCGGGCTCGTCCAGGACCAGCAGCGGGAAGCCGGCGAGCAGCGCGCGGGCCAGCGCCAGCCGCTGCCGCTGCCCGCCGGAGAGCCGCGCGCCGTGCTCGCCGACGAGGGTGTCGAGACCGGACGGCAGGGTGCGGACCCAGTCCCCCAGCCGGGCCGCGTCCAGGGCCTCCCAGAGGTCGGCGTCTCCGGTGCCGTCCGGGCGGGCCAGCCGCAGGTTGGCGCGGAGCGAGCTGTCGAAGACATGGGCGTCCTGCGCGCAGAGCCCGACGACGCGGCGGACGGCGTCCGACTCGAGCGCCGTCGCGTCGACCTCGGCCGGACCGAGGGTGACGCGCCCGGCGGCGGGCTCGACGAAGCGCAGCAGTGCGTGGGCCAGCGTCGTCTTGCCGGAGCCGCTCGGACCGACGACGGCCACCCGCCGGCCGGCGGCGAGGTCCAGGTCCAGCCCCTGCAACGCGGTTTCCTCGTGGCCGACGTGACGGACCGTCAGCCCGCGCACCCGCACCGGTAGCGGTGACGCCGCCCGGTCGAGGACGGCGGCGCGGCCCGGCTCCGGCTCGCGCACCGGCGCGGGGGCGTCGGCGATCTCGGCGAGCCGGGCGGCCGACTCGTGGCCGCGATGCCGGGCCTGCGCGGCGGCCGGCAGTCCGGCGACCGCCTCGAACGCGGCGAGCGGGGTCAGCACCAGCACGGCCAGCAGGACGCCGTGCACCCGGCCCGAGTGGGTGGCGGCGACGCCGAGCGCGGCGCAGGCGGTGACGGTCAGCCCGGTGGCCAGCGCGACCAGGCCGGCGCCGAGCCCGGCGGTCGCGGACGAACGGGCGGCGAGCCCGGTCAGCCGGGCGTCGGCGGCCCGCAGCCGGGCCAGCCGGGACGGCACCGCGCCGGCCACGGCCAGCTCCGCGCCGCCGTGCAGCAGGTCCACCACCTCGGTGGTGAGCCCGGCGCGGGCGGGCGCGAGCGCGTGCTCGGCGCGCCGGGAGAGTCGGGAGGCGAGCGCCGGCACGGCCGCGCCGGCCAGCAGCAGGCCCGCCGCGAGGGCGATCCCGGCCGAGGGCAGCAGCACGCCGACGGCCACGGCCGAGGCCACGGCGGCGAGCGCGCCGGACGCGGCGGGGAGCACGAACCGCAGGACGTGGTCCTGCACCGCGTCCACGTCCTCGACGAGACGGGACAGCAGGTCGCCGCGGCGCCACAGGTGTCCGGCGGGGGCGAGCCGCGCCAGCCGGCCGACCAGCTCGGCGCGCAGCGCGCCCAGGCCGCGGAAGACGGCGTCGTGCGCGACCAGCCGCTCGCAGTAGCGGAAGAAGCTGCGGCCCATGCCGAAGGCCCGCACCAGGGTCATCGAGACCATCAGGTAGAGGATCGGCGGCTCCTGCGAGGCCCGCGAGATCAGCCAGCCGCTGGTGCCCAGCAGCGCGATCGCGCAGCCCAGCGCCAGTGCGCCGAGCGCCGCCGCGCCGGCCAGGCGCGGGCCCGCGCCCGCGTCCCGCGCCGCGGCCCACACCCGCGCCATCGCGCGCGGCGCGGCCGCGCTCCGCGCGGGGCACTGCGCCGACGCGCCGCCGGCGGGAACACCATCGGTGCGGGGGCCGCCGGCAGCTCCGGCGGCAGTCGCACCGACAGAGGCCGGCCGGCCCGCGGCGGAAGCGGCGACGTCGGCCACAGCCGGGGCCGATCCAGAGGACACGTCGTCGGCACCGGCGGGCCGAGTGGCGGGAGGTCCGCAGACAGGGGCGGCAGCCGGCCTCGCCGGTCGTGCGGCAGCGGCGGCTCCCCCAGCGGCGGCCACCCCGGCGGCCCCCGCAGCAGAAGCCGCGCCCGCAGACGCGTCGGCGGCATCGGCCGAGCCGGCGGCGGCAGGCAGGCCGGCAGCGGCGGACGAGCCGCTCGCAGGCCCGCGGGCGGGGGGAACAGCCGAGGCGCGGAGGCCGCCGACCGGACCCGCAGGCCCGCCTATGGCGTCGGCCACCCCCGGAGCGCCGATCGCACCGCCGGCCGTGGCCGCCAGGGCGGCGGGCGCCGACCGCGCGGGCGCGCCGGACGCGCCGGGCGCGCCGGCGGCCGTCGCTGCGGCGAGCGTGTCCGGGCCCGCGCCGCCCGCGCGCGGCCGCAGCGCGACCACGCGGTGCGCTGCCGCGAGGATCGCGGGGCGGTGGGCGGTGAGCAGGACGGTGCGGCCGCGGGCGAGGGCGCGGACCGCCGCGACGACCGCGGCCTCGCTCTCGGCGTCCAGGTTGGCCGTGGGCTCGTCGAGCAGCACCACCGGGCGGTCCGCCAGGAACGCCCGGGCCAGCGCGAGGCGCTGGCGCTGGCCCGCGGAGAGACCCGCGCCGTCCTCGCCGAGCGGCGTCGCCGCGCCGCCCGGCAGCGCGCGGACGAAGTCCCACGCTCCGGCCGCCCGCAGCGCCGCCTCGACCTGCTCCTCCGTCGCGTCGGGCCGGGCCAGGCGGACGTTCTCCGCCACCGTCCCGGCGAACAGCCGGGGCCGCTGCGGGACCCAGGCGATCCGCGCGTGCCAGGCCTCCGGCGCGATCCGGCGCACCGGGACGTCGTCCACCCGCACCTCGCCCGCCTCCGGCTCGGCGAAGCCGAGGACCGCCGCGAGCAGCGTGGTCTTGCCGACCCCGGAGGGGCCGACCAGCGCCACCGTCTCCCCCGCCTCGACGACCAGGCTGACCTCCTCCAACGCCGCCTCGGCGCGTCCCGCGTGACGCACGGTCACCCGGTCGAGCTCGATCCGCGGCGCCGTGTCCGCCTCCCCCGGCGCGGGGGCGTCGCCGCGCCGGGGCAGCGGGGTCTCCAGGACCGCGAAGACCCGCTCCGCCGCCGCCAGCCCCTCCGCGCTGGCGTGGTAGTGGGTGCCGACCTGACGCAGCGGCAGATACGCCTCCGGCGCGAGGACCAGCACCAGCAGCCCGTCGTGCAGCGTCATCGAGCCGTCCACCAGCCGGGTGCCGATGGCGACCGCGACCAGCGCGACGGAGAGCGTGGAGAGCAGCTCCAGAGCGAAGGAGGACAGGAACGCCAGCCGCAGCGTCCGCAGCACCGCCTTCCGGTACTGCGCGGTGACCCGGCGCACCGACTCGACCTGCGCCTGGGCGCGGCCGAAGACCTTGAGCGTGGGCATGCCCTCGGCCACGTCGAGGAAGTGGTGCGAGAGCCGGGCGAGGACCGTCCACTGCCGGTCCGTCCGCGCCTGCGTGGCCAGGCCGATCAGCACCATGAAGACGGGGATCAGCGGCAGCGTGCACAGCACGATCACCGCCGACAGCCAGTCCGCGGCGAGGATCCGGAGCAGCACCGCCGCCGGCACCACCACGGCCAGGACCAGCTGCGGGAGGTAGCGGCTGAAGTAGGAGTCGAGCGCGTCGACGCCGCGGACGGCCAGCGCGGCCAGCTCGCCGGCCCGCTGATCCTCGCCGGCGCCGCCCGAACGACCTCCGCCGCCGGAGCGACCCGCGCCGCCCGCGCCGAGCGCCGCGGCGTGCGCGAGCAGCCGGCCGCGCAGCTCGGACTTGACGCCGGCCGAGGCCCGGTGCGCGGCGGCCTCGGTGCCCCAGGCGACGCCCGCGCGCCCCAGCGCGACCGCCGCCAGCAGCGTCAACTCGCCACGCAGGGCGCCGAGTCCGTGACCGTGCTGGAAGGCGCCGGCCACCACGTCGGTGATCAGCACCGCCTGCGCGATCACCAGCCCCGCGCCGGCCGCGCCGAGCAGCACGGACAGCGCCAGGAAGACGCGCGCCCCGCGCGCGTACCGCAGCAGTCGCGGATCGACCGGTTTCATGGCAGTCGTCAGCCCTCTCCGTGCGATCAGTGCGCCGCGGCGGCGGGGATGTGCTGGACGCCGATCCGGCGCCGGAACACCCAGTACGTCCAGCCCTGGTAGAGCAGGACCAGCGGGGTGGCGAAGCCCGCCACCCAGGTCATCACCCGCAGCGTGTAGGGCCCGGAGGCGGCGGAGGCCGCCGTCAGGCTCCATGCCGGGTGCAGCGTCGAGGGGACGACGTCCGGGAACAGCCCGAGGAAGAGCGCGGCGACCAGCGCCAGCACCCCCACCCCGGAGGCCGCGAACGCCCAGCCCTCGCGCCCGCGCAGGTTCGCGCCGAGCGCCCCGGCCAGTGCCGCCACCGCCAGGCCGGACGCGGCCCAGCTCGCGGCGTGGCCGCGCTCGCCGTCCACCACCGCCAGCAGCGCGGCGACCAGCAGCACCGCCGGAACGCCGAGCCGCATCGCCAGCGACCGGGCCCGCAGCCGCAGGTCGCCGACCGTCTTCAGCGCGGTGAACAGGGCCCCGTGCAGGGTGAACAGGGCGAGCAGGGCGAGCCCGCCGAGCAGCGCCTGCGGGGTGAGCAGCGCCAGCGGGCCGCCGGTGACGTCGCCGGCCCGGTCCACCCGCAGCCCGTGCAGCAGGTCGGCGAAGACCGCGCCCCACAGGAAGGCCGCGCCCGCCGAGCTGCCGATCAGGCAGGTCTCCCAGCGGCGCTTCCACCGCGCGTCCTCGCGCTTGCCCCGGTACTCGAAGGCGACCACGCGCAGGATCAGGCAGACCAGGATGGCCAGCATCGGCAGGTAGAAGCCGCTGAGCAGCGCCGCGTACCAGGAGGGGAAGGCGGCGAAGGTGGCGCCGATCGCGGTGATCAGCCACACCTCGTTGCCGTCCCAGACCGGGCCGATGGTGTTGATCAGCACCCGCCGCTCGGTCTCGCCGCGCGCCAGCAGCCCGACCAGGACGCCGACGCCGAAGTCGAAGCCCTCCAGGAAGAAGTAGCCGGCCCACAGGACCGCTATCAGCAGGAACCAGAAGTCGTGCAGGGTCATGGCAGCCGCCCCTCAGTAGGCGAAGGTCAGGGGTTCGTCGTCGTCCGCGGCGGCCGCGCCGGCCCCGGCGCCCGCGCCCGCGCCGCCGCCGGGCCCGTGCGGGCGGAAGTGGACGGGGGCGGGCGGCAGTTCGTTCGGGATGCCGCGGGCGATGTAGGTGAGCAGCAGCCGGACCTCGACCACCGCGAGTACCGCGTAGATCGTGACCAGGACGGCCAGCGAGACGGTCTGCGAGGCGACGGAGACGCCGGGGGAGACCGCGTCGGCGGTGGTCATCAGCCCGTAGATCGCCCAGGGTTGACGGCCCATCTCGGTGAAGATCCAGCCCAGGGCGTTGCCGATGAGCGGGAAGCCGAGGGTGATGACGGCGAGGCGCCAGCCCCAGGTGGTGAGGAAGGGGGTGAGCTCGCGGCGGCGGGTGAGCATCAGGGCCGGCAGTTCGTCCTCGCCGCGGCGGAACCGCGGGTCGAGCAGGACCTTGCGGCGGGTGAGCCAGAGCCCCGCGGCGGCCAGCGCCACCGAGGTCATGCCGAAGCCCATCATGCCGCGGTAGGCCCAGAAGACCACGAAGATCTGCGGCACGTAGTGCTGCCAGCCCGTCCCGCTTCCGCCCCCGCTCGCGCCGTAGCGGGCGACCTCGGCGTGGGCGACGTCGACGATGCCCCGCACCGTGCCGTGGAAGCTGTGGGTGGCGAGGAAGGACAGCAGGCCGGGGATGTTGAGCTCGAAGACGTTGCGTCCCTGGGCGAGCGAGCCGATCGCGAAGACGGAGAACGGCGCCGAGGTGGCGGTGTGCCAGAGCCCTTCGGCGGCGGCCATCTTCATCGGCTGCTGGTCGACCATGACCCGGCCGATGGTGTCGCCGCTGATCGCCGTGAGCGCGCCGCTGACCAGGGTGGTGAGCAGGCCGAGCCGCAGCGAGGTGCGCAGCACCGCCACCGCGCCGGGGTCCCGCTCCTCCACCGGCTGCCGGCGGGTGCGCAGGATCAGGAAGGCGGTGACGCCGACCATGAACGCGCCGCCGGTGAGGAAGGAGGCGGAGAGGGTGTGGAAGGCGGCGGCCACCGCGGTGTTCTGGAACAGCACCGTGAAGACGTCGGTGAGGTGCGCGCGCCCGTCGGCGCCGATCCGGTAGCCGTTCGGGTGCTGCATGAAGGAGTTGGCGGACAGGATGAAGTACGCCGACAGCACGGTGCCGAGCGCCACCATCCAGATGCAGGCCAGGTGGATCCGGCGGGGGAGCCGGTCCCAGCCGAATATCCACAGGCCGACGAAGGTGGACTCGAAGAAGAAGGCGAGCAGCGCCTCCATGGCGAGCGGCGCGCCGAAGACGTCGCCCACGAACCGCGAGTAGGCGGACCAGTTCATGCCGAACTGGAACTCCTGGACGAGGCCGGTGGCCACGCCCATCGCGATGTTGATCAGGAACAGCTTTCCCCAGAACTTGGTGGCCCGGAAGTACTTCTCCTTGTCGGTCCGCACCCAGGCGGTCTGCAGGCCGGCGGTCAGCGCGGCCAGGCTGATCGTCAGCGGTACGAAGAGGTAGTGGTAGACGGTCGTGATGCCGAACTGCCACCGCGCAACGGTCTCGTGCGCCAGTGCGAGTTCCACGTCAGGTCCCCTCGTCGGCTCAGGCAGTCCGTGCGCTCGGCAGGGCGCACGTGAGCTTGTGAACGTGAACACGTTCACAAAGTATTATCGCGCCGAGCACGGAGGTCGTGGAGACAGGGGCCCCGGGGGGATCGAGGGGGCGCGGAGAGGCCGCAGGAGCCCGGGTTCTGACGGATGATCAGCGAACTGCTTGCCGTGATCACGCCATCTGCGCAGGTCAGACGGGTTTCTGCCGAAAGGCCGGGGCCGGTGCCGGGCGCATGGGCCGGGAGGACGCCCTGGCCCCGCGCCGCGTGTGACACCCTCAGCCGCCCACGTGGTGTCATCTGCCCCACATCCGCACCCGATGAGGCGTTGGTCACACCGCCGCCGGCGGGTGTCCCGGGAGTGTCCTCCGGGCGTCTTCGAGGCGGCTTCGTCTCGAGGCGGCCCCGCCGGCCTCCCGGCCCCGCCGGCAGTCAGGCGCCGGCGCCACCGCGGAGGTCGGGGTGGGTGGTGAGGAAGTCCTCGGCGACGCGCAGGACGATGTCGTTGGCCTCCGGCTCGCCGACGCTGATCCGCACGCCCTCGCCCGCGAACGGCCGCACCACGACCCCCGCGGACTCGCAGGCCGACGCGAACGCCGCGGTGCGCTCCCCCAGCCGCAGCCAGACGAAGTTGGCCTGCGAGGTCGGCAGCGTCCAGCCCTGCGCGCGCAGCTTCTCGGTGACCCGCTCGCGCTCGGCGACCACCGCGTCCACCCGCTCCAGCAGCGCCTCCCGCGCGCGCAGCGAGGCGACCGCCGCGTTCTGCGCCAGCTGGCTCACGCCGAACGGCACGGCCGTCGACCGCACCGCCCCGGCCAGCGGCTCGTGCGCGACGGCGTAGCCGATCCGCAGCCCGGCCAGGCCGTAGGCCTTGGAGAAGGTGCGCAGCAGGCAGACGTTGGGGCGCGCGCGGAAGACGTCGAGCCCGTCGGCGACCTGATCGTCGCGGATGAACTCCAGGTACGCCTCGTCCAGCACGACCAGCACGTCGGCGGGGACCCGGTCCAGGAAGCGCTCCAGCTCGTCCCGGTGCAACACGTTGCCGGTCGGGTTGTTGGGCGTGCAGAGGAACACCACGCGGGTGCGGTCGGTGACCGCCGCCGCCATCGCGTCCAGGTCGTGCGACTCGTCGGGGAGCAGCGGGACCTGCACGCTCCTCGCCCCGCTGATCTGCGTGATGATCGGGTATGCCTCGAAGGAGCGCCAGGCGTACACCACCTCGTCGCCCGGCCCGGCCATGGCCTGGAGGATCTGCTGCGCCACGCCGACCGAGCCGGTGCCGGTGGCCAGGTTCTCGGCCGGCACGCCGAGGTGGCCGGAGAGCTCGGCGAGCAGTTCGGTGCAGAACAGGTCGGGGTAGCGGTTGGCGGCGCCGGCGGCGGCGACCGCGGCCTCCAGCACACCGGGCAGCGGCGGGAACGGGTTCTCGTTCGAGGAGAGCTTGTAGGAGGGGCGGGCCGCGCCGGGACCGCCGGCGGCCGCCGCCGGGCGGCCCGGCTTGTAGGCGGGCAGACCGTGCATCGCCTCGCGCAACCTGGGCGTACGCAGGCCGGGGGTGGTGGTGTCGGTCGTCCTCGATGCGGCTTCGCTCACCGTCGTCACTTCCTTGTGTACCGGTCGAGGATCACCATACGAGCGGACCGCGCGGAATTCACCCGTGAAGGTGAGATGTCCGAGGGGCCTCGGAGGCCGCAGATGCCAGTGGCATCACCCATGATCCCCCGCGCACGCACCGAAGCACCGGCTCTGACCTGCGAATATGCGCGCGGCAGCGGAAGTCGACCTTGCAGAAACGCATCTCCCGCCACACCGTCCGCCCACCGGCACGGCCCCGGACGACCCCGCCCGCGCCCTACCATCGGCCTGCCATGACAGCAGCAGCGAACCAGAGCGGCCGCAGGGCGGCCCAGCCGCGGAGGCTGGAGCGTGCGGGCATCCGGGACGTGGCCGCCGCGGCCGGAGTGTCCATCACCACGGTCTCCGACGCCCTCAACGGCAAGGGCCGCCTCCCCGACGAGACCCGCAGCAAGGTGCGCGAGGTCGCCGAGCGCCTGGGCTACCGGCCCTCCGCCGCCGCGCGCACGCTGCGCACCGGCCGCTCCGGGCTGCTCGGCCTGACCGTCACCACCTACGGCGACGAGCCGTTCACCTTCACCGAGTTCGCCTACTTCGCGGAGATGGCGCGGGCCGCCACCTCGGCCGCGCTCTGCCGCGGCTACGCGCTGGTGGTGCTGCCGGCCTCCTCCAAGCACGACGTGTGGGGCAACGTCGCGCTGGACGGAACGGTCGTCATCGACCCGGCCGACCACGACCCGCTGGTGGCCGAACTGCACCGGCAGGGCGTGCCGGTGGTCAGCGACGGCAAGCCGGGCAACTGCCCGGTGACCTCCTGGATCGACAACGACCACGAGGCCGCCGTGCTCGGCATCCTCGACCACCTCGCCGCCTCCGGCGCCCGCCGCATCGGCCTGCTCACCGGCACCAGCACGGACACCTACACCCGGCTCTCCACGCAGGCGTACCTGTCCTGGTGCGCGCGCGTCGGCCAGGAGCCGCTGTACGAGGCGTACCCGGCGCACGACCCGGCGGCGGGCGCCGTCGCCGCCGACCGGCTGCTCGCCCGGCCGGACCGGCCGGACGCGGTCTACGGCCTGTTCGACCCCAACGGCACCGACCTGCTGGCCGCCGCCCGGCGCTACGGCCTGCGGGTGCCCGAGGACCTGCTGCTGGTCTGCTGCAGCGAGAGCGACGTCTACGCCGGCACCGAGCCGCCGATCACCACGCTGTCGCTCAAGCCGCGCCGGATCGGCACCACGGCGGTGAACCTGCTGATCGACGCGATCGAGAACGAGGGGCTTCGGGGGAGCCCGCCGGGCAGCGGGCAGCTCATGCCGACCGAGCTGATCGTCCGCGCCTCCTCGCTGCGCCGGCCGTCGCGGATCACCGTCAGCCCGCCCCGGCGCGCGGGCGAGGGCTGACGGGGAGTCAGCGGGACGCCGGGGCGCGGGCCGGGGCGGAGCCGGAGCCGTGCGTGCCGCTCGCGCACGGTGGCGCGGCGCACGGACGAACCCGGTCAAGCCGCTCGCATCGGGCGGCCCCGCGCCGGAGTCCCTGAGGGAACCGCGAGCGAACCCCCGATTGATCCCGCCCGGGTGCGGACGGCGGTCCCGACGTCTTCTTATGATGGGCGGATGACACCGGTGGACCCCTTCGCCCGGCCTGATCTGCCGGACACAGGCCCGGTCGGGCCCGCCACGGGCACCACGGGCACGGGTGCCGGCGCGGGGGCGCCGGCCGAGCGGTTCGACTTCTTCCACCCGCCCGTCCCGCAGCAGGGCGGCGCGGTGCCGGCGGCCCCTGCGGACCCGTCGGCACACGTGGTGCCCCAGCAGGGCGGTCCGCGGGTCGATCTGGAGGGCACCGGCGGGCGCGAGGCGGTCGCGGGGCCGGAGACGGTCGCGGGCGCGCGAGAGGCGTCGGCGGGCGCGCGAGAGGCGTTCGCGGGGCGCGAGGCGGTCGCCGCCGGGCCGCTTCCCGCATGGCACGACGCCTACCGCGAGGTGCTGCCGCAGGGGATCGCGGCCCGGGCCGCGCAGGGCGCCACACACAGCGCCCCGCACAGCGCCCCGCACGGGTTCACCAGCGCCGTCACCGGCGCCCACACGGTCGGTCAGGCCCCCGGCGCGGGCGGCGTGATCGGCCTCGACCACCCTTCCGCCGTCCCGGGCGACGCGTTCGTGCCGTCCGGGGTGGGCGTGCCGGCCCGCGGGGCCGTCCCGCCCGTCGCGGCGGACGACCCGCCGACGCTGGATCTCGGCGACCCGGCGCTGATCGCCCGGGCCCACGGCCCTGCGGCGGAAGGCCCCGTGAGCCCTGCGAGTCCCGTGGGCCCCGCGAGTCCGGCGGGCCCCGGCGCCGAGCCGTCGCGCCCGGCCGGGATCCCCTCGCCCGCCGAGTCGCCCGCGGACCACGGCGGCGCCGAGGCCGGTCCGCTGTTCGTGGTGGGCGACGTCCACGGCTACCTCGAACCGCTGCTCACCGCCCTGCGGAACGCCGGGATCATCAACGAGCAGGGCAGCTGGATCGCCGGCCGCGCCCGGATCTGGTTCCTCGGCGACTTCACCGACCGGGGGCCGGACGGCATCGGCGTGATCGACCTGGTGATGCGCCTGGCCGCGGAGGCCGCCGCGGCCGGCGGCTACTGCCGGGCGCTGATGGGCAATCACGAACTGCTGCTGCTCGGCGCGGCCCGGTTCCGGGACGCCGCCGTGCAGTCCACCGCCGGCACGGCCTCCTTCATGGCCGCATGGCGGCTCAACGGCGGCCAGCAGCACGACCTGGACCGGCTGGAGGACCACCACACCGCCTGGCTCTCCCGGCTGCCCGCGGCCGTCGTCGAGGACGACCACCTGCTGCTGCACTCCGACACCTCCGCCTACCTGGACTTCGGCGCCTCCGTCGACGAGGTGAACGACTCCGTGCACGAGCTGCTGCGGCGCGCGGACGTGGACGAGTGGTGGGAGTGCTTCCGCCGGTTCACCAAGCGCTTCGCGTTCCGCGGGGAGGACGGGCCCGCGGCGTGCCGGGAGCTGCTGGACACCTACGGCGGCCGGCGGATCGTGCACGGCCACAGCCCGATCCCCTACCTGCTCGGCACCCCCGGCGAGGTCGACCGGGAGGACGCGCACGCGGCGGCGGCGCAGGTCTCCGGCCCCTACGTCTACGCCGACAAGCTCGCGGTGGCGATGGACGGCGGGGTCACCATGGACGGCCCGATGCTGATCGCCCGCCTCCCCCTGGACTGACCGCCCGACCCCCTGAACTGATCGCGTGGGACACGCGGACCTTGCCGCGGGCATGCGGCCAACCCGCGTACGGGCCAAGGGCGGGCGCCGGCCAAGGCGGGCGATTCCCGCTGACAGGGCTGAAATTCCTTGAACGGGGTGTCTGATCCCGAGCGGCCGCCTCTACCATCGTGCTACCGCGAACGGCCCCGACCCGGAGGAACCCGGATCCACCCGCCCGCCTCCGGCGTGGCCCCGGGTCGACCGCGCGGTCCGCCGCCCCCCGGGGGGAATCGAATGACCAACGTTCCGCACCTGCACAGCGAGGACACGCCCGAGTTCGAGAAGGTCCTCGATGAGACGCTGCGCGCCGCTCCGGTGGCGGAGGCGCTGCGGCACGCGGCCCCCGGCCTCACCGCCGAGCAGCTGCGCACCCGCGCCCTGCGGGACGCGGCGGCCATCGCCGAGAACGCCGCGCACGAGTACGCCTTCTTCAACGCCCTGCGCGAGGACGTGCGCCGCGACGCCGCCGCCCGCGCTACCCCCGCACCCGACCCGGCCGATCCGGCGCCCCTCCCCTCGGAGCCGCTGGACGGCGCGGGGATCGCCCCCGTCGCCGCGGTGCTGCTGCCGATCCTGGCCGGCATAGCGGCCGTGATCTTCCTGCTGCTCGGCTACCTGCTGCACGCCGCCGACCACACGCTCGCCATCGGCTCGGCGCTGATCACGGCCGGCTGGGTCGCGCTGGGGGTCGCCGCGGTCGCCATGGTCGGCGGGATCGTCGGCATCCTGCTCACCGCCATGCGCGACGGCGCCGAGCCGCCGGACGGTCAGAGCCCCGAGCGCTACGCCGAGTTGGCGGCGGCCCGGGAGGCCTGGCGCTGGGCGCTGCGCGAGCGCGGGATCCGGCCCTACCTGGACGAGCAGCTGGCCGCCCACGCGGCCTCGATCGAGGACGGGGTGGAGGACACCGCGCAGGACGCCGTCGGCCCGCACGGCGGCGCCGCCGCGGGGGCGGCGCTCGCCACCGAACCGCCGCGCTCCGGGGTGAGCCTGATCCGCGAGCGGTCGCGGCTCGGCTACACCTCGCCTCGGTTCGGCAGCCCCGGCGTCGAGGGCATCACCGACGAGGAGGGCGACGACCCCGCCGACAGCGGAGGGGAGCCGCACTTCAGCTCCCCCGGCTACGGCAGCCCGGCCTTCAGCTCGCCCGACTTCACCGGCCCCGACGAGCCGCCGGACGATCCGGACGGCCCGGGCGGCCCACCGCAGCCCGCCGGCCGCGCCGGCTCCGGTCCGGGCAGGACCGGCACGGGCGGCAGCCGGCCGGCCGGGCCGGGGCGGGGGAGCGGCACGGAGCCGCCCTCGCTGATCCGCCCCCGCCGGCCCCGGCCCAGTCCCCCGCCGCTGCCGCCCGAAGAGAACTGACACCCCGGCGGGTACGTCCGGTAGGTCCGGTACGAACGGGAGGACGACGCCGGCCTCGCCTGATCCCGCCAGGGGCAGGACCGGCGAGGCCGGGTGGCCGGGCGGAGCCGGGTGGCCCACGCCGGACGGGGCCGCGGGCCGTCGGCCGCGGGCCTACAGCCGGGAGGCCTTCTTCACGAGGATCACCACGGCCGCCCCCAGCGCCACGATCACCAGCACCGAGATGGCGAGCGAGAAGATCGCCCCCAGCACACCGAAGACCACGCCCAGCACGGCGGCGATGATCTTCCACGCCACGATCAGCACGATGACCGGGACCACGACGCGCCGGACCCACCAGGGGAGTCCGCCCCAGAATTCCTTCATTGCCGTCCGTCCTTCTTGTCGGTCGGGAGTCGGGCTTACGTCGCGGTCGGGCTCTCCGCCGCTCTCCGACATCCTCGATCGTAGAGCGGAAGCCCAGCCCAGCGGGCGTCTCCGAGCCCTGAGAGATCCCGGATCCCTGACCCTGAGACACCCTCGGGGCACCCCGCCCCCGACCCCGAGACGGCCCCGAGGCAGTCCCCGCCGTCCGTCCGGGACCGCCGCCGCCACCTGCGGCTACACCGGCCAGCGCTCCCCGCGCCAGGCGGCGTCCCAGAACATCCACTCGTAGCGCGCGGTGGTGGCGAAGTGCCGGACCGCGCGCCGCCGTTCGGCGGGGGACAGCTCCTCGCCGACCCGGTCCGCCAGCGCCAGCACCCTGCGGACCACGGCCTGGAAGGCCTCGTCGCCGTAGGCCGCGATCCACCGCGCGTACAGCGGATCCGGCGAGGAGGCGGCCAGCAGCCGCTCCCCGACCCGGGCGTAGATCCAGTAGCAGGGCAGGACGGCGGCCAGGCCCTCGGCGAAGGAGCCGCCGTAGACGGTCGCCAGCAGGTAGCTGGTGTACGCCCGGGTGGTGGGCAGCACCTCGTCCGCGGCGGCGTCGCCGTCGCCGGTGCCCGCGGCGTCGCCGTCGCCGGTGCCCGCGCCGAGTTCGGCCATGAACGCGGCGTGCATCTCCTGCTCGGCCGCGATGGCGCCGACCGCGTCGTCGGCCAGCGCGCGCACGTCGTCCTCGGTGGGCGCCTTGGCCGCGCAGACGGCGAGCGCGCGGGCGTAGTCCCGCAGATAGTGCGCGTCCTGCCGGACGAAGTGCCGGAAGGCCTCGCGCGGCAGGCTGCCGTCGGTCAGCCCGCGCAGGAAGGGGTGGTCGAGGACGGCTGCGTAGACGCCCTCGCCGGCGGCCCACAGCTCCTCGGTGAAGGGACGCCGATCAGCGGCCCGGCCGGTGGCCCGGTCGGTGGTGGTGCCGGTCGTCGCGTCGGTCATCGCGCTCAGTCCTCCGGGGGCGAGAAGACGACGAGGACCCGCAGGTCCTCGCTGATCTGGTGGAACCTGTGCGGCGTGCCGGCCGGGACGAAGACCACGCTGCCGCGCGCGACGGTGGTGCTCTCCTCCCCGACGGTGAGCGTGGCCCGGCCGCTCACCACGACGTACACCTCGTCCTGGGCGTGCGGACGCTGCGGGTCGGCGGCTCCCGCGTCCAGTGCGTAGAGCCCGACCGACATCGTCGGCTCACGCAGGAAGCGCAGGTAGGCACCCTCGTTCGCGGCGCGCTCGGCGTCCAGGTCGTCCAGCCGGAATGCCTTGATGGCCACGGCGGCGTCCTCCCGATCCTCGGTTCGTGCGGGTCGTCCAACGGGACATTGAACCCCAGTGCGCGCGTGCCCGTCGGGACGGGTGTTGCGGTGCTGCTCCTGTGTGGCGAACGTCCCGTTCCGGTGACAGAGAGGCGCCGCGGCTTCCGCACGGCCGGGCCGCCTGCCACGATCTCGCCATGAAGCATTTCGTCATCAAGACCCTGGTCAACGCGGTCGCGATCGGCCTGGCCACCTGGATCGTCACCGGCATCACGCTGACGGGTGGCGGGGTCGCGGGCAAGACGCTGACCCTGATCCTGGTGGCCCTGGTGTTCGGCGTGATCAACTGGCTTGTCAAGCCGGTGGTCAAGCTGTTCTCGTTCCCGCTGTTCCTGCTGACGCTGGGGCTGTTCACCTTCGTCGTGAACGCCCTCATGCTCTGGCTGACCTCGTGGGCCTCGGGCAAGCTGAGCCTGGACTTCCACGTCGGCGGCTTCGGGGCGGCCCTCCTCGGGTCGCTGATCATCAGCATCGTGGCCTGGGCGCTGCACGTCGTGCTGCCCGACGGCGACGGCGGCAAGGACTGACCCGGCAGCGAATCCCCAGGCGCCTGCCCCTGCGCGCCTGTTCCCCGGGCGCCCGTCTCCCGCAGGCCTCTGCCGCACGGCCCGGGCGGGTGGAGCCTCCCCCCTCGTGGCTCCACCCGCCCGGCCGGTCGCCGTATCCGCTCCGGCGGACCGCTGGGTCTACCCGCGGAGAGCGACGGAGACAAAGGTAGTTGACTCTGCGTCAGTGTCCAATCACCTAGACGCAGTACACCTATCGACATATTTATGTTTCGGCCGGACTGGGCACACCTTCTCCATGGACCTGGCACTGCTGCGTACCTTCCTGGCCGTCCACCGTGCCGGCTCCTTCACCCGCGCGGCACAGCTGCTCGGCCTCTCGCAACCCGCGGTGACCGGCCAGATACGCACCCTGGAGCGGCAGTTCGGCCGCCGGCTGTTCCACCGGCTGCCACGCGGGGTCGAGCCCACCAGCGTCGCCGCCGAACTCGCCGAGCGCATCGCCCCCCATCTGGACGCGCTCACGGCCATCACCGGCGTCGGCGCCGGCGCCGAGGAGGCGGGCAGCCTGCACCTCGCCGCGCCGTCCGAGTTCTCCGCCACCTACCTGCTGCCCGCCCTCGCCCCGCTGATCGCCGGCGGCCTGACCCTGCGCGTCACGGCGGCGCACGGCGACGCGGCCGTCGCCGGACTCGCCGACGCCGCATACGACATGGTCGTCTGCACGCGGCGGCCGCGGGCGCAGCTGTTCCGCGCGACGCCGCTGTTCGACGAGGAGCACGTGCTGGTCGCCGCGCCCCGCTGGGCCGAAGAGCTTCCCACCGAGGCGCTGCCCGCCGGGACGCCGGGCGCCGACGCGGAGGGGGAGCTGGGGAAGGCTCGGGAGGCGCTGGAGAACCTCCCGGTGATCGACGTGGACGAGGCGCTGCCCTTCACCACCCGCTACTGGAACGCCGTCTTCGACTGCCGTCCGACCCGCCCCGCCGCCCTGGTGGCACCGGACCTGCGCGGCGCGCTGGCCGCCGCGCGTGCGGGCGCCGGCATGGCCGTGCTGCCCCGCCGGCTGTGCGCGCAGGCGCTGGCGAACGGGGAACTCGTGGCGCTGCTCGCACCGCCGGTGCCGCCGCTGCGCACCTTCTTCCTGGTGGTCCGGGCCGGGTCGCTGGGACGACCCGCGATCGCACGCGCACACGCGCGGCTGATCACCGCCGCCGCGGGGTGGTGAACCCCCGGCGCGCAGCCCCCGCGCACGCGCCTCCCGCACGCGCCGACGCGGGTTTCGCCTCTCCTCCCGCGCGGCACACTCACCACACGACGCTGTTCACAGCCCCGGAGGCAAGCCATGGGCGGAGCGCCGCAGCGGCCCGTCGTGAAGCGCACCGCACGCGCGATCCTGCTGGACGTCCCGGCCGAGTCGGCCGGTGACCCGCAGGCGCCCGCGGACCTCATCATGATCAAGCGCACCAAGCCCGGCCGCCCGCCGTACTGGATCACCCCGGGCGGGGGAGTGGAACCCGGCGACCCGACGGTGGTCGACGCCCTCCACCGCGAACTGCACGAGGAACTCGGCGGCAAGGTCACCGACGTGGTCCCGGCCTTCGTCGACACCGTCCCCGAGGGCACCGAGGGCGGGGTCAAGGTGCAGCACTTCTTCGTCTGCCGACTGGAGTCGATGGACCCCTCGCAGCGGCACGGCCCCGAGGTCGAGCAGCCGTGCGGTGAGTACGAGATCGTCCGGCTGCCCTTCACCCTGCGCGGGGTGACCTCGGTCAACGTCGTTCCGGCCTCGCTGCGCGCCTACCTCGCCGCCAACGTCGAGGGCGTGCGGACGCTGCTCGCGGGCGACCTGGGCTGACCGGCCGGGGGACCGCCCGGAGCCGACGCGCGGCCTGCGGCCCGCGCCGGCCTTCAGTCCTCCAGGTCGTGCTTGATCATCTCCCGCCGCACCCCGGTGTCCAGCAGCGCCGACACCCCGCGCCGGACCATCGCGGGCGGCCCGCTCAGCAGCGCCTCGTAGCCGTCCCACGGACCCAGCCCGCGGACGACGTCCGGCAGCAGGCCGGAGAGCCGCTGCGGCGCGGTGTCGCCGGAGATCGGACGCACCGACAGCCAGCGGTGCCGCCGCGCCAGTTCCAGCAGGCGCGGGAGGGCGTAGAAGCCGCCGTCGTGCCGGGCCCCGTAGAACAGCTCCGTGGTGCGCGCCGAGCCCCCGTGCCGCTCCGCGTGCGCCGCGGCCTCCTCCACGATCGCCGCCATCGGGGCGATGCCCGTCCCGCCGCCGAGGAGCAGGAGAGGGGCGTCCGCCTGCTGGTCCACGGTCATCCGGCCGAGCGGCGGGCCGACCCGCAGCCGGTCGCCCGGCCGCGCGCGCTGCACCAGCGCGTTGCTCACCCAGCCCGCCGGGACGGCCTTGACGTGGAAGGTCAGCGTGCCGTCCGCGCGCGGCGCCGAGGCCAGCGAGTACGACCGCCATACCTGCGGCCACCACGGCGTTTCCAGCGAGGCGTACTGGCCGGCCCGGAACGGGTACGGCTGGTCGGTGCGGACGGTGACCACCGCGACCTCCGGCACCGGCCGCTCCAGCGCGACCACTTCGGCCTGCCAGCAGGCGGGCGCCGAGCGGGCGTCCCGCTCCGCCGCCCCGGCCATCGTGCGGGCGATCTGCCCGTAGACACGGCGCCAGGCGGTCTCCAGCGCGGGGTTCCACGGCATCCCGCAGTAGGACCGCACGGACTCGACCAGGGCGTCGCCGAACGGGCCGAAGTGCTCCGGGCGGACGCCGAACTTGCGGTGCCCCACGCCGAGTCGGCTCAGTGCCGGCTCCAGCGCCTCGGGGTCGTCCGCGGCCATCCGCACGAAGCCCAGCAGCGCGCGGAACAGGCGGTCCCGCTGCACGTCCATCGCGGCCGGGAAGAGCGCGCGGATGTCCGGGTGGCGCAGGAACAGCCGGGCGTAGAACTCGCCGGTCATCCGGTCCGCGCGCGGCGAGACCAGGTCCAGGCAGCGCCGCACGAGCGCGACGTCGCCCGCGGTCGGGGCAGCGGGGGCGGTGTCCGCAGCGGGCGCGGTAGGCGCGACGGGCGCGACGGGCGCGGCGGGTGGCGCGGGAGGGGTGGGCGCGGTGGCGGCCGGGGCGACGCGCTCCAGTGCCCCGCCGGCACCGGGCGCCGCGAGGGCGGCGGCCGAAGACGCGCGCCCGAGGCCGTTCGGAGCCGGTTCGAGAGCCGGCAGAGCGGCGGCGGAACCCGACGCGGACCCGGCGGGAGGCAGTGCGGCTGGGGGCAGTACGGCGGGAGGCGGGGGGAAGGACGGCATCGGCGGGATCAGCGGCGGTGCCGGGGTGGCCCGCGGGGTCACGGGCACGCGGCCGGCCGGCGGAGCGGACTCGGCGTCGCCCGCCGGGGCCGCGCTCGCCTCGACGGACGCCGGCCCGCCCGCGGCGGCCACGGGCGCGGGCGTGGCGGGCGCGGGCGCGGGCCACGGCGTGGGCAGGTCCTCGACCCCCGCGCCCGAGAAGGCGGTGGCCGATCCGAAGCCCACCGCGCGGGTAAACCCGTCGGGCAGCCGGGACGCGGGGGCCGGGACCGCCGGGAGCATCGGGGTCGCGGCCGACGCGGTCCGGGCGAGCGCGGAGGCGCGCCGCCCGGAGACGCGGCCGGAGCGGCCGGGCCTTCGCACGGGAACCCACTCGGGTTCCTCCTCCGCCTCGACGTCCGGCGCCGCCGCGTCCCGCGCCGCCACGTCGGGCGCCGCCGCGTCGAGCGCCGTCGCGGCGGATCCGCGCGGCGGCAGCGCCGGTGCCGCCGCGGGCCGCAGTGCGGGCACATCATGCGTACCTGGCAGGGCAGTTGAGGCGGACAGAGCAGAGGCGGGCACGAACGCCGGCGCAGGCGCAGGCGCCAGGAGGGGAGCGGTCGGCGGAGCCACCGCCGCCGGACCGCGCGCGTGCCGCCCGGTCCGCGCCGCACGCCGGGTCACGGCGGTCGCCAGGATCAGTCCGCTGCTGAGCGGAAGCCCGGCGGCGGTCCCGGGCGCGGCGGCAGGCGGTCGAGGCGTGCCCACGGCGGCCGAGGATCCACCGGGTGCGGTCACGGCCGCAGGGAGGTCGGCCGGCCGGGCCGTCCCGCCCGTGGGCGCGGCTGCACCGGCCGTGGGCGCAGCGGTCGGCGGCGTCACGCCCGCGGCGCCGCCCGCAGGTCCGCCCTGGCCGGGACCGGCCGCGGGCCCGGCCTGGGCGGACATGGTGGACTCTGCCGCCGGACCGGTGGGCGGGGTCTCGGGCAGCGCCGCCGCCCCGAACGTGCCGCCGCTCGGCCCGGAAGCCTTCACCTCCGCGACCGCGAGGCCGTGCGTCGACGCCACCCCGGCACCGACCGCGACCAGCCGCTCCCGCCGCGCGGACCCGCTGCCGGTGCCCGGACCGGATCCGCCGCCCGATCCGCCCGACGCCGCCGCGCGCGCGGGCGTACGCGGCGAAGCCGCCCGGGTCGCCCCGGCACGCGCGGAGGCGGCACGCGCGGACGCGGCACGCGAGGCCCCCGCTCGCGCGGACGCCGCCGCACGCGGAAATGCCTGAACTGGGGAGGCAGCGCCCTCGCCCGCCGACCCGCCCTCCGTCGCAGGAGTCGCTGTCGGCACCCCCGCACCCGTGTCCATCGCCGCCGCCGCACTCACGGAGGTCGTGCGCGTGGCTGCCCCTGGCACAGAGGCGGTTCCCTCGCCCGCCGACCCGCTTACCGCTGCGGGAGCCGCCGCCGGCACGTCCGTCCCCTTGTCCGTCGCCGCCGCCGCGCGTGCGGAACGACCGGAACCCGTGCGCTGGGCTGCCGGACGCGTGGCGGCCTCGCGCACGGACCCGGCGGCCTTCGGCACCGACCCGCTCTCCGTCACGGCAGGCGTCACGGGAGGCACCACGGGCTCACCCGCCTCCGGGTGCGTCGCCTCCGTCGTGTCCGGCGCCGTCGTGTCCGGCGCCGTCGGCGCGTCCGTCCCTGCGGCCGCGCGCGGGCCCGCGTGCGTCACCGCCGGCGACCCAGCCGACACCCGCGCTCCGGCTTTCGCCGCGCCGCGAGCGCCCCCTCGGGCGCCCGCACGCCGGGCCGGCGTTCCTGCCGTGCGCGCCGTCGCCGTCCCGCGCGCGCCTGCCGCCGCCGTCCCCGCTCCCGTCCTGGTCCCCGTTCCCGTCCCCGCGGCCGTTCCGCGGCCGGTCGACCGGCCCGAGGTCTTCCCCGCGTCGCCGGGATCGCCGGACGCCGCCGTGGTCGTCCCGTCGGCACCGCGTGCCCCGGCCGAGTCGCCCGCCCGCGTCGCGCGCGCCTGCGGAGGCCGCGGAGCCCGCGGGCTCTGCGCCGCCTGTCCGTCCCGGTCCGCCACGCTCTTCACAGCACTGCCCCCGTGTCCTCGCCGTAGCCGTCCTCGGTGGGAACCGCGTCCCGGAGCGCCGCCGAAGCACCGCCAGCGCAGCACCCCGCCGCAGCGGTGACGAAACCGTTCTTCGCGCGGGCGTGCCCCTGCCATCCAGGTCTCCGGACGCGGTGACCGTTCCCCACCATGGCAAGGGAAGCGCGATGATCCGACAAAATGCCCGAAAGCGGTGTGCGGATCGGATCATCGCGCTACGCTCCGGTCATCTATTGCCACGCTGCGCGCCCGGCGCACCCCGACGCGCGCTCGCGCCCGCCACGTCACGGAGCCCCGCGCGCCACCCCCAACCGCCGCCAAATACCGGCGTTTGCAACTATTTCTTGCGCCAGCTACTCTCCCCGCAGAAGCCGCATCCCCCGGCTGCTCCCCCTGCATCGCCCCTCCTGCGAGGAGACCGCCTCGATGAGCCTGCTGTTCGAACCCTTCACCCTGCGCGGGCTGACCATCCCCAACCGGGTGTGGATGGCCCCGATGTGCCAGTACTCGGCCGCCTCCGAGGGGCCGCTGACCGGCGCTCCGACCGACTGGCACGTCCAGCACCTGGCCTCGCGCGCGGTCGGCGGTGCCGGCCTGGTCATGGCGGAGGCCACCGCGGTCGCCCCCGAAGGCCGGATCTCGCCGTGGGACCTCGGCCTGTGGAACGACGCCCAGGCGGAGGCCTTCGCCCGGATCACCGCCCTGCTGCGCGACCAGGGCGCCGTCCCGGCGATCCAGCTCGCGCACGCCGGGCGCAAGGCGTCCGTCAGCGCCCCCTGGAAGGGCGGCAAGGCGATCGCCCCCGCCGAGGGCGGCTGGACCCCGGTCGCGCCCTCGGCGCTGCCCTTCGACTCCGGCTCGCCGCTCCCCCAGGAACTGACCACCGAGCAGATCGCGGGCGTCGTCCGGCAGTTCGCCGACGCCGCGCGCCGGGCACTGGCCGCCGGATTCCAGGTCGCCGAGGTGCACGCCGCACACGGCTACCTGCTGCACCAGTTCCTCTCCCCGGGCTCTAACCACCGCACCGACGCCTACGGCGGCCCGCTCGAGAACCGGATACGGCTCGCGCTGGAGGTCGCCGAGGCGGTGCGCGCGGTCTGGCCGCAGGAGCTGCCGCTGTTCTTCCGGGTCTCCGCCACCGACTGGCTCCCCGCCTCCGTCCCGTCCTGGACCGCCGACGACACGGTCGTGCTGGCCAAGGAGCTGGCCGCGCGCGGGGTCGACCTGATCGACGTCTCGACCGGCGGAAACTCGCCGGACGCCCGGGTCGAGGTCGGCCCCGGCTACCAGGTGCCGTTCGCCGAGCGGATCCGCCGCGAGGCCGGGCTGGCCACCGGCGCGGTGGGCCTGATCACCGAACCCGAGCAGGCGGAGGCGGTGCTCGCCGAGGAGCGGGCCGACGCCGTGCTCCTCGGCCGTCAGCTGCTGCGTGAGCCGTACTGGGCGCGCGCCGCCGCGGCGCGGCTGGACGACGCGGACCGCGCCCCCCGCCCGGTGCAGTACCGCTACTGATCCGGCCCCTGGCGGAACGTCACTTCAGCGAGTTCACGTAGTGCGTGGAGCCGGCGTAGTAGCCGTCGACCGCCTGCTCCACGCCACTGCGGGAGACCGCCTTGCCCGCCTGGAAGTAGAACCAGTTGACCTGCACGTTCCAGGTGCGCTGCCCGGTGAACGGCAGGTCGATCAGCCAGGTGCTGAAGGCGACGTCGACCGGGCCGTGCAGGGCGTAGGGGGAGGCGCTGGTGAAGAGCTCGGTGTCGTCCAGATAGTAGGCGGCCGTCCCGTGCTGCACGACGATCCGCAGCGTGTGCCAGCCGTGCAGGTGCTGGTGGAGCGCGTGGTAGACCCGGTCGCCCGGGGTGGAGCTGCGCCAGGAGGTGGTGTCGAGCTCCGGCAGCGGCGAGCCCCAGCCCCCGTTGGGCTGGTACTCGAAGTCCAGCTCGCTGTAGGCGGCGCTGGTGGGCGGGGAGATGGCGTAGAAGGCCTCGCTGATGTGGTCGCCGTTCTGCCCGCTCACCGGGCCGGTGGTGAAGTACACCCGCGCCGCGTAGGTGCCGTCGGCGAAGCGCGGGACCTCGGTGGTCAGCTCGGACTGCCGGGTGCCGGCCCGGGTGCCGTCGGTGTGCGCCTGGAGCTGCAGGACGCGGCCGCCCTGGGCGTCCTGGACCGCGGGGAAGCTGACGCCCGCGGCCGACCAGCTGTCGGGGATGCCCGGGTTGCCGCTGCCGGTGCGGACGGTCCAGCCGTGGGCGCCGAGCGCGGGGTCGCCGGCCCCGGTGTAGTGGAAGTCGTCGAAGAAGACGCCGCTGGTCGCGGGGCCGGTGCCGGCCGCGGACGGTGAGGCGGAGGCCCGCGCCGCGGAGTCCGCGCCGCCGCCCGATCCGCCTGCCGCGGCGGGCGCCCCGGAGGAGGTCGCGGCGGAATCGGAAGGCCGCGTCCAGCGGTAGACGCCGACGATCGCGGCGCCGCCCACGAGCAGGGCGAGCACGAAGACCAGCGCCTGGAGCCCGCGCCGGCCGCGACCGGACTCCCGCCTTCTGTGTGGCACGTGGGCTCCTCACCGACCGAGCGGCGAGTGCCCGTACACGCCGTCCGCAACCGAGACGCAGATCTCGCACATGATACGAGCCGCCCTGGCGAAGGGAACCCTCGGACGGCAGACAGTTCGTCCCCTATCCACCCTTCCGCGCCATTACACCCCTACTCATGCGTAAGCAAGGACTTCCGAGCATGAGTCACAACCCCATCACGAACGCCGCCACCCCCCTCCTCTCCCGCGACCATCATGTGTCAATATGACTGAGCGTATTGCCGCACGCACCGATGAACGCTCGGTGAGATTCGGCGAGTTCTACGCGCCGGATACAAGGGGGGAACCTTGTCGACCGTTGCTGCGTCACGCGCGCAGGCCGACGCACCGAGGGGCACGCACAGCAGGCACCGCCGCCGGCGGATGGCGCCGCCGCCCGCCCCCGCGGGCAACCACGTCTACGGGACCGTCGTCCTCGTGCCCGCGCGCAACGAGGAAGTCGGCATCTTCACCGCGCTCGACTCGCTCGCCGGCCAGACCCGCAGGCCGGACCTCATCGTCATCGTGGTGAACAACTCCACCGACCGCACGATGGAGTACGCCCAGCAGTTCGCCACCGCGCCCGGCTCCCCGCCGACCGTGGTGCTCAACCTGGCGAACAACCCGCACAAGAAGGCCGGCGCCCTCAACCACGGCCTGCGCTACCTCCAGGGGCTCGTCGGCGGCCGGCTCACGAACCAGGTCAAGCACGTCCTGGTGATGGACGCCGACACCGAGCTGCACCCCCGGTTCATCGAGCGGGCCGGCCACGTCATCGCCTCCGACCCCGAGCTCGGCGGCGTCAGCGCCGCCTGCCTCGGCCGCACCGGCCTGTGGCGCAACCCCTGGCAGCGCTACCTGCTCGGGATGCAGATCATCGAGTACGGCCGCGCTGCCAACTCCCGCTACCGGCACGACGTCCACACCATGTCCGGGGCCGGCTCCTTCTACCGGGCCGAGGCGCTGCAGAGCCTGATCGACTGGCGCGGCGAGGTCTTCTGGGAGGACCACAGCAACCTGGTCGAGGACTACGAGACCACGCTCGCGCTCAAGGAGTCCGGCTGGAAGGTCACCGCCAACCAGCTGTGCATCGCCTACACCGACCTGATGCCGACCCTGCGCGAGCTGATCCAGCAGCGCGAGCGCTGGACCCGCGGCACCGTCGACACCCTGCGCGGGCGCGGCGTCACCCGCTTCACCTGGCACTCCATCGCCACGCTCTTCCTCGGCCTGCTCGGCGCCGCCTACCTGCTCGGCTTCAGCTCGGTGCAGGCGGCCGAATGGGCGGTCAGCGGCTTCCAGTTCTCCTGGGTGCTGTGGGTGCTGACGGGCTTCTGGATGATCTACCCGGCGCTGCGGGTCACCAACCTGGGCTGGAAGGCCATGCTCGTCGAGGCCGCCCTGGTACCGGAGTTGGTGTTCAACGTGGTGCGGGTCTACTGGCTGCTCTCCTCACTGGTCAAGTCGTACATGACCCGCGTCTCCTCCTGGAAGTGAGCCGGAGCGACACGTGAATCCGCTCAAGGGCGCCGGGGTCATCCTCGCCTTCGCCCTTCTCGTCGTCCTCATCACCACCGCCCGCGACCTCACCGAGGTCCTGGTGGCGTTCGGCGTGATCGCCATCGGGCTGTGCATGCTCAGCCTGATCGCCTCCGCGCGCCGCCGGAGCCGCGACCGCAGGACGGCCCGCGGCCGGGCCCGCCGCCGGAACGCGGCCCGCGGCCGGCACTGACCACCCCGTCCTGCCTGCCGCCGATCCTGCCTGCCGTCGATCCGGACTGCCCGCCGATCCGGACTGCCGCTGATCCCGCCGGCAGGCGGGCCGTCCTTTCCGTCGTGACGGTCGTGGTCAGGAATGCGCGAGGACCTCGCCGACCGTCGCCACCTCGATATCGCGCCGCGCGATCTCCTCGACGACCGTCGCGAAAGCCTTCTGGGAGATCTGGGTGCTCGCCTCCAGCTTTCCGGTGGCGAGCTGGTGGAAGCAGAGGACGAGCCAGTCGCCGTTTCCCGCACAGCGGTCGAGCATTCCGCCGACGTCGGTCAGGACGGAGACCGGGTCGCCGTCGCCCAGATTGTCGTCGGTGACGCCGGTGACCGCCTTGAGACGGTAGGGCATCGCGGGCGGGAACGACTCCGCGGTCTCGGAGATGATCGAGCGCGCCGTCGCGAAGTACTCCTTGGCGATGCGGTCGATCGGAATGCCGTCCTTGGTGGCGCCGAAGATTCCGTGCGGATAGGCGAAGTTCTCGCTCCGGAATCCGCGCGAGGCCATCCAGCCGCGTAGTTTCCGCAGATCCTTGTCCACGTCCTTCGCGGTCAGCTGGTCGTATCCGGCGTTGTGCGCGTCCATGGAATAGGCGTGGCCGGCCATCTCCCAGTCCCAGGTGTCCTGGAGCGCCTGCATCTGCTTCACCGAGAGATAGCGGTCGGTGCCGGCGGCCTGCGAGATGTTGTAGATCGTGCCGCGGTACTTGTGCTCCGACATGATCGGCCGGGCCAGGTCGTAGACGGACGCGAAGGAGTCGTCGAACGTGATCGAGACGACCCCGCGCGGGAAGGCGCTCGCGGTGTCCTTGATCAGCTCCACAGCCTGCAGGTGGTACCTGACCTGGCCCTTCTTGTCGTCGTAGACGCCGAATGACATGTCCGTGAACCCCGATTTCACGGAGGGCACGCCGCTGGGCGAGAGCGTCCACCGTCCGGAGGCACCCGCGACGTCGGCCCACTGCAGGTTCACCGTGACCCATTCCCCGGGGCCGACGTAGTTCGCGTCGGAGGCCGAGTGGGTGTGCACCTTCCAGTAGTAGTAGTCGCTGAATCCCTGGGTTCCGACATAGAAGACGATATTGTCCAGATGCGTGGTGTCGTCGACCCGGAAGACCAGCCGGATCGTGCGTCCGGTCAGATCCACCGGTGGCATCGACTGTATGCGGACGAACGACTCTACCCCGTTTCCGGCGGTGGTCGCCGTGAACGACTGGCTGCCCAGGCTGTGCACCGAGGTGTCGTTCGGATTCGAGGACGCCGTTCCCTGCCCGCCGGCGGTCCATCCGTGGCCGGGCTGGAATGTCTGCGACCACAGGGCGGGGCGCGCGGCGACCCCGGGCGGACGCGTCACGGAAAGGTCCGCCGCCGGAACGTCGTCGTCACCGCCGCCGCGGGTGGCGAAGAATGCCCCGCCCCCGGCGGCCACCAAACCGCCCGCGCCCGCCAGGAGCAGCAGGGAGCGCCGGCTCATGCCGTTTTTCGGCTTGCCGCGATGGCCACCGCGTCGGCCGCCCTGCGAGGTCCCCTGGTCGTGCACATCGATCGTCACCGCGTGATTATTATCCGCCCGGCGGACCGTCAGCAATAGAAGCCGGAAATCCGGGGAAATCTCACAGCGGGCCGGCGCCGCCGCCGGCCGGCTCCGTCACGGCCGGCTCACCGAGCGCCTCCGCCCGAGCGGCTCCCCTCCGGCCCCGCCGGCGCCCTGCGGGCCCTCGTCTCCCCGCCGCGCCGGAGACCACCGGAGCTCGGAGCACCGCCGAACCGCCCGCGCAGCTCACCTTCCACGCGGCCGGCCCCGGCGATCACGTCTGCGAACCGGTCCGGCTGCGCCAGGAACGGATGGTGGCCGGCGTCCATCTCGATCACGGTCCCCGCCCGGCGGGCGAACTCGCGCTGGGCCGACGGCGGGGTGCCGCGGTCCTTCGCGCACACGACGTACGTCGTGGGGACGGTCTTCCAGGACGCCGCCGTGACCGGCTCTCCGGAGACCGTAAGCGTCTGATCCGCAAGGCGCCGCGCCGCCGCTTCGGCGATCTCCGGTGGGCAGTCGTGGACGAAGGTCTCGGCGAACAGCTCGGGCACGACGCCGAAGACACCCCGCCCCGGATCGAAGCGCAGGAACGGCGGCGGCTCCGCCGCGCCGAAGGTCGACAACGACTCTCCCGGTTCGGGGAGGTAGCTGGAGACGAAGACCATGTGCCGCACCTGCCCGAGTCCGGCGGCGGCCTCGGTGGCGACGATGCCGCCGTAGCTGTGCCCCACCAGCACGGCGGGCTCCTCCGACCCCGCCAGCGCGGCCCGCACCGAAGCGACGTCCTCGGCCAGTCCGGGTCCGTCGGGGCCGGGCGCGCCACTGCCCTCGCCGCAGCTCGGGAGGAGCGGTGCCACGCTTGCGATCCCTCGCCGATCCAGCGCGTCCGCTGTCAGACGCCACCACCAGTCACCGTCACGCACGCATGCCCCGTGCACGAACACCACCCGCATGTCCACCCCTCCGTCACCGTCGCCCTGCACGCCCGGTCCCTCATCCAGGACGGTAGACGTAACGAGAATTACGTGAAAGTGTGCGGTGGTGGGACGCCGCAAACAGCCCGAGATCAGTGACCGAATACTCGATGCCTGCGTGAATTACGCGCTGGTCCATGGACTGCCGGCCCGGCTCGCTCCGCTGGCGGCTGCCGCGGGCGTGTCGCAGCGCATGCTGATCTACCACTTCGGCAGCCGGGACGCCTTGTTGCGCGAGACGCTGACCCGGGCCCGCGAGCGGCAGCTGCTCTTCTTCGGCGACATCCTCGCCCCGCGCCCGGACGAGGACTACCGCCGGACGCTGGGGCGCGCCTGGCACGTGATGACCGGAACCGAGGGCCGCCGCTACCTGAACCTTTTCGGCAGGCTGCGCGAGGACGCCGGCCAGGAGCTGTGGCCCGACTTCCGTCGCGACGCGACCGTCGACTGGCTCCCGATCATCGAGGAAGGACTGCGCACCCTGCGGCGCCCGGACGACGCCACCCTCGTGCTGGCGGTCATCCGCGGTCTCATCATGGACCTGGAGGCCACGGAGGACCGGGCCCGAATCGATCAGGCCTTCGCGCGCTTCGTCCGCACGCTCTCTCCCGCCTGAGGTCCCAGTCGCGCGGGTGCCCCGAGCTCCTCCGTCAGCTGTTGGCCATGTCGACGAAGCGGGAGTAGTGGCCCTGGAAGGCCACGGTGATGGTCGCGGTGGGACCGTTGCGGTGCTTGGCCACGATGAGGTCCGCCTCACCCGCCCGCGGCGACTCCTTCTCGTAGGCGTCCTCGCGATGCAGCAGGATGACCATATCGGCATCTTGTTCGATCGAGCCGGATTCACGCAGGTCGGAGACCATGGGCTTCTTGTCGGTGCGCTGTTCGGGGCCTCGGTTCAGCTGGGAGAGGGCGATGACGGGGAGTTCGAGCTCCTTGGCCAGGAGCTTGAGGCTTCGGGACATCTCGGAGACCTCCTGCTGTCGGCTCTCGGGCCGGCGGGAGCCGCCGGTCTGCATCAGCTGGAGGTAGTCGATGACGACCATCCGCAGGTCGTTCCGCTGCTTGAGGCGGCGGCACTTGGCGCGGATCTCCATCATCGACAGGTTCGGCGAGTCGTCGATGTAGAGCGGGGCGTCGTTGAGTTCGGGCATCCGGCGGGCCAGCCGCGTCCAGTCCTCGTCGGTCATCTGCCCCGACCGCATGTGGTGCAGCGCGACCCGCGCCTCCGCGGAGAGCAAGCGCATCGCGATCTCGTTCCGCCCCATCTCCAGCGAGAAGATCACGCTCGGCATCTTGTGCTTGATCGAACACGCCCGCGCGAAGTCCAGGGCCAGCGTGGAGTTGTGGGTCGGCACCATCGAGCGGGTGGCCAGGTACATGTGCTCCGGGTTGTCGACCTGGACGCAGCGGACCGGAACGCTCTCCACCTCGCGGACGTCCGTGATCACGCGCTGGGTGAGGCGCGGGGTACCGGGGCGGCGGCGCTCCTGGTGCACGCGCCGCTTGCGCTCCAGCCCGAACACCTCGTCCAAGGGCGTGAAGGTGACGACGTACGCCACCGACGACTCGGCGGACCTGCCCTTGACCGCCTTCGTCGCCATCCCGCAGCGGTAGCCGAGGCCGACCACGAGCTCGCGGAAGCCGTAGGCCAACTCCCGATTGGTCACCGCGAACTGCACCGAACCGGTCCGGTTCACCGTGCCGTCTGTGTCCAGCAACCCCGCCAGCAGCTCCCGCCGCTGGGCTACGGACGCACGCAGGTACTCCTGCGGGATGTGCTTGCGCCCCAGCACACCGAGACGCCGCAGAGCGGCGAGCAGGCTGCCGTGTTCACGACCGCAGGTGGCACACCGGGGCTCGGCGATCGGCGACGCGCACGGCTCGCCGCACTCCACGCACACGGTGCGCGGGACCGGGTCCGAGACGAAACGTGCTTTCCCACCACAGGACTGCCCGCAGGTGCGCACGTGGGCGAGCTTCGGAACGAAGGTCTTGCCGCAGACCACGCAGTCGCGTTCCAGCCGCTGGGGCTCGGGAGAGACGAAACGGGGCCCGTCAGTGGTCGACTCACCGACGCGCCGCACCTCGAAACCCTCCCCGGCCGCTCGCTCCAGGAGTTCCGGATCGGCGGAGGTGAGGCGGGCGGCGGAGGTGTGGCCGTCACCGAGCCAGGCGCCGAGGGTGTAGGGGGGGATCGGGAGATCGGCGGGGGGAAGGTCGAGCGGCTGGGCGTTGCGGACGGTGTGGTTGAGACGCTGATCGGCCGTCAGGCAGCGCAGGGTCGCGGCGATCTCCTTGGTCGTCCGCACCGCCGGAGCGATCCGGCCCGCGGAGCGGCGCGAGGCGCGGGTCTCAGTCAGCCACTGGTGGTCGGCGTCGGCGACGACGACCGTGCCGTCGTCGAAGGTCATGCGGAAGCAGGTGTGGCCGGTCATCACCTCGGTCGCGGCGACCACCCGGGTCGGCCGCCCCTGCGCGTCCAGCAGCAGGTCACCGACCTGGACCTCGCCCATCGTGGTCCAGCCGGTGGGCGTGGGCAGCGGCGTGTCGAGCGCCAGCGCCTTACCCATCGCCGGGCGGGCGGCGACGACGATCATCTGGCCGGGGTGGAGACCGTTGGTGAGGGAGTCGAGGTCGGCGAAGCCGGTGGGGACGCCGGACATCTGGCCGCTGCGCGAGCCGATGGACTCGATCTCGTCGAGCGCGCCCTCCATGATGTCGCCCAGCGGGGCGTAGTCCTCGCTGGTGCTCTCCTCGGTGACGGCGTAGATCTCGGCCTGGGCGGAGTTGACGATCTCGTCCACGTCGCCGTCGGCGGCGTAGCCCATCTGCGCGATCCGGGTGCCGGCCTCGACCAGGCGGCGCAGCACCGCGCGCTCGTGGACGATCTCGGCGTAGTACTCGGCGTTGGCCGCCGTGGGGACCGAGGAGACCAGGGTGTGCAGGTAGCCGGCGCCGCCGACGCGGGTGATCTCGCCGCGCTTGGTCAGCTCGGCGGCGACCGTGATCGGGTCGGCCGGCTCGCCGCGGGCGTAGAGGTCGAGGATCGCGCCGTGGATCATCTCGTGCGCGGGGCGGTAGTAGTCGCCCGGCTTGAGGACCTCGACGACGTCGGCGATGGCGTCCTTGGACAGCATCATGCCGCCGAGCACGGACTGCTCGGCGGGGAGGTCCTGCGGGGGCACGCGCTCGAAGCCGCGGCCCTGGCCGCCGCCGTCCGCCGCGTCGAAGTCGTAGCCGTTGCCTCGGGCGCTTCCGCTTCCGCTCCCGCTCCCGTTTCCGCCGGACCGGCCGCCGCCGCGCGCGCCGCGGGCGTCCCCGCCGCGCCCGTCCCGCGCGTCGCGGCCTTCGCGGCTGCTGCGGGAGACGGGGAGGTGGTCGGAGGGGAACTCGGGGAGGGGGTCCAGCGAGGTGGCGACGGACACCGGCTCCCAGCCGTCCTCCTCGGGGGGCGGCGGGGCGCCGTGCTCCGCGTAGTCCGCGCCGCTCATCGGACGTCCCCGTTCTCCGGTCGGCGCGCGCGTGCTCCCACTGCTGCCTCCCGGCCTGCTCGACGTACTGGAACCGACGGGGCAGCCGGGTTGCGGCTGCTCGCTGCGTCCCCTCTTTCATACGGCACGGGTACGACAAGATCGGCTGCGTGCGAGGGGTGCGGCGCGTCGGGCGAGCGTCCACGCTACGGCCCGGTGGAGCCTCCGACCAAAGCAGTTATCCACAGGGCATGTGGACAGAGCCGCCAGGCCTGTGGAGAAGTGGCCCCAACCTGTGCACGACTCTGGGGACGCCGCTGTGGACAAGAAGATGATCACCCTGCTGCACCAGCCCTGAGCTGGGATTTCATCGTCCACCGACTGTGCAGGGAAAAAACTTGGGGACGACTTACGAGATCGTTCGCGCCCACGCCCGCGGCACGCGCCGAAGAACGCTCTCGTAATAGACGAATCCGATTACCACCACTTACCTGTGGATGACTACGCTGGGCCCATGCGACGGACCTCCTCCGCCCACCGGAACGGGCCAGACGAAACGCCACCCGGCGGGCTCCCGGTGACTAGTCCGTCGTCCACCGTTCCATCGTGCGCCGCTCCGTCGTCCGCCGGGGCCGGTCCCGATGGAGGTCCAGAGCCGGAGGCCGACATCTACACCGAGGCCGAAGCCGGGGCCGACGTGTACGACAACGACCGCGGCGCCCCCGGCGATACGCCCGGGGCCGAAGCCGACGGCGCGCCCGCCGCCGAACCCGCCCCGCCGCCGGCCACCCCGCGCGACCCGCACCGCGCGCGCCGCGCGCAGGATCGCGAGATCCTGCGGCTCGCGGTTCCCGCCTTCGGCGCGCTCGTCGCCGAGCCGCTCTTCCTGCTCGCCGACTCGGCGATCGTCGGTCACCTCGGCACCGCGCAGCTCGCCGGGCTCGGTGTCTCCGCCGCGCTGCTCGCCACGCTGGTCAACGTCTTCGTCTTTCTCGCCTACGCCACCACCGCCGCGGTCGCCCGCCGCCTCGGCGCGGGCGACCGGCGTTCGGCGATCCAGCAGGGAATCGACGGCATCTGGCTGGCGCTGCTGATCGCCGCCGTCGTGGTCGCCCTCGCCGTGCCGCTCGCCCCGGACCTGGTGCGGCTGTTCGGCGCCTCCGCCACCGCCGCCCCCTACGCGGTCACCTACCTGCGGCTGAGCGCCATCGGCATCCCCGGCATGCTGGTCGTGCTGGCGGCGACCGGCGTGCTGCGCGGGCTGCAGGACACCCGCACCCCGCTGATCGTCGCGGTCGCCGGGTTCAGCGCCAACCTGCTGCTCAACCTCGGCCTGGTCTACGGCGCCGGGATGGGCGTGGCCGGCTCGGCGAGCGGCACCGCGATCGCCCAGACCGGGATGGCCGCCGTCTACCTCACCGTGGTGGTCCGCGGGGCCCGCCGCACCGGCGCTGCGCTCCGCCCCGACCTGCCCGGGATCCGGGCCTGCGCCACCGCCGGATTCCCGCTGCTGGTGCGCACGCTCAGCCTGCGGGCCGTACTGCTGCTCGCCACGGCGGTCGCCGCGCGGCTCGGCGACGAGGCGATCGCGGCGCACCAGATCGCGATGTCGCTGTGGAACTTCCTGGCGATGGCCCTGGACGCGATCGCGATCGCCGGCCAGGCGATCATCGGCCGCTCGCTGGGCGCGGGCGACGCGGCGGGCGCGCGCCGGGCCGCCGCCCGGATGGTGCGCTGGGGCGTGGGCACCGGAGTGGTCCTGGGTCTCGTGCTGCTGGCCGCGGCGCCGCTCTACCTGCCGGTGTTCACTCCGGACTCCGGCGTGCGGGGACTGCTGCTGCCGGTGCTGGCCGTGATCGCGCTGACGCAGCCCTTCTCCGGGGCGGTGTTCGTCCTGGACGGAGTGCTGATGGGCGCGGGAGACGGGCGCTTCCTCGCCTGGGCGATGCTGGGAACGCTGGCCGTGTTCGCGCCGCTGGCACTGCTGGTCCCCGCGCTCGGGGCCGGGCTGACCGCGCTGTGGTGGGCGATGGGCGCGTTCATCGCGGTGCGCCTCGCCTTCCTCGGCGTCCGCTCCCTCGGCGGCGCCTGGCTGGTCACCGGCGCCCACCGCTGACGCCGGAGGCCGACCCGGCCGCTGCTACCCGAAGCCGGTCCGGGCACGCGGGATGATCCGGGGTGATCACCCGACCCCGGCCGACCGCCCGGGCGGCAAGCCCCGAGCATCCACCGCATGCCCAGCCGCTGCCCCGCCCTCAGACCGCTCTGCCCCTACCGCCCGGCCGCGCCGGCCACCGACCTGAGCGGTGACCCGGGGACGCGCACCCGACCCGCCATCGAACCCCGGCCCCGCGCGCACCTGTCCCTCAGCGCCTGGCCTCGGGCGCCGGGCGCCTGGCCCCGGGCTCGGGCCCCGGGCGCCGGGCGACGGGCCCAGGGCGACGGGCGACGGGCGACGGGCGACGGCCCGAGCGTCGGCCCCCGGGCGCGCGCCGCCCACACGCCCCGCGTCCACACACGCGCAAGGGCCGGACACCCGAAGGTGTCCGGCCCCAGCGGCGAGCGTCAGGCCGCGGAGACGGCGACCTCGAGGTCGGCGGAGACCTCGGGGTGCAGCTTCACGCTGACCTTGTGGGCGCCGGTGGTCTTGATCGCCGAGGCGACCTCGACCTTGCGCTTGTCGACGACCGGGCCGCCGGCGGCCTTGATGGCCTCGGCGATGTCGCCCGGGGTGACCGAGCCGAACAGGCGGCCGGTGTCGCCGGCACGCACGGCGAGGCGGACCTTGAGGCCCTCCAGCTGCGCCTTGAGCTCGTTCGCCTGCTCCAGCGTCTGGATCTCGTGGATCCGGCGCGCGCGCTTGATCGCGTCGACGTCCTTCTGGCCGCCCTTGGTCCACTGGATCGCGAACCCGCGGGGGACGAGGAAGTTGCGGGCGTAGCCGCCCTTGACCTCGACGACGTCGCCGGCGGCCCCGAGACCCGAGACCTCGTGCGTGAGGATGATCTTCGTGGTGCTCATGACTGATCCACCCTCTCCTTAGCGCGCGGTCGAGGTGTAGGGCAGCAGGGCCATCTCACGGCTGTTCTTGACAGCCGTGGCGACGTCACGCTGGTGCTGGGTGCAGTTGCCGGTCACCCGGCGGGCACGGATCTTGCCGCGGTCGGAGATGAACTTCCGCAGCAGGTTCGTGTCCTTGTAGTCGACGTAGGTGATCTTGTCCTTGCAGAACACGCAAACCTTCTTCTTCGGCTTGCGCACAGGCGGCTTCGCCATCATGTACTCCAAACAGGTGTTCACGATCCGGCGTGCGGAGCGGTTCCGGGGTGCGGCCCGCGAGGGACCGCCCCGGCCGTCCGCGCCGGGTCGTACGGGATCAGGTCTGACGCACCCTTAGAACGGAGGCTCGTCCGAGTAGCCGCCGGCACCGGAGCCGCCGCCCCAGCCGCCACCGCCGCCGCCCTGCTGGCCGCCGCCGCCCGAGGGCGCGGAGGACCAGGGGTCGCCGGACGGGCCGGACTGCTGCGAACCGCCCCAGCCGCCACCGCCGCCGTTGCCGCCCTGCTGGCCGCCGCCCCAGCCGCCACCGCCGCCCGGGGCACCGCCCGGGCCGCCGGAGCGCTGGGCCTTGGCGACCTTGGCCGTGGCGTTGCGCAGGCTCGGACCGACCTCGTCGACCTCGATCTCGAAGACCGTCCGCTTCTCGCCCTCACGGGTCTCGTACGACCGCTGCTTCAGCCGGCCCTGCACGATGACGCGCATGCCTCGCTGGAGCGACTCGGCGACGTTCTCCGCGGCCTGCCGCCAGACGTTGCACGTCAGGAAGAGGCTCTCGCCGTCCTTCCATTCGTTCGTCTGCCGGTCGAAGGTGCGAGGGGTGGACGCGATACGGAAGTTCGCGACCGCCGCGCCGGACGGGGTGAATCGGAGCTCGGGATCGTCGACGAGATTGCCGACGATCGTGATGACGGTCTCGCCTGCCATGGTGGGATGACCTCTCGGGGGGAGACGTTCCGTTCAGTGGTGCGGGCCTACCGGCAGTCCACGCGGTACGCGGCCGGAGACGGCCGTGCGCCGGGAGGAGCCGGACGGCCCTCGGGTCAGTGGGTCTCCGGGCGGAGGACCTTGGTCCGGAGGACCGACTCGCTCAGGCTGAGCTGGCGGTCGAGCTCCTTGACGACCCCGGGCTCAGCCTTGAGGTCGATGACCGAGTAGATGCCCTCGGACTTCTTGTTGATCTCGTACGACAGGCGACGCCGGCCCCAGGTGTCGACCTTCTCAACGGTGCCGCCGCCGGTGCGGACGACGTTGAGGAAGTTCTCGATCAGGGGAGAGACAGCGCGCTCCTCGACATCGGGGTCGAGGATCACCATCACCTCGTAGTGACGCATGGTGAACCCACCTCCTTCGGACTCAGCGGCCACGGACGTTCCGTGGCAGGAGGGTCGATCGCGTCAGCAAGGGTAGTAGCGGGTACTGACAGAACCGGGGACGTGAACACCCCGGACACGGCGCCCGCCGTCCCGGGAGGTCCCCGGGTGCCGCGGCCCGCAACCCATGCAGACGGTCCAGGCTACAGGCACCCGATCGGCCTCTTGAAATCGGCGCGCGATTTGCCCCAGTCTGTACTGATCGGGTGCGATGGCAGTGGTGCGAGGCGGCCCCCGCCCCGCGCGCTTCCTCTCACCCTCTCCCAGGAGGTGGGTTACATGGCCCAGACGGCACGAACCCCCGCGGACGCCGCGCAGCGCTCCCGCGGACGCGCTCACCACCGGCTCTCCCTCAACACCGACGGCAAGCCGCATCCCCTGGAGAACACCCTCGCCCTGGTGACGGCGGTGCTGGGCGCGGTGGCGTTCGCCACCTGCTGGGTGCACAGCCTGCACGTCTTCAGCGGCTGGGTCGGGCTGGCGGGCGTCCTCACCGCCGGCTGGGCCCAGTACATCTCGGCGACCACGGCCGAGCGCTTCGTGATCGTGATCTTCGGAGGCGCCTCGGCGGTCGCACTCGGCCTGTCGCTGGCGCACGGCGGCCTGGTCTAGCGCGGACCGCCGAACGAGCGCCGTCCCGCGCGCCCGCACGCCCCCCGCGCGCGTCGGCTCGGGACGGCGCCTCGGCCTCCACAGGCCTCCGCAGGCCACCACCCGGCCTCCCGCCCCCGGATTCCGGGGTGGGAGGCCGGTCCATGCCCCGGACCGGGCAGTAGGCTTCGCCCGGACGAACCCATGCCCCCTGGAGGAGCACCCCGAATGAGTCTGCGAGTCAGGACCATCAGCCGGGCCGAGCACCTGGCGTTCATCCGGAGCCTGCCCTCCGCCAGCCACATGCAGGTGCCGTCCTGGGGCGACGTCAAGGCCGAGTGGCGCTCGGAGTCCCTCGGCTGGACCGACGAGTCGACCGGCCAGATCGTCGGCACGGCGCTGGTCCTCTACCGGCAGCTCCCGAAGATCAAGCGGTACCTCGCCTACATGCCCGAGGGTCCGGTGATCAACTGGTTCGACCCCAACCTCGAGCAGTGGCTGGAGCCGATGCTCGGCCACCTCAAGCGCCAGGGCGCGTTCTCGGTGAAGATGGGCCCGCCGGTGATCATCCGCCGCTGGGACGCCGCCGTGATCAAGCAGGCCATAGCGGACAAGAGCGCCAAGCGGCTGCGCGACATCGAGGCGAGCTGGTACGAGCCGCGCGCCTTCGAGGTCGCCGACCGCCTGCGGCGCATGGGCTGGCAGCAGGACACCGAGGCGGGCGCCGGCTTCGGCGACGTCCAGCCGCGCTACGTCTTCCAGGTGCCGCTGGCCGGCCGCTCGCTGGAGGACATCCACAAGAACTTCAACCAGCTCTGGCGCCGAAACATCAAGAAGGCCGAGAAGGCCGGCGTCGAGGTGGTCCAGGGCGGCTACGACCAGCTGCCGATCTTCCACGAGATCTACAAGGTCACCGCCGAGCGCGACCAGTTCACGCCGCGCCCGCTCGGCTACTTCCAGCGCATGTGGCAGGCGCTGACCGCCGAGGACCCCAACCGGATGCGGCTGTACATCGCCTACCACGAGGGCGAGCCGCTGGCCTCGACGACGATGCTGACCGTCGGCGAGCACGTCTGGTACTCCTACGGCGCCTCCGCCAACCACAAGCGCGAGGTCCGGCCGTCCAACGCGATCCAGTGGCGCATGCTGCGCGACGCCTACGCGCTGGGCGCTACTGTGTACGACCTGCGGGGCATCGGCGACGTGCTGGAGGAGACCGACCACCTCTTCGGCCTGATCCAGTTCAAGCTGGGCACGGGCGGACAGGCGGCCGAGTACCTCGGCGAGTGGGACTTCCCGCTCAACAAGCTGCTCCACAAGGCGCTCGACATGTACATGAACCGGCGCTGACCGGCGGCCTCCCCGCCGGCCGCCCCTTCCGTCCAACCGCTCCTTCCCTCCGTCCCACTCCGGCGTCCCTCCGGCCCGTGCAGAGAAAGGCCCCCACGCGATGGCGCTCTCGCTCTACGTGGACACGCCGCGCTGGCGTGCGCACCACTACGCGGTCCTCCAGGAGTTCCCCGGGATCGTGCCGGTCGCGAAGGGCAACGGCTACGGCTTCCGCAACACCCGGCTCGCCGAGGAGGCCACCCGGCTGGGCTGCCAGGTCCTCGCGGTCGGCACCGCGTACGAGGCCGCGGAGCTCAAGGACTGGTTCGGCGGGGACATCATCGTCCTCACCCCCTACCGGATCGGCGAGGACGCGATACCGCTGCCGCACCGGGTGATCCGGACCGTCGGCACGGTCGAGGGCGTGCGCGCCCTGGTCGGCGGCCGGGTCATCGTCGAGCTGATGACCTCCATGCGGCGGCACGGCGTGCACGAGGAGGAGCTGCCCAAACTGCGCGCCGCCCTCGACGACGTCGTGCTCGAGGGCTTCGCGGTGCACCTGCCGATGGACCGGCCGGACGACGTGGACCCGGTCGAGGAGACCGCCCGCTGGGTGGAGCAGCTGCGCTCGCACGGCCTGCCGCTGCGCACGCTGTTCGTCAGCCACCTGAGCTCCCGTGAGGTGGCGCAGCTTCAGCAGCGCTACCCGGACGTGCGGTTCCGCCCGCGGATCGGCACCCATCTGTGGCTGGGCGCGCACGACGTGCTGGAGTCGCGCGGCACGGTGATGGACGTGCACCCGATGGCGAAGGGCGAGCGCTTCGGCTACCGCCAGCACCGGGTGGCCGGGGACGGGCACCTGATCGTTGCGGCCGGCGGCACGGCGCACGGCGTCGGCCTGGAGGCCCCCAAGTACATGAGCGGGCTGACACCGCGGGCCAAGAACCTGGCGCGGGCCGGCCTGGCCACGCTCAACCGCACCGCCTCGCCGTTCAGCTGGAACGGCGCGAAGCTCGCCTTCGCCGAGCCGCCGCACATGCAGGTCTCGCTGCTGTGGCTGCCCGCGGAGGTCGCCCCGCCGGCGGTCGGCGACGAGCTCAAGGCCACCCTCCGGCACACCACCACCCTCTTCGACCGCATCGTCGACCGCGGCTGAGGGCCGCGCGCGGAGGACCCCGCACGGAGCCCCCGCACGAAGGTCCCGGTACGGCGCGCGAACGCCGAAGCCCCCGCCCAGGTCCGGGCGGGGGCTTCGCTGTCGGCGGGCTCTGCGCCGTCCGCGCCGGGAGCGCGTCAGCGGCGGGCGTAGCGGCGGTTCCGGGAGCCGAGGGCGAAGCGGTCGGGCGCGCGGTCGAGGACGCCGCCGGAGGGGTCGTCGCTGCCGTCCCAGCGCACCGGATCGAAGCCGGGGGCCAGGATGTCCCGGACCACGACGCCGCAGAGGTAGAGCGTGCCGAGGATGTGGATCGCGATGGCGACGTGGTACCAGTCCATCGGCAGGCCCTTCTGGTGCGGGCTCGTCGTGTAGGCCAGGTAGTACCAGATGCCCAGGTAGTAGACGACCTCGCAGGCCTGCCAGATCAGGAAGTCCCGCCAGCGCGGCCGGGCGAGCACCGCGAGCGGCACCAGCCAGAGCACGTACTGCGGCGAGTAGACCTTGTTCCACAGCACGAAGGCAGCGACGACCAGGAAGGCCAGCTGCGCGAAGCGCGGCCGGCGCGCGGCGCACAGCCCGAGCGCGCCGATGCCCAGGCAGCTGAGCACCATCAGCACGCCGTCGCCGATGTTGACGGTGTTTCCGCCGAGGCTGATCCCCCGCTGCTCCAGGATCAGCCAGAACGAGCCGTAGTCGGCCCCGCGCACCTCGCTGAAGGTGTAGAAGGTCTTCCAGCCCGGGAAGGCGACGATCATGAACGGCACGTTCACCACCGCCCAGGCGACCACCGCGCCGGCCAGTGCCTTGCCGAAGTCGCGCATCCGGCCCGCCCGGAGGCAGAGCACCAGCAGCGGCCCGAGCAGCAGCACCGGGTAGAGCTTGGCCGCGGTGGCCAGTCCGATGAACACACCGGCCCAGACCGTCCGCCGGCGCGACCAGAAGGCGACCGCGACCGCGGCCAGCGCCACCGCCAGCAGGTCCCAGTTGATCGTCGAGTCCAGGGCCAGCACCGGCGCCAGGGCGAAGAGCAGCGCGTCCCACGGCCGCCGGCGGTGGGTGCGCATCACGGCGATCACCGCGACCACCGCGCAGATCATCAGCATGCCGGCGTTGACCAGCCAGAAGACCTGCTCGCGGGCGACCTCGCCGCCGCCGCTCGGCGTCAGCCAGGTGGCGATCTGCATGAACACCCCGGTCAGCACCGGGTATTCGAGGTACTGCAGATGCGGGTCGGTGGGGTTGGGGATCCTGTCCAGGTAGGGGACGTTGCCGATGGAGAAGCCGCGCAGCGCGAACAGGTGCGGGATGTCGCTGTAGCAGGCGTGGTCGTACTGCGCGGTCGTGCCGTAGAACCAGCCGCTGTCGTAGCAGGGCACCTTCTGCAGCATGCCGAGGGCGAAGACCACGATGGCGCAGACCGCCAGCACCCGGGCGGCCGTCCACCAGCTCACCCCGAGCAGCGCCCGGCGTCCGGGCGGCCCGCCGAGCACCTCGCTCCCGGCGGCGGCGACCGGGTCCTCGTCCGCGGGGACGACGACGGTGTCCTCGGGCGGGGGAGGGGGGAGCAGCGCGGTCCGTGCCGCCAGCGCGGAGGCTCCGGCCTTCGCGCCACCGCCGCCGGGCGCGCCGCCGCCGGGCGCGCCGCCGACGGGCGCGCCGCCGCCGGCGGCCCCGCTCCCGGTCCCGGCGGGGGTGTCGTCGGGGCCTTCGGATCCCTGGCTCAACGTCATGTCGGCCATCCTGCCGCACCTTCCTGAGCGCGTACGCCGTTCCGGACACAGGCGCGCGGCCACGGCGCGTGCGCTGCCTCCGGGGGAGGCGCCGCACCGGCCGTGGCCGCGCGGTGGCCGGTCCGGATCTCTCCGGACCGGCCGGGGTACTGCGGGTGCTTCGGGTACCGCGGGCGGCTAGGGGGTCGCCGCCGGGGCGGTCTGCACTCCTCCGCCGCCGTTGCCGCGTCCGGGGCCGCCGACCGGGGCCGTCGCCGTCCCGGTGCCGGTCGGTGTCGGAGTGGTGCCTCCGGCGCCCCCGGCACCTCCGGTGCCACCCGTGGCCCCGCCGTTGCCCGAGCAGAAGATGAAGCAGCTGCTGGTCGCCGTCGGGGCGTTGGTCGGCTGGTTGCCGCGTCCGGGCTTGGTCGGCGTGGCCGAGGCGGTCGGGGTGGAGCTGGCGGTGGCCGAGGGGGCCGCCGTCGGGCTCGCCGGGGCGCCGTTCTCGTTGGCGCCGCCCGTGATCTTGGTGAAGCTCGGGAACGGCTGGTCGCCCCTGGCACCGATGTCCTGCATGAAGTCCGTCCAGACCGTGGCCGGGAAGGTTCCACCGAAGGTCTTCGCCTGGCCGCCGACGCCGCCCATGCCCTCCAGGGTCTTCTTCTTCGGGTCCTCCTTGAACATCGTGACCGAGGTCACGAGGGACTTGGTGTACCCGATGAACCAGGCGGACTTGTACTCGTCGGTGGTACCGGTCTTGCCGGCCACGTACGGGCCGATCACCTTGGCCGCGTAGCCGGTACCGCCGGGCGCCTCCACCACGTCCTTGAGGACGTCGGTGATGTTGTTGGCGATGTTGGAGTCGAGCGCCTGGTGCGCCTTGGGCTGGTTGAGCGTGACCGGGCCGTTCGGGCCCTTGACCGAGAGCACGGAGATCGGGTCGCGCTGCACGCCCTGGTTGTCCAGCGTGGCGTAGACGTCGGCCATCCGGATCGGGGTGATCGACGAGGTGCCGATGTAGAAGCCGGCGCTGGGCGAGGTGAGCATCGTCTTCGGCACGCCCATGTCCTCGGCGGTCTTGGCGACGTTGTCGTAGCCGGTGTACTCGCCGAGCTGCACGTACGGCGTGTTGATCGACTCCATCATCGCGAACCGCAGCGTGCGGTACCCGTACATGGTGGGCACGTCGTTCTGCTGGTGCAGATAGCCGTCGTCGGTCTTGTCGCTGTCCACCGTGCCGGCCTGCTTGTTGCCGATGTAGGTGCCGTTGATGTCCTTGATCTTGATGCCGTTGTCGGCGTCGAACATGCTGTCCGGCGTGATCGGCGAGGGCGCGGCGCCCGGCGAGAGCGTGGCGCCGTTGGTCATCGCCGAGGCCAGCACGATCGGCTTGAAGGTCGATCCGACCTGCACACCGCCCGGCTGGTTGGCGTTGTCGATGAAGTAGCCCTTGTCGTAGCCGGGGCCGCCGTAGATCGCCACCAGGTCACCGGTGGCAGGGTCGATCGAGGAGGCGCCGAACTGGACGTTCTTGTTGATGGGCTGGCTCGGCGGCAGCAGCTTCTGGGTGGTCTGCTCGACCGCCTTGGTCAGCTGCGCGGTCTTGTTCTTGTCGAAGGTCGTCTTGATCGTGTAGCCGCCGTTGGCGAGCTCCGCGTCGGTCACGCTGGAGTGCGAGGTCACGTAGTTGTCCGCGAGCTCCTTCAGGTAGCCGATCTGGCCGGTCAGCGCGGAGGAGTTCTGGTGCCAGGCGATGACCTTCGGGAAGGACGCGGCGGTGTACTGGGCCGCCTCCTGCGGGGTGAGCCAGTTGTCCTTCTGCATCCGGCCGATGACGTACTGCCAGCGCGCCACCGCCGTCGACTTCGCGGTCGGGTCGGTGTCCACGTTCTGGAAGAGGCTCGGCTGGTTGACGCTCGCGGCCAGGAAGGCGCCCTGGGCGACGTTCAGCTTGCTGGCGTCGATGCCGAAGTAGGCCTGCGCGGCCGCCTGGATGCCGTAGGCGCCGCGGCCGTAGTAGTTGGTGTTGAGGTACCCCGCGAAGATCTGGTCCTTGGTCAGCGAGCTGCCCGGCTGGCTGATCTTGATCGAGGTGAGTATCTCGGTGAACTTGCGGCTGAACGTCTGGCTCTGGTTCTGCAGGATCGAGTTCTTCACGAACTGCTGGGTGATCGTCGAACCGGACTGCAGTTCGCCGCCCTTGACCATGTCGAACACGGCGCGGGCGATACCCTGGAAGTCGACGCCGCTGTCCTGGTAGAAGGTGGCGTTCTCGGCCGCCATGAAGTCCTGGCGGACCTTCAGCGGCACGTCGTCGAGAGTGACGTTCTGCCGGTTGACCTGGCCGACCGTGGCCATCTTCGAGCCGTCGGACCACTCGTAGATGTTGCTCTGCGCGAGCGCGTTCGGCTGCCAGTCCGGCATCGGGGTGGTGGCGTAGGCCACGCCCACCACGCCGACCAGGCCGCCGAAGAAGATCAGGCAGCCGCCGATGACCTGCTTCCACGAAGGCAGCCAGCGGTGCACGCCGGTCTTGCCCCAGCGGGGGTAGTCGATGAAGCGCTTCTTGGGCGGCGGGCCCGCCGCGGCGCCGCGTCGGCCTGGACCGCCCGGACCGCGACCGCCCGGACCGCCCGGACCCCCGGGGCCGCTGCCGTTGCCGGCGCGGCGGCGGCCGGACTGCTGCGCGGCCCGGCGCATCTCGGCGCGGGTCATCCGCGGCCCCGCCGCACCCGCGCCTCCCGGCGCGCCCGCGCCCGGGCCTGCTCCCGGCGCACCGGGAGCGCCGGTGCCCATGGTGGTGCGGCGCGGAGGCATGCCACCGGGGCCGCCCGGCCCCTGCGGTCCGCCGCGACCGGGGCCGCCGTAACCGCCCCCGCCGGAGCCTCCGCCGGGGATGCCTCCGCCGTAGGGCCCGCCCTGGGACCCGCCGTACGAGCCGCCCGGAGGCGCCCCGCCACCCGAACGCGGAGGACCGGATCGACCGCCCCCGGAAGGGGGAGCCGCGCGACGTCCGGACGACGGCTGTTTCCGCCGGTGTTCGCTCATGCTTCCAGCTGCTCCTCGGACAGGTCCCTGGACCTCGACACGCTTGTGCTCGTTCCTCATCCCGCGCGCGGGAGGACCGCGCGGGGGAACCCCCCGATCGGCGGCCCCGCAGAGGCCGCACCCCACCAGAGACGAGGACGCCTCAGGCGCCCCAGCGGTTCCCAGGTTCTTGCATAGCCGACAGGGTACGCAGCCATGTGAGTAGCCAAAACGGTCAAAAAGTGTCCAGCCGGGCAAAACAAGCCGAGAACTTCCTGTGGATCCCGCACCGGCCGGGGAGAGATCCGACACGACACGCCCGGACTTCGGGCTCATCCGCGTCCGTCATGCACCGATTCGCCCGGTGGGCGGCGCTTGTGACGGCGTCCACCACCGACCCCCCTTGCATGCCGGAGCCTGCGCGCTCTATCGTCTCGATGTATCGGTTCGATACATCGAACCGGCACACCGGCCGCCCGCCGCCGGTGGCACCGGGAAGCACGACGAGCGCGAGAGGAGGACGACGACACGATGAGCCGACGCTCCGGCATCCTCGAGTTCGCCGTCCTCGGCCTGCTCCACGACTCCCCGATGCACGGCTACGAACTGCGCAAACGCCTCAACGTCCTGCTCGGTTCCTTCCGCGCCTTCTCCTACGGCACGCTCTACCCCTGCCTCAAGGGGCTGGTGGCCCAGGGCTACCTGGTGGAGGAGAAGAACCCCGACGAGCCCTACGTCCCCGCGACGGCGCTCAACGGGAAGCGGTCGAAGATCGTCTACCGCCTGACGCCGGACGGCAAGCAGCGCTTCGAGGAGCTCCTCTCCGACTCCGGGCCGGACGCCTGGGAGGACGAGCACTTCGGCGTGCACTTCGCCTTCTTCGGCCAGACCGACCGGGCCGTGCGGATGCGCGTCCTGGAGGGCCGGCGCAGCCGGCTCGAGGAGCGGCTGGAGCGGATGCGCACCTCGCTGGCGCGCACCCGGGAACGGCTCGACGGCTACACGCTGGAGCTCCAGCGGCACGGCCTGGAGTCGGTCGAGCGCGAGGTCCGCTGGCTCAACGAGCTGATCGAGTCCGAGCGCTCGCACCGCGAGGGGCGTCCGCCGGACGGCGGCAGCCCTCCGCCGGGCAGTCCCCCGCCGGACAGCACACCGGACAGCACGCCGGGCGGCACCTCGCCGGGCAGCACACAGACTTCCCGCTGACGCGCACAGCAGCGCGCCGAGGGATCAGGTACACCGAGGACGGGTCCGCAGCACCACCACGGCCCGGACCGTCCGTTTCAGCAACCAGCTGAGGCACCGTCGACTGACGTGTTCCTCATGACAACACAGGGAGCAACCGGAATGGGTTCGGTTCGCGTAGCCATCGTGGGTGTGGGCAACTGCGCCGCCTCGCTCGTCCAGGGCGTCGAGTTCTACAAGGACGCCGATCCGGCCGAGAAGGTCCCCGGCCTGATGCACGTGCAGTTCGGCGACTACCACGTCGGCGACGTCGAGTTCGTCGCCGCCTTCGACGTGGACGCCAAGAAGGTCGGCCTCGACCTGGCGGACGCCATCGGCGCCTCCGAGAACAACACCATCAAGATCTGCGACGTCCCGAGCACGGGCGTCACCGTCCAGCGCGGCCACACCCTGGACGGCCTGGGCAAGTACTACCGCGAGACCATCGAGGAGTCCTCCGAGGCCCCGGTCGACGTGGTCCAGGTCCTCAAGGACACCCGCGCCGACGTGCTGGTCTGCTACCTGCCGGTCGGCTCCGAGGACGCGGCGAAGTACTACGCCCAGTGCGCCATCGACGCCAAGGTCGCCTTCGTGAACGCCCTCCCGGTGTTCATCGCCGGCACCAAGGAGTGGGCGGACAAGTTCACCGAGGCCGGCGTGCCGATCGTCGGTGACGACATCAAGTCGCAGGTCGGCGCGACCATCACGCACCGCGTCATGGCCAAGCTGTTCGAGGACCGCGGTGTCATCCTGGACCGCACCATGCAGCTGAACGTCGGCGGCAACATGGACTTCAAGAACATGCTCGAGCGCGAGCGCCTGGAGTCCAAGAAGATCTCCAAGACCCAGGCCGTGACCTCGCAGATCCGCGACCGCGAGCTGGGCGCGAAGAACGTCCACATCGGCCCGTCCGACTACGTGGCCTGGCTGGACGACCGCAAGTGGGCGTACGTCCGCCTCGAGGGCCGCGCGTTCGGCAACGTCCCGCTGAACCTGGAGTACAAGCTCGAGGTCTGGGACTCCCCGAACTCGGCCGGCGTCATCATCGACGCGCTGCGCGCCGCGAAGATCGCCAAGGACCGCGGCATCGGCGGCCCGATCCTCTCGGCCTCCAGCTACTTCATGAAGTCCCCGCCGGTCCAGTACTTCGACGACGAGGCCCGCGAGAACGTCGAGAAGTTCATCAAGGGCGAGGTCGAGCGCTGAGTCCGGCTCACCCGCGCTGACACGGCCCGCTCCGGGGTTTCCCGGGGCGGGCCTTCGTCGTCCCGGTGGCGGTTCGCGGGGCCGGTGCGGCTTCGGGAGACCCGGTGCGGCTTCGCGAGACCCGGTGCGGCTTCGCGTTCTCCGTGGCGGCCGAGCCGTCAGTAGCCGCTGAGCAGCGTGCGGAGCGCGCTCAACGCCTCCCGCCCGGCGTCGCTGTGCCAGCGGGAGGGGTCGGCCGGGCGGCGCCCCCAGAGCAGGAGCAACCGGACCGCCGCGTCGCTCTCGACCGTCGCCCGCCCCTCCTGGGGGACGAGGCGCATACTGCCGCCCTCCGCGTCGGCGGTGACCAGGACGTCGTCCCGGCCCGGCGTGCGCAGCCGCGCCTCGATCCGCTCGCCCGCGGGAAGGTCCAGCTTGGCGAGCCCGCGCCGGAACAGCGGCCGGCCGACCTCCAGGACGCTGTGCGCGGTCATCCAGTCCTGGGTGAGCGCGTGGACCGCGGTGCTGTCGTCCCCGGTCAGGCCCCAGCGGTGGAGCGCCAGCTCCTCGCGCATGTGCTCGGCGAAGAACGGCGCCGTGACCGTGCGGCCGGTCCACTCGATCTCGGTGTCCGGTGAGAGGTCCCGCGCCGCGGCGTCCGTGACGTCCGCGAGCCGCTCGCACCGGTCGGCGAAGGCCGCCCAGAGCTCCACGTCGGACAGCGCCCGGTAGGGGTCCTCCCGGTCGAAGCCGCGCGTGGCGACCGGCTCGCCGGCCATGTGCGCGGAGAGGACCCGGGCCAGCTCCTCCGCGTTGCCGGTCTGGTGGATCAGGATGTCGCGAACCGTCCAGGCCTCGCACCACGTACCGGAATCCGGGCGCCGGGCCTGGACGGCATGCGCGAAGGCCTCCCACTCCGGGAGGACGTCCTCGACCTTGGCGGATACCTGAGGAGACACCATGCCCCGGCGGGTGTCCGCGGCGGCGGCGTCCAAACCCGCCCGGGGGCGCGGCGCGCTCAGGCGGGCGCGCGGCGAACCGGCGGCTGCCCGACGGCGCAACGACGGAGCGGATCGCCGCCTCACCGCCGACCTGGTCGAGTTCCAGAAGACGCAGCCTCTACAGGTGGACGGCAGATCAGAGAGGTCGTCCAGGGACAGCCCGGCGGGACCGGCCTGTGTTTCACGTGAAACACGAGCCCGCGGTCCGGGCGGGTGAGGGCCGGCGCCGGCAGCCGCCGGTTCCACCGTCTGCCCGCACTCGCCCGCGCTCCCGCTCCCGGCTCATCCCTCCGAGGGCGAGTCCCCCGAGACCGAGTCCCCCGACACCGGGGCCTCCGGGCCGGAGGCCTGCCGGCCGGCCCACCAGTCGCGGAGCGCGGCCGTGGCCGCCTCCTCGCCCATCGGCCCGTTCTCCAGGCGCAGTTCGAGCAGGTGACGGTAGGCCTCGCCGACCTCCCGGCCGGGGCCGACGCCCAGGATCTCCATGATCTGGTTGCCGTCGAGGTCGGGCCGGATCGCGTCCAGCTCCTCCTGCTCCTTGAGCCGCTCGATCCGCTCCTCCAGGCTGTCGTAGGAGCGGGAGAGCGCCTGCGCCTTCTTCTTGTTGCGCGTGGTGCAGTCGGAGCGGGTGAGCAGATGCAGGCGCTCCAGCAGCGGGCCGGCGTCGCGGACGTAGCGGCGCACCGCCGAGTCGGTCCACTCCCCGGTGCCGTAGCCGTGGAACCGCAGGTGCAGCTCGACCAGCCGGGAGACGTCCGCCACGATCTCGTTGGAGTACTTCAGCTCGCGCAGCCGCTTGCGCGTCATCTTGGCCCCGACCACCTCGTGGTGGTGGAAGGAGACGCCGCCGCCCGGCTCGAAGCGCCGCGTCTTCGGCTTGCCGATGTCGTGCAGCAGCGCCGCCAGCCGCAGCACCAGGTCGGGCTCGCCCTGCTCCAGCTCGATGGCCTGCTCCAGCACGGTCAGGGTGTGCTCGTAGACGTCCTTGTGCCGGTGGTGCTCGTCGCGCTCCAGGCGCAGTCCGGGCAGCTCCGGCAGGATGAGGTCGGCCAGCCCGGTGTCGACCAGCAGCCGCAGCCCCTCGCGCGGGGAGTCGGAGAGCAGCAGCTTGTTCAGCTCCGCCTGCACCCGCTCGGCGGAGACGATCCGGAGCCGGTCGGACATCTCCGTCATCGCCCGCACGACCTCGGGCGCGACCGTGAAGCCGAGCTGGGAGGCGAAGCGCGCGGCCCGCATCATCCGCAGCGGATCGTCGGAGAACGAGGCCTCGGGCGTGCCGGGGGTGCGCAGGACGCCGGCGGCGAGGTCGTCCAGGCCGTGGTGCGGGTCGACGAACTCCACCTCGGGCAGCGCCAGGGCCATGGCGTTGACCGTGAAGTCCCGCCGGACCAGGTCCTCCTCGATCGAGTCGCCGTAGGAGACCTCGGGCTTGCGCGACTCCCGGTCGTAGGCCTCGGAGCGGTAGGTGGTGATCTCGATCTGGAAGCTCCGGGCGGGGCCGTCGCCGTCGGCCGGGCGCACCTTCTTCTGCGCGCCGACGGTGCCGAAGGCGATTCCGACGTCCCAGACCGCGTCGGCCCACGGCTTGATCAGCGCGAGGATCTGCTCCGGCCGGGCGTCCGTGGTGAAGTCCAGGTCGTTGCCGAGCCGGCCGAGCAGGGCGTCCCGGACCGAACCGCCGACCAGCGCCAGCCGGTGGCCCGCCTGCTGGAAGCGGTGGCCGAGTTCGGCGGCGACGGGGTAGACGCTGAGGATCTCGCCGATCGCCCGGCTCTGGGCACGACTCAGCGCCCCCTCGGGCCCCTCGGCCCGGTCGGCGGCGGGCGCGGGCGCGCTCCCGGGCGCGGCCTCGGGCCCGGGGGCGACCGGAGGGTTCTGCTGGGTGGTGTGGTCGTCGCTGTTCGGCACGACTCACTAGGGTACGTGGCGCGGTGGGCGCGCCCGTCCCGTGCTCACCGCGGCGACCGGCGCGAGCCGCCCCTCCGGGCAACGCAAGGCCCAGGGAACGTCGTTACCATGCAGAGCACCGCGGACGGGCACGCCGCCGCGACCGTACGTCCGACGCCGCGTCAGCACCGCTCCCGGACAGGCTCACCGCCCCGTCCGGCGGCCCGTGCCGATCTCGCGGAACGCGGGCCGCGGCCCGGGGCGTGGCGGACGGCACACGGACCGGCGCGGCAGGCGCACCAGCGACAACGGACGGACGAGGCACGTGGGCGATGGGGCACGACCGGTGACAGGCGGCCGCGGGCGCGCGGCGCGACCGCTCGCGCGGCGCGGCGGGCTCCGCCGCGCGCTGCTGCGGACCCGGTCCACCGCGGCCTGGTCCGTGGCGCTGCTGCTGGTGCTGTTCGCGGGCAGCGCCGGGGTGCTGCCCGGCGTGCAGTCGGCGCGGGCCGCCGTCCGTTCCGCCTCCCCGGCCGCCACGGCGGCGACCGCCGACGGCACCGCCACGGCGGTCCCGGCCTCGGCGCACACCTCCGGGTCGGCGAACCCGCGGATCACGCTGCAGAGCATCACCCCGAACGTGCCGCAGAAGGGCTCGACCGTGCAGGTGCACGGTGTGCTCACGGCCGGCCGCGCCGCGGTGTCGGGTGCCTCGGTCGCGCTGCGCGTCGGTCAGCGCTCGCTGGCCGGGCGGTCCTCGATCGCGCAGATCGCCTCGGGGAACTCGCCCCCCGGCGACCAGGGTCCGCTGCTGAGCACGCCGAGCGCCGCCGTCCCCGATCTCGCCCCCGGCGCCTCGGCCGACTTCACGCTCAGCTTCTCCGCGGACGCCGTGCTGCACGGCTCCGACGGCGTCTACGAGATGGACGTCGAGGCCTTCACCGGCTCCGTGCAGAACGCCTCCCAGGTGGCCATCAGCCGGACCTTCCTGCCCTGGTTCCCGGACCACGGCGGGGTCGAGCCGACGAAGATCGCCACGCTCTGGCCGCTCACCGACACCCCGCGCGTGCAGGCCCAGACGTACAGCGAGTCCGGCACCGACACCCAGGTGCCCGTGCTCAGCAACGACTCGCTGGCCGCAGAGATGGCGCAGAACGGCCGGCTGAACCAGTTGGTCTCGATCGGCAGCGGCCTGGCGGCCGGCAAGATCCCGGTCACCTGGGTGGTCGACCCCGACCTGCTGGACACCGCCCAGGACATGGCCTCCTCCTACCGCGTGGCCACCTCCGACGACTCGCAGGGCGCCCGCGCCGACAACACCGCCCCGGGCAAGGCCGGCTCGACGGCCACCGCCTGGCTCAGCGCGGCGCGCAGCGCGGTCAAGGGCCAGGAGGTCGTCTCGCTGCCCTATGCCGACCCCGACCTGGCGTCGATCGCGCACAACGGCGGCGGCTCGAAGTCCCTGGTCGGCCTGCTGTCCAAGGACTCCAGCGCCGGGAAGTTCACCGTCGACGGGCGGCTCGGCACCTCGTCGACCGCGAACGTCGCCTGGCCCTACCAGGGCTACGTGGACTCAGAGATCCTGAACACCGCGCACCAGGCCGGCGACCGCTCGGTGATCGTCAGCGGCGACAGCATGCCGGAGTCGAACTCCCTCACCTACACCCCCTCGGCCGCCCGCGCCGTGGGCGAGGGGATGACGGCCGTGGTCTCCGACCCCGCGATCTCCGACATCTTCTCCGGCGACCTGTCCACGCCGGGCGCGCAGACCCTGGCCGAGCAGCGGTTCCTCGCCGACACCCTGATGATCACGCTGGAGCTGCCGTCCACCCAGCGCAGCATCCTGGTGCAGCCGCCGCGGAACCTTTCGGTCGGCGCCGCGCAGGCGCTCAGCGGCGCGCTGGAGTACGCGGTCCAGGGCAAGTGGGCGCAGGGCGCCACGCTGGCCTCGGTGGCCTCCTCCACCACGGGGACCGGCTCGGCGGTCAACCACACCGTCCCGCCGGTCTCGCGGTACCCGTCGGCGCTCCGGTCGACCGAGCTGTCCGCGGCGACCCTGAGCCAGGTGGCGGGCGTGCGCGGCTCGCTCGACACGCTGGAGAAGGTGCTCACGCTCAAGTACCGGGTGACCAACCCGTTCAGCACGGCCATAGCGCGCTCGCTGTCCACCGCCTGGCGCGGGGACGGCCCCGGCGGGTCGGCGTACCGGGCGTCGATGCAGAACTACCTGACCAACCTGGTCGCCGCGGTCCGGATCCTGCCGAAGTCCACGGTGACCCTCACCGGAACCTCGGGCACCATCCCGGTGTCGGTCCAGAACGACCTCCAGCAGCCGGTGACCGGGCTGGCGCTGCGGCTCACCTCGCAGCCCCGGCTGCTGCTGAACGTCTCCCCGCAGCCGGTGCCGGTCTCCATCGACGGCGGCGGCCGGGCCCGGACCTTCCCGTTCCGGGCCGGGGCGAAGATCAACAGCACCGTGGAGGTGACCGCGGAGCTGTACTCGGTCCAGGGCGACTACGTCTTCAGCACGATCCACTTCACCGTGAACGTGACGTCGGTCTCCGGAGGGGTCCTGTGGGTGCTCGGCGGCGGGGTGCTGCTGGTCCTGCTCGCCGGGCTGCGGATGTACGGGCAGCGGAAGAAGCGCGCCGCGCTCGGTGGCGGCGCCGACCCAGACGGCGAGCCGGCCGGCGACGGCGAGCAGCCGCCGTCCGGGGAGGGCCCGGACGGGGGCGCGGACGCCGGACCGCACGGCTCGACGGCGATGACCACTGATTCCGCCGTGCGAAACGGTCATGATCGACGAATCGGATCCGAAAGCAAGGGGTAGTGCTCTCCGGATGAGAAGGTAGGAGTTGCGGCGGCCGGCTGCCGGCCGCCCGCTCGTCTGTCACCACCACCGGAGAGGTCCCATGAGCGCGCCGCGTGACGGCAGAACCCCGCAGGGGCGCGGCGAGCCCGCGCCACGGCAGGGCGCCCCCGCCGCACCGCAGGGCGGCACCGACCCCTACCTGGACGAGGCCTATCGCAACGACCCGTACGCCCGCGACCCCTACGCACCCGGCCCCTACGCGGGTGACGGCTACGGCCGCGACGGCTACGGAGGGCCGGTGGCGAGCCCCTACGCACAGGGCGGGCAGGGCGGCTACGCGCAGGGCCCGTACGGCGAGGCCGGCGGCTACCCGGCGGACCACTACGCGCCGGCTGGCTACCCGGCGGGCGGCGGGCAGCAGCAGCCTCAGCCGCAGCAGCCGCAGAACCCCTACCAGGCGCAGCAGCCGTACGGCGGGCAGGCGTACGACGGGCAGGCATACGACGGACAGCAGCAGTACGCCGGCCGGCAGGCTCAGGCCCAGCAGGCCGCGGCCCAGCACGCGCCGCCGCCCCAGCAGACGCCCCAGCAGACGCCCCAGCAGACGCCGCAGCCGCAGCAGCCGCCCGCGCCGGCCGGGTACGACGCCTACGGGCAGCCCTACCCCGCCGGACAGCCGGGCTACGACGGCCGGCAGGCTCCCCCGCAGGCCGCCCAGCCGCAGACGCCGCCCGCGCAGCAGTACCAGCAGCAGTACCGGCAGGCCCCCCAGGCGCCTTACACCCAGCCCGGGCACTCCCAACCCGGTCAGCCTCAGCCCGGTCACCCCCAGTCCGGCGGCGCCGGGCAGCCGCAGGCCGGCTACGACGGCTATCCCGCGGCGGGCGCGGCGGGCGCGGACGACCCCTACTCCTACCTCTTCCGCGACGGCGGCGGCCGGCGCGGCGGCGCCGCGCCGATCCCCGCGACCGACACCGGCTGGTCCGGGCACCCCGCCCAGCCGGCCCCCGGCAGCGAGTACCTCGACCCCGCCGGCCAGGACTACGCCCGGGACTACGAGGAGACCTACCAGCTGCACTACGCGCCGAGCTTCTACGGCGGAGCGAGCGGCGACATAGCGGCCGAGACCACCGGCAGCTTCCCGGTGATGGACTTCGACCGCTACCAGCCCCACGCCGGCGAGGCGGAGGGCGCGGTCGAGGAGGACGGCCAGGAGGCCGCGGCCGGGTCGGGAGGCAAGGTCGCCTCCCTGCTCAGCTCCAGCGCGATCATGGCGGCGGGCACCCTGGTGTCCCGCGCCACCGGCTTCGTCCGCACGATGGTGATCGCCGCGGCGATCGGCGTCGGCGTGATGGGCGACTCCTACCAGGTCGCCTACACGCTGCCGACGATGGTGTACATCCTGGTCGGCGGCGGCGCGCTGAACGCCGTGTTCGTCCCGCAGCTCGTCCGGTCCATGAAGAACGACGAGGACGGCGGCGAGGCCTACGCCAACCGGCTGCTGACCCTGGTGATCGCCCTGCTCGGCGGGGTGGTCTTCGTCATGGTGCTGGCCGCGCCGATCCTGGTGAACCTGCTGTCCCACTCGATCATGTCGTCCCCGACCAGCGCGGACGTCACGGTCGCCATGGCGCGGTACTGCCTGCCCACGATCTTCTTCATGGGCATCCACGTGGTGATGGGCCAGATCCTCAACGCCCGCGGCCGGTTCGGCGCCATGATGTGGACCCCGGTGCTGAACAACATCGTGGTGATCTTCACCTTCGGGATGTACATCTGGGTCTTCGGCACCTACCGGCACTCCCAGGTCACCCCGGCGACCATCTCTCCCGAGGGCGTCCGGCTGCTCGGCATCGGCACCCTGCTCGGCCTGGTCGTGCAGTCGCTGTCGATGATCCCGTACCTGCGCAAGGCCGGGCTGCGGTTCCGGCCGCGCTTCGACTGGCGCGGACACGGGCTGGGCCACGCCGCCAAGCTCGCCCGCTGGACCTTCCTCTTCGTGCTGGCCAACCAGGCCGGCTTCATGGTCGTCAGCCAGCTCGCCACGGCCGCCGGGAACGCCGCCAGCAAGCTCGGCTTCAGCAGCGGCACCGGACTCGCCGCCTACTCCAACGCCCAGCTGATCTGGCAGCTGCCGCAGGCGGTGATCACCGTCTCGGTGATGAGCGCCGTGCTGCCGCGGATCTCGCGTGCCGCCTCGGACGGCGACGCCCAGGCGGTCCGCGACGACGTCTCCTACGGCCTGCGCACCTCGGCGGTGGCGATCGTGCCGGCCGCGTTCATCTTCCTGGCGCTCGGCCCGTGGATCGGCTCGCTCATCTACGGGTTCGGCTCCGGCGGCAGTGCCGGGCGCTCGGTCGGCTACATGCTCTCCGCCTTCGCCCTCGGCCTGATCCCGTACTCCGCGCAGTACGTGCTGCTGCGCGGGTTCTACGCCTACGAGGACACCCGCACGCCCTTCTACAACACGGTCTGGGTCGCGGCCGTCAACGCCGCCCTGTCCGCGCTGTGCTACGTGGTGCTGCCCGCCCAGTGGGCGGTCACCGGCATGTGCGCCTCCTACGGCGTCGCCTACCTGATCGGCGTGGTCGTCGCGGTGCCGCGGCTGCGCCGCCGGCTCGGCGATCTCGACGGCGCGCGGATCGGCCGCACCTACGCGCGGCTGATCGGCGCGAGCGTCATCCCGGCGGCCGCCGGCTACCTGATCGCCCATCTGGTCGACTCCGGACTCGGCGGCGGAACGCTCTCGACGATCGGCGCGCTGATCGCCGGCCTGCTGGTGCAGATGGGCCTCTTCCTGGTGATCGCCAAGCGGATGCGGATAGCGGAACTCGACTCGCTGCTCGGCATGGTCCGCTCGCGTCTCGGACGGTGAGCCGAGCGGATTCTGACGGAGGATCGGCCCGCCCCCGCGGCGGGCCGATCCCTTTCCGTCGGCGCGGCTCCCGACGGCCTAACGCCGATATCCCCGGCAATGCCGCGAATGCGCACCTGAGACCGGGGAAACCGTGCGAAGAAGGGTGTTTCGCAACCCGGACGACTCGTCCTCGCCGGGTGGGAGTGGGCACAATTGTCTAGGGCTTCCAACATCACCACGGCAGCACCAGCACGGGCACCAGGTCGGGCTAAGGGGAGGCAGGACGACGGTGGCGGAACGCATGAGGGCTGCCGTTGACGGCACGTCAGAGGACGGGCCCCGGCCCGGCCCCGGCACGGCCGGCGACGACGCCGCGACGGACAGCGGCCCGGCGGTGATCGGCCCGGCCCCGGTCCGTCACAGCGGCGACCGGATCGCCGACCGCTACCGCCTCGAGGAGTGCCTCAGCCAGGCCGGTGTCTTCACCAGCTGGCGCGCCGTCGACGAGAAGCTGCGCCGCGCCGTCGGCATCCACCTGATGGCCTCCGGGAACACCCGCTCCGAGCGCGTCCTGGCCGCCGCCCGCTCCGCCGCCCTGCTCGGCGACCTCCGCTTCGTACAGGTCCTGGACGCCGTGGACGACGGCGAGCTGGTATACGTCGTCCGCGAATGGCTGCCCGACGCCACCGACCTCGGCGCCCTGCTCGCCGCCGGCCCGCTCGAACCGCACGACGCCTACCAGCTGGTCCGGCAGACCTCCGAGGCGATGGCCGCCGCGCAGCGCCGGGGTCAGTCCCATCTGCGCCTGGTGCCCTCCGCCGTGCTGCGCACCGACTCCGGGCAGTACCGGATCACCGGGCTGGCCGTGGACGCCGCCCTGCACGGCCTGGAGGCCGAAAGCCGGGCCGCGGCCGACCTCGCCGACACCCGGGCGCTCGGAGCGCTGCTCTACGCCGCCCTCGTGCAGCGCTGGCCCGCGGAGGGCGTCCACCACGGGCTTCCGGGCCTGCCCAAGGGTGCGGGCGGAGCGGTCGCTCCGGAACAGATCCGCGCGGGGGTGCACCGCGGCCTGTCCGAGCTCGCCGCCCGCGCGCTCTTCGAGGAGCCTGGTCGCCACCTCACCCCGATCACCAGCACGGCCGAGCTCGCGCAGGCCGTCGCCGAGCTGCCGAAAGTACGCGCCCCCGAGCCGCCGCCGATCACCCCGCTCTCCCCGGCCGGGCCCGGCTACGGCCGCGCGGGCTTCTCCGCTGCCCCAGCGGCCGCCATGGCCGCCGGTTCTGGCGGGCCGGCCGTCGCCGGCGCCGCCGCGAGTCCGGTGCCGGCGGCCGCGGCGCCCCGGCCGCCGGCGCTGCCCGGACGCGCCGGGCGGGCCGTCACCTGGGCCGTCGGCGCCATGCTGGTGGCCGCGATCGGACTGGGCAGCTGGGGACTCGCCGAGGCCATGCTGCACCACGGCGACCAGGCCAAGGCGGCGGTGCAGAGCGACACCGGCGCCGGACTCGGCGGCTCCGGGGCCGCCGCCTCGCCCGGCAAGCCGATCGGCATCACCGCGGCCCACGAGTTCTCGCCGCTGGCCGCCCCGATAAGCCCCGACCAGGTGCCCAACGCCGTCGACGGCAAGAACGGCACCTCCTGGATCACCTCGCACTACGACGGCTACCCGAACTTCGGAAACCTGGCTCCCCGCGCCCAGGGCGGCGGCATCTGGGTCGACCTCGGCTCGGTGCACACCGTCACCGAGGTGAAAGTCGCGCTCCCGGTCAGCGGCGAGACCGTCGACCTGCGGGCCGCCCCCGAGAGCGCCGGCGACCCGTCCTCGCTCGGTCTCTCCGGCTGGAGCACGCAGCTCAGCGCCTCCCGGACGGCCGGGGCGACGGTCGACGTACGCCTCGCCCAGCCGGTCCGCACCCGGTACGTCCTGGTGCACATCAGCGCGCTGCCGCCGATGCCGGGCAGCAGCGACAGCTACCGCGGCGGGATCTCGGAGATCACCGTCTACGGCCGCGGCTGAGCCGGCCGGCCCGAACCGTCTGAGGTTCCGGCTGACGGCCGGGCGGGCAGGATGACAGTCGGTCCCCCGGCGCTTCCGGTACTCCCGGCACTCCCGGGTCGGCCTGGGGTCGGTACGGGACGGAGCAGCGCGGAAGGAACGCGCGGCGGCGGACGGCGAAGCGGCGGGGGTGACGGACATGGCGGGGACCGGAGACCCGGAGGACACCGGGTCGGTCGGCGCTCCCGGCGCCCTCGCCTCCCTCCCCGACCACGAATTGCTGGCCCGCCATGTCGCCGGCGAGCACCAGGCCTTCGGCGAACTCGTCCGGCGCCACCAGGGGCGGCTGTGGGCGGTGGCCCTGCGCACGCTCGGGGACCGTGAGGAGGCCGCGGACGCCCTCCAGGACGCCCTGGTCGCCGCCTTCCGCGCGGCGCACACCTTCCAGGGCCGCTCCGCGGTCACCACCTGGCTGCACCGCATCGTGGTCAACGCCTGCCTCGACCGAGCGCGCCGGGCCGCCGTGCGGCGGACCCGTCCGCTGGAGGACGAGCAGTCCCTGGAGGCCGTCCTCGAGCCCGCCGAGGGCGCGGACAGCACGGCGGAGCGCGCGGAGCTGCGGGCGCAGCTGGGGGCCGCTCTCGCCCAGCTGCCCGCCGAGCAGCGCGCCGCGCTGGTCCTGGTGGACCTCCAGGGGTACTCGGTGACGGAGGCCGCGGCCGTGCTCTCCGTGGCGCCCGGGACCATCAAGAGCCGCTGCTCGCGCGGCCGGGCCCGGCTGCTGCCCCTTCTCGGCCATCTCCGCGCTGTTTCACGTGAAACAGGACCGGCGGGTGTTTCACGTGAAACCGCGCCGCCGTCCGGTGCGCCCGTTTCACGTGAAACAGGGAGCGCGGAGGGCGTCGCAGGAGGCGTCCACGCGGGCGGGAACCGCGAGGGCGACTCGCCCGTCCCACCGCCGAGGCCGCGGGGGCCGGCCGGGCGTCCGGACCGCCCCACGCGCAGCGGACGGAACTCAGGAGGTGACGCACGCCCATGAGCTCACCCGACGCTCCCCGCCCGGCCTTCGGCACGGACGGCCACCCGGACCCGGAGACGATCTCCGAGGATCTGGACGAGCTGCTGTCCGCCGAGCGCTCCGTCGCCGTGCGCGCCCACCTCGCCTCCTGCTCCCTCTGCGCCGCTGTGCGGGAGGACCTCAGGGAACTGCGGACGCTGCTCTCCCACACCCCGCAGCCGCATCTGCCGGCGGATGTCGCCGCACGCATCGAGGCCGCCCTCGCGGCCGAGGAGCTGCGCGCCACCGCTGCCGAGGAGCTCGGCGAGTCGGAAGAGCTGAGCGCGCTCCGGCTGATCGGATCGCTCGACATCGGCGGCGACCCCGAGGCGGTCGCACGGCTGGTGGCCCTGGAGGAGGCGCGAGCGGAGGGGACGGATCCCGCCGCCGGCCGGGACGTCGATCTGCTGCCCGCCGCGGGCGACGTGAGCGGTGCCGCCGGCGCGCATGCGCCGAGCTCCGTGACTGACGACGACATGAGCGACCCGTCCCAGGGAACGGCTTCCGGCGAGGACGGGCGGTCGCGGAGGCACCGTCCTTCGGGCTCCGCTTCGGCCGGCCGCCGCGCTCCGCTGCCCGACCGGCCTCCGCTGCCCGACCGCCCCCTCGGTCCCGCCCGGCCCGGCGACGCCCGGCGACCCGGCCGGTCACGCCTGCGCCGCCGCGTCACCACCGCCGTCGCGGCACTCGTCGTGGCCTGCGGCATCGGCGTGACGATCGACACGCTCGCCGGTGGCGGCGGCGACGGCTCATCCGGGACGCAGGCCGGCGGCCCCACGCTCACCGCAGCCGGCCTCCCGGGCACGGTCGACCGGCTGCTGACCGCCGCCCCGAGCGCTTCCTACAGCGGGATGCGCCCGCAGTCGACTGCGGGCGGCATGAAGAACGACGCCACCGGCGGCCCCCAGGCCACGGGTGCCCCGGCGTCCGGCACCCCCACGGCCGGCACGTCCGTGCCCAGCACTCCGGTGTCCGCGCCGAGTTGTGTCCTGGCGGAGACCGGGCGCACGGACGCCCCGCTGGCCGCCGAGACCGGACGCTTCCAGGGGAAGGCGGTCTATGTGGTGGTCTACCCCGCCGTCTCCGACCCCGGCGGCAGCGTCGACGCCTACCTCGTCCCCTCCGACTGCGGCGGAGCCCCGCTGCTGCGGCGCACGCTCCCGCGCCCCTGAGGCCGGCGCACTCGAGACCGGCGACCCGAGACCGGCGAGGCGCGTCCGCACGGCTGCCCCGAGCGCCCGCGGGAATGCGAGAGACTGGGGAACCGTTGTGCCGAGCGGCTCGGTGAGGACGAGCCCGCAAGGGATGACCACACCAGTAGTTCCGCACCCCAGGAGATCGAGTGAGCGCCGACGTCCGCAACGTGATCATCATCGGGTCCGGCCCGGCCGGATACACGGCCGCGCTGTACACCGCCCGCGCCGCCCTCAAGCCGCTCGTCTTCGAGGGTGCCGTCGAGTCCGGCGGTGCCCTGATGAACACCACCGAGGTGGAGAACTTCCCCGGCTTCCGCGACGGGATCATGGGTCCCGACCTGATGGACAACATGCGGGCGCAGGCGGAGCGCTTCGGCGCCGAGCTGGTCTCGGACGACGTCACCGCCGTCGACCTCACCGGCGACATCAAGACCGTCACCGACTCCGCCGGCACCGTCCACCGCGCCCGGGCCGTCATCGTCAGCACCGGCTCGCAGCACCGCAAGCTCGGTCTCCCCAACGAGGACAAGCTCTCCGGCCACGGTGTCTCCTGGTGCGCCACCTGTGACGGCTTCTTCTTCCGCCAGCAGGACATCGCCGTGGTCGGCGGCGGCGACACCGCGCTGGAGGAGGCGACCTTCCTCTCCCGTTTCGCCTCCTCGGTGACGATCGTCCACCGCCGCGACGCGCTGCGCGCCAGCAAGGCCATGCAGGAGCGGGCCTTCGCCGACCCGAAGATCTCCTTCGCCTGGAACAGCGAGGTCGCGGAGATTCACGGCGACACCAAGCTCAGCGGTCTGACCCTGCGCGACACCGTCACCGGCGAGACCCGCGAGCTGCCGGTCACCGGCCTGTTCATCGCCATCGGCCACGACCCGCGGACCGCTCTCGTCAAGGGGCAGCTCGACCTGGACGACGAGGGCTACCTGAAGGTCGAGTCGCCCTCCACCCGCACCAACCTCGCGGGCGTCTTCGCCGCCGGCGACGTGGTCGACCACACCTACCGCCAGGCGATCACCGCCGCCGGTACCGGCTGCGCCGCCGCCCTGGACGCCGAGCGCTACCTCGCCGCCCTGTCGAGCGTCGAGGACGCCGCCGAGCCCGAGAAGGCGGCCGCCGCCCTCTGATCCACCGCAGCCCGATCCGTCCCCCCGCCGGATCGACGCTGTTTCACGTGAAACCCACCGCGCCCCGCGCGCGGCCCGTCCCCCAAGGAGATCCCGTGGCCACCGAGCCGATCACCGTCACCGACGACACCTTCGACGCCGAGGTCCTCAAGAGCGACAAGCCCGTCCTCGTGGACTTCTGGGCCACCTGGTGCGGCCCGTGCCGTCAGGTCGCCCCGGTGCTCGCCGACATCGCCGCCGAGCACGGCGACAAGCTGACCATCGCCAAGATCGACATCGACGCCAACCCGGCCGTCCCGGCCCAGTACGGCGTGCTCTCGATCCCGACGATGAACGTCTACCAGAACGGCGAGCTCGTGAAGACCATCGTCGGCGCCAAGCCGAAGGCTGCGCTGCTCCGCGACCTGGCCGAGTTCATCGGCTGACGACGGCAGGCCCGTCGGTCCCCGTACACGAGACGCCGCGGCCCGCGCTCGCTCCCTTCGGAGTGACCGCGGGCCGCGGCGTCTCGTGCTCGCGGCACGTCTCGTGCTCGCGGCGTCTCGTGCTCGCGCTGTTTCACGAAGGCGCTGTTTCACGTGAAACGGACCGCCGTCGAGCGATGCGCTGCCGCCGCACCGGGGATCACAGCGGTCGCAGGGACGGTTCCTTCTGCACCGCGCCCAGCAGCCGCTCCAGCGCGCCCTCCATCTCCGCCCGCCAGGAGACCGCGGAGCGCAGCTCCAACCGCAGCCGCGGATAACGCCGGTGCGGGCGAACCGTCTTGAAGCCCACCGCCAGCAGATGATCGGCCGGCAGCACGCAGCTCGGCCCTTCCCATCGCGCGTCGCCGAAGGCCTCGATCGCCTTCACTCCACGCCGCGTCAGATCCTTCGCCACCCCCTGCACGAGCACCCGCCCGAGACCCTGCCCCTGGAACTCGGGCAGCACGCGGGCCGTCATCAGCTGCACCGCGTCCGGCGCCACCGGGCTGGTGGGGAAGGCGAGAGAACGCGGGACGTAGGCGGGGGGAGCGTAGAGCACGAAGCCGGCCGGGGCCTCGTCCACATAGACCAGCCGACCGCAGGAACCCCAGTCCAGCAGCACGGTGGAGATCCAGGACTCCTTCTCCAACTCGGGCTTGCTGGAGCGGATCGCGGCCTCACCGCTGACCGGGTCGAGCTCCCAGAAGACGCAGCCTCTGCAGGTGGACGGCAGATCAGAGAGGTTGTCCAGGGTCAGCGGCACCATCCTGCGTCCCACCGTCGGTCTCCTTCGCCCACGATGCCGTCCCGGCAGCGCCGGGGAGCCCTCCACACCACCGGATGTGCCGGAGGCTCCGGCACATCCGTATCCGCGGACGCCCCGACGCCGATCCCGGCGCCGAGGGCGCCGTCCTGCCCAGAGTACGCACGGCCCCCTCCCGGCGTCTCAGTCTCACGTCCGGTCCCCGCCGGAGATCCACAGCTCGCCATCGGCGAAAGCCCTGCGGGCCGTGTTTCACGGTTTCACGTGAAACACGGCCCGCCGCCGCTCGTCATCGGGAGCCGGTCACTCCTCGACGGCGTCCCCGTCGCCGTCCTCCAGCTCGTCCGTCCGCTCGGGAACGGTCGACAGCAGCCGCTCCTCTCCCGGAGCGATGGTGGTCATGATCCGGTTGAGGTCCTCCACCGAGGCGAACTCCACCACGATCTTCCCGCGCTTCTGGCCCAGCTCGACCTTCACCCGGGTGTCGAAGCGGTCGGACAGCCGGGAGGCCAGATCCGCCAGCTCCGGGGAGAGCCGGCGGCCGGCCCGCGGCCGACGCGGACGGCGCTCCGCAGCGGAGTCGCCCTCCATCCCCTGCAGCGCCACGATCTCCTCGACCGCGCGCACCGAGAGCCCCTCGGCGACGATCCGGTGCGCCAGGCGGTCCTGCTCCTCGCTGTCCTCCAGGGAGAGCAGCGCCCGCGCGTGGCCGGCCGAGAGGACGCCGGCGGCGACCCGTCGCTGCACCGCGGGGGAGAGCTTCAGCAGCCGCAGCGTGTTGGAGACCTGCGAACGCGAACGGCCGATCCGGTCGGCCAGCTGCTCGTGCGTGCAGGAGAAGTCCTGCAGCAGCTGGTCGTAGGCGGCGGCCTCCTCCAGCGGATTGAGCTGCGCCCGGTGCAGGTTCTCCAGCAGGGCGTCCAGGAGGAGCTTCTCATCCTCGGTCGCCCGGATGATCGCGGGGATGCGCTCCAATCCGGCCTCCTTGGAGGCCCGCCAGCGCCGCTCGCCCATGATCAGCTCGTAGCGGCCCCCGCCGGTGTGGCGGACCACCACCGGCTGCAGCAGGCCCACCTCCTTGATCGAGTGGACCAGCTCGGCCAGCGCCTCCTCGTCGAAGACGTCACGCGGCTGCCGAGGGTTGGGCGCGATGGCGTCCAACGGCAGCTCCGCGAAGGAGGCGCCCTGCACCGGACGCATCCCCTCCTCCGGGGCGCCGCCCGGAGCGGGAACCAGCGGGCCCGTCGGCGCCCCGGACTGCACACCGCCCTGCTGGGCGCCGCCCTGCGCACCGCCAGCCTGCCCGGACTGCCCGACCGGCTCCGCCGGAGCGGCCGGCGCGGACGTACCGCCGGCGAACGCCGACGGGCCGCCGGCCTGGGGGTGCGGCTCGACCAGACCGGCCACCTTCGCGGCCGCGACCCCGCGGTCCGTCGGCAGCACCGTCGTCGTGCCTGATGCTCCCGCCTGCGTGTGCTCCGCCGTCCCGGCGGGCGCGGCGGCAGCGGGGATCAGTGCACCGAGTCCCCGCCCGAGTCCCCTGCGACGCTCACTCACCGGTTGCCCTCCATCGTGTTCTGCTCATGTGCCGGCATGCCCTGCGGGCCGATCGACTGGGCCGGCTGCTGGTGGTACACCCCCGGACTGGCCGGATCGGCGACGTACTGCTCGTCCGGCGCGCCACCAGTCGCCGCACCGGCGCCCGCAGCGGCCTGCTCGCCGCCGGGGGCTCCGCGCAGTGCGATCTCCCGGGCCGCCTCCAGATAGGACAGCGACCCGCTGGACCCGGGATCGTAGGTGAGCACGGTCTGCCCATAGCTGGGCGCCTCCGAGATCCGCACCGAGCGCGGGATCGCCGTCCGGAGCACCTCGGCGCTGAAATGGCTGCGCACCTCCTCGGCCACCTGAGCGGCCAGCCGGGTCCGCGCGTCGTACATGGTGAGCAGGATCGTCGAGACGTGCAGCCGAGGGTTGAGGTGCGCCCGCACGAGGTCGACGTTGCGCAGCAGCTGGCCGAGTCCCTCCAGCGCGTAGTACTCGCACTGGATCGGGATGAGCACCTCCTGACCGGCGACCAGGGCGTTGACGGTGAGCAGGCCGAGCGAGGGCGGACAGTCGATCAGGACGTAGTCCAACGGCTGCTCGTAGGCGATCAGCGCCTTCTGCAGCCGGCTCTCGCGGGCCACCAGCGAGACGAGCTCGATCTCCGCGCCGGCGAGGTCGATCGTGGCCGGGACGCAGAACAGCCCCTCCACGTCCACCACCGGCTGGACCACGTCGGCGAGTGGCTTGCCGTCCACCAACACGTCGTAGATGGACGGCACTTCGGCGTGGTGGTCGATGCCGAGCGCGGTCGACGCGTTGCCCTGCGGGTCGAGGTCGATCACCAGCACCCGCGCGCCCTGCATCGCGAGCGAGGCGGCGAGGTTGACGGTGGTGGTGGTCTTACCCACCCCGCCCTTCTGGTTGGCGACCACGACCACCCGGGTCTCGGCGGGCCGCGGCAGCGCCTCACCGATCCGGCCCAGGGCCTCCACCGCGCGCTGCGCGGCCCGGCCGATGGGGGTGTCGTCGATGAGTGCGGGAGTCTCCGAATCCTGCATGGGAGCCAGTGTTTCACGTGAAACACGATCCGCCTGACGCGGTGGCTGATTGATCGGAGTCGCGGTGCGCGAACCTGGTACGGAGTTGACCAGTGCGCCATGCCCGGCGTAGCTCTCGGACGTCACGGGCGTCTTCTCCTCTCTCTGCGGATCACCGGCGGGCGGGTGGGAGCGAGCGGAGGCCGGCTCCGTCTTCTCGCTGGCATCATCGCGCTCGCTGGCATCATCGCGCAGAGAGGGCGGCGGATGTGGTGCTTGCGCCGCATCAGACCCCTTGCGTAGCCGATCTGCACTCAACCCATGCTCGGCCGGCCGATGCGGGGAGCGCGTGGTCTGCGCGGCCGCACGACTGCGGGAAAGAATTCCGGGAAGCAATGAGCGACGTTTCACGTGAAACAGGCTGCCCACGCTGATCGCGCGAGGGGGCGCGCGACACGACACGCGCCCACCAAGCTCGCCCGTTCGGCGGCGCGAGCTGCCGGCGCGGTCTGCGGGCGGGCTCGACGCGCGACGTGGGCGCCGCTCGCGCGCGCAGCCCGCGAGCGACATGCGGGCGGCGTGCGGGCCCGCGTGACTGCGGCCGGCGGGTGCGATCGACCCGAGCGGCCTGACCCTCCGCGTGGTTTCACGTGAAACACGAGCGGGGCCGGCGCCCGGCCTGTTTCACGTGAAACAGAACCCCGCACCGACCCCGCCGACACGTGCACAGCACCCGAGAGCGCGACGCTTCAGCGGCGCCGGCGTCCGCCGCCCTTCGCGCCGCGCCCGCCGGCCTGGCCGCCGCGTCCGGCCGCCCGGCCGGCCCGCTCCGCCCGAGCCCGCCGGGTGGCCGCCCGCACACCGCCCGGGCTCTCACCGACCTTGACCCGGACCACATGGGTCGGCGTCTCCACGACGCCCTCGCCGGCCCGGACCACGGACCACTCCTCCGCGCCGAGCTTCTGCAGAGCGGCCCGCGCACCGGCGAGCTCCTCCTCGGCGGTCTCGCCCTTGAGCGCGAGCATCTCCCCGTAGGGGCGCAGCAGCGGGATCCCCCAGCCGGCCAGCCGGTCCAACGGAGCCACCGCACGCGCGGTGACCACGTCCACGGCGAGCCGGCCGACCATCTCCTCGGCTCGCCCGCGCAGCACGGTGACGTTCTCCAGCCCCAGCTCACGCACCACCTCGTCCAGGAAGGTCGTGCGGCGCAGCAGCGGCTCCAGCAGGGTGATCTCCAGGTCCGGGCAGGCGAGCGCGACCGGGATGCCCGGCAGCCCCGCCCCGGATCCCACGTCGCACAGCGACACCCCGGAGGGGACCACGTCCGCGAGCACCGCGCAGTTCAGCAGGTGCCGATCCCAGAGCCGGGGGACCTCCCGAGGGCCGATCAGGCCACGCTTCACCCCCGCGTCTGCGAGCAGCTCGGCGTAGCGCACCGCACGGCCGAGATTCTCACCGAAGACCTTCTGCGCCACGGCCGGAGCCGTCGGCACCTCCTGCGGCTCGAATCGCTCCGGGCGCTCGGCACCCTCGGCCGCCCCCGGACTCTCCTGCTTCGCGGACATCGCCGTCCCTCTCCCTCACCGCACACTCGCGCGCCGCATGCGCCCCACGGCCACCGCGCCCACCGCCCCGCACCGCCGACGGCCCCGCCTGCCAGGCAGGCGGGGCCGTCCGCACGTGCGCGTCATAGCTCCCCAGTGTCGGGCATCGCGCCTAGGCAGGCAGCACGACGACCCGGCGCTGCGGCTCCTCGCCCTCGGATTCGCTCCGCAGCCCGGCGGCGGCCACCGCGTCGTGCACCACCTTGCGCTCGAAGGGGGTCATCGGGCGGAGCCGCACCGGCTCGCCGGTCTCCTTGACCTCCTCGACCGCCTTGGCGCCGATCTCGGTGAGCTCGTCGCGCTTGCGCGCCCGGAACCCGGCGATGTCCAGCATCAGGCGGCTGCGCTCGCCCGTCTCACGGTGCACGGCCAGCCGGGTCAGCTCCTGGAGCGCCTCCAGCACCTCGCCGTCCTGGCCGACCAGCCGCTGCAGCGCGCGGTCCGCGCCGGGGCTGCCGCCGACGATGGACACCGAGGCGCGGTCGCGCTCGACGTCCATGTCGATGTCGCCGTCCAGATCCGCGATGTCCAGCAGACCCTCGAGGTAGTCCGCGGCGATGTCGCCTTCCTGCTCCAGCAGGGCGACCGCGTCGGCGCGGTCGCCGGCCTCGGCGGGTGCCGCGGTGGTGGTCTCAGTGCCTTCCGTCACGGATCGGCTCCTTCGTCTGTACAGGGTCCGGCAGGGTCGCGGAGTGCGGCGGGGAGCCGCGGGGTCAGGACTTCTTCTTCGGCCGCTGGCCAGCCGGCTGCGGGCTGCGCTTGCCGCCGGAGGCGCCGGAGGACTTCGCGGAGGCGGAACCGGCCGCCTTCTGCTGCGCCGGCTTCGCCTGGCCCGACTTCGGCCGCGCCGCCTTCTGCTGGGCCGACTTCTGCGCCGGCGGGGCGCCCTTGGCTTGCGCGGCCTTCTTGGCGGGCTGCGCGGCCTTGTCCCGCTGCGCCGGGGCCGCGTCCTCCTTGGCTTGCGCGGGAGCTGCGGTGGCGGTCGCGGTGGCGGCGCCGCCGCCCTGGCGCTGGGACTTGGTGGTCCGCTTCGGCTGCTGGCGGCGCACCTGCGGGGTCTCGGCCTCGACGGCCGGGGCCTCCTCCTGCGGCTGCCCGCCCTTGACCAGGCCCGCCAGGCCGGCGCCCTTGATCGGGGTGCCGTCCGCGGCGATCTTGCCCTTGGCCTTCAGGCGCGCCTGGCGCTCCTTGTAGGCGATCGAGCCCGGGGTCGGGTTGCGGCGGATGACGACCAGCTGCTGGCCCATGGACCAGACGTTGGTGGTGAGCCAGTAGACCAGGACGCCGACCGGGAAGTTGATGCCGAAGACGGCGAACATCACCGGGAAGACGTACATCAGCATCTTCTGCTGCTGCATCATCGGCGTCTTGACCGAGGTGTCGACGTTCTTCGTCATCAGCTGGCGCTGGGTGATGAACTGCGACAGCGCCATCAGGACGATCATCACGGCGGAGACGATCCGCACGTCGGTGACGTTCGCGCCGAGGCCGTGGATCTTGCTCGCGGAGTCCAGGAACTTCACCGAGAGCGGGGCACCGAAGATGTGCGCGTGCTGCGCGCTGCCGAGCAGCGACTTGTTGATCACGCCGACCGTCTGGCCGTGCGAGACGTGGTTCAGCACACCGAACAGCGCCGAGAAGAACGGCATCTGGATGATGATCGGGAGGCAGCTCGCGAAGGGGTTGGTGCCCGCCTCCTTGTAGAGCTTCATCATCTCTTCGGACTGGCGCTGGCGATCGTTCTTGTAGCGCTCCTGGATCGCCTTCATCTTCGGCTGGATCGCCTGCATCGACCGGGTGGCCTTGATCTGCTTCACGAAGAGCGGGATCAGGCAGACCCGGATCAGCACCGTCAGGAAGACGATCGACAGGCCCCACGACCAACCGGAGTCACGCCCGAAGAGGGGGCTGAGCACCGAGTGGAACTGGACGATGACCCATGAGACGACGGTGTACAGCGGGGAGAGGAGGGTGTTGTACCAACCCACGGGGTCAGGCTCCTTGGACGTTGGGCGCGGTTGCCGGGCGATCGGCCGGGCTGAAGGCAGGAGTCCCAAGGGTCTGGGGCTCGTTCTCCCCGTGGCGGGACATCAATGAGGAACGCAGCCGCTGGTGCCAAACCGGCTTGCGGCGAGGCGGGACGTGGTCCACGCCCCCGGCGCTCCAGGGGTTGCAGCGGAGGATCCGCCAGGCGGTGAGGGCGCTGCCCTTCACCGCGCCGTGCACGCGGATCGCGTCGTATCCGTAGTGGGAACAGGACGGGTAGTAGCGGCAGACCGGCCCCAGCAGTGGACTGATCGTCCACTGGTAGACCTTGATCAAGCCCATCAGCAGGTACTTCACCGCCCTGCTCCCGTCGTCGAGGATGCGGAACCGAAGGGCACCGCTTCCGGCGGCCCGGCCCGATCGAGCAGACGCCGCAGTGCGGCGTCCAGATCACGCGCCAGCTCCGCGTACTCCGCGGCAGCGGCCGGAGGCAGTGCGCGCACTACCACCAGGCTACCTGCGGGCAACCCGTCGACACGGTCCCGCACAAGGTGACGTAGCCGACGCTTGACGCGGTTACGGACCACGGCGGGGCCGACGGCCTTGCTCACGACGAAACCCGCACGTGCCGGAGGCAGTGCCTCCGGAGCGACGTGCGGGTTTCCCGACGACTGCTGACCAGCGCCCCCGGGTCCTCCGCCGGAGTCCTGGCGGACTTGGCGGAGGTGCACCACGAGCGTGGGCCGTCCGGCACGGCGGCCGCGCCGGACCGCGGTCGCGAAGTCCTCGCGCCGCCTCAGCCGGTTGTCGGAGGGCAGCACGATACGACCTCGGCGATGCGAGTCAGGGGGTTCAGGCCGACAGCTGCGCGCGACCCTTGCTGCGGCGGGACGCCAGGATGGCGCGGCCGGCACGGGTGCGCATACGCAGCCGGAAGCCGTGGGTCTTCGCGCGGCGACGGTTGTTCGGCTGGAAGGTGCGCTTGCTCACTCGGGGGCTCCAGGGGTGAATCGAAGGGTGGCGGGTCCGTCGCCTGGCCGTCACCGTGCGTCCGCGTGATCCCCAGTCCGATCCGGTGATCCACGACGCCCGTGCTGCTCGCCTGTGGTGCGAGCCGGACCCCGAGGGGACCGGCGTGACCAGCGGACTGTCCCGCGGGCATGCGGCAGCGGCCATCGACAACTCGACCTGGTTACGGTACGCGGCGGGAGGTCGACGGGTCAAACCGGGTGATGCCCGGAGATGCCCCCACCTGCCGCCCGCACTCCGCGAGGGCGGCAGACCCACCTCCCGGCAGCGCGCCCGAGCCCGCCGCAGCCCTTGCCGCACAAGGCCTCCGACCTCGCGGACCGCCCGGCTCGACCAGGCCGGCCGGGATGTACACAGCCTGTGGACAACGACTTGAACCGAAGGCGGGCCGCTGATTACCGTTGCAGGACTTGCCTGCATTCCCGCGGCCGATGTCCCTCCGCACCTCCACCGCTGCACACCCATCGTCGTACAGGGGCCCACCCTGACAGGTGGGCGCGTGCGGCGTGCCGGGGTGTGAACGAGAAAGCGTGCACCAGTGGCTGAGACGACCAGCGACCTGCCCACCGCATGGGCGCGGGTGGTCGACCGGCTGTGCACCGACCCGAACGTGCCGGACCTGCACCGCGGGTGGCTGCGCCGGACGCAGCCGATGGGCCTGATGAACGACACGGCCCTGCTCACCACGCCCAACGAGTACGCCAAGGGCGTGCTGGAGGGCCCGCTGCTGCCGCTGATCCTGGAGGGGCTGAGCGGCGAGTTCGGCCGGCCGACCAGGATCGCCGTGATCGCCGACGCCGCGGCGGCCCCCGGCGGGGCGCCCTCCCCCTTCGCCGCGGCCGCGCCCGCGCCGACGGCCATGACGCTGCCCCGTCCGGCCCGCCCCGCGGGCGAGGCCGGCGAGCCCTCCCCGCGCCGCGATCACGCCGAGGCCCCGCGCGACGGCTACGAGGGCTACGGCGGCGAGGGCTATGACGCCGGCGACGGCTACGGCGGCTACGAGGACCCCGGGTCCCGCGGACCGTCGACCGAGCGCACCGCCGAGCACCCGGTCGACGGTGACCGCGCCGACCGACCCGAGCGCCCGGACCGTGCTGAGGGCGGCGGCGGCCGCGGCCGTTCCGGCTCCGCGGCCGGAGAGCTGGACCTCGGGCTGGACGACGACACCGCGCAGGCCGAGCCGCGCGGGCGGCACGCCTACCGCTCGGGCGGTGAGTCCTGGTCGCCCCGCCCGGCCGCGGGCGACGACCGCGGCGGCTACGGTCCCGACACCGCCTGGCCCGGCCGGCACCAGGACTACTCCGGCCTCGAGCACGCCGAGCGCCCCGCAGCCGGCCCCCCGGCCTACGCCGACACCCCCCGCCCCGGCTACTCCGAGGCCCCCGGCTACGGCGAGCCGGGCTACGGCGCGGGCCCGGACTACCGTGACGCCGGCCGAGACTACCCCGAGCAGGACTACCCCCAGCAGGACTACCCCGAGCAGCGCTACGGCGCCGGCGCTCCCGCCGAGGGTGAGGGCTACGCGGGCTATCCCGAGTACGGCGACCGGCCGCAACGCCCGCGCGGCCAGGATCTCGACCAGCAGGACGGGCCGCGCTCCGGGCACGCCTCCGAGACCGGTCCCGGCGCCGCCGCGTCCTCGTACGCCGCCGGCGGACCGTCCGGCGGCTACCCGGCCTACCGCCGTCCCGACGCCTACGGCGACGAGGGCGCGCGGCAGCGGCCGCCGGCGCCCGTGCCGCGGCCGGTGCGTTCCTGGGAGCAGGGCCCGCACACCGTTCCCGCCCCGCGCGAGGAGCGCGGCTCGGGCCCGCACGACCGCGGCGCGCACGACCGCGACCACCCCGGCGCGGGAACGCCCTCGCACCGCGACCGCGACCGCCCCGCGGGCGAACCGGGCCCGTCCCCGGCCGACCGCGCCGACCGCGCCGCCGCCCTGCGCGGCGAGGAGCCCGCGCCCGGCGTCCCGGGTGTCCCCCCCGGCGCACCGGGCGGGCCGGCCGGTCCCGCCGGGGCGGGCGGCGTCGGCGGCCGCATCGGCATGCCCGCCGCGGGCGTTCGCAAGGACGAGCCGGCCGCGCGGCTGAACCCGAAGTACCTCTTCGAGACCTTCGTCATCGGCTCCAGCAACCGCTTCGCGCACGCCGCCGCGGTCGCCGTCGCCGAGGCCCCGGCGAAGGCGTACAACCCGCTGTTCATCTACGGGGAGTCCGGGCTCGGCAAGACCCACCTGCTGCACGCGATCGGCCACTACGCCCGCCGCCTCTACCCGGGCACCCGGGTGCGCTACGTCTCCTCCGAGGAGTTCACGAACGAGTTCATCAACTCGATCCGGGACGACAAGGGCGACGGCTTCCGCCAGCGCTACCGCGACATGGACGTCCTGCTCGTCGACGACATCCAGTTCCTGCAGAACAAGGAGTCGACGCAGGAGGAGTTCTTCCACACCTTCAACACCCTCTACAACGCCAACAAGCAGATCGTGATCTCCTCGGACCGGCCGCCCAAGCAGCTGGTGACCCTGGAGGACCGGCTGCGCAGCCGCTTCGAGTGGGGGCTCATCACCGACGTCCAGCCGCCCGAGCTGGAGACCCGGATCGCGATCCTGCGCAAGAAGGCGCTGCAGGAGCAGCTCAACGCGCCCGCCGAGGTGCTGGAGTTCATCGCCTCCCGGATCTCGCGGAACATCCGGGAGCTGGAGGGCGCGCTGATCCGGGTGACCGCCTTCGCCTCGCTGAACCGGGCGCCGGTGGACCTGCAGCTGGCCGAGATCGTCCTCAAGGACCTGATCCCGGCGGGGGAGGAGACCTCCCCGGACATCACGGCCGGCACGATCATGCAGCAGACCGCGGCCTACTTCGGGCTGACGGTCGAGGACCTGTGCGGATCCTCGCGCAGCCGCGTCCTGGTGACGGCCCGCCAGATCGCGATGTACCTGTGCCGGGAACTCACCGACCTCTCGCTGCCGAAGATCGGCGCGCAGTTCGGCGGCCGGGACCACACCACGGTCATGCACGCGGACCGGAAGATCCGCACGATGATGGCCGAGCGGCGCTCCATCTACAACCAGGTCACCGAGCTGACCAACCGCATCAAGAGCTGATCCGCGCCGGGGAGCGGCGCGCGCGCCGCTCCCGCGCTCCGAGAAGGGGCGCCCGGCGAGGCCTACCCGCCTCCCCGGGCGCCCCTTTCATATGCCCCGCGGCGGCCTCCCCGCGCCCGCATACGCTCCGAGGAGCGCCCGGAAGCCCGGCGGCGGCCCCGTCCGGCGACCCGAACGAAACACCGGCCCACCGGGCGGAATCGAACGTCCCCGGTCAGGACGGGAGAAGTCCACAGGAAGGGGCATTCGGCGTCCTCCACACCCTGGGGAGTACGGAGTTGTCCCGAACCGTTCCACAGATGGAGCGGCGCTAGAGTCGTCCCAGCAGCTCAGGCCCCTGGGGACTTGTGGGCAACGGCCGTCCACAGTCTGTGGACGGCTGATGTGCCGTCAACTCGCGTCCAGAGTTGTCCACGTGCCGTCCCCAGGAATCCGGGGTTATCCCCAGGTTCTCCACAGCGGGATCCACAGTTCGGCAAGCTGACGTGGGCTTTCACCGGTTGGTGTGAATGGCGTCACATGAAGCTGCCGGCATGGCTTGGGGACAACCGGGGTAAAACTTGGGGACGAGCCTGGGGAGAACCTGGGGACAAACGGACACCGCTGTGGGAATCGGGCCGCCGTCCACAGACAGGCCCTGTTCATCCACCGGTCCATGCACAGCCGCAGTGGACAAAATCTGCGGGTTGACCTGCGGATACACGCTTATCCACGGTTTCCACAAGCCCTATTACTACTACCCCAGAGATACCCCCCGGACTTCCAGCTAACAGGGGGCTGGGCGCCGAGCTGTGGATGACGCTCGGCAGGGCTCGCTCACCAGTTCTTCCTCCCATCGCGCCCGGCTGTCGGCGGAGTGCGTCAGACTGTTCCCGGCAACTGGAAGACGGCGGGAGCGCCGACGGGAGCAGGAGGCGGTGTCGGGTGAAGTTCCGGGTGGAGCGTGACGTTCTCGCGGAGGCGGTGGCCTGGGCTGCCCGCAGCCTCCCGGCGCGGCCGCCGGTGCCGGTGCTCGCCGGCCTGCTGCTGACGGTCGAGGACGCCTCGGCGAGCGAGGCGGGCGGCCCCAACGGCAGCCTCAGCCTCTCCGGCTTCGACTACGAGGTCTCGGCCCGCGTCTCGGTCGAGGCCGACGTGGAGGAGTCCGGCACGGTCCTGGTCTCCGGCCGCCTGCTGGCCGACATCTCCCGCTCCCTCCCCAACCGCCCGGTGGAGATCTCCACAGACGGTGTACGGGTGACGGTCGTCTGTGGATCCTCCCGCTTCACCCTCCCCACGCTGCCTGTGGAGGAGTACCCGGCACTGCCCCAGATGCCCACCGCGACCGGCGTCGTCCCCGGTGACGTCTTCGCCGCCGCGGTCGCCCAGGTGGCCGTCGCCGCCGGCCGCGACGACACGCTCCCGGTGCTCACCGGTGTCCGGGTGGAGATCGAGGAGGACCGGGTCACCCTGGCCGCCACGGACCGGTACCGCTTCGCCGTCCGCGAGCTGCTGTGGAAGCCGGAGCAGCCGGGGCTGTCCTCGGTCGCCCTGGTGCCCGCCAAGACCCTCTCGGACACGGCGAAGTCGCTGGCCGGCGGGGACAACGTGGCGATCGCGCTGGCCGGCACGGAGGGCGAGGGCGAGGGCCTGATCGGCTTCGAGGGCGCCGGCCGCCGCACCACCACCCGCCTGCTGGACGGCGAGTTCCCGAAGTTCCGCAGCCTCTTCCCGACCGAGTTCAACACCATCGCGGTGCTGGAGACGGCGGCCTTCGTGGAGGCGGTCAAGCGCGTCTCGCTGGTCGCCGAGCGGAACACGCCGGTGCGGCTGAGCTTCGAGCAGGGCGTGCTGACCCTGGAGGCCGGCTCCGGGGACGACGCCCAGGCCACCGAGCGGGTGGACGCCTCGCTGGAGGGCGACGACATCTCGATCGCCTTCAACCCCGGATACCTGCTGGAGGGGCTCTCCGCGATCAACGCGGCCTACGCCCAGTTCGGCTTCACCACCTCGACCAAGCCCGCGCTGCTCAGCGGCAAGCCCGCGGCGGACGCCGAGGCGGACGAGAGCTACAAGTACCTGATCATGCCGGTCCGCCTCTCCGGCTGACCCGCCGGCCCGCGGCGGGCACCCGCCTTCGCCGGGCACCTGCCCGCGCCGGCTGCCCGCCGCCGCGTGCTCCGTCCCCAGCCTGGGGACGGAGCGGTGGACGGTCCACCCGGCGTCGGCGCGACCCGTGCGCGTCCCCCGGGGCGCCCCGGCGGCTTTCCGCCGGACCCCGGCGGGGCCCGGCAGACGGCCGTCGCACGGTGCCGGTGCGGCGTCCGGCGTACGCTCGTCTCGCGCGGCAACGGCGCCGCCGCCAGCTACGTCGACACAGTAAGGACTCCCGATCATGGAGCTCGGTCTCATCGGCCTCGGCAAGATGGGCGGCAACATGCGCGAGCGGATTCGCCGCGCCGGCCACACCGTCATCGGCTACGACCGCAACCCCGACCTCGCGGACGTCTCCAGCCTCAAGGAGCTGGTGGACTCGCTCTCCGGCCCGCGCGTGGTCTGGGTGATGGTCCCGGCCGGCGCGCCGACCCAGGAGACCGTCGACCAGCTGGGCGAGCTGCTCTCCCCCGGCGACGTGGTCGTCGACGGCGGCAACTCCCGCTGGACGGACGACGAGAAGCACGCCACCGAGCTCGCCGCCAAGGGCATCGGCTTCGTCGACTGCGGCGTCTCCGGCGGCGTCTGGGGCCTGCAGAACGGCTACGCCCTGATGTACGGCGGCGAGGCCGAGCACGTCGCCAAGGTCCAGCCGATCTTCGACGCGCTCAAGCCCGAGGGCGAGTTCGGCGCGGTGCACGCCGGCAAGGTCGGCGCCGGCCACTTCGCCAAGATGGTCCACAACGGCATCGAGTACGCCATGATGCAGGCCTACGCCGAGGGCTGGGAGCTGCTGGAGAAGGTCGACTCGGTGACCGACGTCCGCGAGGTCTTCCGCTCCTGGCGCGAGGGCACGGTCATCCGCTCCTGGCTGCTCGACCTTGCCGTGGACGCCCTGGACAAGGACGAGCACCTGGAGGGCCTGCGCGGTTACGCCCAGGACTCCGGCGAGGGCCGCTGGACGGTCGAGGCCGCCATCGACCACGCCGTGCCGCTGCCGGCGATCACCGCCTCGCTCTTCGCCCGGTTCTCCTCCCGCCAGGAGGACTCGCCGTCGATGAAGATGATCGCCGCGCTGCGCAACGAGTTCGGCGGCCACGCCGTCGAGTCCGCCAAGAAGTAGCGCCAGGAAGCAGCGCGAGGCCGGAAGCAGGAGGCCGTCGCCCTGCCGGGCAGTGGGCCCGCCGGGGCGACGGCGGAAGTGGCCGGGTTCCGCGGCCGCACCGCCACCGCGGAGCCGCGGCCGCCGGCAGTCGGCAGTCGGCCTCCGGCCGGCAGCTCAGTCAGCCAGTCAGCCACCCGAGGAGGGAGCGCGGCGAGCCCGCGCACGCCGCATGTACGTCGCGCACCTGTCGCTGGCCGACTTCCGTTCCTACGCCCGTGCGGAGGTGCCGCTCGACACCGGCGTCACGGCGTTCGTCGGCCCCAACGGCCAGGGCAAGACCAACCTGGTCGAGGCGGTCGGTTACGTCGCCACGATGGGCAGCCACCGGGTGGCGGGTGACGCCCCGCTGGTCCGGCTGGGTGCCGAGCGTGCGGTGATCCGGGCCGCCGTGGTGCGCGAGGAGGGCCGGCAGACCCTGGTCGAGCTGGAGCTGAACCCCGGCCGTGCGAACCGCGCCCGGATCAACCGCTCGGACAACGCCCGCCCCCGCGACATCCTCGGCCTGCTGCGCACGGTGCTGTTCGCCCCCGAGGACCTCGCCCTGGTCAAGGGCGATCCGGGGGAGCGCCGCCGCTTCCTGGACGAGCTGCTGGTGGCCCGGGCGCCGCGGCTGGCCGGGGTGCGGCAGGACTACGAGCGGGTGCTCAAGCAGCGCAACGCCTTGCTCAAGTCCGCGGCCGGGGCCCGCCGTTCGGCCGGCCGCGCGGTCGACCTGAGCACCCTGGACGTCTGGGACGACCATCTCGCCCGCGCGGGCGCCGAGCTGACCGCCCGCCGGGTCGAGCTGACCGCCGCGCTGCGGCCGCTGGTCCGCGCCGCCTACGCCGAACTCGCCGGTGCCGGAGCGGAGACCGTGCTGGAGTACCGCTGCTCGGCGGCGGCCGAGGGCGAGCCGGCTCCGCCCACTCCGCAGCAGGCGTACGAGACGCTGCTCGCGGCGCTCGGCCGGGTCCGGAAGCAGGAGCTGGAGCGCGGGATCACCCTGGCCGGCCCGCACCGCGACGAGCTGACGCTGCGTCTGGGGCCGCTGCCCGCGAAGGGCTACGCGAGCCACGGCGAGTCCTGGTCGTTCGCGCTGGCGCTGCGGCTGGCCTCGTACGAGCTGCTGCGCGCGGACGGCGGCGAGCCGGTGCTGGTGCTGGACGACGTCTTCGCGGAGCTCGACGCGCGGCGGCGGGAGCGGCTGGCCGCGCTGGTCGCGCCCGGCGAGCAGGTCCTGGTGACCGCCGCGGTCGAGGAGGACGTGCCGAAGCAGCTGGCCGGGGCCCGGTTCGCGGTCACCGGCGGAACCGTGGAGAAGGTGCGCTGACCATGCCCGTTCCCTCCGAACCCCCGAACACGCCGGGCACGCCCCCCGGCCCGGACACCCCGAACACGCCCTCCGGCAAGGCCGACGCCGGCGCGGAGCCGAAACCGACCGGCGTGGACCTGGCGAGGGTCGCCCTGCGGGCGGCCAAGGAGCAGGCGCGCCTGCGCGGCGACCAGGTGCGGCAGAAGAAGGAGGCGCGCCGCACCGGCCTGCGCTCCGGCGCGCGCGCTGACGGGCGCGACCCGCAGCCGCTGGGCGCCGCGATCGGCCGGCTGATCACCGAGCGCGGCTGGGAGGCGCCGGCCGCGGTCGGCGGGGTGATGGGCCGCTGGCCGCAGATCGTGGGCCCGGAGGTGGCCGCGCACTGCGCGCCCGAGCACTACGCGGAGGAGGAGCGGGTGCTCACCGTGCGCTGCGACTCCACGGCCTGGGCGACCCAGCTCAGGCTGCTCGCCCCGCAGCTGGTGGCCCGGCTGAACGGGGACCTGGGGCACGGCACGGTCAAGCTGATCAAGGTCTTCGGGCCCTCCGGCCAGCCCCGACGCCGCGGTCGGCTGCGCGCCCCCGGCGGCGTCGCCCACCCCGACGACACCTGGGGCTGAGGCTCTCGCACCGGCCCCGGCCCGCCTCCGCGCCGCCCCCCGCCCCGCCGTCGCACCGCCGCCGGCCCCGGCCTCGGCCCGCACCCGCGCACGGATCCGCTCAACGGCTTTGTAAGCGGTTTTCGCCCCCCTTCCGCGTATCGGGACATGGGCGGCGGGGGTTACGAGCGGCACAAAGCGGCCCAGGGGCCGCCAAAGGCCCGTCCTTGTCGGCGGTACCGGTAGACTGGATGTGCTACCGCCGCTTGCGGTGACTGAGTCGAGTGCGAGGCCGCTCCGGATCCTCCCCCGAGGTACGGACGCGGCCCGAGCTGTGCCAGAAAGGGCGCTTCGTGGCCGATTCCGGCAACCCCAACCAGACCCCCGCGACCTCCGAGACCCCCGAGGCCGCCGCCGACGGCGCCGTCGAGGCCGCGGAGGTCCACTCCGTGACCGTGCCGGCCCCGGAGGCCCCGTCCTACGACGCCAGCGCCATCACGGTCCTCGAAGGGCTCGACGCGGTCCGCAAGCGTCCGGGCATGTACATCGGATCCACCGGCGAGCGCGGTCTGCACCACCTCGTGTACGAGGTCGTGGACAACTCGGTGGACGAGGCCCTGGCGGGCTACGCCGACACCATCGACGTCACGATCCTGCCCGACGGCGGGGTGCGCGTGGTGGACAACGGCCGCGGCATCCCGGTGGACATCGTCCCCTCCGAGGGCAAGCCGGCCGTCGAGGTCGTGCTGACCGTGCTGCACGCCGGCGGCAAGTTCGGCGGCGGCGGGTACGCGGTCTCCGGCGGTCTGCACGGCGTGGGCGTCTCCGTGGTGAACGCGCTGTCCACCAAGGTCTCCGTGGAGGTCAGCCGGGACGGCTACCGCTGGACGCAGGACTACAAGGCCGGCACGCCCACCGCGCCGCTGCAGCGCAACGAGGCGACCGACCGGACCGGCACCACGGTCACCTTCTGGGCCGACGGCGAGATCTTCGAGACCACCGAGTACTCCTTCGAGACGCTCTCGCGGCGCTTCCAGGAGATGGCCTTCCTCAACAAGGGCCTGACCCTCTCGCTCACCGACATGCGCCCCGACCACGTCGGCGAGGACGGCGAGCCGGTCTCGGTGAAGTACCACTACGAGGGCGGCATCTCCGACTTCGTCACCTACCTCAACTCCCGCAAGGGCGAGGTCATCCACCCCTCGGTGATCGACTTCGAGGCGGAGGACAAGGAGCGGCGGATCTCCCTCGAGCTCGCCATGCAGTGGAACAACGGCTACAGCGAGGGCGTCTACTCCTTCGCCAACACCATCCACACGCACGAGGGCGGCACCCACGAGGAGGGCTTCCGCGCCGCGCTGACCAGCCTGGTCAACCGCTACGCGCGGGACAAGAAGCTGCTCCGCGAAAAGGACGACAACCTCTCCGGCGAGGACGTGCGCGAGGGCCTCACCGCGATCATCTCGGTGAAGCTGGGCGAGCCGCAGTTCGAGGGCCAGACCAAGACCAAGCTCGGCAACACCGAGGCGAAGACCTTCGTGCAGAAGGTCGTCAACGAATACTTCGCGGACTGGCTGGACCGCAACCCCTCCGAGGCCGCGGACATCATCCGCAAGGCGATCCAGGCCGCGACCGCCCGCGTCGCCGCCCGCAAGGCCCGCGACCTCACGCGCCGCAAGGGCCTGCTGGAGACGGCCTCGCTGCCGGGCAAGCTCTCGGACTGCCAGTCCAACGACCCGTCCGAGTGCGAGATCTTCATCGTCGAGGGCGACTCCGCCGGCGGTTCGGCGAAGTCCGGCCGAGACCCGCGGGTGCAGGCGATCCTGCCGATCCGCGGCAAGATCCTCAACGTGGAGAAGGCGCGGATCGACAAGGTCCTGCAGAACCAGGAGGTCCAGGCGCTGATCTCGGCCTTCGGCACCGGGATCCACGAGGACTTCGACATCGCGAAGCTCCGCTATCACAAGATCATCATGATGGCGGACGCCGACGTCGACGGTCAGCACATCAACACCCTGCTGCTGACCCTGATGTTCCGCTTCATGCGGCCGCTGGTCGAGGCCGGCCACGTCTACCTGGCCAAGCCCCCGCTGTACAAGATCACCTGGGGCCGGGACGACTTCGAGTACGCCTACTCCGACCCCGAGCGGGACGCGCTGATCGAGCTCGGCCGGCAGAACGGCAAGCGGGTGCGGGACGACTCGGTGCAGCGCTTCAAGGGCCTCGGCGAGATGAACGCCGAGGAGCTGCGCGTGACCACGATGGACGCCGAGCACCGGATCCTGCGCCAGGTCACCCTCGACGACGCCGCCCTGGCCGACGACCTGTTCTCGGTTCTCATGGGCGAGGACGTCGAGGCGCGGCGCAGCTTCATCCAGCGCAACGCCAAGGACGTCCGCTTCCTCGACATCTGACCCTGAGTCGGCCTCCCGCGACCAGCCGCCTGCCGCCTCGAAAGGAATCCTGACCAGCAATGGCCGACGAGAACGAGACTCCCACTCCGGGAACCCCCGACCCGAACGCGTCCGGCGCTGCCGGCGTGCCCGGCGAGCCGCAGGAGCCGGTCGTCGAGGACGGCACGACCGTCGCGCTCCGCGTCGAGCAGGTCGGTCTCGAGACCGAGATGCAGCGGTCGTACCTCGACTACGCGATGAGCGTGATCGTCTCACGCGCGCTGCCCGACGTCCGGGACGGCCTCAAGCCGGTGCACCGCCGCGTGCTGTACGCGATGTACGACGGCGGCTACCGGCCGGAGAAGGGCTTCTACAAGTGCGCCCGCGTCGTCGGCGACGTGATGGGCACCTACCACCCGCACGGCGACTCCTCGATCTACGACGCGCTGGTCCGCCTGGCGCAGCCGTGGGCGATGCGGATGCCGCTGGTGGACTCCAACGGCAACTTCGGCTCGCCGGGCAACGACCCGGCGGCGGCCATGCGCTACACCGAGTGCAAGATGGCGCCGCTGGCCATGGAGATGCTCCGGGACATCGACGAGGAGACCGTCGACTTCCAGGACAACTACGACGGCCGGAACAAGGAGCCGCAGGTCCTGCCCTCGCGGATCCCGAACCTGCTGATCAACGGCTCGGCGGGGATCGCGGTCGGCATGGCCACCAACATCCCGCCGCACAACCTGCGCGAGGTGGCCGCGGGCGCGCAGTGGTTCCTGGAGAACCCGGAGGCCTCCAACGAGGAGCTGCTGGACGCCCTGATCGAGCGGATCAAGGGCCCGGACTTCCCGACCGGCGCGCTGGTGGTCGGCCGCAAGGGCATCGAGGAGGCCTACCGCACCGGCCGCGGCTCGATCACCATGCGGGCCGTGGTGGCGGTGGAGGAGATCCAGGGCCGGCAGTGCCTGGTCGTCACCGAGCTGCCGTACCAGGTCAACCCGGACAACCTGGCGCAGAAGATCGCGGACCTGGTGAAGGACGGCCGGGTCGGCGGCATCGCCGACGTCCGCGACGAGACCTCCTCGCGCACCGGCCAGCGCCTGGTGGTCGTCCTCAAGCGGGACGCGGTCGCCAAGGTCGTGCTGAACAACCTCTACAAGCACACCGACCTGCAGACCAACTTCGGCGCGAACATGCTGGCGCTGGTCGACGGCGTGCCGCGGACGCTCTCGCTGGACGCGTTCATCCGCAACTGGGTGGCGCACCAGATCGACGTGATCGTCCGCCGGACCCGCTTCCGGCTGCGCAAGGCCGAGGAGCGCGCGCACATCCTGCGCGGCCTGCTGAAGGCGCTGGACGCGATCGACGAGGTCATCGCGCTGATCCGGCGCAGCGACACGATCGACGTCGCGCGCCAGGGCCTGATGGGCCTGCTGGAGATCGACGAGATCCAGGCGACGGCCATCCTCGACATGCAGCTGCGCCGGCTCGCCGCCCTGGAGCGGCAGAAGATCATCGCCGAGCACGACGACCTGCAGGCGAAGATCGACGAGTACAACGCGGTGCTGGCCTCCCCCGCGCGGCAGCGGCAGATCGTCAGCGAAGAGCTGGCCGCGATCGTGGAGAAGTTCGGCGACGACCGGCGTTCCGCGCTGGTGCCGTTCGACGGCGACATGTCCGTGGAGGACCTGATCGCCGAGGAGGACATCGTCGTCACGATCACCCGCGGCGGCTACGTCAAGCGGACCCGCACCGACTTGTACCGCTCGCAGAAGCGCGGCGGCAAGGGCGTCCGCGGCGCGCAGCTGAAGCAGGACGACATCGTCGACCACTTCTTCGTCACCACGACCCACCACTGGATCCTGTTCTTCACCAACAAGGGCCGGGTCTACCGCGCGAAGGGCTACGAGCTGCCCGACGCCGGCCGGGACGCCCGCGGGCAGCACGTGGCGAACCTGCTGGCCTTCCTGCCGGACGAGCAGATCGCCCAGGTGATGGCGGTCCGCACCTACGACGCCGCCCCCTACCTGATCCTGGCGACCCGTCAGGGCCTGGTGAAGAAGACCCCGCTGAAGGACTACGACTCGCCGCGCTCCGGCGGCCTGATCGCGATCAACCTGCGGGAGACCGAGGAGGGCGTGCCGGACGAGCTGATCGGCGCCGAGCTGGTCTCCGCCGAGGACGACCTGCTGCTGGTCAGCCGGAAGGCGCAGGCGATCCGCTTCACCGCGACCGACGACGCGCTGCGGCCGATGAGCCGGGCGACCTCCGGCGTGAAGGGCATGTCCTTCCGCGAGGACGACGAGCTGCTCTCGCTCAACGTGGTCCGGCCGGGCACCTTCGTCTTCACCGCGACCGACGGCGGTTACGCCAAGCGGACCAGCGTGGACGAGTACCGCGTCCAGGGCCGCGGTGGACTGGGCATCAAGGCCGCCAAGATCGTGGAGGACCGCGGCTCGCTCGTCGGCGCGCTGGTGGTGGACGAATCGGACGAGATCATGGCGATCACGCTCGGCGGCGGAGTGATCCGCACTCGCGTCTCCGAAGTCCGTGAAACCAGCCGTGACACGATGGGCGTCCAACTGATCAACCTGGGAAAGCGTGACGCGGTGGTGGGCATCGCCCGGAACGCCGAGGCCGACGAGGAGGAGGGCGAGGAGTCCCTCAGCCCCGAGGCCACGGCGGAGGCCGCCCCGGACAGCCCGGCGGAGACGCCGGCCGCGGACGGCACCGCCGCCGGCGGCGCGGACGACGAGGCGAGCGGCGCGGGTGACGCCGACGACGCGGGTGACGCGAGCGGCGACCAGGCCGGGCGCGACGCGGACTGATCCGCGCCTGCCCGGGCGGGTGGCGTACCGTCGGACCGCGACGGCCCGGGAGCACGACGGGCGGTCGCGGTCCGCTGCGCGTGCCGGTCCGCCACCGGGCCGGTGGCTGAACGACCGCGCGGCGCGAGCGCCGGGCGCACGGGCCGAGCACCGTACGCCGGGCGCCCGCGCGCGAGGCGGAGACGAAGGACGTGTGCCGGGGCCGGACGGCGGCCCCGGCGGTGAACTGGGAGGACCAGGGTGAGTGGAGCCACGGGAGCCGCGGGAGGCGCCGACGGGCACCGTCAGCCGGCCGGCCCGGCGGGCCCGGGCGGTGCGGCCGACCCCCAGGCCGGGGCCACCTCGGTGATGCCGTCGGTCCCGCCCGCGGGCGCGCCGCAGCCGGCACCCGGCAGCGGATACTCGCAGCCGACGACCTACACGAAGGGGCAGCCGACCCAGGGCGGCGGCCGCGGCCGCTCCGGCCGGGGCGGCGGGCGGGGCTCCGGCGGTTCCCGGGGCGCGGAGGGCCGCGGCGGACGCGCCGCCGGCGGCCCGGCGTCCGCGGCGCGCGTCCCCGGCCCCTCCGCGAGCGGTCCGGCTCTCGGCGCGCCCGCCGGTCCGGCCGCGGCGCCCTCCGGGCGGATGCGCCGGGCCCGGCTGCGGATCGCCCGCGCCGACCCGTGGACGGTGATGCGGACCAGCTTCCTGCTCTCGCTGGCGCTGGGCATCGTCACGGTCGTCGCGGTCTCGCTGCTCTGGCTGCTGCTGGACGCGGCGGGGGTGTTCTCCTCGCTGTCCGACACCATCTCGGGCGCGACCGGCTCGGACAACGGCAACGGCTTCAACCTGGAGTCGTTCCTGTCCTTCGGGAACGTCTTCCTGTTCACCCTGGTGGTGGCGGTGATCGAGGTGATCCTGGCGACGGCGCTGGCCACCCTGGTCGCCTTCATCTACAACACCGCGGCCGAGTACACCGGCGGCGTCGAGGTCACCCTTGCCGAGGAGGACTGACCGCGCCCGGCCGCCCGGCCGTGCGGGCCCCCGGGCGGCCCGCACGGCCTGTGCGGCCCGGCTCCCGTGCGGGGCCTCGGGAACGGATTTGGGCAGACCGCGACCGGTGCGCTAATGTTTGGAGCACAGCGAGGGCCTATAGCTCAGACGGTTAGAGCGCTTCCCTGATAAGGAAGAGGCCACAGGTTCAAGTCCTGTTAGGCCCACCAGCTGGAGGACCCCGATCGGATCGCCGGTCGGGGTCCTCGCGTTTCCGCGTCTGCGTGTGTGTTTCACGTGAAACGCCGGGCGGGCGGGGCGTTGGTCACGAGTGTGTATCATCGGCCGCACGTGTGGCGACGGCGCGCAGCGCCCTGATCGCCCCCCGACGCCGGAAACTCGACGCTGGACACCCACGCTAGAAGGACGAGGTCGCGCGGTGAAGAAGCTTCTCCTGATTGTCCTGGCCGCACTCGGCGGGTACCTGGTGTACCGCCAGGTGCAGGCGGACCGCGCGGAGCAGGACCTGTGGACCGAGGCCACCGACCCGGTCCCCTCCTCCCGCTGACACCGCATCGGAATTCGCGGCCGTCCCCGCTGCGAGCGGGGACGGCCCGCCCCTACCGAGGGCGCCAGGGAACCGGCCGCCGGAGTGAGGAGCTCCTGTCCGGAACCGGTACTCTGGTGCCCGGCGGTCGACGGACCGCGCGGGGCCTTAGCTCAGTTGGTAGAGCGCCGTCTTTGCATGGCGGATGTCAGGGGTTCGACTCCCCTAGGCTCCACGTACCGCACGTCACGTACGGCATGTCGAATGCTGCGAACGACGTGCGAACCCTGTCCCGCGCCTCGCGGGGCGGGGTTTCTTCGTTTTCCGGCCCGGCGGCGGGCGCGGGCGGACCGTGATCCACGTCCGATTGCCGGGCGGGTGCGCGCGTGTCCAGCATGTTCGGATCCCTTTCGCATGAGCGGTGTTCAGGTCGGGGCTGGTGGTGGATGTGGGCGGCCGAGGGGCTGGTCCGGCGGCGACGGGTGAAGCCGGCCGGGAGCGGGCTGTGACGCGGATCGTGCCGTTGCGCGGTCCGGCGGAGGAGCTGATGCCGCGTATCCGCTCGGTCCGGGAGGCCGGCGGGGTGCCGCTGGTCGGTGACGAGCGGTGGCCGCAGGCGCAATGGGACTCGGTCTGCGCGCTGGTCGAGGAGGCGAGGCTGCCCGCGGGGGCGGCCTGGGCCGCGCTGACGTCGGGGAGCAGCGGCGCGCCGCGGGTGATCGTGCGCTCCGCAGAGTCGTGGGGGTCGTCCTTCCCCGCTGTGTCCGCCCTGCTCGGGGCGTCCGCGGCCGACCGGGTGTTCTGCCCGGCGCCGCCGTCCTCGTCGCTGACGCTGTTCTCGGTGGCCCACGCCCTGGAGGGCGGCGGGCCGTGGCCGGTGTTCGGCCGGAGCGCGGCCGGCGCGACCTGCTTCCACGGCACGCCGCAGGCGCTGCGTGCGCTGCTCGACGCGGACGAGGAGCCGCTGACCGTACGTACGGCGCTGGTCGGCGGCTCCCACCTGGACTCCGCACTCCGCGCCGCCGCGGAGGCGCGCGGGGTCAGGGTGGTCGGCTACTACGGCGCGGCGGAGCTTTCGTTCGTCGCGATCGACGAGGGCGGCGGTCTGCGGCCGTTCCCGGGCGTGGACGTCGAGATCCGCTCCGGCCGGCTGTGGGTGCGCTCGCCGTACGTCTCGCTGGGCTATCTGGGGCAGCCGGGGCCGCTGCGGGTCGAGGGGGACTGGGCGACGGTGGGCGACCTGGCCGAGGTGGCGGACGGCGTGCTGAGCCTGCGCGGGCGCGCGGACGGCGCGATCCTCACCTCCTCCGCGACCGTGATCCCCGAGGAGGTCGAGATCGCCCTGCGCGCGCTCCCGGGGGTGAAGGACGCGGTGGTGTTCGGTCTTCCCTCGCCGTCGGTGGGCCAGTTGGTCGCCGCTCTGATCGAGCCGGACGACGGCTGTGCCGGGGATCCCGGCGCCGGACCCGATGCCGGTCTGGACGTCGCGACGCTGCGGCGCTCCGCGGCCGGGGTGCTCGGGCCGGCGAGCCGTCCCCGGGCCTGGTTCTTCGGGCGCATCCCGCGGACGTCGGCCGGCAAGCCGGCGCGGGCCGAGGCGCTGCGCCGGGCGCTCGCGGCGGAGGGGGTCCGCCGTGCCGTGTGAGGCCGTGGTCGTCGCCGCCCGCCGGACGCCGATCGCGACGCGCAGCCGCGGGCTGGCCTCCGCGCGGCTGGAGGATCTCGCCGCGCCGGTGATCCGGGCCGCGCTGACCGACGCGGCGACCGCGGTCGGCCGCGCCGTCCGTCCGGTCGACGTGGTGCTCGGGAACTGCATGGGGCCGGGCGGGAACCCGGCGCGGGTCTCCGCCCTCGCGGCCGGTCTCGGCGTGGAGGTTCCGGGCGCGACCGTGGACCGGCAGTGCGGGAGCGGCCTGGCGGCCGTCCTCGACGCGTGCGCCGCCGTCCGGGCCGGGGACGGCGGCGCACGCGTCGCCGGCGGAGCCGAGAGCGCCTCGACCGCCCCGGTCCGCTCCGTGGACGGGGTTCCGTACAGCCGCGCCCCGTTCGTGCCGGTGGGCTGGCCCGACCCGGACATGCTCCAGGCCGCGGACGATCTCGCCCGAGCCCGCGGTATCGGCCGGGAGCGTCAGGAGGCCCATGCGCTGCGGAGCCACCGGCGCGCCCGGGCGGCGCGGGAGGCGGGTCGACTGGCCGGTGAGATCGTGCCGGTGGCCGGGCTCGACGCCGACGACGTCAACGGGCGGGTGGAGGCCGTGCTCCCCCGGCTCGCGCCGCTGATCCTGGGCGGCACGGTGACCGCCGGCACGGCGACACGGATCAGCGACGGCGCCGCGGCGGTCGTGGTCGTTCCCCGCGAGGACGCCGACGGCGCGCCGGGGCTGCTGCTGCGGGGACAGGCGATCGTCGGGTGCGATCCCCGGCTGCCCGGGATCGGCGCGGCGCCGGCCGTGATCGCGGCGCTCGGGAACGCCGGGGCGGACCTCTCGCGGATCGCCGCGTTCGAGATCGTCGAGGCGTTCGCGGCGCAGTCGCTCGCCGTGCTGGAGCGGATCGGCCTCGCCGACGACGATCCCCGGGTCTGCGCCGACGGCGGGGCGCTCGCCCTCGGCCATCCGTGGGGTGCCAGCGGCGCGGTCAGCGTGGTCCGGCTCTTCAGCCGCCTGGTCCGCGGTGGAGCCCCGGCTGGAACCCTGGGGGTGGCCGCGGCGTCCGTCGGCGGCGGCATGGGCGTGGCCGTCGTTCTGGAGGTGGTCCGGTGAACCGGTCCCGGACGGATCGGCCCACGGGGAACCGGGCGTAGCGGGACGGGGCGCGGCCGAGCGGGGCGCGGCCGAGCGGGGCGCGGCCGAGCGGGGCGCGGCCGAGCGGGCGCGGGCGGATCCCGGTTGCCGAGCGGGCCCCGTGCACCGGGCGGCCCGGCAGGCGTGAGGCCGGACACGCGTGAGGCCCGGCCCGCCGCGATCACGGCGAGCCGGGCCTCACGCATGTCCGGGGCCTGATGGGGAGGCCGACGCCGACGCCGTCCCCCGGCCTCGGCCTCGGCCTACTGCTCGTCCTCGACCTCGTCCTCTCCGAGCGGGCGGCCCTCGGCCTCCTCGGATTCGGTGGCCTCCTCCGCCTGCTTGGCGCGGACGTCCGGGTCGAGGTCCAGCGCGGCCGCACCGGCCGCCGCGCCCGCCGCCGAGCTGTCCGGCTCCGTGGAGCCTGCGGAGCCCGCGGGCGCGCTGAAGCCGGTGGCCGTGGAGCCGGTGGCGGGGGTGCGCTGCGGGGCGGCGGTGTACTCCGCCTCGGCCTCCGTGCCGCGCTGCCCGGGCGCCTCGACCAGCCAGTCGGGGCTGCTCTGCTTGCGCCACCAGATCCAGGCCGCGGCCGCCGCGCCGGTGACGGCGACGCCGAGCAGCAGCAGCCCGCCGCGCCCGCCGCAGCGCCGGTTGCGCCGGGCCTCCTTCGCGGCCTGCTTGCGGGCCATCGCCTGGACGGCCCCGGCCTCCACCTGCCCGCGCAGGGCGGCCAGCGCCGCGCCGCCGCGGGCCTGCGCCTCCAGGGCGGCCGACTGGGCCGCCGCGCCGGCCTCCTGGGCCAGCGGGGTGACGCCCTTGGCGGCCTTCTCCCGCGCCGCCGCCGCGGCCTTGACCGCCCCGTCGGCGGTGGCCTGCCGGGCCCGCTCAGCGGCCACCAGGGCTTCCTGGCGGGCGCTCTCGATCATCGGCGGGACCTGCCGCCGCACCTGCTCCAGGCGCGGGGCCACGTACTGGTCCACGTAGTGGTCGACGGCCTGCCGGGCCTGTTCGGCGGCGCCGCCGGCGGTGCGGCGGGCCTGGTCGACGGCGAGGCCGACCTGGGGCGCGATCCGCTCGCGAGCGCTGTCCGCGTACTGCGCGGCGGTCTCGCGGGCGCTGCACGCGTACGGGGCGAGCTGCCCCCGCGTTCGGCCCGCGGCATCCCGTACCGCATCCAACCGGGTCACGTGTACCTCCTCCTCGGACGTCCCGAAGCTGTCCGGGTCCGGGAATCTCCTCGTCCTGCGCCTGTCCGCTCCCTTCCTGGATCATGCGTGCCGATCGGGTGAGGAGCATCCGGGGCTAGGCCGGGCGGAGGCGCGCCGTCCCCCGTGCGCCCCCGCCAGGGCTCCCCGGGGCGCCCTCGCGTGCCCTCGGGACGCCTCGGACGTCCGGGCGGCGGGGCATGGGAGGATTCACGCTGTCAGTTGTGTAGGCAGGACCGAGGAAGGCTCATCGTGGCCGAGGAACTTTTCGCCACTCTCAAGACCAACCATGGGGACATCGAGGTCCGCCTCTTCCCCGACCACGCCCCGAAGACGGTGGCGAACTTCACGGAGCTCGCGGAGGGTGCGCGTGAGTGGACGCACCCCCGTACCGGCAAGGTCACCCAGGACCGTCTGTACGACGGCACGGTGTTCCACCGGGTCATCTCCGGCTTCATGATCCAGGGCGGTGACCCGCTGGGGCAGGGCACCGGCGGCCCGGGCTACTCCTTCGCGGACGAGTTCCACCCGGACCTCTCCTTCGACCGCCCGTACCTGCTGGCGATGGCCAACGCGGGCCCGAACACCAACGGCTCGCAGTTCTTCATCACCGTCGCCCCGACGACCTGGCTGAACCGCCGTCACACCATCTTCGGCGAGGTCGTGGACGAGGCCTCGAAGAAGGTCGTCGACGAGATCGCCGCGGTGCCGACCGGCCGCAACGACGTGCCGCAGCAGCCCGTCGTGATCGAGCGGGTGGAGATCACCCGCCGCTGAGCGGTGCCGGGGGGTGCCCGGGTGGGCGTGCGGTCGCGTCCGCCCGCCCGTCCGGGCACCCCGCGACGTCCCCGTCCGTTGTGAGTGGGGCAGGGGCAGGGCCCCGGAGCAGCGCCGGAACGCCGGGCCGGGTGGTGCGGAAGGAGTGGCATGGAACTCGAGGAGCGGCCGCCCGCGGGGGCGCCCGCGGCGGCGGAATGCTACCGGCACCCGGGCCGCGAGACGGGGGTGCGCTGCACCCGCTGCGGCCGGCCGATCTGCCCGGACTGCATGGTCAGCGCGTCGGTCGGGTTCCAGTGCCCGGAGTGCGTGCGGGACGGCGCGAAGAGCGCCCGCCCGCCGCGGACCGAGTTCGGCGGCCGGGTGCCGAGCACGCCCGCCGGCCGCCCGGGGACGCTGCGCGCGGCGCTGGGCCGGGACGCCGCCGTGACCAAGGCGCTGATCGGCCTCAACGTCCTGGTGTGGCTGCTGGCGCAGGTCTACGGCCAGGCCTTCGTCGACCGCTTCGCGCTGATCGGCGGCGCCTACTCCACGACGCTCGGGCACGTGGTGGGGGTCGCGGTCTCGCCGTGGCAGAGCTACCGGCTGCTGACCGCCGTCTTCCTGCACCAGCAGGCCCTGCACATCGCGATGAACATGATCTCGCTGTGGTGGATCGGCCCGCCGCTGGAGCGGATGCTCGGCCGGCTGCGCTACCTGGCGGTCTTCCTGGTCTCCGGGATCGCCGGCTGCGCGCTGTCGTTCCTGCTGGCCTCGCCGAACCAGGAGTCGCTGGGCGCCTCGGGGGCGATCTTCGGCCTGCTGGGCGCCTCGGTGGTGCTCTACCGGCGGCGGGGCTTCGCGCTGGGCCCGCTGGTCGCGCTGATCGTCTTCAACCTGGTGCTGACCTTCTCGGTCTCCGGGATCGACTGGCGCGCGCACGTCGGCGGGCTGGTGGCCGGCGGGATCGCGGGCGGGGCCATGGCGTACGCGCCGGCCCGGTACCGGAACCTGGTGCAGGCCGGGGCGGTCGTGGCGCTGCTGGCCGTGGTCGGCGTGCTGGTCTGGCTGGGGACGAACCGCCTGACGGGCTGAGACCGGCTGCTGCCCGCCGGTGCCGCCGTTGCCGACGGCACCGAGAGCACACCCTCTGACCTGTAGGTTTTCAGAAACGACCGATTCCCGGCTTCAAGTTATCCACAGATAGTCGGAGTTTTTCCCCACTGTGGATAACCATGTGGACAGTCGTACTGCGGAGCGAGCGGCTCACTCTCCCGGGGGAGGGAGCGCTATTTCCACTGCGTGGAGACGCCGAAGCCGGCGGCGATGAAGCCGAAGCCGACCACGATGTTCCAGTTGCCGATCTGAGAGACCGGCCAGGAGCCCGAGGACACGTAGAAGACCACGATCCAGATCAGGCCGAGCAGGAAGCAGGCCAGCATCACCGGCGCGACCCAGCCGCGCCCCGACTTCAGCTTCACCGCCGAGCTGCCGGCGGTCGGCGGCGGCGTGTAGTCGGCCTTCTTGCGGATGCGGGACTTCGGCACGAGGGACTCTCCTGTCGATGCTGCGAGCCGGGGGCCGCCGGGCCGCGCAGGCGCCGTCCGGCGACGGTTAGCGTAATGGTTCGCGCTGTCGCAGGGGATAAGGGTACGCCCTGAAAAACCCGAGCAAGGCGGGGCGGAGCGGGGGCGGAGCGGTGCCTTCCGGGACGCTTCGGGCAGCCGCGCCCCGCCTGGCCCGCGCCGGCCGGGTTCCGGGGTGCGGCAGGACTACGAGTGAGCGCGCCGGCGGGCGAACCGCGCGGTGCCTCTGAGGCGTACAGGTAAAGAGAAGCGTGCGAGTCGGGCGCCGACGGTGACGTATGCCCGCACTCCCGCGTTGGAAGGACGTACGGGCCGGACCGGAACTCGGCCGGCGGAGGGGCCGCGAGGGGCTGGAAGGGGCGGGAGGGGCCGGGGCGGCGGCCGGGAGTGATGACGGATGGGGCGGCTGGAGGGTGGCTGGAGGGCGGCGTCCGCGATCCCCGCGCCTGCGCCCGCCGCGTCCGGCGGCGCCTTACCCTGGTGCGCTGGGGGACCGCCCGCGGTACGGAGCCGCACGCTCCACGGAGCCGAGAGGAGTTCCATGTACGGATGGATCTGGCGTCACCTGCCGGGCAGCACCCCCGTCCGCGCGCTGATCTCGGCCGCTCTCGCCCTCGCCGCGGTGTTCCTGCTGTTCCAGTACGTCTTCCCGTGGGCCGAACCTCTGCTGCCGTTCAACGACGTGACGGTCGGCGGCGGGGGCACGCCCTCGGCGCCCGCCTCCTCCCCGTCGGCGGCCAGCCCCTCGCCGGGGTCCCCCTCCGGCGGCGGCCTCAACGGGGCCGGCGCGCCGGACAGCCGCATCGCCCGCCTTTCCGGCGTCGCCGGCATCCCCGGTCCCTCCCGTCCCTCCAGCATTCCCCGCCCCTCCAGCATCGCCAGCCCCGCCGCCTCGCCCACCGCGATCCCGGCCGTGACCACCGGAGCCCTGCCCGCATGACCTCCAGCACCTCCAGCAACCCCGGCACGGCCGGCGCCCCCGGTACCTCCGGCCCCGCCGCGCCGGCGGGCCCCGCGCGCGTCCTGGTCGTCGACAACTACGACAGCTTCGTCTTCAACCTGGTGCAGTACCTGCAGCAGCTCGGGGCCGACTGCACGGTGCTCCGCAACGACGAGGTCGGCGCGGACGCCGTCACCCGCGAGCGCTACGACGGCGTGCTGCTCTCGCCGGGCCCCGGAACGCCTGAGGAGGCGGGGGTCTGCGTCGAGATGGTGCACCACTGCGCCCGGATCGGCCTGCCGGTCTTCGGCGTCTGCCTGGGGCTGCAGTCGATGGCGGTGGCCTACGGCGCGGTGGTCGGCCGGGCGCCGGAGCTGCTGCACGGCAAGACCTCCGAGGTCAGCCACGGCGGGGTCGGGGTCTTCCGCGGCCTGCCCTCGCCCTACACCGCGACCCGCTATCACTCCCTGGCGGTCGACCGGGCGACGGTGCCGGACGAGCTGGAGATCACCGCCTGGACGGAGAGCGGCATCGTGATGGGCCTGCGGCACCGCCGGTACGCCGTCGAGGGCGTCCAGTTCCACCCGGAGTCGGTGCTCACCGAGTGGGGCCACCGGATGCTCGCCAACTGGCTGGAGGACTGCGGCGACCAGGGGGCGGTGGGGCGGTCGGAAGGCCTGGCGCCCGTGGTCGGACGAGGAGCCGCGTGACCGCGATCCGCGACGAACGCGGACAGGACCCCGGCGCCCCGCCGCCGGGGCCTCCGGCGACCCCCGCGCCCGGGACGGCCGACGGCTTCCCGGACGCCGAGCGCGGGGGCCCGCGGAGCGGCCCCGCCCAGGGCGCTCCCGGGCTGCCGCAGGAACCGGCGCGAGCGGCGGGCGGCCCTTCCCAGGCATGGCAGGGCGCCGAGGCCGCCGCCGCCCCCGTGCCGGCGCCGGTGACCGACGGCTGGACCTACGGCGCCTCCTCCCCTGATTACGGCGGCCACCCCGCGACGGACCCGCAGCGCGCCGGCGGGCCGTCAGGCGGCCCCGCAGGCCCGCCTCCGGGCGTCGGCCTGCCGTTCGGGGGCGGTGCCATGCCGAGCGCGCCCGCAGGCCGGGCCCCGGCCGCCGGCTACGGCGAGCCCGGGTCCTCGTACGGCGGCGCCACGCCGCCGCAGGGCGAGACGCAGGGCGAGACGCCGGGCGGGTTCGCGGGACAGGTCCGCCAGGGCGGTCACGGCGAGTCGGGGCAGGCGTACAGCGGCACGTGGACGCCTGCCCCGACAGGCGCTCCGAGCGAGCCCGCAGGTCCGGCGCCGGGCATCGACTACACCGCAGCCGCCTCGGCGTTCGGCGGCCCGTTCGGCAGCCCGTCGTACGGCGGCGGCGGCACGGGGCCCTCGGGCGGGCCGGCAGGCGAGGCGGCGGGCGGCGGGTACGGCGCCGGGGGGCTGTCCTACGGCGATACCCGAGCGGGGCTCCCGGGCGGGGCCGTGGCGGCCGCGGGCCTGGGGCCGGGGGCCGGTTACGGCGACGCCGGGCAGCCGTACGGCGACGGCCGGGCGCCGATCCAGGGCGGAGCCCCCGCCGGGAGCCCGGAACAAGGGCCGACGTGGGCTGCCGGCGGGCCCGGGGCGGGCGATGTGCCGCCGGGGACGTCGGACGGGCGGTACCAGGCCGCGCCGGGCGGCGTGCACCACGGCGCGGCGGGGCCGCAGTACCGGGATGCGCAGCCCGCCGCGGCCCGGGAGGACGCGCCCGGCGGCGCGGACACGATCGCGCTGCGGGTGGGCGGGCCGGGATCCCAGGCCGAGGGGCCCGGCCCGGGGAGTTCGGACACGTTGACGCTGCGGGCGGTCTCCCCTCCGGGGTCGCCTCCGCCCGGCGCGCCGGAGCCCGGGGGCCGCGCCGCGCGTCGCCGGGCGGCCGCCGCGGCCCAGGGCCGCCGCGGGGGCGGCGGACGTCGTCGGCGTGCCCCGGAGCAGGTGAAGGAGACCCCGGGCCTGATAGCCGTGCGGGTGGTCGGCGAGCTGTTCATCACCCTGGGTGTGGTGATGCTGCTCTTCGTCGCCTACCAGCTGTGGTGGACCAACGTCGCCGCGGACGACTTCGCGCACGGCCAGACCAGCAAGCTGGAGAAGCAGTGGGGCGGCGCGGGTGGGAAGGGGTCCGCCTCCGGCGGATCGGGGGCGGCGTACCCGTCCTCGTTCAGCCCCGGCACGGTCTTCGCGATCATCTACATCCCCAAGCTGGACGTCGAGGCGCCGATCGCGGAGGGCACGGACAAGGCGTCGATCCTCGACAAGGGCGAGGTCGGCCACTACACGGGCGCGCTGGAGACCGCGTTCCCCTGGGACAAGGCCGGCAACTTCGCGCTGGCCGGGCACCGCAACACGCACGGCGAGCCGTTCCGCTACATCAACAAGCTCGTCCCCGGCGACCAGGTGATCGTCGAGACCGCGCACGACTACTACACCTACGACATCACCAGCACCCTTCCTCAGACCTCGCCCGAGGACATCGGCGTCATCAGCCCGGTGCCGAAGGAGTCCGGCTTCACGAAGCCGGGCCGCTACATCACCCTGACCACCTGCACACCCGAGTTCACCTCCGAGTACCGGCTGATCGTCTGGGGCAAGCTCGTCGACGACCGGCCGCGCAGCGAGGGAGCGCCGAAGGCGCTGTCGGGCGGCTGAGCCGGAAGCCGGCGTGAGCGCGGCGGGCTGTCGAGGCCGGCCCCCGCAAGGAGCCGGCCCCACGCCGCCCCGGCCCGACAGCGGCTCCCGGCCCCACCGCGGCCGTGTCGGCGAGCTGCTCGGCGTGAGCGGGTGAACTGCTGAGCACCGCCGACCGGGCGCTCGGCCGGCGCGCCGGCCGGTGAAGGGATCGGCGTCCATCGCGGCCTCCCGCCGGACCCGCGCCGAGGACCCGCGCCGAGGACCCGCGCCGAGGACCCGCGCCAGGGCGCCCGCGAAGCCGGCGGAGCTGCCCGCGGAGCCCCCCGCGAAGCCGCCCCGGAAAACGCCGCGCGGCCCGGCGGCGGAGTGCCGCGCGGGCCGCGCGAGGGGTGGAATGCGACCGGATCAGCCTCCGCCGCCCGGGCCGCCGCCGTTGCCGCCGAAGATCCCGCCGAGGCCGCCGCCGTTGCCGCCGTTCCCGGCGCCGGTGGTGTCGGTCGGGGACGGCGTGGTGCTGCCGCCGACGCCCGGCGTGGTGGGCTGGACCACGTAGTAGGTCACCGTCGAGCCCGCCGGCACCTGGCTGTTGGCCGGCTGGTCCTGGCGGTCGACCTGGCCGGCCTGCAGCGTGGTCTGCTGGGTCTCCGGCTGGGCGTTGCCGGTCAGGCCTGCCGCCTTGAGCGCCGCGTCCGCCTGGGCCTGGGTGAGCGTGGCCAGGTTGGGCACGGTGGCCGTGGTCGGGGCCTGGGCGACGGTCAGCGTGACCGTGTCGCCCTTCTGGGCGGTCGAGCCGCCCGCCGGGTCCTGGCTGATCACGTGCCCGGCCTGGACCGAGGTGGTGGTCTGCGTCTTGACCTTGAACTGGAAGCCGGAGTTCTGCAGGTCGGCGGTGGCGGACGCCTGGTCCTTGCCGGTCTCGTCGGGGACCTGGACCGCCTTCGGGCCCTTGGAGAGGTGGACCGTGATGACGGTCCCGGCCTTCACCGTGGTCTGCGAGGCCGGGGACTCGGTGCAGACCGCGCCCTTGGCCGCGACCGCCGGGTCGCAGTTCACGTCGGCGCCCTTGACCAGGGTGAGCTTGGCGGAGGCGCCGGCCACGGTCTGCTGGGCCTGGCTGTAGGTCTGGCCGATCAGGTTGGGCACCGTCGTGGTGGTCGGGGTGGACCCGCCGAACATCGACTTCGCCACGAAGAACGAGCCGAGCAGGACCAGCACCGCCGCCACGCCGATCAGCACCCAGGAGGCGCTGCCTCTTCGGTTGCCGCCCCCGCCGGCCCCGCGGCCGTGGCCGCGCCGCCCGCCGTCGTACCCGTTGCCGTAGCCGTCGCCGCCGGCGTCGTAGCCGCCGGACTGCTGCTGCGGCATGACGCTGGTGGCGCCGCCCATGCTGGCCTGCGGCATCACGTTGGTCGCCGCGTAGGGGTCGGAGCCGTAGCCGGGGTAGCCGCCCGCGCCCATCACCATGGTCTGCGCCGCCGCCACCGGCAGGCCGTCGAGGGCCCGCTCTATGTCCGCGCGCATCTCGTCGGCGCTCTGGTAGCGGTAGTCGCGGTCCTTCGCCAGCGCCTTCAGCACGATCGCGTCGTACTCGGGGCGCAGCTCGGGGTCGTACGCGGACGGCGGCTGGGCCTCCTCGCGCACGTGCTGGTAGGCCACCGCCACCGGGGAGTCCCCGATGAACGGCGGGCGCAGCGTCAGCAGTTCGTAGAGCAGGCAGCCGGTGGAGTAGAGGTCGGTCCGGGCGTCCACCTGCTCGCCCTTGGCCTGCTCGGGCGAGAGGTACTGGGCGGTGCCGATGACGGCGGCGGTCTGGGTCATCGTCATGCCGGAGTCGCCCATCGCGCGGGCGATGCCGAAGTCCATGACCTTGACCGTGCCGTTGCGGGTGAGCATCACGTTGGCGGGCTTGATGTCCCGGTGGACGATGCCGTTGCGGTGGGAGTACTCGAGGGCCTGGAGGATGCCGATGGTCATTTCCATCGCGCGTTCGGGCAGCAGGCGGCGGCCGGAGTGGAGCAGCTCACGCAGGGTCGATCCGTCGACGTACTCCATCACGATGTAGGGGATGGAGATGCCGTCGATGTAGTCCTCGCCGGTGTCGTAGACCGCGACGATGGCCGGGTGGTTCAGCGAGGCCGCCGACTGGGCTTCGCGGCGGAACCGGGCCTGGAACGTCGAATCGCGGGCCATGTCGGCCCGGAGCGTCTTCACTGCGACGGTGCGGCCGAGGCGGGTGTCGTGCGCGAGGTAGACCTCGGCCATGCCTCCGCGCCCGAGCACGGAGCCCAACTCGTACCGGCCGCCGAGGCGACGCGGCTCTTCCATAGCTTCCAGCCCTCTCCCTCACCGGTGCTGAGGTGTGGTGTCCGTCGGTCTGCGTACGCGGCCGGGCCACCGCTTCCGGATACGCTACCGGGCCGAGCCGAGGTTCCCGCCGTCGCGCGGGACTCGATACGAGACCGGTATCACACGGGCAGGGGTTCTCACGTTCCCCTCACCCTCTGGCAGGCCCGGTCACCGGCGGACGCGGCCCGCGCCGGGGTGACCGGTCCCACAGCCGCGGCGGCGGGCACGCGTGGCGAGTCTCACGTGCCCTCTCCTCACCTCGCGTGCCCCCGCGTGCCACCGCGCGCCGCTCACTTGCCGAGGTCGGCCTCCATCATGGCCTTGGCGATCGGGGCGGCCAGGCCGGCGCCGGAGATCTCGCTGCGCTGCGTCGCGCTCGCCTCGACGACCACCGCGACGGCGATCGGCGAGCTGTCGCCGACCTTGGCGTAGGAGACGAACCAGGCGTAGGGGTTGCCGCTGTTGCCGACGCCGTGCTGCGCGGTACCGGTCTTGCCGCCGACCGTGACGCCCGGGATCTGCGCGGTGGTGCCGGTGCCCTTCTGGACCACGTTCTCCATCATCTGCTGCAGCTTCTGCGCGTTGGCCGCGCTCAGCGGCTGGGAGTACTCCTGCGGCTTGGTCTGCGAGATGACGGAGAGGTTCGCCGACTCCTCCTCGGCCACCAGGTAGGGCTTCATCAGCGTGCCGTTGTTGGCGATCGCCGCGCCGACCATGGCCATCTGCAGCGGGGTGGCGGCGGTGTCGAACTGGCCGATGGAGGACAGCGCCAGCTCGGCCTGGTCCTCCTTCTGGATGAAGGTGCTCTCGGAGGCGCCGATCGGGATCGTGATGTTCGGGTCGTCGAAGCCGAACTTCTTCGCCTCGGCGAGCATCGCGGACTGCCCGAGGGTGTCGCCGAGCTTGCCGAAGACCGTGTTGCAGGAGTACTGCAGCGCCTGCATCAGCGAGGCGTTCAGGCAGGGGATGTTGCCCTCGTTCTGCAGCTTGTCGGTGGAGAGCGGCAGCGGGTACGGGTCGGGGGAGTCGGTGGGCGCGTTGATGTCCAGGTTCGGGTTGGCCTCCAGCGCCGCCGCCGAGGTGACGAGCTTGAAGGTGGAGCCCGGCGGATAGGTCTGGCGCAGCGCGCGGTCCAGCATCGGCTGGTCGGGGTCGGTGGTGTCCTGCTTCCAGGCGGCCTGGTCGGAGGAGGTCATGCCGGCGAACTTGCCCGGGTCGTAGGAGGGCACGGAGACCAGCGCGAGGATCTTGCCGGTGGACGGGTCGATCGCGACGGCCGCGCCCTTCTTGCCCTGCAGCCCGTCGTAGGCGGCCTGCTGGACCTTGGCGTTGATCGTGGTGATGACGTTGCCGCCCTGCTTGGGCTTGCCGGTCAGCATGTCCAGGGTGTTGCTGTAGAACAGCCGGTCGTCGCTGCCGTCGAGGATGCCGCTCTCCAGGGCCTCCAGGCCGGTCGAGCCGTAGGTCTGCGAGGAGTAGCCGGTGATCGGGGCGTAGAGCGCGCCGTCGGTGAAGCCCTGCTTGTACTTGTAGCGGTAGCCGTTGACGTCGATGGACTTCGTCACGGGCTTGCCGTCGACGACGATGTTGCCGCGCGGGTTGGCGTACTCCTCGATCGCCACCCGCTGGTTGTTCTTGTTGGTGTTCAGGGCCTTCGCCTGGACGCCCTGGACCCAGTTGATGCGGACCAGCAGCGCCAGCACGAGCACCATGCAGAAGATGGCGACCCTGCGGATCGGTTTGTTCATGGCGGGGTCGTCCCTCCTCCGTCGGCGGCGGCGTGCGGTCGCGTCAGTCCTGTGTACACGCCGTTCATTACGTCCTCAGCACCCGGGTCGGTTCCGTGCGCTCCGCGGGCGGCCCGGGGGTGGGGGCCGGCCGCCGCGCCGAGTCGCTGATCTTGAGCAGGACCGCGACCAGGGCCCAGTTGGTGATGACCGAGGAGCCGCCCTGGGCGATGAACGGCAGGGTCATCCCGGTCAGCGGGATGAGTCCGGTCACACCGCCGGCCACCACGAAGACCTGCAGCGCGAGGCCGCCGGAGAGGCCGACCGCGAGCAGCTTGCCGAAGGGGTCGCGCGCCGCGACCGCGGTCCGCATGCCCCGCTCGACCAGCAGCGCGTAGATCAGGAACAGGGCCATCAGCCCGGCCAGCCCGGTCTCCTCGCCGATCGTGCCGAGGATGAAGTCGCTCTTGGCGGCGAAGCCGATCAGCCAGGAGTGGCCCTGGCCGAGTCCGGTGCCGACCGTGCCGCCGGCGCCGAGCGCGAACAGCGACTCGGCGAGCTGGCTGTTGCCTTGGTGCGCCCGGGCCTGGGCGAAGGGGTGCAGCCAGTCCGACACCCGCTGGTGCACGTGGCCCTCGGTGGCGCCGACCGCGAATGCCCCGCCCGCGGCCAGCAGCAGGCCCATCACGATCCAGCTGGTCCGCTCGGTCGCGACGTAGAGCATCAGCACGAAGATACCGAAGAACAGCAGCGAGGTGCCGAGGTCGGTCTCGAACACCAGGATGAGGATCGACAGCAGCCAGACCACCAGGATCGGCCCGAGGTCGCGGCCGCGCGGCAGGTACAGCCCGAGCACCCGGCGGCTGGCCAGTGCCAGCGCGTCCCGCTTGACCATCAGGTACCCGGCGAAGAAGACCGGCAGCACCAGCTTGGCGAACTCGGCCGGCTGGATGGAGAAGCCGCCGAAGGTGATCCACACCCGCGCGCCGTACACCGGCGGGAAGAAGGCCGGCGCGGCCAGCAGCACCATGGCCGCGGCCATCGAGACGTAGGTGTAGCGCTGCAGCAGGCGGTGGTCCCGCAGCAGCACCATGACCGCGACGAACAGCGCCACGCCCAGCGCCGACCACAGCAGCTGGCCGGGGGCGGAGGGCGAGTTCTGCGGCAGCTCCGGGGCCTTGTCGAGGCGCCAGATGAAGACCAGGCCGAGGCCGTTGAGCAGGGTCGCCAGCGGCAGCATCAGCGGGTCGGCGTAGGGCGCCCAGCGGCGGACCACCAGGTGGGCGCCGAGCGCGAGCGCGGCCAGGCCGAGCCCGTAGCCGAGCATCCCGGCCGGCAGCCGGGCGTCCAGGGCCAGGCCGGTGTTGGCGTAGGCGAACACCGGGATCGCCACCGCGAAGGCCAGCATCGCCAGTTCGGTGTTGCGCCGGTTCGGCGCCGCCTGGGGCGTGATGGTGGTCGTCGAGCGGGCGGGGATCCCCGGACTGCCGCCCGGCCCGCCGCCGGTCACCGGTCGCTCACCTGGTCCACCCGCGGTCAGGGGGTGGTGTCGCACTGGTTGGCCAGTGCGCGCTGCTGGGGGGTGAGGGTCGGGCTCGCGGACGCGCTCGGGGAGGCGCCGGCCGACGGCGAGGACGCGGGGGCCTTGCCGTCCGTGGAGGAACCCGCCGCGGCCGAGGAACCCGGCTTGGGCGTGCCGCTCGGCTTCGGGGTGCTGCTGGGCTTGGCGCTCGCCTCGGCGGCGACCGTCTTGCACACCGACGCCTGGTCCTGCAGCGAGGCGACCTTCGCCTGGGCGTCGCTCAGTCCGGAGACGCTGATCGTGTCGCCGACCTGGGTCTGCTGGAAGGACGGCAGGTACTTGAGCTGGATCGCCGGGTAGTCCTGGTACACCGAGGACAGGCCGATGCCGAGCAGCGACTGGTTGACGCCGCGGTAGACCGCGACGTGGTCGCCGTCGGCGCCGACGTAGTACTGGTTCTGCGTCCAGCGGTAGCCGCCGTAGCCGGCCGCGCCGAGCACGGCCAGCACCAGCACGGCGATCAGCGCGGCCCGCAGCCCGCGCCGCCTGCGCCGCCGCGAGCGGCCGAACTCGCCGTCGTAGCCGTCCTCGTGGGAGCCGTAGCCGTCGTCGTAACGCTCCTCGCCCTGGCCCTCCTGGGCGGAGCGGTCGGACCGGCCGAGGCCCGCGGCGCGCGCCGCGGGGGTGTTGGCGGCGTGGTGGCCCAGGCCGGCCTGGCCCTCGGCGACGGCGCCCACGACCACCGGGGCGTCGTTGAGCTGCCGGCCGGCCAGGGTGTCGGCGACGCCGACGTCGAGCACGTCCGCGACCACGCAGGTGATGTTGTCCGGGCCGCCGCCGCGCAGCGCGAGCTGGATCAGCTCCTGGACGGTCTGCTCGGGGCTGTAGTAGCTGCCGAGGGTCTCCTCCAGGGTCTGGTGCGAGACCACCCCGGACAGGCCGTCGGAGCAGAGCAGGTAGCGGTCGCCGGGGCGGACCTCGCGGATCGACAGGTCCGGCTCGACCCGCTCGGCGGTGCCCAGGGCGCGCATCAGCAGCGAGCGCTGCGGGTGGGTGGAGGCCTCCTCGGAGGTGATCCGGCCCTCGTCGACCAGCCGCTGCACCCAGGTGTGGTCCTGGGTGATCTGGTTGAGCACGCCCTCGCGCAGCAGGTAGGCGCGGGAGTCGCCGATGTGCACCATGCCGAGCCGCTGGCCGGTCCACAGCAGCGCGGTGAGCGTCGTGCCCATGCCCTCGAGCTGCGGATCCTCCTCGATCAGCTCGCGCAGCCGGTCGTTGGCGCGGTCCACGGCCTGGCCGAGCGCGGTGAGCACGTCCGCGCCGGGAACGTCGTCATCGAGGACGACGAGGGTGGAGAGCACCTCCGAGGAGGCGACCTCGCCGGCGGCCGCGCCGCCCATCCCGTCGGCGACCGCGAGCAGGCGCGGACCGGCGTACCCGGAGTCCTCGTTCCCCTCCCGGATCATGCCCTTGTGCGATCCCGCGGCGAAGCGCAGCACGAGGCTCATGCGGTGCCGTCCCCTTTCGCCGGGCGCTGCCCCGGGGTTGCGGCCGTCCGGCGGACGGGTGTGCTCCGATCCCTCATGCGCCACTACTTCCGCAGCTCGATGACGGTCCTGCCGATGCGGACGGGAACACCCGGCTGGAGCGGCATCGGCGCGGTCAGCCGGGTCTTGTCGAGGTACGTGCCGTTCGTGGAGTTCAGGTCCTCGACGATCCACTGGCCGTCGCGGTCCGGGTAGATCCTGGCATGCCGGGAGGACGCGTAGTCGTCGTCCAGCACGATCGTCGAATCGTGCGCGCGGCCGAGCGTGATCGTCTGACCCTGCAGGGCCACCGTGGTGCCCGCCAAGGAGCCCTGCACGATGACGAGTTGGGTCGGGGCGCCGCGGCGGCGGCCGGAGTCGCGGCGACCGCCGGCGGCGGCGGGCGGGCGCTGGCCGGGGGGCTGCCGGTTGCCCGCGGGGGCGGGCGCCGGGCGCCGCGCGACCCGCTGGGTCACCCGGGTGCCGAACAGGTCGCTGCGGATCACCTGGACGGCGACGATCACGAACAGCCACAGAACGGCGAGGAATCCCAGCCGCATGACCGTGAGGGTCAGCTCAGACATGTGGGCCGCGTCACCCTTCGGCTTGCCGGTAGACGATGGTCGTGCTGCCCACGACGATCCGTGAGCCGTCGCGGAGCGTAGCGCGCTGGGTGTGCTGCCCGTCCACCACGATGCCGTTCGTCGAGCCGAGGTCGAGCACCATCGAGGGGTTCCCGACCCGCACCTCGGCGTGCTTGCGCGAGACGCCCGGGTCGTCGATCCGGATGTCGGCCTCGGTGCTGCGGCCGAGCACCACCGGGGCGCCGGTCAGCTGGTGCCGGTTGCCGTGCACCTCCAGCCAGCGGCGGGGCTCAGGGCCTCCGGCGCCCGGGCCGCCGGGGCCGCCGCCCGGGAACGCGCGGACGTTGTTGCCGCCCGCGGTCGGCGAGTAGCCCGGCGGGGGCGAGGCCGGCATCGGAGGCGGGGACTGCGGGCCGCCGACGGGGGCGCCGTAGCCGGGCTGCCCGGGGGGCTGGGGCTGCCCGAAGCCGCCCTGCGGGGGGTAGCCGTAGCCGCCGGGCGCCCCCGGGGCGCCGGGAGCCGGGGCGCCGGGCGGCGGGTAGCCGTAGCCCTGCTGCGGGGCGCCGTAGCCGCTCGGGGCGCCGTAGCCCTGGGGGGCGCCGTAGCCCGGCGGGGAGGACGGGCCGCCCTGCTGCAGGGCCTGGGCCTCCTGCGCGGAGAGCGTGCGGCTGCGCACCCGGTACAGCCCGGTGTCGAGGTCCTCGGCCCGTTCCAGGTGGACCTGGAGCGGGCCCATGAAGGAGTAGCGCTGCGCCTGGGCGTACTCGCGTACCATTCCGGCGAGCTCGCTGCCGAGCTGCTGGGCGTACGGGCTCAGCCGGTCGTGGTCGTGCGGGCTGAGCTCGACGATGAAGTCGTTGGGAACGACGGTGCGGTCCCGGTTCCAGATCGAGGCGTTGTTGTCGCACTCGCGCTGCAGCGCCCCGGCGATCTCCACCGGCTGGACCTCGGACTTGAACACCTTGGCGAAGGTGCCGTTCACAAGACCCTCGAGCCGCTGCTCGAACTTCTTCAGGACTCCCATGGGGCACCCCCTTCCGTCGCGTGTCTCGGTCGCGGCCGGCGGACCGGCCCTGCCGTGCCCCGGCCGCCGGGGTGGCGGCCGCGGTACTGCTGTCGTGCTTACTGATCGTATCCACGCGACGGGCACCTGTGCGGTTCCCCGCCCGCAGGCCTGCCGCGGTGTGCTCAACCACACCTCCGGCCCGGACCGCTCCGACCCGCGTTCCCGCTGGTCGTCGCGGCGGTACCGGTTGCCGCGCGCGGGGGACGCCATCGCCCCGGCACTCCCCGCATGGCACGGCTACCCTCGGCGGACCTTGGTCATCCGCGGCTCACCCGATCGGCGACCGGCCGTCCGGTGCGCCGTACCGACCGAGGCCCGCACGGGGATGGTAAGTGTGCTGGATCTGTGCCGGGACGGGCCGTCGGCGGCGCTCCGATCCCCGCTCCGACCTGGCGTTTCCGGCTACCCGGGAGGGCGTGCTAATGTTTTCCACGTCGGAAGGCGCCGCGGAGAGCGGGCCGGTCGAGAGGCCGAGGGAATCGGTTTTGAGACGGGTTCGATGATTCGCTAGCATCGACGACACACCCAATGCGCGGGTGGCGGAATAGGCAGACGCGCTGGATTCAGGTTCCAGTGCCCGCAAGGGCGTGGGGGTTCAACTCCCCCCTCGCGCACAACGAGGTAACCGTTGAACGGGCCTCCCACGGTGACGAAGGTCACGGTGGGAGGCCCGTTCTCGTGTGCGCCGGTGCCGTCTCAGCAGCAGCCGGCGGAGCCGCCGGCCGGCCCGCCGATCCGGAGCAGGCCGCTCGTGGCCGGGGCCGGCGTCGTGGCCGGGGCCGCGCAGCAGCCGCCCGCGTCTCCGTCTCCCGCCGAGCCCGCCGCCGGGTCGTCGTAGAGGCCGGCGCCGCCGCAGACGCCGGTCTCGGGCAGGGTCAGCTCGACCCGCTCGGCCGCCACGCGGTCGCCGGCCAGCGCGGCCGCGATCGAGCGGACCTGCTCGTAGCCGGTGAGCGCGAGGAAGGTCGGCGCGCGGCCGTAGGACTTCATGCCGACCAGGTACACGCCCTCCTCGGGGTGGGAGAGTTCCCTCACACCGTGCGGGTACACCGTCCCGCAGGAGTGCGCGTTCGGGTCGATCAGCGGGGCCAGCGCCGTCGGAGCCTGCAGCCGCTCGTCCAGGCCGAGCCGCAGTTCGCCGAGGAAGGACAGGTCGGGCCGGAATCCGGTGAGCACGATCGCCTCGTCCACGGTCTCGGTGCGGCCGTCCTCCGCGACCAGGGTGAGCCGCCCGCCGTCGCGGCGGATCTCGGCGGTGCGGAAGCCGGTGACGGCCGAGGCGTGCCCGGCCTCGACGGCCGCCTTGGCCCGCAGGCCCAGCGCCCCGCGCGCGGGCAGCTGGTCGGCCTCGCCGCCGCCGTAGGTGGCGCCGGTGAGGCCGCGGCGCAGGATCCAGACCGCGTGCGTGCCCGCGCTCTCCTCGGCCAGGCCGGCGAGGGCCGCCAGGGCGGTGAAGGCGGAGGCGCCGGAGCCGAGGACGGCGGTCCGCCGGCCGGCGTAGCGGGCCCGCACGGCGGGGTCGCCGAGGTCGGGCACGCGGTAGGAGATCCGGTCCGCGGCCGCCTTCTCCCCCAGGGCGGGCAGGCCGTCGGCGCCGGCCGGGCTCGGGGTGGCCCAGGTGCCGGAGGCGTCGATCACCGCGCGGGCGAGCACGCGCTCCTCGGTCCCGTCGGGGCGGGCGAGGTGGACGGAGAAGGGCTGCTCCGCGCGCCCGGCGTCGACGATCCGGTCGCGCCCGGCGCGGGCCACGCCGGTGACGGTCGCGCCGTAGCGGACCCGGTCCCCGAGGGCGTCGGCGAGCGGCTGCAGGTACAGCCGCGCCCAGTCGCCGCCGGTGGGGTACGCCCCGGCGTCCGGGCGGGTCCATCCGGTGGGCGTGAGCAGCTCGCCGGCGGCCGGGTCCACCAGCTCGGACCAGCGGGAGAAGAGCCGGACGTGCGACCACGCGCGGACCGAGGTCGCGGCCCGCGGGCCGGACTCCAGCACGAGCGGTTCCAGACCGCGTTCCAGCAGCCGGGCGGCGGCGGCCAAGCCGATCGGCCCGGCTCCGACCACCACCACGGGGAGGTCGGCGAGTGGTTCTGCGGCGGGGGCTGCGGTCATCGGGGGGCTCCTGCTGATTCGACAAACGTCGATGTCTTGAGATGCCCAGCATGGCACTCCGGATCGGTGTGGGTCAATATAGACACATGTCGAATTCGAGCCCGCCGTGCTGCCCGCCGCTGACCGAGCGCCCGCTGAGCGCGGCGGAGGCCGAGCGGACGGCGGTGATGTTCAAGGCCCTGGGCGACCCGGTGCGGCTGCGGCTCTTCTCGCTGGTGGCCTCGCACGCGGGCGGCGAGGCGTGCGTGTGCGACATCTCGGACGTGGGGGTCTCCCAGCCGACCGTCTCCCACCACCTCAAGAAGCTCAGGGAGGCCGGGCTGCTCACCGCCGAGCGGCGCGGGACCTGGGTGTACTACCGGGTCGAGCCCGCCGTGCTGGCGGCCATGGGCGCCCTGCTCGGCGCGGGGGCGGCGGCTCAGGCGGCCTGAGGGGCGCGGGCGGGGAACCGGCGCCGCCAGGCGAGCGAGACGTAGACCAGCGCGACCAGCACCGGGACCTCGATCAGCGGGCCGACCACCCCGGACAGCGCCTGCCCCGAGGTGACGCCGAAGGTACCGATGGCCACCGCGATCGCCAGCTCGAAGTTGTTGCCGGCCGCCGTGAAGGCCAGCGTGGCGGTGCGGGCGTAGGGGAGCCCGAGCCCCCTGCCGAGCGCGAAGGAGCCGAACCACATGACCGCGAAGTAGCCCAGCAGCGGCAGCGCGATGCGCACCACGTCCAGCGGGCGGGAGGTGATCGTCCGTCCCTGCAGGGCGAAGAGCACGACGATCGTGAACAGCAGCCCGTACAGCGCCCAGGGCCCGATCCGCGGCAGGAGTCGTCCCTCATAGCGCTCGCGGCCGAGCCGGGCCTCGCCCAGGCGCCGGGTGAGGAACCCGGCCACCAGCGGGACGCCGAGGAAGACCAGGACGTTGACCACGATCCGGCCCACCGAGAAGCGCAGGTCGTCCTGGTGCAGCCCGAGCCATCCGGGCAGCACGTCCAGGTAGAACCAGCCCAGCACGCCGAACATGACGACCTGGAAGACCGAGTTGAGGGCGACCAGCACGGCCGCGGCCTCCCGGTCGCCGCAGGCCAGGTCGTTCCAGATGACCACCATGGCGATGCAGCGGGCCAGCCCGACGATGATCAGCCCGGTGCGGTAGGCGGGCAGGTCCGGCAGCAGCAGCCAGGCCAGCGCGAACATCACCGCGGGGCCGACGATCCAGTTCAACAGCAGCGAGGAGACCATCAGCCGGCGGTCGCCGGTGACGGTGTGCAGGCGGTCGTAGCGGACCTTCGCCAGCACCGGGTACATCATCACCAGCAGCCCGAGGCCGATCGGGAGGGAGACCCCGCCCACGGCCACGCTGCTCAGGGCCGAGTCCAGCCCGGGGATCGCCCGGCCCAGGCCGAGGCCCACGGCCATCGCGGCGAGGATCCAGACCGGCAGGAACCGGTCGAGGGTGGAGAGCTTGGCGACGACCCCGGCGGCTCCCGCGTCGCCGGCCTTCCCGCCCCCGCCGCCTCCGGTTTCGCGGCGGGTGGTCTCGGTCGTGGTCACGGGCAGGACCTCTTGATCTCGGCGGCGGCGGTGTTCCGCGCGGTGGCGGCGAGCCGCGCGAACCGCTCGGACAGGGTCTCCAGCACCTCGGGCCGGAGCCGGTAGTAGGTGAAGCGGCCGCACGGCTCGGTCTCCACCACCCCGGCCTCGCGCAGCACCCGCAGGTGGTTGGAGAGATTGGTCTGGCGGGCGCCGGTCTCCTCGACCAGATGCGTGGTGCACAGCGTCTCCTCGGCGAGCAGGGAGACGATCCGCAGCCGCAGCGGGTCGGCCAGCACCCGGATCAGATCAGTGTCGACTGACGTCAGCATGCGCTGATACTCTCACGCGATCCCGCGCCGAGCGACATGTGAAGGACCCGACGTGACCCAGCCCTCTCCCGCCGCGCCCTCCCCTGCCGCCTCGGTGCTGTTCGTGTGCGTGCACAACGCCGGGCGCTCGCAGATGGCCGCCGGGTTCCTCACGCACCTCGCGGGCGATCGGGTCGAGGTCCGCTCGGCCGGCTCCCTGCCCGGCGATCGGGTCAACCCGGCGGCGGTGGAGGCGATGCGCGAGATCGGCATCGACATCTCCGGGCAGCGGCCCAAGGTCCTCACCACCGAGGCGGTGCGGGCCTCCGACTACGTCATCACCATGGGCTGCGGCGACGCCTGCCCGGTCTTCCCCGGCAAGCACTACCTCGACTGGGAGCTGGACGACCCGGCCGGGCGGGGAGTCGAGGCCGTGCGGCCGATCCGCGACGAGATCGGCAGGCGCGTCGCGGCCCTCGTCGCGGAGATCGACGCGACGCGCGCGGGCTGACGAGGCGCGTCCGGCCGTCGCGGGCTCGTCGCGACGTGCCACGATGAACGCATGTCGCAGCCTCCCGTCCTCGCGCCGATGACCGCGGCGCACGCCGATCAGGTGCTGGCGATCTACGCCGCCGGGATCGCCGAGGGCAACGCCACCTTCGAGACCGAGGCTCCGGACTGGGCCGGCTTCGACGCGGCCAAGCTCCCCGATCACCGCTTCGTCGCGCTGGACAGGGACCCGGTGCAGGGCGAGCCCGACCACGAGCGAGTGCTCGGATGGGTCGCGGTGAGCCCGGTCTCCACCCGGGCCGCCTACGCCGGCGTGGTCGAGCACTCCGTCTACGTCCACCCCGGCGCACGTGGCCGCGGCGTCGGGAGGGCGCTGCTGGACGCGCTGATCCCGTCCACCGAGGCGGCCGGGATCTGGACGCTGCAGTCCGGCGTCTTCCCGGAGAACACCGCGAGCCTGGCCCTGCACCGGCGGGCCGGCTTCCGGGTGCTCGGCACCCGCGAGCGGATCGGGCGGCTGCACGGAGTCTGGCGTGACGTGGTGCTCATCGAGCGCCGTAGCCCGGTGGTGGTCTAGGTGGCGGTCTCAGCCGCGGGCGGCGCGCGGCGCGCGTGTTTCACGTGAAACAGGCGTTTCACGTGAAACACGCCTCATCCTCGCGAACGCCTCAGCGCTGCCAGATATCCGTGATCGGGGCGCGCCGGGCGCTCTGTCCGGCGGTGGGCAGTCCGTAGAGCGCCTCGATGGTCCGCAGCAGGCGGTAGTGGTCGACGGCCTCGGTGTAGACGCCGGGGCGGACGTGCGCGCCGACGATCAGCGTGGGGATCCGGTTGGCCGGGGTGTCGTCGTCCTCGTCCCAGGTGACCAGCAGGACGCTGTCGTGGCTGCGGGCCCACTGGACGTAGCCGCCGAGGTTGGCCCGCAGCCAGTCGTCGGCCTGCCGGACCGTGCCGTCGTGCATGTCGTGCTGGAGGTCCGGGATCACGAAGGAGACCGTCGGCAGCGCCGACCAGTCGGCGGGGTGCCGGGACCACGGCTGGTCCACGGAGGCCGGCAGGGCGGGGAAGTCCGTCCAGGGGGCGTGCTTGCGGGCGTAGTCGCCGCTGGTGCAGCCGAGGTAGCCGGTGTGCGGCAGCGAGTCCGCGTAGCCGGTGAACGTCAGCCCCGCGGACAGCAGTTGGGAGCCGAGGTTGGGCCCGCTGAATCGGTGCGGGCAGGAGTCGTCGCCCAGGCCCTGGGTCGAACCGGAGAACAGGGCGAGGTAGTTGGGCTGGCTGGGGTGGTACTCGCCGTAGCTGGAGGTGAAGGAGGCGCCTTGCCGCGCCAGGGAGTTGAGGTAGGGCGCGGAGCGGCTGCCGATCACCTGGCTCTCGGCGTGGTTCTCCTCCACGACCACCACGACGTGCTGGAGCCGCGGCAGCGTGCCGGCGTCGGGACTCGCGCTCGCGGTCGGCTGCCTGGCCTGGGCGCCGAGCGAGGAGACGACGGCGGAGGGCTCGGCCGGCCCGTGGTCGCTGCAACCGGTCAGGGCGGTCAGGCCGGTCAGCAGGAGTGCCGCCGCGCCGGCGACGAGCCCGGCGGCGCGCAACCGCAGTACCGTCGACATGCTTGTAGACGATACCCGCCCGGGCGCCGGCTCGAACGGGTCAGCTCAGGACTGTCCGCTCAGGAGTGGCCGGGGAAGCGGACGGCCAGCAGGGCGACATCGTCGACGTTGTCCGGCGGGCGGACCCGCTTGAGCAGCAGGTCGCAGAACTCGTCCAGCGGCCGGTGCGCGAGGGCCGCGGCGTGCCGGCGGAGCCGGACCAGGCCCGGGTCGATGCCCTGCGACGGCGACTCGATCAGTCCGTCCGTGTAGAGCAGCAGCGTGGAGCCGGGCGGCAGTTCGGCCTCGCTGTCGTTGCGCTCGAGGCGGAAGCCGCTGCCCAGCAGCAGGGTCCGGCTGGTCGTGCGCAGGAAGTCGGCCTGGCCGTCGCTGCTGACCAGCAGCGGCGGCAGATGCCCGGCGTTGGTCCAGCGCAGCATCCGGCGCCCGTCCTCCGTTTCGCTGACCTGGCCGAGCACCAGGGTCGCCATCGGGATGTCGGGCAGGTGCGTCATCGCCCGGTCCAGGCGCTCCACCACGGCGCTGGGCGTGCGGTCGTGGCCCCAGGCGAGGGCGCGCAGCATGTTGCGGACCTGGGCCATGCCCGCCGCCGCGTCCAGGTCGTGGCCGACCACGTCGCCGATGGCCATGGCGGCGCTGCCGTCCGGCAGGGTGAAGGCGTCGTACCAGTCGCCGCCGACCTGCGAGGCGTCCGGCGCGGGCAGGTAGCGGGCGGACATCCGCAGCGAGAGCGTGTCCGGCAGCTGGGGCAGCAGGTGCCGCTGCATGGTCTCGGCCACCCGGCGCTGCCGCTGGTACAGCCGGGAGTTGGAGATGGCCAGGCCGGCCCGCCGGGTGATGTCCTCCAGCAGCGCCAGGTCGCGGGTGTCGAAGTCCTCCGGGGTGTCGCTCCGGCCGAGGGTGAGGGCGCCCAGCACCTCGTGCGCGCCGCGGATCGGCGCGATCGCCGCCGAGTGCATCCCGGTGACGGAGAAGAGCTCCGCCTGCACCACGGCGATGCCGGAGTCCGGCGCGCCCTGGTAGACCTCCGGGCCGGCCAGCGAGGCGGCGCTGCCGCGCAGCGCCCGCGAGAGCGGCAGCGGCGACTGCGGAGTCACCGCCGGCATCGGCCCCTCCAGCTCGTGGTGGCGCACCTGCCTGCCGCCCTCCAGCTGGACCACCCGGCTGCGCCAGATGTCGCCGATCTCGTCGATGAGGTCCACCACCACCCAGTCCGCCAGACGGGGGAGGACCAGGCCGGCCAGCCGGTCGACGATCTCCTCCTCGTTCATCGTGGCGGTGAGCGTGGTGGTGGTGTCGGCGAGCAGGGCGAGCCGGTCGAGTTCGCTCAACGGGCCGGCGCGGCGGACCTCCAGGGGGTCCGGGGTGAGGTGGAAGAGCACGGCGGTGGCCCGGTCGTCGCCGTTCCAGACGCAGGGGGCGGCGGTCCAGTCCATCTGCCGCAGGGTGCCGTCTCCGCACAGGAAGGAGATCCGCTGGCCCTGCGCGGGGACGCGGCTCAGCAGCGCGTCCATCAGCGGGCAGCGGGCGGTCGGCATCGGGGAGCCGTCGCGGTTGCGGTGCAGGAGCTCGTGGGCGTCCTGGCCGACCAGGTCGCTCTCGCGGTAGCGGAGCAGCTCGAGGGCGCGCGGGTTGGCGGCGATGACCCGGTCACCGCCGTCGACGATGTAGACACCGAGGCCCAGGTGCGGGGAAAGGCCGAGGAAGCCGGCGGCCCCGTCCTGTGCCCGCTGCTCTCCCATTCCGGTGCCTCCCCGCGTGTCCTGTGCGGCTTCAGGCAGTAGATCACGCCTGGTACGGCGACTCCAACGAGCGAGGCGGACCCGGGAACCCGGCGGGGCGGGGCCCGGGGGAAGGGCGGACGGCGCGGGCCCCGTCCACGGGGGCGCGGACGGGGCCCGGGTGCCGGCGGAGCGGGGCCCGCTCGGGCGGTGGAGCGGCTCAGGCGGGCGCCGCGGCCGCCTCTACGGCTCGTGCGGGCTGGACGGCTCGTGCGGGCGGGATCAGGCGGCGCGAGTGGCGAGGTCCTTGGCCAGCGCGCGGGCGTCGGCGTGGGCCTTGGCCTTGGACTCCTCGGCCTTGCCGACCAGCTCGGCCATGGCCGGGTTGGAGGCGGCGAGGGTCAGCTCCGGCACGATGAACTCGGTGTCCAGGCCCATCATGCCGCTGAGCAGGGAGTCCAGGTAGTTCAGCACGTACTCGAAGGACTCGCGCGGGGTGCCGGGGGCGTAGGAGCCGCCGCGGCTGGCGACGACGACGGCCTTCTTGCCGGTCAGGGTGGAACCCTCACCCGCGGTGCGGCCCATCAGAATGACCTGGTCCAGCCACGCCTTCAGGGTGGAGGGAACGGTGAAGTTGTACATCGGCGCGCCGATCAGGACCACGTCGGCCTGCTCCAGCTCGGCGGCCAGCGTCTCGCGCAGGGCGAAGGCGGCGGCCTGCTCGGGGGTGCGCTGCTCCGGGGCGGCGAAGGCGGCGGTGGCGGCGTGCCCGTCCAGGTGCGGGACCGGCTCCACGGCCAGGTCGCGGTAGATCACCGTGCCCTGCGGATGCTGGGACTCCCACTCCTTGCGGAAGGCGTCGGTGACCTCGCGGGAGGCGGAGCCGCCGAGCGGGAAGACGGACGAGTCGATGTGCAGGAGCGTGGCCACGGGGACCTCCGAAGGTTAGTTGAATTCGTGATAATTCCTGCGGATACTCTACTCCCTTACTTTTCTATAGTGTCAAGCGGGCGTGGCGGCGAGCGGGACGGGCGGCGGTGGGCGGGCATGCCGATCGGGCGGCGCGCCTGGGTGGCGGGCCGCCCGATCGGGGAACGGTGAACGGCGGGTCGGGGCGGTCGCCCCTGTCCGGGAAGGGACAGGGACAGGGGCAGGGGTAGAGGCAGGGCGAGGGCGGCTCGAAGGCTCAGACGGCCAGGCGGGCCCAGACGCGGGTGCCGCCGCCGGGGCCGCGGGTGGTCCCCCAGGCCTCCGCGAGCGCGGCGACGATCAGCAGCCCCCGGCCGTCCTCGCGCTCCGGATCCCCGTCCCCCGCCGGATACGGGAGACCGCTGCCTGGGTCGCGGACGGTCAGCGTCAGCCGGCCCGCGTCCAGCCGGACGGACAGGCCGATCGACCGCTCCGCGGCGTCCGCCGCCCCCCGGACGCCGTGCGTCACGGCGTTGGTGAGCAGCTCGCTCAGCACGAGCGCGGCGTCGTCCAGCGCCTCCGGCGCCGCCGCCGGGCGCCGCAGCGCGAGCGCCCGGCGCAGCTGCGCCCGCGCGTAGGGGACGCAGCCCGGGACGGCGTGCAGGGCCATCACCATGCACAGCCCGCCGGGAGCGGGCCGCTGCGGCGGTACGGCCGAGCGGTCGGCTGCCGAGCGGTCGGCTGCGGATCGATCGGACGCGGTGCTACGGATGGGGAGCACGCTCACGCCACCTCCGGGAGGGATCGCACACGGCGAGTGGCTGACGGTACGTCAGTGAGCCTGTACCGGCCGCCGGGGACCGGGACAGTGCGCCCACGGGGACTTTTCGGCGGAACCGGGGACGCGAGCAGGCACGGTGCCGGCGGCGACGGCCGTCCCAGCCTTCCCCAGCCCTCGCCCGGCGCCGACGTGAACGCCTCACCGACCGTCGGGGACGGCGAGCGCGCGGCGCACGCGGGTGCCGGCGCCCACGCGTCCGGGCCCGGCGTGGCGCGGTGAGCGCGCGTGCCGGCGCTCCATTCCCACGGTTCGGCTCGGTTCGCAGGGAAAACCGCCGAAGATCACCCCTCCGGGAGCGCGGGAGCGGCGCGGCCCGGCACGGCCGGGGCGCTCGTGTCTACTGTGACGCCTGTTCAGCCGAACGGATCTTCCCTGGGCCGGCCGCGGGAACTCCAGGGGATCTCCGGGACCCCCGGGAGCACGTCATGACGGACGGTCAGTCCCTCACCCTGCTCGACCAGCTGCTGCGCCGCCGGATGTGGACCTACGCCCGCTTCGCGCGGGAGTACCGCAAAGCGGCCGACCGGATCGGGTTGCCCTCGCGGCCGCCCGAGGAACGGCAGTTGAAGCGCTGGCGGGCGGCGAGGGTCGAGCGTCCGCGCTCGGCGGCCTGCGAGGTCCTGGAGGAGATGTTCGGCGTCCCGGTGCCCGAACTGCTGGCGCCGCCACGGCCGTCCGCGCTGCTCACGCCTGCGCGGGCGTACGAGGCGACGGTGCTGCGGTCCGCGCCCGGGCCGGCGGTCCGGCCGCAGCGCGCGGTCCGGGCGCCCGGCCCCGGGCCTGATCCTCAGCCGGATGCGGGGCCGGATCCGGGGCCGGATCCGGCGCCGGGCGCGGCGGCGGTCGGGGGGACCGCGGCCGAGGTGGTGGCCGGGCCGGAGGGGGGAACCGGCGCCCGCGAGGGTGCCGGCGCCGGCCCGGCCGCCACCCGGGGCGCCGGCACCGAGCCCGGAACTGTCCCCGGCCCGGAGGCCGGAGACGCCGGGGAGACCGCGGGCGCCGGGCCGGGGGGCGGCGCCCGGGAACGGGCCGGGTCGCGGCGGGGGGCCGCGGCCGGGCCGGGCAGGCGGCGGTCGGGGGAAGCGCCGCCGGATCCGGTGGCCCCGCCCGGGGTGGGGACCTGGGCGGGGCTGCCGGAGGCCGCGGCCCCCTGGACCGGCCCGCCGGCCGTCGGCCCGGACGGCCGCCTCTCCGTCCACCGCCCCTTCCTCACCCCGGGCCGCCACCGGTCCGGCCCGCCCGGACGCGCCGCCACGCGGCCGGTGGTCGAGGGTGAGATCGTCCCGATGCCGATGGCGGCCGAGGCGCTGACCTGGAGCCGCGAGCTGGAACGCACCGACGTGGGCCCGGGCACCCTGGAGCATCTGGAGGCGGCGGTCGACCAGGTCTGCGGCCGCTACGGCGAGCTGCCCGCCGCCGAGGCGCTGCCGGTGGCGCGGCACTACCGGCGCCAGGTCGCCCGCCTGCTGGGCGGCCGTCACACCCTGCGCGAGGGCCGGGCGCTGGCCCGCGCGGGCGGCCTGCTCTCGGTCGCCCTGGCGTGGCTCGCGCACGATCTCGGCGACACCGCCGCGGCCGAGGCCTACTGCCTGGACGCGCGCCTGCACGGCGAGCACGCGGAACTGCCGGAGGTGTGCGCCTGGGCCGAGGACTGCCGGGCCACGATCGCGCTCTACGACGAACGCCCGCAGGACGCCCTGCAGGCCGCCCTGCGCGGCAGGTCCCGGGCGCCGGGCGGGACGGCCGCCGAGATCAGGCTCACCGCGCAGGTCGCCCGGGCCAGCGCGCGCGCCGGCCGGCTGGACGGCTTCGAGCTGGCGATGACCGAGGCGCGGGCCGCGCAGCGCCGGCTCCCGGCGCACGCGGCCGGGCTGTTCAGCGCGGACGCCGCCCGGATCGACTCCTTCGAGGCGAGTGGCGCGCGCATGCTCGGCCGCCCGGACCGTGCGGCGCGGGCGGCGACGGCCGCGCTGGAGCACTACCGCGCGGCCGCGCCCGGGCCGGACGGCCGCCACCGCTCGCCGACCCGGCTGGCGATCGCGCTGCTCGACCTGGCGGGCGCGCACGCGGCCTGCGGCGACCTGGACGCGGCGCTGGCCTCCGGGGAGGAGGCGCTCTCCGGCGGGCGTCCGGCGGAGGCCATCCGCGTCCGCGGCCGCCAGCTGGCCTCGGCGCTGCTGGCCCGCGACCCGCGTTCCCCGCAGGTCAGGGCCTTCGCCGACCGACTCCGTGCCTCCGCGCCGGGCTGAGGGGCCGCCGCTGAGGCCGCGCCCGGTGGCGGCGCCGGCGTCAGCTACGTCAGCGGCGTGAGCGGCCTGTGCGATCTGTGCGATCCGTGCGATCTGAGCGGCCTCAGCGGCGGGGGTCGGGGGTGGTGTCGGGGGCGTTGAAGCGGTGCAGGTAGTCGGCGAAGGCGGCCAGGTCTTCGTCCGACCAGGACTGGAGGCGCTCGCGGAAGGCCGTGCGCCGGCGTTCCTGCATGGAGTCCAGCAGCCGCAGGCCCGCCTCCGAGGGCCGGATGATCTGCCCGCGCTGGTCGTCGGGGTCGATGCTGCGCTCGATCAGGCCGAGCCGGTCCAGCGCCGCCACCTGGCGGCTGATCGTCGACTTGTCCAGCATGAAGTGCTCGGCGAGGTCCGTGCCCCGGCAGCCGTCGCGGCTGCGTAGCAGGTCCAGGACCGTGTAGGAGACCAGGCTGAGCCCCGGGTGCAGGCGCTCCGCCTGGGCGCGGGACCGGCGTGCGAAGCCGGTCAGCTCGCGCTGGATCTCGTCGATCGACCGGTCCCGACCGGGCACCCGCTCCTCCTCGCGTCTGCGGGCGGCCTCCGGCCCGCGGCGTCGCGCCATACAATCGAACCCGCGCCCCCAGGTCAATGCGCCCGGCCGACGCGCCGTACCGAGGCGTCCGCGCTCGGCGCCCCCGCGGTCAGCGCGGCAGCGGGAGCTCGAACCAGACGACCTTGCCGACCGCCCGCCGGTTGGTCCCCCACCGCCGGGAGAGCTGGCTGACCAGCCCGAGGCCGCGCCCCGAGACGTCGGTCGGCCGCGAGGTGACCAGCGACGGCAGGTTGTGGTCGTCGTCGGTGACCTCGACCAGCAGCTTGTCCACCCGGGTGAGCTGCAGCCGGATCTCCTGCCCGGCGACCAGCAGCGCGTTCGTCACCAGCTCGCTGACCAGCAGCTGCGCCGTGTCGGAGAGCTCGCTGAGCCCCCAGGCGGCGAGCTGTTCGGCGACCAGCCGGCGGGCCCGGGGCACCTCGGAGTTCTCCACCCGCAGCGGCCAGGCGGCGACGTCCGAGGGGTCGATCCCGTCGAACCGGGCGACCAGCAGCGCGAGGTCGTCCTTGCGGTCCGCGCGGCCGAGCCGCTCCAGCACCGTGTCGCACACCTCGTCCGGCGGGCGGGTCGGGTCGACGACGTCCCCGCAGAGCGCGGCCAGGCTGTCGCCTATGTCGCCGCCGCGCACCTCGACCAGCCCGTCGGTGCAGAGCACCAGCATCGAGCCGTCCTCCACCGAGATCTCGGTGGTCTCGAACGGGACCCCGCCGACGCCGATCGGCGCGCCGGACGGTATGTCCAGCAGCTCGCCCCGGCCGTCCGGGTGCACCAGCACCGGCGGGACGTGCCCGGCGCCGGCCAGCGTGCAGGTCCGCGCGATCGGGTCGTAGACGGCGTAGAGGCAGGTGGCGAGGTGCTCGGGGCCGAGGCGCTGGGAGATGTTGTCCAGGTGGCGGAGGATCTGCGCGGGCGGCAGGTCCAGCTCGGCCAGGGTCTGCATGGCCGTGCGGAAGCGGCCCATGGCGGCGGCGGACTGCAGGCCGTGGCCCATCACGTCGCCGACCACCAGCGCCACCCGGCTGCCGGGCAGCCGCACCGCGTCGAACCAGTCGCCGCCGACCTCGGCCGTCGGGTCGCCCGGGAGGTAGCGGTGGGCGATCGCCACACCGGGGATCAGCGGCGGGCTGTCCGGCAGCATCGAGCGCTGGAGCAGCGAGGCCGCCCGCGCCTCCTTGGCGTGCAGCCGCGCGTTGTCGATGGAGAGCGCGGCCCGCGCGGCGAACTCCCGGAGATACGCGGTGTCCTGATGGTCGAACGGGGGGCGGTCCGGGTGCCGGACCAAGCCGAGGAAGCCCAGCACCGTGCCGCGCGCGGCCAGCGGGAGGGCGAGGAAGGAGTAGCCGATCAGCGCCTCCTCGAGCTCGGGCGCCTCCAGCGCGGCCGCGAGCTCGGCGGTGACCGCCGCGTCCAGCACCGGCACCAGCACGGGCTGGTTGGTCTGCAGCGCCAGCCCCTGCGGGGTGGCGCGCGGCACGGTCAGCCGGACGCCCGGCGCGAGCGGGCCCTCGCCCAGGCGGCCGGGCAGGCGCAGGCGGTCGAGTCCGACGACGGTCATCCGGCGCAGCGGCGTGCCGTCGGTGAGCTCCTCCTCCCGGGGGTCGAGCTCGTAGTCGGTGGCGAGCCGGTCGACCAGGTCGACCAGGGCCAGGTCGGCGGTGTCCGGCACGACGGCCTCGCACAGCTCCTGGACCGTGGTGGCCAGGTCGAGGGTGGTGCCGACCTGGCCGCTGAAGCCGTGCAGCAGGCCGAGCTGCTCGTCCTCGGCCGGGATCTCGGTGACCGTGGCGGAGTCGGAGACCATCAGCACCGGCGTCGGCACCGGGCCGAGGAAGGGCGGCTCCCGGAACGGGCAGGCGCCGCCCGGGTCGGCGGGATCCGGGCGCAGCGGGACCGCCAGCCGGCGGTCCAGCCGCAGCAGCGGGGCCCCCAGCCGGGCGATCAGCGCGGCGGTCGCCGCGGGGCTGCTCGCCGCGGGGCTGCTCGCGGTCGGGCTGCTCGCCGTCGGCGGGGCCGGGTCCGGGGGGTCGGCGGGGGCGGAGGCGCGGGCGGGCGCGGGGACGGACGGCACCGGGACGGACGGCACCGGGGGCAGGAAGGCCGCGCAGGCGGCGAGCGCCGGACCGGGCGCGGCGGCCGGGGCGGCGAGTTCGGCGTCCAGCCGAGGGCCGCCGGCGGTGGGCCGCAGCGCGGCGCAGGGCAGGGCGTCCGGGCCGAGGGCGAGCCGGGGGCCCTCCGCGCGCAGCCGGCCGGCGTCGGCGGCCAGAACCAGCACGCCGCCCTCCGTGCCGTAGGCCCAGCACAGCACGCGGCGCGCCTCGCCGTCGCCGCCCGGGACGGTCAGCGCCCCGGCCCAGGCCGGATGCGCCGGGTCGGTGGCGAGGCGGTCGAGGACGCGGGCCAGGACGCCCTGGCCCGCGTCCTCCGGGCGGACGCCGCGGCCGCCGCGGGCGGCACGGCCGCCGCGGCCACCAGCGGGTTCGCCGCGGCGCGACGCGGCCGCGACCGGAGGCTGCTTCGGAGGACAACGCACCAGGGTGGCGGCCGACCGCCCGAGCGCCTGCTCGGGGGACGGCCCGAAGACCTCCGCCGCGGCCTCGTCCCAGTGCGCGATCCGGCCGTCCGGCCCGATCAGCAGCACCGCCGGGCGGACCACGGCGGCCACCGCGAGCAGGCCGTCGAGGGGCGCGTCGGGTGCGTCGGACGGCGCGTCGACGGGCGACGCGGAGCGCGGCACGCCCAGCCGCGGCCGGGCCGTCGCGGGCGCGGCCGGGGATTCCGCCGACGGCGCGGCTCCCTCGGCGGGTCCGTGCCGGGACGGGAGCAGGATCTCCTCCGACATGCGTACCAGTCTCCCCCCGCCGGGGGCCGGCCTCCGTCCGGCGGGCCCTGAACTGGCGGATCCCGGGCGTCGTGGCCCGGGCGTACTCAGGCAATCACGAAAGCCGGGCGGTACCGGTCGGTAGTCGCGAAGTTACACGAATTGCTGGAGCGCGCGACCGACTCCCGCGCGCCCCCCGGGCCGGGTGGCGCCGGGGCAGACCCCGGGCAGACCCCGGGTGGCCTCCGCTCCTGCGTTCGGACGCCGGCGGCTCGGTAAGGTGGCGCGGGCCGATGCCCGGTGACGGACGAGGAGTGGACCAGCCCATGACGGACACCTCGCGGCTCGACGACGAGCGCTGGCTCGAGGAGCGCGTGGCCGTGGTCGAGGCCGCCTGGGCGGACGCCGCCACCGCGCTGGAGACCCTCCGGGTCGAGATGGACAACTTCGCCCTGGTCCACCACCAGCGGCTCGGCCCGGTCTACAGCCGCCTCGACGAGCTGGACGCGCTGATCGCCGAGGCCGTCGCGGCCCGCACCGGCGACCCCGAGGACCTGCGCCGGGCCTACGAGGTGCGCAGCCGGATCCAGCCGATGCCCGACCTGGACGCCTTCTTCGCCGAGCGCGACGCCCGCGCCGCGGCGGAGGCGGCCGCCGCCGCGGGCGGCAGCGGCGCGGGAGACGCCGGCGGCACCGGCACCCCGCCCCCGCCCGCCGCGGCGCCTCCCACCCGGGTCCGCCCCACCAAGGAGGCGCAGCGCCTCTACCGGGACCTCGCCCGCCGCGCGCACCCGGACCTCGCCCAGGATCCCGCCGAGCAGGAGCGCCGCAGCGCCTTCATCGCCCGGGTGAACGCCGCCTACGCCGCCGGTGACCTGGCGGAGCTGCAGGCGCTGGCCACCGAGTGGATCGCCGACCCGGTGACCGCCCCGCAGGCCGGCACCCAGGACCGGGCGGACTGGCTGTTCGCCCGCCTGGAGTGGCTGGCCGCCCGGATCGAGGGCCTGGCCGCCGAGCGGGACGCGCTGGCGGAGAGCCCGATCGGCCGGCTGATCGCGATGTCCCCGGACGACCCGGAAGGCCTGCTGGACACCCTCGCCGACCAGCTGCTGGCGCAGGTCGAGGCCAAGCAGCGGGAGCTGGACGCGGTGCTCGCCGCGGCCGGCGGCGGCGCGGGTGCCGCGCCCGGCGCCTGAGAGGGGACAATGGTGCCGGCCGCCACCCGCGGCCGACGCGCCTCCCCGACGCCTGACCCACAGCCTGATTGCGAGTGATCCCCGTGTTCCAGACGCCCGTGCCGACGGTGGACGTCGCCGCCGTGCCCGCCGACGCGCTCCTGCTCGACGTGCGCGAGCAGGACGAGTGGGACGCCGGGCACGTCGAGGGCGCGCTGCACATCCCGATGGGCGAGATCGTCCAGCGGATCGACGAGCTGCCGGCGGACGACCGGCGGCTGTACGTGGTCTGCCGGGTCGGCGGCCGCTCCGCGCAGGTCGTCCGCTACCTGGCCGCGCAGGGCCGGGACGCGGTGAACGTGGACGGCGGGATGTACGCCTGGGAGGCGGCCGGCCGCCCGATGGCCGCCTCCGGCGACTCCCCTGCCTACGTGCTCTGACCTACGGGTTCTGACCGGTCCTGCCCGCGTCACCGGCCGGGGTCACAGCCGGCGGAGCAGGCGCAGCGGCTGCTCGACGGCGTCGGCGACCTCGCGCAGGAAGCGGCCGGCCGTCGCGCCGTCGCAGGCCCGGTGGTCGAAGGTCAGCGACAGCTGGACGACCTGACGCACCGCCAGTTCGCCCTCGTGCACCCAGGGCCGGGCGGTGATCCGGCCGACGCCGAGCATCGCGGTCTCCGGGTGGTTGAGGATCGGCGTGGAGCCGTCCACGCCGAACACCCCGTAGTTGTTGAGAGTGAACGTTCCTCCGGTGAGGTCGGCGGGGGAGAGCCGGCCGGCCTGCGCGGCCTCGGTGGTGGCGGTGAGGGCTGCGGCGAGGGCCTCGGTGCCGAGCGCCTGGGCGTCGTGGACGACCGGGACGACCAGCCCGCGCTCGGTGTGGGCGGCGACGCCCAGATGGACCGCCGGGTTCGGGCGCAGCCCGGTGGCCGCGCCGTCCGGGCCGGTCACCACGGTGGCGTTGAGCTCCGGGTACCGGGCGAGGGCGGCGACGCAGATCCGGGCGAGCAGGGCCAGCAGGCCGATCCGGGGCGCCGGACCGGCGGAGGCGCCCGGGCCGGCGTTCGGCGCGTCGGCGTTCAGCGCGTCGCGGGCGGCGAGCAGCGCGGTGGCGTCGGCGTCGACCCAGCAGGTGGCGTCGGGGACGTCGCGGTGGGCGCGGGTGAACTTCTCCGCCGCGGTGCGGGCGGCGGGGCGGAAGGGGCGCACGTCGGCGGCGCCCGCGCCGGGCGCGCCGGGCGCGCTTCCGCCGGGGGCGCGGGTCTCCGGCGCGAGAGCACTGATCGCGCGCTCCACGTCGGCCCGCTGGATCCGCCCCTCCGGACCGGAGCCCCGCAGGGTGCGCAGGTCGATGCCGTGCTCCCGGGCCATCCGCCGGACCAGCGGGGAGATGACGGCGACCGGGCCCACCCCCGCGGGGGCGGCTCCCCTTCGGGGCTCCCCCGCCGGAGCCGGGGCGCCCACTCGGGCAGGAGCTTGGGTGGCGGGCGCCTGGTCGGCGGGGGCTTGGGTGGCGGGGGCCGCGGCCCGGCTGCCGGCCCGACCCGGGATGCCCGACACGGGACCGCGGGTGGACGACGGGTACGGATCCCCCGGACGCCCGACCGCGCCCGGCGGGACCACCCGCCGGCGGCGACCCGGCGGCCGGCCCGCGCCGCCGGCCCCGCCGGTGCCGTAGCCGACCAGCACGTTCCCGGAGCCTTCGCCCCCGCGCGCGTCCGTCTCCGCCCCGACTTGGCCGAGTCCGCCGCCCGCCTCGGAGCCGCCCCCCGCACCGCGCGCCGTGCTCCCCGCGCCCACGTCGCCCGAGCCGCTCGCCGTGCCCGCGCCCGCCGTGCCCGCGCCCGCCGCGCCCGCCGCGCCCACGTCGCCCGCCCCGCCCTCGCCCGGCGCGCCCGGCGCCTGCGGTGTCGCGACGGTGATCAGGGGCGCGCCGACGGCGATCTCCTGCCCCGGTTCGCCGAACAGCCCGGTCACCACCCCGCCGTAGGGGCAGGGCACCTCGACCGCCGCCTTCGCGGTCTCCATCTCGACCACCGGCTGGTCGACGGCCACCATGTCGCCGACCGCGACCAGCCAGCGGACGATCTCCGCCGAGGTCAGCCCCTCGCCCAGGTCGGGCAGGGTGAACTCGCGCACCGCGGCCATGCCTCAGTCCTCCCACTGGAGTCGTGCGACGGCGTCCAGGATCCGGTCCACGCCGGGCAGGTGGTGCCGCTCCAGCATCGGCGGCGGGTAGGGGATGTCCAGCCCGGCCACCCGCAGCACCGGCGCGGCCAGCCAGTGGAAGCACCGCTCCGTGACGCGAGCGGCGATCTCGGCGCCCATCCCGGCGAAGCCGGAGGACTCGTGCACCACCACGGCCCGCCCGGTCGCCCGCACGGCCGCGCACACCGTCTCGTCGTCGAAGGGCACCAGCGAGCGCAGGTCCACCACGCCCAGGTCCCAGCCCTCGGCCCGGGCCGCCTCGGCCGCCTCCAGGCAGACCGGGAGGGACGGGCCGTAGGTCAGCAGGGTGGCGGAGGTCCCCGGGCGGCGGACCACGGCCCGGCCGATCGGCGGCACCTCCGCCGGCCGCGCGGGGTCCCACTCCTCCCGCGACCAGTACAGCCGCTTGGGCTCCAGCACCACCACCGGGTCGTCGGAGGCGATCGCGGCCCGCAGCAGGCCGTAGGCGTCGGCGACCGTGGCCGGGGTGACCACGTGCAGCCCGGGGGTGTGCGCGTAGTAGGCCTCGGAGGAGTCGCCGTGGTGCTCGACCCCGCCGATCCCGCCGCCGTAGGGGATGCGGACGGTCAGCGGCAGCGGCAGCCGCCCGCCGGTGCGGTTGCGCATCTTCGCCAGGTGCGAGGTGACCTGCTCGAACGCCGGGTAGGCGAAGGCGTCGAACTGCAGCTCCACCACCGGCCGCAGCCCGTACATCGCCATGCCGATCGCCGTGCCGACGATGCCGGCCTCGGCGAGCGGGGTGTCGGTGCAGCGGGTGTCGCCGAACTCGGCCGCCAGGCCGTCGGTGATCCGGAAGACGCCGCCGAGGGTGCCGACGTCCTCGCCCAGCACGTGCACGGCCTCATCGGCGCGCATCGCGTCGCGCAGCGCCCGGTTGAGCGCCTGGGCCATGGTGCTGCGGACGGGTGCGGCGGCCGGGGTGGCGGCGGTGGGGGTCGCGGTGGTCATCGCCGGACCTCGCTTCCCGGGGCCGCCGCGTGCAACTCGGCCTCGGCGGCGAGCTCCGCGCGGAGCATCGCCTCCTGCTCGCGCAGCTGCGGGGTCGGCTCGGCGTAGACGTGGGCGAAGAGGGAGAGCGGATCGAGCGGCGGATCGCTGTGGAACTCCTCGCGCATCCGCGCGGCGAGCTGCTCGGCGGCGTCGGCCGCGGCGCGCACCCCGTCGTCGTCCAGCAGCCCGGCGGCCCGCAGGTGACGCTCCATCAGCAGGACGGGATCGTGCGCGCGCCAGCGCTCGGTCTCCTCGGGGCTGCGGTAGCGGCCGGCGTCGTCGGCGTTGGTGTGCGCGTCCAGGCGGTAGGTCACCGCCTCGACCAGCACCGGGCCGCCGCCCTCGCGGGCGTGGCGGACCGCGTCCGAGAGCACGGCGTGCACGGCGGGGGCGTCGTTCCCGTCGACCAGCCGCCCGGGGATGCCGTAGCCGACCGCCTTGTGGGCGAGCGTCGGTGCGGCGGACTGCTTGGCGAGCGGCACGGAGATCGCGTAGCCGTTGTTCTGCACCAGGAAGACCACCGGCGCGCGCAGCACCGCCGCGAAGTTCAGCGCCTCGTGGAAGTCGCCCTCACTGGACCCGCCGTCGCCGACCAGCACCAGCGCGACCACCCGGTCCCCGCGCAGCGCGGCGGCGTGGGCGAGGCCCACGGCGTGCGGGGCCTGGGTGGCCAGCGGCGTGCACAGCGGGGCGGTGCGGTGGCGGTGGCAGTCCCAGCCGTGGTGGGCGTTGCCGCGCAGCAGGGTGAGCACCTCGGCGGGGTCGACGCCGCGCGAGACCACCGCCAGGGTGTCCCGGTAGCTGGGGAAGAGCCAGTCGTCCGCGCCGAGCGCGGTGGCGGCGGCGATCTGGCAGGCCTCCTGGCCGGTGGAGGACGGGTAGACCGCCAGCCGGCCCTGCTTGGTGAGGGTGGTCGCCTGCTCGTTGAAGCGGCGGCCGGCCACCAGCCGGCGGTAGAGGTCGCGCAGCAGCGCGGGGTCGAGGTCGGCGAGCCGGGGAGCGCCCGCGCCTTCGGCCGCGCCGCTCGCACTGTCCGCCTCGCCGATCGTGCCGGTCGCGCCGCTGCCGCCGGGCGCCGAGCCGCCGGTCAGGACGCGCACCGGGGCCGGGTCCGGCAGCAGCGGGGCCGGGTCGGTGCGCGGCCCGCTGCTCTCCGGGGTCCACGCGGCGTGGCTCGCACGGTCGAGCACGGTCATCTCGAACACCTCCGGAGGGGTGGCGGCGGCGGGTTTCCGGGCTGCGCGGGACGCCGGGGGTGGGGCGGCGCGCGGGCACGACCTTCCCTACCGATTGTTCGGTCGACGGAATGGATTGGCCACAGAGCGCGGGGCATGGTGGACAGACGGCCGGACACGCGGTGTGCTGGAAACCGGACGTCCATGCGGGGAGGGCTGGGTGACATGGCCGCTGAACACATGGCCAAGGGCCGGCGAGGGGACGCGTCCGTACGTCCTTCGGGGGACGGCCGGCCGGACGTTCGCCAGGGGGAGGCGGAGGCCGGCCCGCGGCGGTTCGGCGGCGCGCCGGCGGTGCCGCGGCAGGCGCAGTCCGCGCAGTCCGCGGCGCCCGCGCAGTCCGCGCCTGCGGCGCGGGGCGAGGGGGCCGGCGGGCAGGGCGCGCGCTTCCCCGGCCTCTTCGGCCCACCGCCCGCGCCGTCGGCGCCTTCCGCCCCCGCCGCGCAGCCCACGCCCGCGCAGCGCACACCCCCGCAGCCCGCGCCGCCCGCGCAGCCCGTTCCCCCCGCGAGCGGCGCCGGCGCGCCGCTCCAGCGGCCGCTGGACCGGGTCGACCGTGCGATCCTGCGGTTGCTCCAGCACGACGGCCGGGCCTCGGTCCGCTCGGTCGCCGAGCGGGTGCACGTCTCGCGCGCCAACGCCTACGCGCGGATCTCGCGGATGGTCGAGGACGGGGTGATCCGAGGCTTCACCGCCCGGGTCGACCATGAGCGGGCGGGCCAGGGCGCCTCGGCGTACATCACGCTGAAGATCGTCCAGAACTCCTGGCGGACGGTGCGCGGGCAGCTCCTCGAACTGCCCGGGGTGCAGCACATCGCGCTGGTCAGCGGCGAGTTCGACGTGCTGCTGCTGGTGCACACGGCGGACAACCGGGCGCTGCGCGAGCTGGTGCTGCACCGCATCCAGGCACTGCCGGCGGTGCTCTCCACCCACACCCTGCTGGTCTTCGACGAGACCGACCGCACGCCGGAACTCCCCGAGCCCTGACCGCGGCCGGTCGCGCGGACCGAGGACACCGGCCGGTTACGAGCCTGCCCGGCTCGTGCGCCGCGCCGGGCAGGCAGGCTGCGTCGGCCGAACGCGCAGCAGGCAGCGTCCGGGCAGGCAGCGCCGGCCGCGCCCGGCCGGATGCGAGCCCGCCGGGTCACGCCGCTGCCGAGCCCGCCGGGATGCTTTGGCCGGGCCCCCAGGCCGTCCGACCCGTCCGACCCGTCCGGCTCGGGCAGGCCGCGCTCGGGCCGTCCGTGCTCGGGCCGGCTGCGCTCAGCAGGCCGCGCTCAGCTCTGCCGTGCGCGGAGGCCGTCGAAGGCCATCCGGGCCACGGTGTCCGCCAGTGCCCGCGCCGGCAGGCCGCCTGGCTCCGGCCGGTACCACTCCGCCAGCGAGTTGATCATGCCGAAGAGCAGCCGGGTGGCCAGTCGCGGATCCACGTCCGCGCGCAGGTCGCCCTCGTCGGCCGCCTCGGCGAGCAGCAGGGCGACCCGGTGGTCGAACTCGCGCCGCCGGGCCAGCGCCCACTGCTCGGTGCCGGTGTTTCCGCGCACCCGCAGCAGCAGAGTGACGTAGGGGAGCTGCTCGACCAGCACCTCGGTGGTCCGCCGCACCACGTGCTCCAGCCGGGCCACCGCCGGTCCCGCGCCGGGGAGCGCGGCCGGTTCGTCCAGGATCGCGAAGAGGTGGTCCAGTGCTCGGCCGACCGCCCGTCGCAGCAGCTCCTCCTTGCCGCGGACGTGGTGGTAGATCGAGGACTTGGAGATGCCGGCCGCGCGGGCGAGGTCCTCCATGGAGGTGCCGTCGTAGCCGCGCTCGATGAAGACCTGCACGGTCACCGCGAGCAGCGAGTCCGCGGTGTACGCGTCCCGGCGCGGGGTGTCGGGGGTGCGCGTCCGGTCGGCCATGCGCCTCAGTATCCCGTGGATCGCGTCGCCGCGTTGACCCGGCCGGGTGGAATAGTTGTACAGTCATAATGGTTGTAGGACCCCAACGAAGGTGACCTCGGTCACCGGTGCCATCCCCCCGAAGACTCCCCGCACGCCCCCGAACACCCCGAACACTCCCCGAAGACCTTCCCAGGAGGCGGACCAGTGGTCCCCGCGCCCGAACTCTCCCCGCGGCGGCGCCTGCTCGTCCTCGCGATCTGCTGCATGAGCCTGTTCATCGTCGGGCTCGACAACACGATCGTGAACATCGCGCTGCCCTCGATCCAGCGCGACCTGCACGCCTCGGTCTCCGGCCTGCAGTGGACGATCGACGCCTACACCCTGGTCCTGGCCAGCCTGCTGATGCTCTCCGGCTCGACCGCGGACCGGATCGGCCGGCGGCGGACCTTCCAGACCGGCCTGGTGCTGTTCACCCTGGGGTCGCTGCTGTGCTCGCTGGCGCCCGGCCTCGGCTGGCTGATCGGCGCCCGCGCCGCGCAGGCGGTCGGCGGCTCGATGCTCAACCCGGTCGCGATGTCGATCGTCACCAACACCTTCACCGACCCGCGCGAGCGCGCCCGGGCGATCGGAGTCTGGGGCGCCACGGTCGGCTTCTCGATGGCGCTCGGGCCGGTGGTCGGCGGCCTGCTGGTGAACGCGGTCGGCTGGCAGTCGATCTTCTGGATCAACATCCCGGTCGGGATCGCCGCGATGGTGCTGGCCGGGCTGTTCGTGCCGGAGTCCCGCGCCCCGCACGCCCGCCGCTTCGACCCGGTCGGCCAGCTGCTGGTGATCGCCGGGCTGGCCTCGGTCACCTACGCCATCATCGAGGCGCCCTCGGCGGGCTGGGCCTCGGTGCAGACGCTGGGTCTGTTCGCGGTCTTCGCGGTCGCGGTCGTGGCGCTCTGCCTGTACGAGGTGCGGCGCCGGGAGCCGCTGATCGACGTGCGGTTCTTCCGCAGCGTGCCGTTCTCCGGCGCGGCGCTGATCGCGGTCTGCGCCTTCGGCTCGATGGCCGGCTTCCTCTTCCTCAACACCATCTACCTCCAGGACGTGCGCGGGTACTCAGCCGTGCACGCCGGTCTGCTGACGCTGCCGATGGCCGCGATGACGGTCGTCTGCGCGCCGCTCTCCGGTCGGCTGGTGGGCAGCCGGGGGCCGCGCATCCCGCTGCTGGTCGCCGGGGTGTTCATCGGCGCCAGCGCGCTGCTGCTCACCACGCTGAGCGACGGCACCTCGATGCCGCACCTGATGACCGCCTACGTGCTGTTCGGCATCGGCTTCGGCATGGTCAACGCGCCGATCACCAACACCGCGGTCTCCGGGATGCCGCGTGCGCAGGCCGGGGTCGCGGCGGCGGTCGCCTCGACCAGCCGGCAGATCGGCTCCTCGCTGGGCGTGGCGGTGATCGGCACGCTGGTCACCTCCGCCGTCGTAGGCTCGCTGACCAGCGGGTTCGCCGCCGCGAGCCATGTCGGCTGGTGGATCATGGGCGGCGCCGCGCTGGTGATCCTGCTGCTCGGCCTGGTCACCACCAACGGCTGGGCGCGGGAGACGGCGGCCCGCACGGCGGCGCGGCTCACCCCGGGCGCGGCGGCGGAGCACGCGGCGGCGCCGGGCGACGTGAGCGACCCGGAGGGCGGCGGCTCGCCGGAGGGCGGCTCTTCCGACGGCGGTGACGGCGCGGGCGGTGACGGCCGCCGGACCGAGGGGGTGCCATCATGACCGGCGTGAGCACAGCCGGAGCCACCCCGCCGCCCACCGCCCCGGAGATCGCGGGCCCCGAGGCCCCCGCCCGCGCCGAGGCCCCCGCCCGCCCCGAGGCCCCTGCCTTTGCCGAGGCATCCGCCCCCGCCGGGGCCTCCGCGTCCGCCGAGGCACCCGCCCCCGCCCCCGCAGCGGCCGAGGCCCCCGCCGACCCGGCGGCCGAGGCCCCCGCCGACCCCGCCGCCGAGGAGCGGGCGGAGGTCGCGCGCCAGGCGTGGACTGCGATGCGTGCGCTGGTGCTCGACTCGCAGGATCGCCGCCGCGAGGTGGCCGACATGTTCGGGATGAGCTTCTTCCGTGTCAAGGCCCTGCTGCGGCTGTACGGCCTCGGGCCGCTCACCATGAGCGAGCTGACCGCCGCGCTGGGCACCGACAAGCCCTACACGACCGTCCTGGTGGACGGCCTGGAGGCGCGCGGACTGGTGGTCCGCGCCCCCCATCCGCAGGATCGCCGCAGCAAGGTGGTCTCGCTGACCGAGGAGGGCGTGCGGGCGGCCGACCGCACCGAAGAGGTCATGAACCGTCCCCCGGCGGTCTTCGCCGGGCTGGACGACGCGGACCTCGCCGCCCTCGCCCGGATCATGCGCCACCTGCACCAGGGCGCCTGACTCAGCGTCAGACGCCCCGTGCCGTGACTCGTCGTCAGGCATCCCGTGCCGGTGTCCGCGTTCAGGATGCCGCGGGCTCCCGGGCGGACACCGGCAGGACCTCGTCCGCCTGGGCCGCCAGCCGCGGGTCGTGGGTGATCAGATAGGTGGTGCGGTGCGCCATCAGATGGCGCAGCGGCGCGATCAGCCGGTCCGTGGTGCGGGCGTCGAGTCCGGTGGTGGGCTCGTCGAGGACCAGCACCGGGCTGTCGCGCAGCAGCGCCCGGGCGATGGCGAGCCGGCGGAGCTGCCCGCCGGAGAGGAAGCGCCCGTTGGTGCCGATCTGCGTGTGGTAGCCGAGCGGCAGCCGGCTGACGAAGCCGTCCAGGTCGGCGGTCCGGGCCGCGCGGAGGATCTCCTCGGGGGTGGCGCCGGGGCGGCCGAAGGCGATGTTCTGCGCGACCGTGCCCCGGATGACCTGCGTCTCCTGCGGCATCAGCGTGATCCGGGCGCGGAGTTCACGCAGCGGGATGTCGCGGATGTCGCGGCCGTCGAGCAGGATCCGCCCCTCGGTGGGGTCGTACCAGCGCACCAGCAGCGCGGCCAGCGTGGACTTGCCCGAGCCGCTCGGGCCGTCGAGCAGCACGAGCCGCCCCGGGCGCGCGGTGTGGCTGAGGTCCCGCAGGACCGGCCGGTCGGCGCCGGGGTAGCGGAAGGACACCCCCTCCAGCGCCACCACGGACTGCGTGGTGCCGGGGGCCGCCGCCGGAGGGTCCGCGCCGGGAACGGGGGTCCGCGGTGAGGTCCGGGCGGGGGCCTGGGCCCGGGCGGCGTTCCGGTCGCCCGCGGACCGGCGCGGCCCGCGCGGCGGCGCGGCGGCGCCCTGGCCGGGGTCGACCACCGTCGGCCGGGTGTCGAGCAGTTCGTAGATCCGGCCCGCCGCGGCCGTCGCCTGCGCCACCGAGACCCGCAGCGATCCCAGCCCCTGGACCTGCGGGTAGAGGTAGCCGAGGAAGGCGGCGAAGGACAGCAGGCCGCCGAGGGTGAGCCGGTGCGCGCCGATCTCCCACGCCCCCACGCCGACCACCGTGAGCACCGCCGCCGCCTCGATGACCTGGGTGATCGGCCCGAACAGCGCGCTCACCCGCAGCTGGTTCAGCGCGGCCCGGCGCCAGGCGGCGCCGCGCAGGTGGATGTGCGTGCCGACGGCCTCCTCCTGGGAGTAGACCTGCACCAGCCGCATGGTGGCGATGCTCTCCTGGACGGCCGCGGTGAGCTTGCCGTTGGCGGTGCGCTCGGCGGTCGACAACCGCCGGATCCGGTCGCCGAGCAGCCCGGCGCTGAGCCAGAACAGCGGGGCGATGGCGAAGCAGAGCAGCGCCAGGTCCCAGCGCGTCCACAGCGCGGCGCCGGCGAACAGCACGATGCCCGCGACCGTGGTCACCAGCCGCGCCGGCATGCTGGTCAGCACGGATGCCAGGGAACCGAGGTCGCTGGTGAAGCGGGCGAGCAGGTCGCCGGTGGCCGAGCGGTCGTAGAAGTCGGGGGAGAGCCGCTGGGCGTGGCTCATCACCTGGTCGCGCAGGCGCAGCAGCACGGTCTGGGCGATCCGGGCGGCGGTGATCGACCCGGCGTAGCCGAGCGCGGCCCCGGCCACCGAGAGTCCCAGCCACAGCGCGCCCGGCCGTACCAGCGCGCTCGGCCGCCCGACCGCCAGCACGTGGTCGGTGACGTAGGAGAAGACCCGGATCGAGGCGGTGTCGCAGGCCGTTCCGGCGATGGCCGCCAGGATGCCGAAGGCCATGCCGAGGCGGTGGGCGCGCAGCAGCGGGCTCATCCGGCGCAGCACGTCCAGCATCCGGGGCGGGCGCGGTCCGGTGCTGTCCGGCGCGGGCCGGGCGGCGTGCGCCCCGCGCGGGCGCGGCGGCAGCGGGGCGAGCGGGGGCGGCACCACGGGCGCCGGGCGCGGCCAGCCCGAGGGGCCGGTCGGGATCGGGCCGGTGGAGGTGAGATCCGGGAGCTCGGGTGCGAGCAGTGCGGAGGTCGGCAGCCCGGTGGCGGGGTCCGGCGGCTCGGGCTCGGGTGCTTCCGGGTCCTGGGTGCTCAGGTGCCGGGCGTCGGGGGTCTGGGCGTTCCGGTCTCGTGCATCATCTGGGGCCGGTGACCAGGTGACCGGTGACGCGGGGGCCGGTGGTGCGAGGTCCGGTGGGAGGCGGTCGGGCGCGGCGCGGCGGCCGTCGGCGGGGGCGGCGGGCGCGCGGTGGTCCCGCGCGCCGGTGCGGCCTGAGCCGGACGGGTCCGCCGCGGAGAGGCGGCCCGTGGTGGACGGGGACGACATCGGGTTCTCCGGAGTCGGCGTTCGGGGTTCTGCGGCCGTCCGGGGCCGGGAGGCCCCGGCGGGCACGAAAGCGGGGCCGGGGCGGTCTTGCGACCGCACCGGCCCCGCGGGATCACTGGAGGTTGTTACGACTGGGCCTCAGCCCCGGGCTCAGTCGTCCCAACGGTCGCAGCCGTCGTCACAGCCGTCGTGCCGACGGTAGTCGTCGTCGCAGAAGTCGTGACGGCGGTGGTGGCGCCGGCGGCCGCAGTCGTCCCAGTCGTCGCCGTAGCCGTCGTGACGGCCGCAGCCGATGCCCAGGGCAAGCACAGACAGACCCATGCTTTCGGTCCTTTCGGATCGTGATGTGTGATCGCGGATTGCGCCGCGATGCCCCGCGTCCGCGAGGCGAGCACGACTCTGCACCATTCGCGGGCGACACGGGCGGCGACACTCCGAGAATTCCTGAATTCTGATTCGGTGATATCGGTGCGCGTCAGTTCGAGTCGATCCGAATGATCTCGTCGGCGATCTTCGCGAGTTCCGGATCATGCGTGATCAGAAATGTGGTGCGGTGTGCCATGAGCTGCCGGAGCGGGGTGAGCAGGCGCCGGGTGGTGCGGGCGTCGAGTCCGGTGGTGGGCTCGTCGAGGACCAGCACCGGACTGTCGCGCAGCAGCGCGCGGGCGATGGCGAGGCGCCGGAGCTGGCCGCCGGAGAGCAGGCGCCCGTCGGTGCCGATCGGGGTGTCGTAGCCCGCAGGCAGGCGCTCGGCGAAGGTGTGCAGGTCGGCGGCCCGGGCGGCGTCGCGGATCGCGGCGGGGCCGGCGTCCGGGCGGCCGAAGGCGATGTTCTCCGCGATGCTGCCGCGGACCACCTGGGTCTCCTGCGGCATGAGGGTGACCAGCGTGCGGAGCCGGTTGAGCGGAAGATCGCGGATATCCCGGCCATTGATCAGAATGCGTCCGCCGGTGGGGTCGTAGAAGCGGACCAGGAGTTGCGCGAGAGTGGATTTCCCCGATCCGCTTCGCCCTTCCACCAGGACCAGCCGGCCGGGGCGCGCGGTATGCGAAAGATCGCTCAGCACCGGACGTGCGGAACCGGGGTAGCGGAATTCGATCTTCTCCAGGGAGACCACCGCCGCGTGCCGGAATTCATCGCCGTCCGGCGTGCGGCGGGCGGGAATCGGCGCGGAATTCCGCGAATTCCCCTTCTCGGCAAGGGAGTTGCCCGCGGCAACTGCTCCGGCTGCTCCGGGTGCCCCGGCCGCTCCGGCCGCTCCGGCTGCCTCGGACGTGAAGGCCGCCTCGGCGCGGTCCACGACCGCCGGAGGGGTGTCGAGCAGGGCGAGGACGCGCTCGGCCGCGGCGGTCGCCTGCGCGGCCTCCACGCGCAGCGAGCCCAGCCCCTGGACGTGCGGGTAGAGGTAGCCGAGGTAGGCGGCGAAGGCCAGCAGGCCGCCCAGGGTGAGCCGGTGCGCGCCGATCTCCCAGGCCCCGGCGCCGATGACCGCGATCACCGCCAAGGCCTCCACCACCTCGGTGAGCGGCCCGAACAGCGCGCTCCAGCGCAGCTGGGACAGCACGGCCCGGCGCCAGGCCGCGCCGCGCGCGTGGATCCGCGCCTGCTGGGCGCCCTCCTGGGCGTACACCTGGACCAGCCGCAGCTGGGCCAGGCCCTCCTGGACGGCCTCGGTCAGCTCGCCGTTGGCCGCGCGCTCGGCCTCGGCCCGGTCGTCCACCCGCGAGCCGAGCACCCCGGCGCAGACCCAGAACAGCGGCGCCAGCGCGAAGCAGAGCAGAGCCAGGTCCCAGCGCGTCCACAGCGCGGCGGCGGAGAACAGCAGCACGCTCGCCGCGGCCGTCGCGGCCTCCACCGGGACGTCGGTCAGCAGCGCGGAGAGCGACTCGACGTCGGAGGTGCAGCGGGCGACCAGGTCGCCGGTGCCGGCGTTGTCGTGGAAGTCCGGCGAGAGCCGCTGGAGATGGGCGAACAGCCGGTCGCGCAGACCGAGCAGCACGGTCTCGCCGATCCGGCCGGAGGCGAGCGTGCCGGCGTAACCGAGTGCCGCGCCGGCCACCGCCGTCCCCGCCCACAGCCCGGCGGGCGCCCAGAATGCGGCGAGCCGGCCGGTCGCCAGCACGTGGTCGGTGAGGTAGGCGAAGACCCGGATGGCCGCGGTCTCGCAGAGCGTGGCCGCGAGGACGGCGCATCCGGTGAGGACCAGGCCGGTCCGGTGGGGGCGCAGCAGCGGCGCCATCCGCCGCAGCACACTCCACGCGGACAGGCCCCCGAGCCCGGCGTCGGCGGCCGGCCCGGCGGCGGCGGGGGAATCTGTGCGGACGGTGCCCGGATCGGCTGCCTCCGGCGGCGCGGGGGCCGACGGCGGGACGGCTGCACTCGCGGCGCCGAAGCGGCCGTCGGCCCGGGAGGCAGCGAAGGCGGTGCCCGGATCGGATGCCTCGGGCGGTGCGAGGGCGGTCGGCGGCGGGACCGGTGAACCGGCGGCGGGGAGGCGGCTGTTGGCCGAGGGCGCGGCGGCGTCGGAGCGCTCCGCGGGCTCGGCGCGCTCCGCGGGGTTCGGGGCGGAGCGCCTGGGCGGGGGGTCGGTGGGGCTGTGCTGCGCGGTGGTGGTCATGGCGGCTTCCCGGTTCGGGCGCGGAGGGGACGACGGCGTGAGGGCGCGAGGGGGCGGAACGCGAGGGGGGCGGAAAGGGAGCGTGCGGGGACGGCGGCTCCCCCGCGCTCGCCGTCCCCGCACGCGCCGGGGCCGCGGCGGGAGCGAATCCGCCGCGGCCCCGGGAGGTGGTCCGCTTCGACCGCGGGTCGCGGCCGGTCGGGTCAGTGGCCTCAGTGGCCGTGACGGCGACCCCGGAAGTGGCGGCGGTGGCCGCGGCGGCAGTGCTCGTCGTGGCGGCGGTGGTCGCGGTCGTGGCGGCGGGTCGGGATCAGGCGGAACGACATGGTGCGTCCTCTTTCTGCTGTGACCGAAGTCGTGGTGCTCGTCCCGGAACGGGACGGTTGAGTACGGTTCCGGAGCCGTTGACCAGACTGTGCCCGACCGCGGGCCCGGCGCCCCGATGACACCGCCGGTGCGGATCGTGAGAAATCCCTGATTTCGCCGGATTAATTCTTCTCACACGTTCGAATTCCTGGACGCGGGTTCGACGCCCGCCCCGCCTTGTGCGGGCGGAGTGTTCGGCTAATCTGGCGGAGGGCGACAGATCGGTCACCCTCGGTCATCGGTTGTCGGGAGCGCCGGGTGGCCGGCCGCACCGGCACGAGGAGCGCAGCATGGCCGACCTGGCCGCGGAGTTGATCGCCCGCCATCGGGCCACCCTGGAGCGCGCCTGCGCCGCCGTCGACGACCGCGACTTCTGGTCCCCCCATCCCGAGTCGCCCCGCGCCTACGCCTCCGGCGAGGGCCAGGACGCCGCCGCGGCCGGCCGCGCCGCGTTCGAAGCGCTGCTCGGCGCGGAGTACCCGCTGCCGCAGAACCGCACCGACGGCCGGGTCGGCCCCAGCCCGCAGGAGGGCGGCGAGACCTCCCCCTACGGCTTCGACCTCGGCATCTCCTACCCCTACGCGACCGCCGACGCGCTGGTGGAGGCGGCCGGCGCCGCCCTGCCGGCCTGGGCCTCCGCCGGGCCGGAGCTGCGCGCCGCGGTCTGCCTGGAGATCCTCGCCCGGCTGAACGCGCAGTCCCCGCTGATCGCGCACGCCGTGATGCACACCAGCGGGCAGGGCTTCCCGATGGCCTTCCAGGCCGGCGGCCCGCATGCCCAGGACCGCGGGCTGGAGGCGGTCGCCTGGACCTACCGCGAGCAGCTGCGGCTGCCGGCCTCCGCACGCTGGACCAAGCCGCAGGGCAAGCGGCCGGCGCTGGTGATGGACAAGAGCTTCGTGCCGGTCCCGCGCGGCGTCGCGCTGGTGATCGGCTGCAACACCTTCCCGACCTGGAACGGATACCCCGGGCTCTTCGCCTCGCTGGCCGCCGGGAACCCGGTGCTGGTCAAGCCGCATCCGAGAGCGGTGCTCCCGTGGGCGATCACCGTGCGCACGGCCCGCGAGGTGCTCACCGAACACGGGCTGCCGGCCGACGCGGTGCAGCTGGCCGCCGAGCGGCCGGGCGAGCGGCTGGCCCGGGTGCTCGCCGTCCGGCCCGAGGTGCGCCTGATCGACTACACCGGCTCCACCGCCTTCGGCGACTGGCTGGAGGAGAACGCCCACCAGGCCCGCGTCTTCACCGAGAAGTCCGCAGTGAACAGCGTCCTGATCGAGTCCACCGACGACTACGCCGGGATGCTCGCCAACCTGGCCTTCTCGCTCAGCCTCTACAGCGGCCAGATGTGCACGGCCCCGCAGAACCTGCTGGTCCCGCGCGACGGTGTCGAGACCGACCGCGGGCACCGCGGCTACGAGGAGGTCCTCGCCGACCTCGGCGCGGCCGTGACCGAGCTGCTCGCGGACGACGCCAAGGCCTCGGCGATCCTCGGCGCGCTGGTCAACCCGGCCGTGGCGGCGCGGGTGGAGCGCGCCGCCGCCGGGGACCACGGCGAGGTCGCGCTCGCCCCGCGCGCGGTGACGCACCCCGAGTTCCCGCGCGCCGTGGTCCGCACGCCGGTCCTGGTGCGGGCGGACGCCTCCGACGAGCGGCCGAGCCGCTGTTCCGCTCCGAGCGGTTCGGCCCGGTCTCCTTCGTCGTCGCCGTGGACGACGCGCAGGCCGGGATCGCCCTGCTGCGCCGGACCGTGCAGGGCAACGGGGCGATGACCGCCGCCGCCTGGACCACCTCGCCGGAGGTGGAGCGCGCGGTGGTGGCGGCCTGCCTGGAGACGGGCGTGCCGCTCTCGCTCAACCTCACCGGCGGCGTCTACGTCAACCAGACCGCCGCCTTCTCCGACCTGCACGGCAGCGGCGCGAACCCGTCGGCGAACGCGGCCTACTGCGACGCGGCGTTCGTCGCCGACCGGTTCCGCACGGTCGAGATCCGCCGGCCGGCGCCCGCTGCCGAGTAGCTCGGGCGAGCCGGCCGTCGGCTAGCCGGGGATCGCCGCGTGGGTGCGGATCCAGGAGTGCATGGCGATCGCCGCCGCCGCGCCCGCGTTGATCGATCGGGTCGAGCCGAACTGCGCGATCGAGCACACCAGGTCGGCGTGCCGCCACGCCTCCTCGGTCAGCCCCGGGCCCTCCTGGCCGAAGAGCAGCACGCAGCGCTCGGGCAGCGGGGTGGTCTCCAGCGGAACCGCGCCCGGCAGGTTGTCGATGCCGATGATCGGCAGCTCGCGCTCGGCCGCGTAGGCGGCGAGCTCGGCCACCCCCGGATGGTGCAGGATGTGCTGGTAGCGGTCGGTCACCATCGCCCCGCGCCGGTTCCAGCGCCGGCGGCCGACGATGTGCACCTCCCGCGCCAGGAAGGCGTTGGCGGTGCGGACCACGCTGCCGATGTTGAAGTCGTGCTGCCAGTTCTCCACCGCGACGTGGAAGCCGTGCCGGCGGGTGTCCAGGTCGGCGACGATCGCCTCGCGCCGCCAGTAGCGGTAGCGGTCGACGACGTTGCGGCGGTCGCCGTGGGCGAGCAGCTCCGGGTCGTAGCGGGCGTCCTCGGGCCACGGGCGCGGGTGCGGGCCGACGCCGACCCGTTCGCGGTGCGCGGCTGCCTCCTCGCCGTCGAAGCCCTCGTCGTACTGCTGCTCTCCGGGGTGGGGCGTGCTGCTGCTCACGCCGTGAGGGTATCGAGCGGCGGGCGATCGGCCGGCGCGCGGGCGGGGCGACCGGGGCGGTCGCGGCGGCGGCCGATCCGGGCGATCCGGGCGTCCAGCCGCAGCAGCAGCCAGGTCGGCAGGAAGACCAGGTCGGCGGCGACCATCGCGGCGGAGAAGAACGGCAGGCCCAGCAGCACCGCGATCCCGAGGTGCTCCAGGACCAGCAGGACCAGCAGCAGGTTCTTGATCCTCCGGTGGAACACCAGGAACGGGAAGCCGACCTGGACCACGACCGTGCCGTAGCTGAGCAGGAACACCGGGACCGGGTGGGCGGCCAGCGCCTGCGAGAGGGCCGGCCAGGGCATGAAGTAGCCGAGGTGCAGGGGGTAGTAGAGGGCGGTGCCGTGCTGCCAGAGATCGCCCTGCACCTTGTACCAGCCGGCCGTGGCGTAGATCAGGCAGGTCTCGGCGGCGATCACCAGCAGCGCGCAGCCGTGCAGCAGGTTGCCGAGCCGGTCGAGCAGGTCGTCGAGCACCGCCGACCGGCGGGCGGCGAGCCGGCGCACGGCGGCGAGCGCCCAGAAGGCCCACAGGACCGTCCCCCAGCCGCTCGCGGTGAGCATGCCCGGGGTGGCGAAGCCGGTGCACTGGGCCAGCAGCAGGGCCGCGCCCAGCAGCGCCCAGAGCAGCATGCCCGGGCGGTCGGCGGTGGCCCCCGGAGCGTCCGGTTCCCGCCGTGCCCGGCGGCGGGAGTCCAGCGACCACACCTGGCCGCAGCGGGTGAAGGCGAGGTAGATCGCCATGATGTGCAGCACGTTGTCGCCGCCGTCGCCGACCAGCACCGCGCGGTTCTGCACGGACAGCACCGCGACCATGAAGAGCACCGACATCGCCCGGGTCCGCCAGCCCAGCGCCAGCGCCAGCGAGACCGCGATCGCCAGCGCGTAGACCAGCTCGAACCAGAGCCGCGAGTCGGACCAGGCCAGCAGGGTGAAGGCGTGGTCGGAGACCAGGAACTGCCGCTCCATCGGCCCGCTCCACGCCGAGCGCGGGCCGTACAGAACCAGCCGGTGCGGCCATTCGCGCAGCAGGAAGGCGGCGAAGACCAGCGCGAAGCCGATCCGGAGGACGGCGGCCTGGTAGGGGAAGATCACCTCGCCCTGCCAGCGCTCCCAGGCGCGCCCGGCGGCGGCCCGGTGGCGGGCGAGGACCGCGGCGGCGGTGGAAACGGACGCGGAGCCGGGCACGGAGCCGGGCACGGGCGCGGCGGCAGGATCGAGCGCCGGCTCGGCGGAGGGCGCGGTCACGGGGTGCAGCGGCATGCGGGCACCCCCAGCCCGGCCCAGTCGGAGTCGTCCACCGGCCACCACGGCAGTGTGCGGTAGCTGGGTTTCGCGTGGGCCGGAGCCCCGGTCCAGGACGGCCCGGTGACGGGGATCCCGGCGCCCCGCAGCTGGATCTGGACGATGGGCAGGCCGTCGCGGTCGCGCCGGCCCAGCCGCTGCAGCACGATCCGCTTCAGGTACTCGGTGGAGAGCGCCCCGGCGGTACCGGTCGGGGCCTCCCCGGGGGTGCTGTGCCAGGAGGCGTAGTAGTCCCAGGCGCGGCGGAGCTGGTTGAGGTCGAGGTGGCTGGGCGCCGGGTCGTGGCGGATCGCGGCGAGATCCCGCGCGCTGACGTCGATCCAGCCGGAGTCGGCGCGGGCGCCGCCCGGCGCGAGGGTCTGCACCCGGGCCTCGACGTGGACGTCGGCCTGCAGCGGGTCGGGGGCGAAGAGCTGCCAGTTCTGCTCGAACTCGGGGTAGACCTGGGCGGAGACCGCGGAGTGGAACCGCTGGGAGACCGGGTTGGGGGGCGCGACGCTGAGGAACACCGTGCCGAGCTGGTACGCGGCGGCGCCCAGCAGCACCACGGCCGCGACCGCCAGCACGGCGCGCGCCCACAGCGGACGCGCCCCGGTGCGCGCACCGGGCGCCGGCTCCCGCGCGGGCGCCGGCTCCTGCGCGGCGTCCGCGTCTCCCGCAGGCTCGGGGGCCGCGTCGGGTGGGGCAGGGGTGTCCTCGGCCGCGTCGGAGGGCAGGCGGGGAACGGGCAGGCCTGACTCGGCGCCCGGCGCGTGCACCTCGGCGGCGGGCGCGACCTGCGCGTCCGGCGCCTGGTCCGGCGGGTCCGGGGACGTCCCGGCCGGGGGTATGCGTTCGGCGGGCACGGTGGTCTCCATCCGATCGGGTCCCTCGCGTCCGCACCGAACGCTACTGAGGTGGCGCGGCCCGCGGCAGCCGGACCCGGCGGTCGGGGCGGATCGGCGGAACGATACTGGCGGCGTGGATCGGCCGGGATCGGCCGGGGAGCAGCCGGGGAGCAGCCGGGGAGCGGACGGGAGCGGATGAGGCGGGACGACGACGGCGGCTGCGACGTGCTGATCCCGGCGGGAGGTGCCGCGCGCCGGCTCGGCGGGGTGGACAAGCCCGCGCTGCGGGTCGGCGGCACGCCACTGCTGGACCGCGTCCTGGCGGCGACGGCCGGGACCGCCGGGCGGACGGTGGTGGTCGGGCCGCCGAGGCCGACCGGCCGGCCGGTGCGCTGGGTGCGCGAGCAGCCGCCCGGCGGCGGCCCGGTCGCCGCGCTCGCCGCGGGCCTGGCCGAGGTCGCGGCGGACCGGGTACTGGTCCTCGCCGCCGACCTGCCCTTCCTCGACCGGTCGACGGTCGGCGCGTTGCTCGGCGGACTCGCCTCGAAGCCCGGCGCGGCGGCGGCGCTGCTGGTCGACGCGGACGGCCGGGACCAGCCGCTGGCCGCCGCGTACCGCACCGGCACGCTGCGGGCCGCGCTGGCCGCGGCGGTGGCCGAGCGCGGCGGCGGCGACCCGGCGGGGCTGCCGGTGCGGGCGGTCCTGGAGCGGCTGCCCGCGGGCGGGACGGTCCGGGTCGCGGACCGCACGGGTGCCGCGTTCGACTGCGACACCTGGGCGGATGTCCGCGCGGCGCGTGGCCGGCACGCCGCGGGCGGCCGGATCCGGGAACATGGGGGCGTGCTGGATGACTGGATTGCCGCTGCCAAGACCGAACTCGGCATCGACCTCGACGTCGATGTGCGGGGACTGCTCGACATGACCAAGGAGGTCGCGCACGGGGTCGCCCGCCCGGCCGCGCCGCTGACGGCCTTTCTGGTCGGCTACGCCGCGGCCTCCCGGGGAGGAGGCGCGGAGGCCGTCGACCGCGCCAACGCCCGGATCGAGGCCCTCGCCGCCCGCTGGTCCGCGGAGCGCCCGGACCCCGACGCGGCGGAGCCCGGCGCGGGCGGGCCGGATGGGGGCGGGCCGGATGCGCGCGGGCCCGGGTCCGCGGGGCGCGGGCCCGGCGGCGAACCGGCATGACCGCACGCGCGCACGCCGACGCCGGTGCGGCCGGCCGGTCCCCGGCCGACGTCCCGGCGGTCGGCGGCGTGCCCGACGGCGGCGTGCCCGACGGCGGCGTGCCGGACAGGGGCATGGCGGACAGCGGCGTGCCGGACGGCGGCCCTGACGTCCCCGCCGCGCCGCGCGGGCCCGGTGACGCCTCGTCGGGCCATCGCCGGTCAGGTGGCGCCGCGCAGCGGACCGCGGGTGGGCGCGGGCCCGCGCACCGCGACTGGTGGGAGGCGCGGCGGGTCGCGCGGGCGGCCGCCGGCCGTCCGCTGCCGGTGCTGCGGGTGCCGCTCGCGGCCGCCTGCGGGCGGGTTCTCGGCGAGCCGCTGACCGCGCTCACCGACCTTCCCGCCTTCGACACCGCGGCGATGGACGGCTGGGCGGTCGCCGGGCCGGGGCCCTGGCGGCTCACCGGTGCGGACGCGTCCCTCGGCCTGCTGGCCGGGCGCCGCCCGGAGCCGCTGGCGGACGGGACCGCCGTGCGGATCGCCACCGGAGCCGAACTCCCGCCCGGCGCCACCGCCGTGCTGCGGCGCGAACACGGGGAGCCCGTCGGTCCGGGGGAGCTGCGCCGGCGGCCGGAGGCGCGGCCGGTCCGCCCGGGCCAGGACGTCCGGGCGCGCGGCGGCGAGTGCCGGCGCGGCGACCTGCTGCTGCCCGCCGGCACACCGGTGACGCCGGCGGTGCTCGGTCTGGCGGCCGCCGCCGGGCACGACACGCTGCCGGTCCGGGCCGAGCCGCGCGTCGAACTGCTCGTGCTGGGCGACGAGTTGCTGGAGTCCGGGCTGCCCGGCCGGGGCCGGGTGCGGGACGCGCTCGGGCCGATGCTGCCGCACTGGCTGCGGGCGATGGGCGCCGAGGTGCTGGGCGTCCGGCGGATCGGTGACGACGCCGCGCTGCTGCGCGAGGCACTGCGGCTGAGCCCCGCCGACGTCGTGCTCACCACCGGCGGGACCGCCTCCGGCCCGGTGGACCACGTGCACGGCGCCCTGGCGGAGGTCGGCGGACGGCTGCTGGTGGACGGGGTGCGGGTGCGGCCCGGGCACCCCATGCTGCTCGCCGAGCTGCCGCCGGTCCCGGCGCCCGCGCCGGGCTCGCCGACCGGAACGGGACGCCACCTCGTGGGACTTCCCGGCAACCCGCTGGCCGCCGCGGCGGGTGCGGTCACGCTGCTCGAACCGCTGCTGCACGCCCTCGCCGGCCGCGCGGACGTCTCAGGGGACGACCAGGACGACCATGACGACCCGGGCGAGCCGCACGGCCCCGGCCACCCGGAGGCCCGCGAGGACCCGGGCGCGGCACGCCGGCGCGGCCCGTCGCGGTCGCTGCCGCTCGCCGAGGCGGCGGCCGGGCATCCCTCGGACACCCGGCTGGTGCCGGTGCGGGTCTCCGGGGACGGCCGGGCCGTTCCGCTCCCGTTCGACGGGCCGGCGATGCTGCGCGGGCTGGCCCGCGCCGAGGCCTTCGCGGTGCTGCCCCCGGGCGGCGCCGCGGCCGGCGAGCGGGTCGCGCTGCTGGCCCTGCCCGGCGCGGGTGCGCCCGGCGCGGGCGCCTGACCGGGCGCGCGGTCCCCTCCGCGCCGCGCCACGGGCCTCCGCCCGCCCGGCGGTCGGCACCACCGGCCTGACCGGCGAGTAGCGTGCGGGGCATGCGTGCGATCACGATTCCGGAACCCGGCGGACCCGAGCGACTGATCCTCAGCGAGGTGCCCGACCCGGCACCCGGCGAGGGCGAGGTGCTGGTCGAGGCGGTCGCGAGCGCGGTCAACCGCGCCGACGTGCTCCAGCGGCAGGGCTTCTACGACCCGCCGCCCGGCAGCTCCCCCTACCCCGGCCTGGAGGTCTCCGGCCGGATCGCCGCCCTCGGCCCGGGGGTCGGCGGCTGGGCGGTCGGCGACGAGGTCTGCGCCCTGCTCGCGGGCGGCGGCTACGCCGAGAAGGTCGTCGTGCCGGCCGGGCAGCTGCTGCCGGTGCCCGCGGGCGTCGGCCTGGTGGAGGCGGCCGCGCTGCCCGAGGTGGTGTGCACGGTCTGGTCCAACGTCTTCATGGTGGCGGGGCTGCGCCCGGGCGAGACGCTGCTGGTGCACGGCGGGGCGAGCGGGATCGGCACCATGGCGATCCAGCTGGCGAAGTCGGTCGGGGCGAGGGTGCTGGTGACGGCGGGCAGCCAGGAGAAGATCCGGCGCTGCCTGGAGTTCGGCGCGGACGCGGGGATCGACTACCGCGAGGAGGACTTCGTCGCCCGGTCGCGTGAACTGACCGACGGCCGCGGGGCCGACGTCATCCTCGACATCATGGGCGCGAAGTACCTGCAGCGGAACGTGGACGCGCTGGCGGTGAACGGCCGGCTGGTGATCATCGGACTGCAGGGCGGCACGAAGGCCGAGATCGACCTCAACGCGATGCTGCGCAAGCGGGTGGCCGTCGCCGCGACCAACCTGCGCGGGCGCCCGACGGCGGAGAAGGCCGCGATCGTGGCGGCGGTGCGCGAGCACGTCTGGCCGCTGGTCGAGGCCGGGCGGGTCAAGCCGGTGGTCGACCGGGTGATCCCGCTGGCCGACGCCGGTGAGGCGCACCGGGTCATGGAGGAGAGCGGGCACGTCGGGAAGATCGTGCTGGAGGTCTGAGCGGAGGTCTGGGCGGAGGTCGGCGTGGGGGCGCGGGCGGGGCGCCGGCTTCGCGCCGGCGGGGCGCACCGGTGGGGCGCGGGGCGTTCCGATATGCCGGATTCGATCCGGTGTGCGACGGTGGTCGGGCAGTGATGGAGCGTAGTCGCCGGCTGCCGACCCGGGAGGAGCTGCCGCCGTGCTGGTCCTGCTTCCCGCCCTCGCCCCAGCCCCCGCCCCCGCCGTGTGGACCGCCCCGGCCGCGGCTTCCGGCGCGCCGGCCGGTTCCGTCCCCGCCACGTTCGCGGGCGGCCTGGCCGCGTCCGCGCGGGACGCCGCGGCGGCCTCGGCGGCTCCCACGGCCCCGGCGGCCTGCGGGCCCGCGGAGTGGTGCGCGGCCCTGCGGTGGGCCGCCGCATCGGCCGCGGCGCCGGGCGGGGAGGGGGCCGGGTCCTTCTCGCTGCCGGTGCCCGGGCCGCTCCCGGCCTCCCCACCGGCGGCCCCGGCCGCGGACTCCCGGGCTCCGGCCGCGTCGTCCCCCGTGGGCGAGGGCGCGGCCTCGCCCACGCGACCGACGCGGCCCCCATCGCCCGCCCGTCCGGGCGGCGGGTCCGGCACGGCCACCCCGGGCAGCGATTCCGCGTCCGCCGGTGCGCCGCCCGCACGCGCCGTCACGCCCGCGACGGCGCGACCCGCCCGGGACCCGGCGGGCGCGGGTGCCGCGCACGCCTCCCGTCGTCGCGCGCACCATCGCGGGCACGACTCCGCGGCGGCCACGGTGGACGCGGCGGCCGCGCCCGCGCGGGCGCACCGCGCGCCCGCCCGGCCCGCGGCGGTGGCGCCGGCCGCGGTGGGCACCGGACCCGGCGGCGGTGGCGGCTACGCCACGGCCCGGGACCCCGCGGAACGGGGCGATCTGCTGCCGCTGGGGGTGGGGCTGGCCCTGATAGGGGCGGGGGCCGCGGTGTTCGGGTGGCGCCTGAGACGTCCCTGAAAGGACCCGGCCGGTTTCCCTGAGATCTCCCTGAAACCCGCCGGCGTCCGGGGGTATGCGCCCCGCGTGGAGCGAGTGGTGGGAGACAATGGCGCACATGAACACGCCGATGAACGAACGGTCCGAAGACGGCCCCCAGGTCCTGATCGTGGGTCCGGACGGCCTGGCGGTGGGCGGGCTGCCAGGTGGCGGCCGGAGCGGCGGTGCAGGCGGTGCCAAGGGCGAGGAGGGGGACGAACCGCACGAGCTCCCGGTGACCGAGATGGTGGAGCAGCCCGCCAAGGTCATGCGGATCGGCAGCATGATCAAGCAGCTGCTGGAGGAGGTCCGCGCCGCACCTCTGGACGAGGCCAGCCGGGTCCGCCTGAAGGAGATCCACGCCAGCTCGGTGAAGGAGCTGGAGCAGGGGCTCGCCCCGGAGCTCGTCGAGGAGCTGGAGCGGCTCTCGCTGCCCTTCACCGACGACACCGTGCCCAGCGAGGCCGAGCTGCGCATCGCCCAGGCCCAGCTGGTCGGCTGGCTGGAGGGGCTGTTCCACGGCATCCAGACCGCGCTGTTCGCCCAGCAGATGGCGGCCAGGGCGCAGCTGGAGCAGATGCGCCGGGCGCTGCCGCCCGGGGCTCAGGGGCACATGCCGGGCGGCCTGGGCCAGGAGGAGCAGGGGCCGGGCCCGGGCTCCCGCTCCGGACCGTACCTGTAGGCCGCCGGGGGCTCGGGCGCCGGGCGGGCCAGGCGGGCGGGCGGCTCGGCCGCGCGTGGACTCGCCGGGGGCGGGGAGCCGCGCGCGGTGCGGAATCAGGCCGTCCGGCTTCCGGTCCCCCGTCGTCACGCTAGGGTTGACTCCTCGTCAGCCGGTTGCGGGTGGCCATGGAGGGACGTGGCCGGATGTGCCCCGGCCGGTTGCCCGGGGCCCTGTGCCCGGCGCGGGCCCTGCCCCGATCGAGCGTCCTCGCGAGACACCCTGGCCTGCCGCCGGAAGCCGGCCGGCCGGGGGTCCGCCGCCGCCTTCCCGCAGCCGCCGGCCGTTTCCGCGGCTTGCCGGGAGGCGGTAGCGTGCAGAGGGGGACGACGTGACCGAGTCGAGAACCAACGGCGGAGAGTGATGGCACAGACGCAGCACGCCGGGGGCGATGGAAGCCGGGACGGACAGGGGGCCCGGCCCGCAACCCCCGAGGAGCCCGCCACGCCGTCCTACGGATCCGCCGGTCCCCCGCTGCCGGGCCAGGGAGGCCCGCAGCCACCGCAGTTGCCGCTGCCGCAGCAGACGCAGCCGACCCCGACCACCATGCCCGTCGCCCAGGCCAGTGCCGGCGGTGCGAGCGGCCCCGGCGGTCCCGGCTTCGGTGCGCCCGGCCCAGGCGCGGGCGGCCCAGGCTCGGGTGGCCCCGGCGGCTACGGCGGCCCGAACACCCCCTCCGGCACGCCCGGCGGCGGATCCTCCGGCCCCGGCTCGCGCAGTGGCGTCCCGCCGACCGTGGGCGACGGCCGCTACCGCCTCACCCACCGCCTCGGGCGCGGCGGCATGGCCGAGGTCTACGCCGCCGAGGACGTCCGGCTCGGCCGGACGGTCGCGGTCAAGCTGCTCCGCGCCGACCTGGCCGAGGACGACGTGGCCCGGCTGCGCTTCACGCGCGAGGCGCACGCCGTGGCCTCGCTCAACCACCACGCCATCGTCGCCGTCTACGACACCGGCGAGGAGGGGATCGGCGGCGAGACCGTCCCCTACATCGTCATGGAGCTGGTCGAGGGCCGCACGGTCCGCCAGCTGCTGGTGGACGAGGAGCCCCCGCCGGTCGACCAGGCGCTGATCATCATCGCCGGCGTGCTGGAGGCCCTCGGCTACAGCCATGCGCACGGCATCGTGCACCGCGACATCAAGCCCGCGAACGTCATCATCACCACGCAGGGCGCGGTGAAGGTGATGGACTTCGGCATCGCCCGCGCGCTGACCGGTGCCAGCACCACGATGACCCAGACCGGCATGGTCATGGGCACCCCGCAGTACCTCTCGCCCGAGCAGGCCCTCGGCAAGACCGTCGACCACCGCTCGGACCTCTACGCCACCGGCTGCATGCTCTACGAGCTGCTGACGCTGCGCCCGCCGTTCACCGGCGACACCCCCCTCTCGGTGGTCTACCAGCACGTCCAGGACGTGCCGGTGCCGCCGTCGCAGGCCAACCCGCGGGTCCCCCCGGCGCTGGACGAGCTGGTGCTGCGCTCGCTGGCGAAGGACCCGGACGACCGCTTCCAGACCGCGGACGAGTTCCGCGCGCACCTGCAGCACGCGCTGCGGGTGATGCACCAGGCCGGCGCGCAGACCCAGGTGATCAGCGACGCGGCGGCGGCGACCATAGTGCTCGGCGCGGGCGCGGCCGCCGCCGCGGGCGGCGCCGCCTACGCGGCGGGCCGGCCGACCCAGGCCTTCGGCGCCGGCGTCGGCGCGGCCACCCCCGCCGACGGCACCCGCGCCATCGGCGGCGCCGGCGGCTACGGCGGCGGTCCGGACGACGGCGACCACGGCGGCCGCGGCGGACGCCGGGGCAAGGTGATCGCCGCGGTGGTGGCGGTCGCCGTGCTGGCGATCATCGGCATCGCCGTCGCGCTGAGTCAGAACACCAACACGCCCACCCCCGGCCCGACCACATCCCCGACCGCCGGAGCGACCGCGACCGGCGGGGACACCGGCGCGCCGACCGACTCGCCGACCCCGTCGGACACCCCGAGCTACCAGCAGACAAGCCAGTACCCGACGGAGACCGGCTCGCCGACGAGCTCCCCGACCGAGACCGGCTCGCCGACCTCGCCGGCGACGTCGGCTGCGCCGACGACAACAGCGCCGACCACGAGCGCCCCGGCGAGCACGCCGACGCCGACGAGCACGCCGACCACCTCGACCGCGCCGGTGGGCGGCGGGGCTTCCCCGAGCGATGGCACCAGCCCCGTGGTCGGACTCGGAGGTTGACCGCCCCGGTGGTGCGTCAGTTCGCGCAGGCGTCCAGGACCTGCCCGTACTCGGCGCACCACCACACGATCTGCCCGGCCGCGGCCGGGAACAGCGGGTCGGCGCGCCGGTCGTTGCGGTGGTAGCGCCACTCCAGCATCCAGAAGTCGTTGAGCCGCTCCCACCACACCCGGTGGACGGCGGCCGCGGCCTGCTCCGGGCTGAGCCCGGAGGCGCGGCGGTAGGCGCGGGCGTAGCGGCGGACGCGCGGCAGGTCGAGCACGCCGGTGCGGCGGTCCTGGAAGAACAAGGTGGCCGCCCGGACCATCTCCTCGGCCTGCGGGCGCAGTGAGAGCCGGTCCCAGTCGAGGACGGCCGCGAGCCGCTGCGGCGGCCGTCCGGGCGCGTAGAGGACGTTCAGCGGGTGGAAGTCGCCGTGCACCCAGCCGGTCGGCGGGGCGCCGGCCGGGTCCGGGCGGCGGTCCGCGTACTCCTCCAGCAGTGCGCGGCGTTCGCGCAGCCGCCGGGTGGCGTCGCGGTCGAAGGCGTCGGACGCGCCCCGGCCGGCGAGTTCCAGCAGGTCGCCGATCAGCCGGTCGGTGTGCGCGGCGTCGGCGGTCTCCGGCGCGGGCGGGTCGGCCGGGGGCGGGTCGGCGCGGTCCAGGGCGCGGTGCACGGTGGCGAGCAGGCGGCCGAGTTCGGAGCACTGCTCGGGGGCCAGCTCGGTGCCGTGCCGATGGCGGCCTTCGACCCAGGGGTAGAGGGCGTAGCGGGAGCCGTCCAGTTCGAGCAGGGTGCTGCCGCCCGCCGCGCCGGTGAGCGGCGGGGGGACCGGCAGCCCGAGGCCGTGCAGCCGCAGGGTGGCGCGGTGCTGGGCGAGGACGGTGGCGGCGGAGGCGTAGCCGGGGTCGGTGTACTCCTTGAGGAAGTACCGGCCGGTGGTGGTGTCCACCCGGTAGCCGCGGTTGAGCAGGCCCTCGGCGGCGCGGGCGACCAGCCGGGGCTCGCCGGTGCCGAAGTGGCGGAGCAGCTCGCGCAGCCGGGCCGGAACCGGCGGCAGCGCGGTCCTGGGCCCCTCCATGACCGCGTCCGCGACCGAGACCGCGTCCGCGACCGCGTCCGTGACCGCGATCGCGGGGGAGACGGGCGGGTGCGGGGGAACGCGAGGGGTCTCCGCGGCGACCCCCCGGCGGTCCCGGCGGAGAGCGCGGCGATCTGTCACAGGGTCAGATGATACTGGTGGTACGGAAGTTGACTCCTGAGGCGGGCCTCCGGCGGTACAATCCGCAGCCGCTGCCAGTGGCGGCGCGCCTCCCGGTTCACCAGGCGCCGCTGCTCCCGCCGCTCGCGCTCGCGTTCCCCCCGCGTCCGCTTCCGCCGTGCCCCCGGGCCTGCCGGCGGGCCACGTACGCGGCGGCCTGGGTGCGGCGTTCCATGCCCATCTTCGCCAGCAGACTGGAGACGTAGTTCTTCACCGTCTTCTCGGCGAGGTGCAGCTCCGCGCCGATCTGGCGGTTGGTCATCCCGTTGCCGATCCCGTCGAGGATCCGCCGCTCCTGGGCGGTGAGCGAGGCCAGCTCGGGGTCCTCCTCGCTCTCCTCCCGCGGCCCGGCGCCGCGGCGGATCCGTTCCAGCACCCGCCCGGTGGCCTCGGGGTCGAGCAGCGAGCGCCCGGCGGCGACGTCCCGTACGGCGGAGAGCAGGTCGCTGCCCCGGATGTCCTTGAGGGCGTAGCCGGCGGCGCCCGCCATGATCGCGTCGAACAGCGCCTCGTCGTCCGAGAAGGAGGTCAGCATCAGGCACCTCACCTCGGGCAGCCGGGAGCGGATCTCACGGCAGACCTCGACGCCGCTGCCGTCCGGCAGCCGGACGTCCAGCACCGCGACGTCCGGGCGGGTGGCGGGGATGCGGGCGAGCGCCTCCGCGGCGGTGCCGGCCTCGCCGACCACCTCGACGTCCTCCTCGGCGCTCAGCATCTCGTGCACGCCCCGGCGCACCACCTCGTGGTCGTCCAGCAGGAACACCCGGATCGGCCGCGAGGACGCTTCGGAGGATGTGGTGGATTGTCCCTTTTGCGACATGGGTCCAGAGTGGCACAGCAGATATCCACAGACCCTCGCGGCAGGGCCTACCGCCGCCGCGTTCGCCGATATACGGTGCGCGGGTGCCCGTGAGCGGGCATGCAGGAAGTGGGGGCGCGCGACGCGCCGCCGCCGGTCCGTTCCCGCGTGCGCGGAGCCTTCGAAACTCGGACGTCAAAGCGAAAACTAGGACGTCCTAGCGCAGAGGCGCCGGTCGCGCCCGCTGGGTAACGTGCACCGCGGAGGCGCCGGGTGCGACCCCGCCCGTCCGTTCCGTGACGCCGCGCACCACCCCGTGCGGGCGCGGGACGGCCCTCCCCGCCGAAGGCGGACGCCAGGAGGGAAGTCGGACGGTCGCCGGCGATCCCGGGGGCCGGACAGACCAAGGAGTGAACGTGACCGTCGACGGCACGACCGGGGCGCCCGCGGCAGGCGCCGCGCGGAGCCGCAAGCGCAAGGCGGCGGCAGCGGCACCGGCAGCCCCCGCGGCAGCCATGGCAGCTGTGGCAGCCCCGCACGCCCCCGAACTGGTGCAGCTGCTCACCCCCGAGGGTGAGCGGGTGGAGCACCCGGAGTACACCCTCGAGATCACCCCCGAGGAGCTGCGCGGCCTGTACCGGGACCTGGTCCTGGTCCGCCGCTTCGACACGGAGGCCACCGCGCTGCAGCGCCAGGGCGAGCTGGGCCTGTGGGCCTCGCTGCTCGGCCAGGAGGCCGCGCAGGTCGGCTCGGGGCGCGCGCTGGGCCCCGGCGACTACGCCTTCCCGACCTACCGCGAGCACGGCGTCGCGTGGTGCCGCGGCGTGGACCCGCTGAACCTGCTCGGCATGTTCCGCGGCGTCAACAACGGCGGCTGGGATCCGAACGAGAAGAACTTCCACCTCTACACCATCGTGATCGGCTCGCAGACCCTGCACGCCACCGGCTACGCGATGGGCATCGCCAAGGACGGCGCGGACGACGCGGTGATCGCCTACTTCGGCGACGGCGCCTCCAGCCAGGGCGACGTCAGCGAGGCCTTCACCTTCGCCTCCGTCTACAACGCGCCGGTCGTCTTCTTCTGCCAGAACAACCAGTGGGCGATCTCCGAGCCGACCGAGAAGCAGAGCCGGGTGCCGCTCTACCAGCGCGCCTCCGGCTTCGGCTTCCCCGGCATCCGGGTGGACGGGAACGACGTGCTGGCCTGCCTCGCCGTGACCCGGTGGGCGCTCGACCACGCCCGCTCCGGCCAGGGCCCCGTCCTCGTCGAGGCCTTCACCTACCGCATGGGCGCCCACACCACCTCCGACGACCCCAGCCGCTACCGGGTCGCCGAGGAGCTGGAGTCCTGGAAGCTCAAGGACCCGATCGAGCGCGTCAAGGCCTACCTGGCCCGCCAGGGCTGGGCCGACCAGGCGTTCCTGGACGGCGTCGACGCGGAGTCCGAGGCGCTGGCCCGGCGAGTGCGCGACGGGGTGCGCGGCATGGCCGACCCCTCCCCGGCCTCGATCTTCGAGCACGTCTACGCCGAAGGCCACGCGCTCGTCGACGAGGAGCGGGAGCAGTACCTGCAGTACGCCGCGTCGTTCGCGGACAACGCCGCGGAGGTGGACTGACCATGGCCGGCACGACGCACACGATGGTGAAGGCGCTCAACGAGGCGCTGCGGCGCTCGCTGGACGCCGACCCGAAGACCCTGGTGATGGGCGAGGACGTGGGCCGGCTCGGCGGCGTCTTCCGGGTCACCGACGGCCTGTGGAAGGACTTCGGCGAGGACCGGGTGATCGACACCCCGCTCGCCGAGTCCGGCATCGTCGGCACCGCGATCGGCCTGGCGCTGCGCGGCTACCGGCCGGTGGTCGAGATCCAGTTCGACGGCTTCGTCTACCCCGCCTTCGACCAGATCGTCACCCAGCTCGCCAAGATGCACGCCCGGGCGCTGGGCAAGGTCAAGCTCCCGGTGACCATCCGCATCCCCTGGGCGGGCGGCATCGGCGCGGTCGAGCACCACAGCGAGTCCCACGAGGCGTACTTCGCCCACACCGCCGGCCTGAAGGTGGTCGCGCCGGCGAACCCGGTGGACGCGCACTGGATGCTGCGCCAGGCCATCGCCTCCGACGACCCGGTGATCTTCCTGGAGCCCAAGCGGCGCTACTGGGACAAGGCCGAGCTCGACCCGGACGGCGAGGCCCCGGCCGGCCTGCACGAGGCCCGCGTGGTCCGCGAGGGCTCCGACCTCACGCTGATCGCCTACGGCCCGATGGTGAAGGTCTGCCTGGACGCCGCCGCGGCCGCCGAGGAGGACGGCCGCCGGCTGGAGGTCGTCGACCTGCGCTCGCTCTCGCCGGTGGACTTCGGCACCCTGGAGGCCTCGGTGCGCCGCACCGGGCGAGCCGTGGTGGTGCACGAGGCGCCGGTCTTCATGGGCATGGGCGCCGAGCTGGCCGCGCGGATCACCGAGCGCTGCTTCTACTCGCTGGAGGCGCCGGTGCTGCGGGTCGGCGGGTTCTTCGCCCCCTACCCGCCGTCGCGCGTGGAGGAGACCTTCCTGCCGGACCTCGACCGGGTGCTCGACTCCGTCGACCGCGCCATGGCCTTCTAGGAACGAGGAGAAGCCATGACCACCATTGCCGCTGCCGCACCGGGCACGGGCTCGGGTTCGAGCTCCGGGCCGGGTGTGCGCGAGTTCCGCATGCCGGACGTCGGCGAGGGACTGACCGAGGCGTCGATCCTCGCCTGGCACGTCAAGCCCGGCGACACCGTGCACGACGGGCAGGTCGTCTGCGAGGTCGAGACCGCGAAGGCCGCGGTCGAGCTACCGATCCCGTTCGACGGCGTCGTCCGCGAGCTGCACGTCGAGGAGGGCGTCACCGTCGACGTGGGGACGCCGATCATCGCGATCGCGGTGGCCGCCGGCGCGGGCGCCGAGGCGGCGGACGCGCCGGACGCGCCGGAGCCCGCGGCGGGCGCTGCGCCCGCCGCGTCCGGCACGTCGGCCGCGCCGGCCGAGGAGCGCCGCGAGGTGCTGGTGGGCTACGGCCCGCGCAGCACCGCGGCCAAGCGCCGGCCCCGGAAGGGGACGCCGGCCGCTGCCGCTGCGCCGACCGCGCCCGCGCCTGCCGCGCCCGCCCCTCGGACCGCGCCGTCCGCGCCTGCCGCCGCTCCGGCGCCCGCGCCCGCCGCGTCGGCCCCCGGCGTCGGCAGCGCCGCCGCCGGTGGGCGGCCGCTGGCCAAGCCGCCGGTGCGGAAGCTGGCGAAGGACCTCGGCGTCGACCTCGCCGCCGTCCCCGCCACCGGCCCGAACGGCACGGTCACCCGCGAGGACGTCCGCGCTTACGCCGCTCCCGCTCCCGCTCCCGCCGAGACCGCGCCTGCCGGCTCCGTGGGCGCTCCCGCCGCCGGGTCCGGCGCCGGGGTCGCGGACACCGCGGGCGACGTCCGGGTGCCGATCCGGGGCGTGCGCAAGATGACCGCGCAAGCCATGGTGGCCTCCGCGTTCACCGCGCCGCACGTCACCGAGTGGGTCCAGGTGGACGTCACGCGGACGATGAAGCTGGTGCGCAAGCTCCGGGAGTCCGGCGACCTCGGCCCGGACGTGCGGGTCAACCCGATGCTGCTGATCGCCCGCGCCCTGCTGGTCGCGGTCCGCCGCAACCCGGAGATCAACTCCAGCTGGGACGAGGCCAACCAGGAGATCGTCCGGCGCCGGGCGGTCAACCTCGGCATCGCCGCGGCCACCCCGCGCGGCCTGATCGTCCCCAACATCAAGGACGCCGGCTCGCTCAGCCTTGCCGAGCTCGGCAAGGCGCTCGGCGCGCTGGTCGCCACGGCCCGCGAGGGCCGGACCACCCCGGCGGACATGACCGGCGGCACGATCACCATCACCAATGTCGGCGTCTTCGGCGTCGACTCCGGCACGCCCATCCTGAACCCCGGCGAGGCGGCGATCCTGGCCGTCGGCCAGATCCGCGAACTGCCGTGGGTGCACAAGGGCCAGGTGGTGCCGCGTCAGGTCACCACGCTGGCGCTCTCCTTCGACCACCGCCTGGTCGACGGCGAGCTGGGCTCGAAGGTGCTGGCCGACACGGCTGCCGTCCTGGAGCGCCCGAAGCGGCTCCTCGCCTGGTCCTGACCTCCGGCCCGGCCTCGCCGCGCGCGATCGAGGCACCCCCGGACCCACCCGGTCCGGGGGCTGCTCCGTCATGGTGATCCTTCAAGCCGACCGGACGTTCGTCGTACCGGCCGGGGTACTCCTCCTGCGGTTCTCACGGGCTGCGGCGCGCGGCCGGACGCGGAGGAGACACGGTGGACGCGGGTTGGATCCGGCGCGGGTTCCGGCGCGCGCTCGGCGCGGTCACCGCGGCCGCCGTCGCCGCGCTCGCCACGGTGGCGCTGGTGCTGCCGGCCGGACCGGTCGGCGGCGTCGAGCGCGGCGGCAACCGGATCACCCTGGTCTTCGTCGGCGACGGCTACACCGCCGCCCAACTGCCGCTCTTCCACCGGCAGGCGGCCGCGGTGTGGCGGGCGCTGCTCTCGATCCAGCCGCTCGCCCGCTACCGGGCCTTCTTCCGGATGCGGGTGGTCGACGTGGTCTCGCCGCACCCCGGCCTCGGCCCGGGCTCGCCGCTCGGCATGCGGTTCGGCTGCGACGGGCTGGGCCGGCTGCTGTGCGCGGACGACGCCGCGGTGCGGCAGGCGGTGGCACGGGCGCCAGGCGCTGTCCCCGGCCCCCGGTACGTGATCGCGCTGGCGGACTCCCGCCGGTACGGCGGCGAGGGCGGCGGCGCCGGGATCACCACCCTCTCCGCCGGAGGCCCGGACGCGCTGCAGGTCGCCCAGCACGAGATCGGCCACAGCATCGGCGGGCTCGGCGACGAGTACGACACCGCGCCCGGCGGGGACGACCACTACCCCGACCTCTCCCGGCTGGACGCCCGGCGGATGCGCGCCGCGCGGGTGAAGTGGTGGCGCTGGCTGGGCGCCGCCGACCCGACCGGCGGCACGGTCGGCGCCTACCGCAGCGCCAACGGCCTCTACCGGCCGACCCGCGACTCGGTGATGCGCTCGCTCGGCGGGACCTTCAACCTGCCCAGCCGAGAGGCGATCATCGAGGCCCTCTACCGGCAGGTCTCGCCGGTGGACCGGGCGGCGCCCGCGCCGGGGACGGTGCCCGCAGGGGCGGCGCTGAGCGTGCGGCCGCTCGGCCCGGCGGGCGTGCACTGGGCGGTGGACGGGCGTCCGGTGGCGGGCCGCGCCCGCCGCGGCGGCACCAGCACGCTGTCCACGCGGGGGCTGGCGCCCGGCACGGTGGTGACCGCGACGGTCCGCGACGACACGCCGTGGGTCCGTGACGAAACGTTCCGCCGCGCGGAGATGACGCGCGTGCTGCGCTGGACCGTGGCCTGAGCCCGGACCGCCGGGCCGCCGGGCCGCCGCTGGGCCTTCCGGCCCGGCGGCGCCCCCCACCTCCCCACCAGCCCGCGCCGAGCTGCCCCGCCGTCCCTCGCGCCGCCGTTTCGCCGGCCCCGCCCTCCCTCGCGCCGCCGTCCGCCGTTCCGCCGTGCCTGCCGGTGCTCGCGCCGCCGCTTCCCGCCGTACCTCGCCCCGTCGCTTGTCGCGCCACCGTTCCCGCACCCGCCGCCTGGCCGTCGCTCGCGCCGCCGTGCCCGCGGCCCTCGCCGTGCCCGCCGCCCCCGCCGGCCCTGCCGTCCCTGCTGTCGCTCGCTCCGCTGTCCGCCTGTCCGCCGCCCTGCCGTCGCGCCGACCGGGGGCCTCGCCCGCGGTGTCGCTCCGCGTGCGCCGTCTCACACCTGGGGCGCCGCACAGGGACTCCTCAGGGATACGTCTTGCATCTATCATCGATGCATCATGCTCCCGACCGCCCGGCCCACCTCGCGCCCCGCCGCCCGCCCCACCGCCGCCGACCGCGTCTACGCCCACGTCAAGCAGGCCGTCCTGGACCGCACCTACCAGGGCGGGACGCTGCTGGTGGAGGGCGAGCTCGCGGAGGCCGTGGGCGTCTCCCGCACCCCCGTCCGCGAGGCGCTGCTGCGCCTGGAGGCGGAAGGCCTGCTCAAGCTGTATCCGAAGAAGGGCGCCCTGGTGCTCCCGGTCTCCGCGCAGGAGATCGCGGACGTCGTGGAGACCCGCCTGCTGGTCGAGCGCTACGCGGTCGGCAAGCTGCTGCGCTCGCTGCCCGCGCCGCCGGCGCTGCTGCACCGGCTGGAGGAGCTGCTCGCCGAGCACCGCGACTGCGTCGGCCGCGGGGACCTGCTCGGCGCCTCCGAGTCCGACCGCGCCTTCCACCACGCGATCGTGGCCGCCGCCGGCAACACCATCCTCGAACACCTCTACGACCAGTTGAGGGACCGTCAGCTGCGGATGGGCGTGGAGGTCATGCGCGCCGATCCCGGCCGCGTCCAGGCCAACCTCACCGACCACAGCGCGATCCTCGACGCCCTGCGCGCCGGGGACGCCGACCTGGCCGACCACCGCGTCCGCGAGCACGTCGGGCGCGTCGACACCCTGCTGAGGAGCTGAACGCGTGTCCGCGAGCAGGCCCGGGACCCCCGGCATACCCGGCACCCCGAACACCCCCGGCACCCGGCGCGGCGACCGTGCCGAGCCGCTCCTCCCCGACGGGGACCGGCGGCTCGGCGGACGCTCCGCCTGGTGCGCCTGGGCGATCGGGGTCACCGTCTACGTCCTCGCCGTGGTGCACCGCACCAGCCTCGGCGTGGCCGGACTGGACGCCGCCGCGCGCTTCCACATCGGCGCCTCGGCCCTCTCCACCTTCTCCATGCTGCAGGTCGCGGTCTACGCCGCGATGCAGATCCCGACCGGGCTGCTGGTGGACCGGTTCGGGCCGCGGCGGATCCTCAGCCTGGGCGTGGTGCTGCTGACCGCCGGCCAGCTCGGCTTCGCCTTCTCCACCGCCTTCGCCCCGGCGCTGGTCTCCCGGGCCGTGCTCGGCTGCGGCGACGCGATGACCTTCGTCAGCGTGCTGCGGCTGGGCGCGCAGTGGTTCCCGGCCCGCCGCAGCCCGCTGATCTCGCAGCTCACCGCGCTGGTCGGGATGGGCGGCAACCTGGTCAGCACGGCCGTGCTCTCCCGCGTCCTGGGCGGCGCGGGATGGACGGCGACCTTCGGCACCACCGGAATCGCCGGGCTGGGCGTGCTCGCGCTGGTCGCGCTCTTCCTGCGCGACTCGCCGGACCACCAGCGCGGGCGGCAGGCACGGCGCGCGGCTCGCACGGCTCGGGTGTCCCGGGCGGCGGAGGCGCTGCCGTCGGCGGGCGGCGCCTCACGGGTGCCGGTGCCCGCACCCGCCGCGTCGCGGGCGGCGGTGTTCCGCCAGATCCGCGACGCCTGGACCGAGCCCGGGACCCGGCTCGGCATGTGGGTGCACTTCACCGCCCAGTTCCCGGGCACCACCTTCCTGCTGCTGTGGGGCGAGCCGTTCCTGGTGGACGGGGAGGGGCTGTCCACCGGCGCCGCGGGCACGCTGCTCAGCCTGGTGGTGGTCAGCAACATGGCCTGCGGCCTGCTCTTCGGGCAGCTGCTCTCCCGGCGGCACTCGCTGCGCACGCCCATGGTGCTGACCGTGGTGCTGGGCACCGGCGCGCTCTGGGCGGTGGTGCTCACCTGGCCGGGGACGCACGCGCCGTTGTGGCTGCTGATCGTGCTGTGCCTGTGGATGGGCAGCAACGGCTCGGCGTCGATCGCCGGCTTCGACTACGCCCGCCCGGTCAACCCGCCGGCGCGGGCCGGCACCGCCTCCGGCATCGTCAACATGGGCGGCTTCATCGCCACCATGTTCTGCCTCTTCGCCATCGGCCTGCTGCTGGACGCCGAGAACCCCGCGCACGCGACGCATTACCCGGTACACGCCTTCCACGTGGCCTTCTGGGCGCTCTACGTGCCGATGGCGCTCGGGCTGAGCCAGATCCTGCGGCTGCGCGGGCGGGCGATGCGGCGCGAGGCGGAGTTCCGGATCGGGCACGCCGTGGCCGTCTCCATCCCCGCCCAGCGCCTCCCCTCCGAGGACTGACGGGAGGCCGGCGCCGCGCCGGGGCGAGCCGCGCCGGGGCGAGGGCGGTCCGGGCGGTCAGGGTCTGGCACGGGCCGGGTCGGGGGCGGGCCGGGTCGGGGGCGGTGCGGTCTCAGGGCGTGACGGAGAAGCGCTCCAGGATGCGGCGGCCCAGCTCCTCGTCGCCCTCGATCTTCACCGGGGCCACCGAGGCCGGGATCCGGCCGCAGGCCAGCCTGGAGTAGGTCTCCCAGTCGGTGGTCAGCCGGACGGTGGGCGCGATGGCCACCCGCCCGTCGACCGTCCCCCGGCCGTCCGCGTCGACCCGGACCGTGCGCATGAACTCCAGCGGCCCGTGCACGTCGACCACGATCGTGCTGTACGCGGGAGCGCCGGCGCGCTGGGCGACCGCCTTGGGGAGCCCCTCCACCAGCAGGTCGCGCGAGACGTGCGCGGCCGGAGAGTCGAGGTTGCCGGGGCGGCGCAGCGCGCGGCGCACGTCCTGCTCGTGCACCCAGACGTCGAACGCGCGGGTGCGCAGCAGCTGGTGGTAGGGGACGTCGCGGCTGTACGGGCCCATCGGCCAGCGCACCTGGTCCTCCGGCTCGTTGCGGCTCTGCCGCAGCGCGCGCGAGCGGCGGATGATCGTGTACTCCAGCTCGCCGGTCATCTCCGGGCCGGTGTGGCAGCGGCGCTTGTCGACCGGGACCTCGCAGTAGCGGGCGAACTCGTCGGTGACGTGCACCAGGTCGCGGGGGAGGGTGTGGATCGGGCGCGGGTCGCCGAGGAGTTCCGTTTCCATGGCTATGACGTGGGAGACCACGTCGCGGACCGACCAGCGCGGGCACTCGGTGGGGAGGTTCCACTCGTTCTCACCGAGCGGCGCCACCACTTCGGCCAGGGACTCGATGGAGTGGGTCCAGGCATCGATGTACGACTGGACGGTCAGCTTGTCGGTCACGGTCTCGACCCCTCGATACGGTCCTGGTGCCGGCGCTCGGCGCATCCAGGCGCCTCGGGCCCGTCGGGTGGCTCGGCCCCTCGGGTGGCTCGGCCCGTCCGTTGTCGGGGGCCCAGGCGCGCCTACCGGCACGTTACGCTTCCCGGTGTCGCCGGGTGAGCGCTTTCGGACGATGATCGTAGAGCTGTTGACGTGAAGGGTGGTACCGTGCGCGCCTCTCTGGTCCAACTCGACGTCTCCGACCGGGAACCGGCCGAGGAGCGGCGCCGCCGCGCGGTCTCCGCGGTCCTCGCGCAGGGCGCGGCCGGGGCCGACCTCGTGGTCCTGCCGGAGCTGTGGCCGGTCGGCGGCTTCGCGGCCGACCGCTGGTCGGACGAGGCCGAGCCGCTGGACGGCCCGACCGCCGACGCGATGGCCGCCGCCGCCCGCGAGGCCGGGGTCTGGCTGCACGCCGGCTCGATCGTGGAGCGCGACCCGGACGGCCCGCTCTACAACACCTCGCTGCTGTTCACTCCGGCCGGGGACCTCGCCCACACCTATCGCAAGATCCACCGCTTCGGCTTCGACCGCGGTGAGGCGGTGCGGATGGCGCCCGGCGGGGAGATCGTCACCGCCGCCACCGAGCACGGCGTGCTGGGCCTGGCCACCTGCTACGACCTGCGCTTCCCGGAGCTGTTCCGGGGGCTGATCGACCGCGGCGCGGAGCTGCTGGTGCTGCCGGCGGCCTGGCCGGCCCGGCGGATCGACCACTGGACCCTGCTGGCCCGCGCCCGCGCGGTGGAGGAGCAGGTGTACGTCCTGGCCTGCAACAACGCCGGGACCAACGGCGGGGTGGAGCAGGGCGGCCACTCGCTGGTGGTCGGCCCCTGGGGCGAGGTGCTGGCGGAGGCGGGCGGCGGCGAGGAGGTGCTGACCGTGGATCTCGACCCCGCCGCGGTCGGCAAGGCCCGCGAGTCCTTCCCGGTGCTGCGTGACCGGCGCCTCGGAGTGGAACCCCCACGCGTGGTCTGAGCGCCCGGCCCCGGGCCGGGCGCGGGAACGGCCGTGCCGGCGCGAGAGCGCGCTCGCGCGCCGGGCTGGCGCGCTCGGCGGTTCATGCCTTCGGCAGCCTGCGCGGTGCTCGCACCCCCTGGCGCGGGAGCGGCGCGCTTGCCGAGAAGGGGCCTGACGCGACGTTCTGCCTGCCCGCGCGGTACTCCGTGGCTCGGGAGCAGCGCTCGCGCGCGGCGCTGCGCGCGCTCGGCGGTTCGTGCCCCCGCCCGCGTGCGCGCTGCGTGCCCTCCGCGGGCGTGTGAGCAGCCCCCGCGCCGCGGCGCGTGATCACTGCTTGCACTCCCCCAGGACCCGCGATCCCCGCTCGCGCCCCGACCCGGGATCCGCGTTCGCGCCGCCCGACCCGCGTCCGCGCCGGCCGATCCGTGCCCCCGGCCCGTGGGCGCGTTCGCGCCGCCGGGCGTGCGTCCGGGGCGCGCACGCCCTGGGCGCAACCGGTGACCCGCCGTCAGGTCGGCCACCGGCCCGGCAGGGCGATCGGCTGAGCCGGGAAGCCCGGATCAGCCGTTGCGGTGGTGTTCCTCGGAGTTGAGGTGGTCCACGCACACCGCCACGCACAGCAGCAGCGGCACGTCCCCCCACCGGTCGTCGATGTCGATCGCGTAGGTGTCGCGGATCGAGAACCACTTGCGCGAGACCTCGGCCACCCGCTCGCCGTCGTCCTCGATCTCGAACTCGTGGTCGGTGAACTCGCCCTTGACCTCCAGCTCGCGCCCGTCCGCCAGCTCGGCCCGGTAGATGTCCCGGATCGGGTTGAACATCCGCTTGCGGACGGTGGCGATCACCTCGCCGTCCCGCTCGATCAGCATCGCGTCGCGGATGCTGATGAACTTCTTCTTGATCACCGCGACGATCTCCCCGGACGGGTCCTTCAGCTCGAAGGTCTCCCTTATCCGCAGCGCCTTGCCGTCCACCAGGAAGGCCTTGTCGCCGTGCTCGGTGGTGATCCAGTGGTCGTCGCCGATCCCGAAGACCCGCTCCCGCATGAGGTACTTCACGCCCGCCGCCTTTCCCGCGCCGATCCGATGTCTGCCGCAGTTGTGCCGCACTCCATCACACCAGACGCAGCCCCGCGCCCGGCCGTTCCGGCCGGTCCGGGAAACGCCGCGGCGCCGTGCGATGCTGGACGGTATGAGCAAGCGTGCACGCGTTCGGGCCCCTGAGCTGGTCGGCAAGGGCGGATGGATCAACACCGGCGGCAGGGACGTCTCCCTGGCGGACTTGCGCGGCAAGATCACCGTGCTGGATTTTTGGACCTTCTGCTGCATCAACTGTCTGCATGTGCTCGACGAGCTGCGGGAGTTGGAGGAGAAGCACCGGGACACGCTGGTGATCGTCGGGGTGCACTCGCCGAAGTTCGTGCACGAGGCCGAGCACCAGTCGGTGCTGGACGCGGTCGAGCGCTACGACGTCCGCCACCCCGTGCTGGACGACCCCGAGCTGGTCACCTGGAAGCAGTACGCGGTCCGTGCCTGGCCGACGCTCGTCGTGATCGACCCCGAGGGCTACGTCGTCGCGCAGCACGCCGGCGAGGGCCACGCGCACGCCATCGCCGCCCTGGTCGAGCAGCTGGAGGCCGAGCACGAGGCGACCGGCACGCTGCGGCGCGGCGACGGCCCCTACGTCCCGCCGGTCGTCGAGCCCGGCGCGCTGCGCTTCCCCGGCAAGGCGCTGCGGCTCGCGGACGGCCGGTTCCTGGTCGCGGACGCCGGCCACCACCAGATCGTCGAGCTGGACGCGGACGGCGAGACCGTGCTGCGCCGGATCGGCGACGGCGAGCGCGGCCTCGCGGACGGCCCCGCCGCCACCGCCCGGTTCAGCGAGCCCGCCGGGCTCGCGCTGCTGCCGGACGGCGCGCTGATCGTCGCGGACACTGTCAACCACGCGCTGCGCCGGGTGGACCTGGAGTCCGGTGAGGTCAGCACGGTCGCCGGCACCGGTCGCCAGTGGTGGCAGGGCTCGCCGACCTCCGGTCCGGCCACCGAGGTCGACCTCTCCTCCCCGTGGGACGTCGCCTGGTACGACGGCCGGGTGTGGATCGCGATGGCGGGCGTCCACCAGCTGTGGGCCTACGACCCGGAGGCCGGCACGGTCGCGGTCGCGGCCGGCACCACCAACGAGGGACTGGTCGACGGCCCTGCCGGGGAGGCCTGGTTCGCCCAGCCGTCCGGGCTCGCGGTCTCCGCCGACGGCGCGAAGCTGTGGGTCGCCGACTCCGAGACCTCTGCGATCCGCTGGGTCGAGCGTGCGGGGGACGGCGGAGGCCACCAGGTGCACACCGCCGTCGGCACCGGTCTGTTCGACTTCGGGCACCGCGACGGCGACGCCGGGCAGGCGCTGTTCCAGCACCCGCTGGGGGTCACCGTGCTGCCCGACGGCTCGGTCGCGGTCAGCGACACCTACAACCACGCGCTGCGCCGCTTCGATCCGGCGACCGGCCAGGTCAGCACGCTGGCCACGGACCTGCGCGAGCCCTCCGGCGCGGTCGTCGACGGCGAGGAGATCGTGGTCGTGGAGTCGGCCCGGCACCGGCTGACGCGGCTGCGGCTGCCGGAGGAGGCGGTCACCGTCGAGGCCGCCGCGCACCGCACGCAGCGCCCCGCCACCGAGGTCGCCGCCGGCGCCTTCCGTGTCGACGTGGTCTTCCAGGCCCCGGACGGGCAGAAGCTGGACGAGCGCTACGGCCCGGCGACCCGGCTGCTGGTCAGCTCCACGCCGCCCGAGCTGCTGGTGTCCGGCGCGGGCGCGGACAGCGCGCTCTCCCGCGAGATCGAGCTCTCGGACGCGGTGACGGAAGGGGTGCTGCACGTCTCGGCGATGGCCGCCTCCTGCGACGACGACCCGGCGATCGAGTACCCGGCCTGCCATGTGCACCAGCAGGACTGGGGGGTGCCGGTGCGGATCACGGCGGACGGCGCCCGGCGGCTGCCGCTGGTGCTGGCCGGCCTTGACGCTGAGCCCGCACAGGACTGACGGAGGGCCGGATACGCCGACGGCCGGGTGCGGCACCGAAATCGCGTGCCGCACCCGGCCGTCGGACGTGAATGCTCGGTCGGCGGGTGCTCAGTCGGCGGGTGCCCGGTCAGTCTGCGGGTGCCCGGTCAGTCGTAGTAGCGCCGTTCCTCCACGAAGCCCTCCGGCCGGTCGCCGACGTGGTGGTGCTCCCCGGTCGGCGGCGGCGGGAGCCGGCGCTTGTAGATGCTGATGAACGCGAGCAGGCCGATGACTCCGGCCAGCATCACGATCAGCCCCGCGACGTGCACGTTCATGCCGGGCATGTGCCAGTTCACCGCGAAGGTCAGAACGGCACCCACCGCGATGAGCAGGATGCAGCCACCGATACCCACGATCTTCGCCTCCTGGCTGGGACCTGGCCGCGCGGCCGGGCGGATGCCCTGGCCCCGGTGCGCGACCGTCGACGGGTATCGCCTTCCCTCTGCTGCCACTTCAAACGGGTTCGCGGGTACCGCTGTTCAGCGCCGCGCCGGGCTCCTCGTTCAGCCTTCCAGGAACGCGGCGATGGCGGAGGCGAGCAGGAACGGGTCGTCCGCGCCGCAGAGTTCGCGCGCCGAGTGCATGGAAAGCGCGGCGATGCCGCAGTCCACGGTGGCGACGCCGAGCCGCGCGGCGGTTAGCGGACCGATCGTGGTGCCGCAGGGCATCGCGTTGTTGGAGACGAAGGTCTGCCACGGCACGCCCGCCCGCTCGCAGGCGGCCGCGAACACCGCGCGCCCGGCCGAGTCGGTGGCGTACCGCTGGTTGACGTTGACCTTGAGGATCGGTCCGCCGTTGGGCAGCGGGTGGTGGTCGGGGTCGTGCCGCTCGCTGTAGTTGGGGTGGACGGCGTGGCCCATGTCGGAGGAGAGGCAGACCGTCCCGGCCAGCGCGCGGGCGCGGTCCTCCAGGCCGCCGCCGCGTGCGGCGACCGTGCGCTCCAGCACCGTGCCGAGCAGGGGGCCCTGCGCGCCGGTGTCGGAAGTGGAGCCGTTCTCCTCGTGGTCGAACGCGGCCAGCACCGGAATGTACGGCAACTCCCCTGCGTCGCCCGCCTGTTCGGCGACGGCGGTGAGCGCGGCGGTGGCGGCGTGCACCGAGAGCAGGTTGTCCAGCCGCGGCGCGGCCAGCAGTTCGCGGTCCCGGCCGAGGTAGGACGGCGGCTGGAGGTCGTGCAGCATGAGGTCCCAGCCGAGCACGTCCGCCGCGGCCACGCCCGCGCGCTCCGCGACGAAGGCGATGAACTCGCCCTCCTGCGGCTTGCCCAGGCCCCAGATCGGCATGACGTGCCGCTGGCGGTCCAGCTTCAGGCCGTCGTTGACGCTGCGGTCGAGATGGATGGCCAACTGCGGGACGCGCAGCAGCGGTTCGTCGATCTGCACCAGCCGGGCCGAGCCGTCCCGCAGCGCGAGCCGGCCGGAGACGCCGAGGTCGCGGTCGAGCCAGGTGTTGAGCGGGACACCGCCGTAGATCTCGACGGCGAGCTGCCGCCAGCCGGCCGAACCGGTGTCGGGCGCCGGCTTGATCCGGAGGTTGGGCGAGTCGGTGTGCGCGCCGACGATCCGGAACGGGGTGGCGGCGGTCGCACCGCGCGGCACGTACCAGGCGATCAGCGCGCCGCCGCGGACGACGTAGCGGCCGGCGCCGGTGTCGCCGTCCCAGGCGTCCGTCTCCTCCATGCGCCGGAATCCGGCGGCCTCCAGCCGCTCCGCGGCCGACGCCACGGCGTGGTACGGGGAGGGGGACTGCGTCAGATACGCGATGAGGTCGTCGGTGTGCGCGCGATCGAACCGGGTCATGCCCACGAGCATATGCGCCACCACGGGCCGCGGTGGCGTCCCCCACCAGCGGGCGGCTCGCGCCGGGAGCGAGCGCCGGCGCGCGCGACCCGGCGCGCGCGCCTTCGGAGCGACGGCGCGGGCCGGCGGCCTTCCCCTGGGGCTCCCGCCCCAGGCCCCGGAGCGGCTTCCGGGCATCAGCGGGAGGCCGGCGGCCGGGGTGCGGGTGGTTGCTGACTGGTCGCGCCCGCGCGCCGGAGCCGCACATGTGACAGACCCGCGCCCCCGGTGGCCGACGCGCCGTCCGCCCCCGCACCCAGCCCGGGTAGCGGCTACCGGGCATCAGCAGCGGGTCGGCAGCCGGGTGCGGCTGGGTGCGTGGCTGGTCGCGCCCGCGCGGCGGAGCCGCAGGTGTGACAGCCCCGCGCCCGTGAGGGTGGCGCGCCGTCCGCCGTTCGCGCTCGCCCCAGTCCGCGTAGCGGCCACCGGGCATCGGCGGATCGGCGGCCGGGTGGGGGTGGTTGCTGGCTGGTCGCGCCCGCGCGGCGGAGCCGCAGGTGTGATGGCCCCGCGCCCCTGACGGCCGGCGCCATGCGCCGTGGGCCGAAGCGACGACGCGGGGGCGGGCGTCCCGAGTCGGCTCGGGACGCCCGCCCCCCGTGGAGCTGCTCAGAGGGCGATCAGAACGCCTCTTCCGGGATCTCCATCAGCGCGTTGTCCACGTGGTCGGCGATCAGGCGCTGGGCGCGGACCAGCGGGAGCACGGTGCGCGCGAAGTGCCGGGCGGCGGCCACCTTGCCGGTGTAGAACGCCTTGTCCTTGGCGCTCGCCGTGTCCAGCTTGCCGAGCGCCACCGCGGCCTGGCGCAGCAGCAGCCAGCCGATCACCACGTCGCCGGAGGCGAGCAGCAGGCGGGTGGTGTTCTGGCCCACCTTGTAGATGTTCTTCGCGTCCTGCTCGACGGCGGAGAGGTCGGTGAGCATCCGGCCGACGATGCCCTCGAGCTCGCCCGCGGCCTTGGCCAGCAGCTCGCGCTCCTCGGTGAGGGCGTCGCCGCCCTCGCCCTCGGCGAGGAACTTCTTGATCTGCTCGCTGAGCGCGGTCAGCGCCTGCCCCTGGTCGCGGACGATCTTCCGGAAGAAGAAGTCCTGGCCCTGGATGGCGGTGGTGCCCTCGTAGAGGGTGTCGATCTTGGCGTCCCGGATGTACTGCTCGATCGGGTACTCCTGGAGGTACCCGGAGCCGCCCAGGGTCTGCAGGGACTGCGCGAGCTGCTCGTAGGACTTCTCGGAGCCGTAGCCCTTGACGATCGGCAGCAGCAGGTCGTTGAGGCGCACCGCGGCGGCGTAGCTCTCGGGGTCGTCGCCGCGCAGCTTCGCGGCCTCGACCTCGTCCTGCACGGTGGCGGTGTACATCACCAGCGCGCGCATGCCCTCGGCGTAGGCCTTCTGGGTGAGCAGCGAGCGGCGCACGTCCGGGTGGTGCGTGATGGTCACCCGGGGCGCGGTCTTGTCCATGAAGTTGGCCAGGTCCGGGCCCTGCACGCGCTCCTTGGCGTACTCCAGCGCGTTGAGGTAGCCGGTGGAGAGGGTGGCGATGGCCTTGGTGCCGACCAGCATCCGGGCGAACTCGATGACCTTGAACATCTGGCGGATGCCGTCGTGCTTCTCGCCGAGCAGCCAGCCCTTGGCCGGGTGCTTGGCGCCGAAGGTCAGCTCGCAGGTGTTGGAGGCCTTGAGGCCCATCTTGTGCTCGACGTTGGTGGCGTAGACGCCGTTGCGCTCGCCGAGCTCGCCGGTCTCCCAGTCGAAGTCGTACTTCGGCACGAGGAAGAGCGAGAGGCCCTTGGTGCCGGGGCCGGCGCCCTCGGGGCGGGCCAGCACGAAGTGCACGATGTTGTCGGAGAGGTCGTGCTCGCCGGAGGTGATGAAGCGCTTGACGCCCTCGATGTGCCAGGAGCCGTCGGCCTGCTGCACGGCCTTGGTGCGGCCGGCGCCGACGTCCGAGCCGGCGTCGGGCTCGGTGAGGACCATGGTGGCGGCCCACCGCTGGTCCACGATCAGCTTGGCGATCTTCTGCTGCTCCTCGGTGCCCTCGTCGGCGATCACCGAGGCGAAGGACGGGCCGGTGCCGTACATCCAGATGGCCGGGTTGGCGCCGAGCACCAGCTCGCCGATGGACCACACCAGGGAGCGGGGCGCGGGGGTGCCGCCGATCGACTCGGGCAGGCCGAGACGCCAGTACTCGGCGTCCATGTAGGCCTGGTAGCTCTTCTTGAAGCTCGCCGGGATCGGGGCGGTGTTGGTCTCCGGGTCGAACACCGGCGGGTTGCGGTCGGCGTCGACGAAGGAGGCGGCGAGATCGTTCTCGGCCAGCCGCGCCATCTCGGACAGCACCTCGCGGGCGGTGGCGGAGTCCATCTCCGCGTACGGGCCCTGGCCGTACACCTCGTCCCGGCCCAGCACCTCGAAGAGGTTGAACTCCACATCGCGGAGATTCGACTTGTAGTGACCCATCACGCACTCCGGTAATCGCCGGCGGAAACCTGCTACCTGTCAGTAGCCCACATGATGCTACCCGCAGGTAACTTATTTCAACCCCGCCCGGGCCCGGACCCGCCGCCGGAGTCGCTAGCCTTGGCGGCGTGTACGGCTACGAGCAGCAGATGGGCGGTGCCGCGGGGGGCGCCGCCGGCTACGGGCAGGCGCCGCAGCAGCCCCTCTACCCCGAGCCCTCCCCGCCCTCGCTCGCGGACGCGGTCCGCGCCTTCGCGGGCGGGGCGATGACCGTCGACGACTTCCAAGCGGTCTTCATCACATCCAAGGTGTACTGCCCGCGCGGGGAGACGCCGGGTTTCCTCGCGCTGAACAACACCCCGCAGCCGGTGATCCCGATGTTCACCTCGCTCAAGGAGCTGCGCCGGTACGCGGGCAAGGAGTCCAAGTACTTCACGGTCACCGGCGCCGAGGTGATCGACCTGCTCCCCACCGGCTACGGCTTCGCGCTCGACATGGAGGGCGAGCACCGGATGGTGTTCGACGCCAAGGCCGTCGAGCAGCTGGTCGACTTCACGATGCGGCGGATGTACGGCTGAGCCGCCTCGCGGGGCGGGCCGGCGGAGGTTCCCCGGGAAACCCGGGAATGCGGACCCATGGTTGAAGGTTCAACCTTCTGCTAGGCTGAACGCAGCCACCGAGGGAGGCCCACCATGCCCGCCGTCACCGTCGAGAACCCGCTCGTCCTGCCGAGGATCACCGCTCCCGACCCCGCCACCGCCCGCCCGCGCCGCGTCCGCCAGGTCGCGACCGCGCCGCAGGGCTTCGAGGGGGAGGGCTTCCCGGTGCGCCGCGCCTTCGCCGGCATCCACCAGCGCCACCTGGACCCGTTCATCATGATGGACCAGATGGGTGAGGTGGAGTACGGCGTCGGCGAGGCCAAGGGCACCCCCTGGCACCCGCACCGCGGCTTCGAGACCGTCACCTACCTCATCGACGGCACCTTCGTGCACCAGGACTCCGCCGGCGGCGGCGGGGTGATCAACGGCGGCGACACCCAGTGGATGACCGCCGGCTCCGGCCTGCTGCACATCGAGGCCCCGCCGGAGGAGCTGGTCCGCACCGGCGGCCTCTTCCACGGTCTGCAGCTGTGGGTGAACCTGCCGAAGTCCGACAAGATGGTCGCCCCCCGCTACCAGGACATCGGCGGCGCGAACGTCACCCTGCTGACCAGCGAGGACGGCGGCGCCGTGGTCCGCGTCATCGCCGGCGAGGTGGACGGCCACGCCGGGCCGGGCAGCACCCACACCCCGATCACCATGCTGCACGCCACCCTCAGCCCCGGCGCGCAGCTCACCCTGCCCTGGCGCGAGGACTTCAACGCCCTCGTCTACGCGCTCAACGGCAAGGGCACGGCGGGCGCGGAGCAGCGGCCGTTCGGCCTCGGCCAGGCGGTGCTGTTCGGCGACGGCGACTCGATCACCGTCCGGGCGGACGAGAGCCAGGAGTCGCGCTCGCCCAACCTGGACGTGATCGTCCTCGGCGGCCGTCCGATCCGCGAACCGGTCGCCTGGTACGGGCCGTTCGTGATGAACAGCCACACCGAACTGCAGCAGGCCTTCGAGGACTTCCAGGCCGGCCGCCTCGGCCGCGTCCCGGCCGAGAGGATCTGACGCGGCGTCAACTCAACCGCGTCGTCCGGTCCTGTGCGTCACCAGCCGGTGGCGTGCAGGGCGGCGGCGTCGGCGTGCACCGACTCGCGCGGATGCCGGCGGCAGCGCGGGTCGTGCGCCTCCGCCGCGCGGACCCGGCGGATCAGCTCCGCCGGCCCGGCGGCCGACAGCAGCGTCAATGCCTCGCCCGTGCCGCCGAGTTGAAGCGGATCGAGGAAGCGGCGGGCGCCCGTGCCCAGCGCGGCGATCGCGCGCAGCTGATCGCGGGGGACCCGGCCCGCCGTCGCGTGCTCGGCGGCGCTCGGCCGGGCCGCCGCCGCCCACGGGCCGGCCGGGCCGTTGCGGGCCTCGCCGCGCGCCCGCGCGTACCGCAGCCGCAGGGCGGCGTGCTCGGGCGAGCCCGGCTCCGCCGCGCACAGCGCGCGGCGCAGCGGCTCCCCGGCCGGGAACGGCTGGTCCGCGCCGACCACGCGGACGCCGCCCGGCAGGTCCAGCAGCAGCACCGCGTCGCCCAGCGCCAGGTACTCCACCACCGGCCCGCGCAGCCGGGCGGCGAGCACCGAGGCCGCCGGGGTGTGGGGGCGCGAGAGGTCGCAGCGGGCGCCGTGCAGCGCCGCCGTCTCGGCGATCGCGTCGCCCAGGCACTGGACGGGCGTCCGGTCCGGCCGGTCGACCAGCCGCGCCAGCAGGTGCACGGCCATCCGCCGGGCGTACCAGGCGGTGCCGTGCCGGCAGCCGGACTCCGCCGCCACGCCCGGCGGGACGTCCACCCCGTCCACCAGCACCACCGACCCGGGGCCGGCGGCGGCGCAGGCCAGGCCGGGGGAGGTCTCGGGCGCCGGCGTGCGCTCGGCCCCGCGGTCCGGTCCCGGTTCAGCCGCCGTCTCCGCCTCCGCCTCGGGAGCGGCGGGCGCCGCCGCGAACGGCTGCTGCGGTGCGGCGTCCTCCGCGATGTCCACGCGCATTCGCCCAGTTTGCCCTGACTCGCCGCCTCCGGGCGGCAGTTCGCGGGAGTTCCCGGGAGTTCCCGGGAGTTCGCGCCAGTTCGCGAAAGCCGGGGTGGGCGCCGGCTACTCGTCGAAGGACATCGCCGCCATCGGGTCCGGCGGGCTCTGCGAGCGGTTCTCGTCCATCTCGAACCAGATCGACTTGCCGTGCCCGCGCGGATTCACGCCCCAGCGGTGCGCCAGCATCTCCAGCAGCACCAGGCCGCGCCCCGAGGACGCCATCTCCCCCGGCGTGCGCCGGTGCGGCAGCTCGTCGCTGTGGTCGTAGACCTCGACGTGCACCGTGCGCGCGCCGTGCTCGCCGGTGAGGTAGACCTCCATCACCGCCTCGCTCTCCGTGTGCACCAGCACGTTCGCCAGCAGCTCCGTCGCCAGCAGCGTGGTGGCGTCGACGTGGTCCTCGATCGCCCAGTCGTACAGGACCTCCCGCAGCTCCACGCGGGCCCCGCCGATCCGCTCCGGCCGGTCCTGCGGCACCGTCATCACGCTGCGGCGCTGCCGGCGGCGGAGGCGGTCCCCGGCGGCCAGCGGGGCGTCGCGGCGGATCAGCAGCAGCGCGATGTCGTCCTCGCGGCGGTCGGAGAGATGGCCGGGCGCGCGGTGCGAGTCGGGGCCGTGGACGGCGTTGAGCAGCCGGTCGGCGACCGCCTCCAGGTCGTCCACCGGTTCCGGGCTCAGCGCCTCGCGGCAGCGCAGCCAGCCCGAGTAGTAGTCGTGGCCGGCGTTCTCGATCAGCCCGTCCGTGCAGAGCAGGAAGATCTCGCCGGTCTGCAGCTGGATCCGGTTGACCGGGTAGTCCTCCTCGCCGAGCTCGCTCATGCCGAGCGGCAGGCCGCCGTCGATGTGCCGGAGCAGCGTGGTGCCGTCGGGCAGCCGCAGCACCGGGTGCGGATGCCCGGCGCGGGCGACCTCCAGCACCCCGGTGCCGGGGTCCGCGACCAGGTGGATGCAGGTCGCGTAGCGGTCCTCGTCCAGCCGGGTGAGGAAGCGGGAGGCGCGGGCCAGCACGGCGTCCGGGCGGTGGCCCTCGATGGTGTAGGCGCGCACGGCGGTGCGCAGCTGCACCATGATCGAGGCGGCGTGCACGTCGTGGCCCTCGACATCGCCGATCACCACCGAGATCCGGCCGTCGGGCAGGTCCGCGACGTCCACCCAGTCGCCGCCGACCAGCAGCCCGCCGCCGGTCGGCACGTAGCGGGCGGCGACGGCCAGGCCGGGGACCCCGTAGGTGCGCGGCTGCATGCTGCGCTGCAGGCCGTGCGCGAGGGCGCGGTCGGTGTCGTGGGTCTCGGTGCGTTCCAGCGCGTGGGCGACCATCCGGGCGAGCGTGGTCAGCACGGCGCGCTCGTCCGGCCCGAAGTCGACGGGGGCGCGGAAGGAGGCCATCCAGGCGCCGGTCGTCCGGCCGCCCGACACCAGCGGCAGGTACGCCCAGGCCTGGCGGTTGTAGGGGGCCACCAGCGGCCACATCGCGGGGTAGCGGCGCTGGTAGTCCTCGGCGTCGGGGATCCACACCGGGCGGCCGTCGCGGATCGCCTCCGCGCCGGGGTACCTGGTGTCCAGCGTCATCCGGAACGCCGACACGTCCGGGTCCTCGTAGCCGTAGTGCGCGGCCACCACCAGGTGCCCGTTCTCCACCCTGTAGATCAGCTGCCGGTCCAGCGCGAAGCCCGGCGCGGAGAGCGAGGCGACCGCGCGGAGGACCTCGACGGTGCCCTCCGCCTCGGCCAGCGCCCGCCCGGCCTCCAGCAGCCGCGCGGCACGGGTGCCGGGGGCGGTGTCGGGGGGAGGGGGCGTGGCGGTGTCCGGGGGCGTGGTCTCGGGGGCGGCGGGGCCGGCGGCGGGGGCGTCCAGATGGGCGAAGGCGCCGGGGGTGCGGGGGTGGTGCGGGGTCGCCCGGTCGGCGGGGGTTGCGCCGGGGGCGGCGCCGGTGCCGGTGCTGTTGCTGGTGCTGGTGCTGGGGTGGTTCGCGGGCTCGGGGGCGCCGGCCGGGGCGGGTGCGGGAGGCCCGGAGGCGGCCTCCTCCGCCGGGCTCCGGCGGCCCGTGCCCTCGCCTGCCGGGCGCCCGGCTCCCGTTCGGGGCGGGGCCTCGGGCCGGGACTCGTCGCCCGCCCGGTCGCCCGCCCGGGTCTCGGATCGGGTCTCGGCCCGGCTCCCGGCCCTGCTCGCGGGGCGGTTGAGGGCCTCGACCTGGCGCAGCTCGCGGCCGCCGCTCGGGCCGCCGTCGCGGCCTTCGCGGTCGCCCCCGCCGCCCCCGCGTGCGTGTTCGTCGACCGCGTCCGCCCAGTTCTCCTCGGTGACGGTGCCGCCCAGGGTGTGCGGCTCCTCCGCGATGACGCCGAGCCGCACGCGCAGTACCCGGAGCGGGCGCCCCTCGGCGTCCACCGCGTCGACTCGCACGTCCACCGGCCGCTTCTGCCGCTCGGAGAGCCGGATCGCGGCCCGCAGGCGCGAGAGGTCGGCTTTCGGCAGGCAGACGGCGAGCTGGTCGCTGTGCAGGACCGCCGGGAAGCCGCTCAGGCCGAGCAGCGAGGAGGCGCGCATGTCCAGGCTGACGAGGGAGGCCGGGCATTCCAGCCGCCACACGCCCACGCCGGCGGCGGAGAGCACGTCCGGTGCGGGCGTGCCCGGTCTCGGCTCTCGCGCGCGGTCGTCGCGCTCGCTGCCCATGCACGCCCTCGCAGTCGTCGGTGTCGCTCATCGGCCGTCGCCGTCGGTCGTCGCTCGCCGGAGCCGATCTGCCATATACGGACATAACCGTATGACCTGGCGGGGCCGTGTGCCGGTCCAGGCGAGCGGGCGGGGGACGGCGGGGCGGCGGGTGCCCTCCCCGGCGCGGGCCGGGCGTGGGTCCAGCGTGCGCCGGGAGGCGCGTCTCTTGGCAGGCAGCGACGCAGATGGGACGCGGTGCGGCGGCCGTCCCGGGAGGGGCCGCCAGGCCCCGGAGGCCGGCCCCGGAGGCCGGCCCCGGAGGCCGGCCCCGGCGGTCAGATCCCGCCGCCCGCGCCCGTCTGCCGCCGGAAGTGGATCACCGTCGCGTCGTCGCTGACCTTCCCCCGGGGGTGCCGCCGGCGCTCCGGGTCGGCCTGTTCCGCCGCCCTGATCTGGTCGAGCAGCTCGGCCGGCCCGTGCTGGGCGAGCACCTTCATCAGCGCCGCGTGGTCGCCGAGGCCCAGCACGTCGCTGAAGCGGGCCGCGCCGTCGGACATCGCCGCCAGCGCCACCACCGCCGACCGCTCCACCGAGCCGGTCAGCGCCTCGGCGGCGACGGCCGGTTCGGCGGCGGCGGTCCAGAACCCGCCCGGCCGGTTGCGCAGCGCGGCCACCGCGGCGGCGTACCTGGCCGCGGCGGCGGCGCGTTCCGGCGTGCCCTCCGGGAGTGCCCGCGCGGCCCGGCGGAGGTCGGCGGCGACGTGCTCCACCCGGTCGTCGGTGACGGCGAGCAGTTCGCCGCCGAGGTCCAGCAGCAGCGTGCAGTCGGCCAGTACCAGGTACTCCACCCGGTCCGCGGTCAGCCGGCCGGCGGCGACGGTGGCCTGCGGGGTGGTCTGCACGCTCAGGTCGCAGCTGTCGCGGTGCAGGTCGGCGACGGCGGAGATGCTCTCGGCGAGGCAGTCGGCGGGGGACCGGTGCGGGGCGGTCGTGAGCGCGGTGAGCAGCCGGGGGCCGAGCTGCGCGACGTACCAGGGGACGCCGTGCCGGCAGCCGTCGTCGGGGCCCGGGGTGACGCCGTCCAGGACGACGAAGGCGTCGGGGGTGGCGGCGGCGAAGTCCTCGTTGCGGCGGCCGGGCGTGCCCGGCAGCGTGGCCAGCGCGATCTCGGTCGTCATGCCGCCGAGGGTAACGGCGGGTGCTTCGCGCGGGCGGCGAGGCGGCGAGGCGGCGGGGGTGCGGCGGCGCGGCTCGCGGGAGCCGGTGGCTCGCGAGGAGCCGGTGGCTCGCGGGGCGTGTGAAGACTCTCGTTGACTTACCGCAGGCCGGACTTGATGCTCTTCCTGGCCCGACTTCCGGACACAGGAGCACAGATGAGTACTGCGAAGCCGACCGTGGCGGTTCTCGGCCCGGGTGGCGTCGGCGGCCTGATCGGCGGACTGCTCGCCCGCGCGGGTCACCGGGTCGTCTGCCTGGCCGGCGAGCGGACCTCGGCCGTGCTGCGGCAGGAGGGCCTGCACGTCGAGAGCGGCCGGCACGGGGAGTTCAGCGTGCGGGTCGAGGCCGACACCGAGCTCCGCGAGCCCGTCGACGTGCTGTTCGTGACCGTCAAGGCGACCGCGCTCGCGGAGGCGCTCGACCGGGTACCCGCGGAGGTGCTCGGCGGCGCGCTCGTGATCCCGCTGCTCAACGGGATCGACCATCTCGCGGTGCTGCGCGGGCGGTTCCCCGAGGCCCGCATCGTCGCCGGCACCATCCGGGTCGAGGCCACCCGCACCGCGCCCGGCCGGATCGCCCACACCAGCCCGTTCGCCCACCTCGAACTCGCGGGTCCGGTCGACGAGTTCGCGGAGCGGCTGCGCGAGGCCGGCCTCGGCGCGACCGTGCGCGAGGACGAAAGCGCCACGCTCTGGGAGAAGTTGGCCTTCCTCGCCCCGTTCGCCCTGCTGACCACCCGGTACCGGGCCGACGCCGGCACCGTCCGCGACCGGCACCGGGACGAACTGCTCGCCGTCCTCGACGAGATCGAGGCCGTGGCCGCCGCCGCGGGCGTCGGGTCGGTGCGCGCCGCGGAGTTGCTGGCCTTCTTCGACAAGGTGCCGGCGACGATGAAGTCCTCGATGCAGCGCGACGCCGAGGCCGGCCGCCCGCTCGAACTCGACGCCATCGGCGGGGCCGTCCAGCGCGCGGGAGCCGCGCACGGCGTCCCCACCCCGGCCGTCGACCGGCTGGTCGCCGCGGTGGCCGAGTCCGCGGGCACGGCTGCCGGCACGGCGGCCTGATGTCGTCCGCCGCCGAGGAGTTCCTCGCCGCCCGGGGCGCCGCCCGGATCCCCCATCCCGGCGGAACCCTCCTGGCACACCTCCGCCGCGTCTCCGCCCGACTCGCCGCCTGGGGCGCGGATCCGGACGTCCAGCTGGCCGGGCTCTGCCACGCCGCCTACGGCACCGACGGATTCGACCGCTCGCTGCTGGACGTCACCGAACGCCCGCTGCTCGCCGAGCTGATCGGCGACCGCGCCGAGGCATTGGTGTACCTGTACGCGAGTTGCGACCGCGCGGCGGTGTACCCGCGACTCGGCCCGCGCGGGCCGGTCCTCTTCCGCGACCGCTTCACCGGCCGCGAGCACACCCCGGCCGAAACCGGCCTGCGTGCCTTCCTGACCATCACCGCCGCCAACGAACTCGACGTCCTCGCCCACAACTCCGAACTCGCCGCCCGCCACGGCGCGGGCCTGTACCGCCTCTTCGCCCGCGCCCGCCCCCTCCTCCCCGCCCCGGCGTGGACCGCCTGCGCCGAGCAGCTCTCCCCGCCGGCGCCCTGACTCCCCCGGATCCCGAACCTGTCCCGTTTCCCGGGACGGCACTAGGCTCCCGCCGTGGAGATCATCAGTGCCGCGGGCGTGTGGGCCGATCCGGGCGACGCGGGCGACGACTGGGTCGAGCACCTGCGGACGGCCGACCTCTCGGTCGGCACGTACTGCATCCCGGCCGGCGGGCGAGACACCCAGAGCCCGCACACGGAGGACGAGATCTACGTCGTCACCGCGGGCCGCGCCACCGTGACGACACCGGGCCGGACGGCCGAGGTCGGGCCCGGGGCGGTGATCTTCGTGCCGGCGGGTGAGGAGCACCGCTTCGTGGACGTCACCGAGGACCTCACGCTCCTCGTCGTCTTCGGCCCCGCCTACGGCTCCCGCTCACCCGAGGCGCGGCCCGCGGACGCCTAGCGAGCCGCCCCAGAACCGGCGGAGCGGCGGGATCGCCAACCTGTCCCGATATCCGGGACACCATCGGCCTCCGTCGGCCGGGCCCACTACCATGCATCGCATGGAACCTGGCAAGACCGTGAGCCAGCTGCGCAAGGGAGTCCTGGAGTACTGCGTGCTCAGCCTGCTGCGTGACCGGCCTCGGTTCGGCACGGAACTCCTCAACGAACTCGCGGACACCGGTGCCCTCGCCACGAGCCAGGGCACCGTGTATCCGCTGCTGGCCCGGCTGCGACGCGAGGAACTCGTCACCACCGAGTGGCAGGAGTCGCCCAGCGGCCCGCCGCGCCGCTACTACTCGCTCACCCCCGCGGGGCGGACGGCACTCGCCGAATTCGCCCCTGTCTGGGCGGAGTTCGCCGACGCCGTCGACCTCCTCATCGCTGCCGACAGACGTCCGTCCCCCGCCCGGAGAACGCCGTGAGAAGAACCGCCTACCGCCCCGAGGCGGCCCGCCGCTACCTCGTCGCCGTCGACCGCGCGGCGTCGGCCCTCCCGCCGGACCGCCGCGCGGAGCTGCAGGCCGACCTGGCCGAGCACATCGACGTCGCCCTCGCCGAGCGGCCCGGCGAGCTCGACGCCGTCCTCGCGGAGCTGGGCGATCCTCGGGAGATCGCCGCGACGGCGCTGCGTGAGAGCGCCGAGTCGGGCGAGCCGGTGCTGCGCGGCCGGGGGAGTCCCCGGACGGTGATCGCTCTGTTCGCGGTCCATGAAGCCGGCTTCCTGCTCAGCTGCTTGCCGATGTCCGGTGCCGTCGAGCAGGGCACGGTCATCGCGTTCGTGTGCGGTCTGGTCACCCTCTGCATCTCCCGGTGGTGGACCGCCGCACAGAAGTGGACGGCCGTAGCCTGGCTCCTGCTTCCCGGTGTCGCCCTGCAGGGCGTGGACACGGCCCTGGGCGGAGGGACCCCGGCGTCAATCGCCTGCCGCACCGCCGACGCGATCATCCGGATCGCCGCCCTGGTGTGGCTCTGGCACCGCCGATCTGCCCCCACCGGCCCCGGCTACGCCCCGATCCCCCGCTGGGTCAAGATCGCCCTCTGGGCAGTGCCGATCGTCTGCGTCGTCCTGGCGATCGGCGGGGCCGTTATGTACTCCCGGTTGGACAGCGGCCTGACGACGGCCTCGGTGCCCTGAGCCACACGGGCCGGGCAGTCGACGATGGCGCCGCCATGCCCCGGGCTCACCCGGGCTTGGCCACACCTCGACGACCGACCCCTCGGGCGCCCGCGTGCCACCGCGAGGATCGGTGTCGCTGACCTCACCTGAGCAGCGCGCCGGTGCCCTGCCCCGAGACCGCCGACCCGCTCGCCTCCGAGCGGAGCATGGCCGATCCGCCGTCGGGTTTCCCTGACATGGGTAATGTGGCTGGAGTACCGAGTGGGAGAGAGGACCACACCATGACAGCCCTGTCCGCGGAGAACAGTCATGGGCCTCTGATTCCCATGCCGGTCAAGACGCCGGCCGGCCTCCGGGCAGCCGTGGCCCGGCTCGACCCGGTGACAGCGCTCGCGAAGTTCGACCGGGAATGGGCGACGGCGACCGCGGAGACCGCTCGGACCTATGATCTGTCGCCGGTCCGGGGCTTCACCGAGGGCTGGTGGCTCTGGGTGGCTCTGGCTCGGTTCCCCGAGCGGCTGAGTCGATTCCGGGCGTGCGAGGAGACCGTGGCGCGGGCAGAAGACCGGGCGGTCCGACGCGCCGCCTCAGCGGAGATCGCCCGGCTGATGGAAGAAGCCGCTCAGGAAGCCGGTGCGGCGGAGCCGGCCGGGTGAGCGACTGGACGTGGGAGTACATGCCGGATGCCGAAACCATCCTCGGCGGCCTGTCTCCCGAGCATCGGGCGGAGGTCGCGAGCGTCGCCCAGCGGATCACGGACGCGGTGACCGTCCGCCGGATCGGTACACCGTTCGACATCAGCGAAGGTGTCTCCCAGGTCAAGCAGCATGTCGAGTCGCAGCTCATGCTCTGGTACCAGGAGGATTACCGCGACGACGTCGTCCTGATCCTCCGTGCCCAGCATTTCGGGGCGGCGGGATGACCTGGCGGGGCCGTCGCCGGTAAGCAGGTCGGCGGCGCCGACCTGCCGGTGGGGCGGATCGAGGAGACACCGACCGGTCCGCCCTGCCTGCCCACCCGGCGCGCGTACCCGCCGACGCCATCACCGCCGCCCTCGCCCGCACGCTGCGCTTATGGGGGGTCCGCGGGGCGGGGAGCCGCTGAGGCCCCGGGTCGGGAATTACTCCCCAACCCCGGGGCGGTATGACGGATAGGAAATGATGCCCCGTCGATTAATGCTGCGAGCGGTGGAGTTCCGCGACGCCGAGCGAGAAGTCCAGGTTTCCCACGCCGTTGTTCGCGAGGCCGACCGTGAGTAGGCCGGCGCCCTCCAGCCAGTGCGCCATCGTCAGGCCGCCGGCGTCCAGCGGGCGCATTCCGAGGGTCTCGACGAAGGCCTCCACGCGCGCCTTGGCGCGTGCGTCGTCGCCGGCGAGGAAGACGGTGGGCCGGCCCTTCTCCAGGACGTGGCGGAAGACGGTGTTGAACGCCTTCACCACGCTCGCCCCGGCCGGGGCCACCGCGGCGACCTGCTGCGCGATCGATGTCTGCTCGCCGTCGCGGTGGGCCAGCCCGTCGAAGCCGGCGTTGAACGGGTTGCTGATGTCGACGACGACCTTGCCCGCGAGCGCCTCCCCGTACTCGGCGACGACCGGCACGACGCCGTCGTGCCGCAGGGCCACGATGACGAGGTCCGAAGCCGGGGCGGTGCCCCACCTTCCCGTCGTGGCGCCGTCGCCGAGGGCCTCGGCCAGGGCGGCGGCCTTCGACTCGTCGCGGCCCAGGATCTCGACGGTGTTGCCGCCCGCGAGCGCCCGGGTGCCGATGGTGCGGGCCATGTTCCCGGTGCCGATGATGCTGACGCTGTTGCTGCCCATGAGGTGCCTTGTCTGCCGTGGGTGTCGGTGGGCTCAGATGGCCGTGGTGCCGCCGTCGGCGACGAGTTCCAGGCCGTTGACGTAGCTGGAGTCGTCCGAGGCCAGGAAGAGCGCGGCGGTGGCGATCTCCTCCGGGCGGCCCATCCGCCCGCGCGGAATGAGGGACTCGAACTGCCGCTTCGTGGCCTCGTCGAAGAGCTCCTCCTGCTTTGCCGTGGCGACCTGGCCGGGCGTCAGGACGTTGACGCGGATCCGGCGGTCCTTGAGCTCGTTGAGCCAGACGCGGGCCCACGCCTGCTGGACGGCCTTGCTGCCCGCGTAGACGCTCCAGCCGGGGAAAGCGCCCAGCGAGGCGTTGGAGCCGGTCATGAGAATCGAGCCGCCGTCGTTGAACAGCGGCAGCGCCTTCTGGACGGTGAACAGGGTGCCGCGCGCGTTCAGCCCGAACCAGGTGTCGAACTGGGCCTCGGTGATCTCGCCGAGCGGGGCCGGCTCGCCGCCGCCGGCGTTGGCCCACACCACGTCGACGCTGCCCGCCTCGCGCTTGACGGTCTCGTAGAGGCGGTCGAGATCGTCCAGGTCGGCGGCGTCGCCCTGGACGCCGGTGACGTTGCGGCCGATCTGCTGCACGGCCTCGTCCAGGGTGTCCTTGCGGCGGCCGGTGATGAAGACGCGCGCCCCCTCGTCGACGAACAGCTTCGCGCCGGCGAGTCCGAGGCCGGTGGTGCCGCCGGTGATCACCGCCGTCTTGCCGTCGAGCTTTCCCACGGGTCTCTCCCTCATCCGGGGCGGTGGTGCCGTGTGCCCATCGCGAACGACGGCGTTAAGTACACCGTCCTGTTTCCTTACGCTACGGGCCGGAAGCGCTGGGCGCAACTAAGTACACCGGTCGTTACCGATCGGAGGTAGGCTGAACCGATGACCGACTTGGAGAAGGGCCCCACGGGCCGGCGCCGCGGCCGCGGCGCGCGCGAGCGCATCCTCAGCGCGTCCCAGCGGCTCTTCCGCGAGCAGGGCATCAACCGCACCGGCATGGACCAGCTCTGCGCGGCGGCGGAGGTGTCCAAGCGCACGGCCTACCAGCACTTCTCGAGCAAGGACGAGCTCGTCGCCGAGTACCTGCGCCGGTTCGACCCCTCCGTGCTCTCCGACGTGTTCGACCGCCCCGACCTCACGCCCCGCGAGCGGCTCCTCGCCGCCTTCGACGTGCCCCCCGACACCCCGCTGTGCCCGTTCATCGCCGCCGCCGTCGAACTCCACGACCCGCAGCACCCGGCGTCCCAGTGCGCGCGCGACTACAAGAAGGCCGTCGCCGCGCGGCTCGCCGACA